>Ga0224529_1000354_pt1 | contig 35205 bp, 31 predicted proteins | sample CBST50metaG_FD_179893 | JGI IMG/M metagenome (GOLD analysis project Ga0224529, IMG submission 179893) | Peat soil microbial communities from Stordalen Mire, Sweden - C.B.S.T50 | ecosystem: Environmental > Terrestrial > Soil > Wetlands > Peat | place: Sweden: Norrbotten County, Stordalen Mire...
TGCCATCTGCAAGACCGACCGCAGGCAGATGCAAACCCTGCGCTCGGTCTTGCAGATGGCAATCCAGACCGTTGGCGTTGTGCTGATTCTGCTGGTTGTTTTCGGCTGGCCGCAGCAGATTTCCACGATCGTCGGATTGGTCACCGCCGGACTGACCATTGCGATGCAGGATTTCATCCTGGCGTTTTTCGGCTGGTTCGTCCTCATGGGCAAGAACGGCATTCACATCGGCGATTGGGTGGAGATCAACGGCGTGGGCGGCGAGGTGATCGAAATCGGCCTGATGAGCACCACCCTGCTGGAAACCGGGGACTTGGCCGAAAGGGGCCATCCAACCGGCCGCCGCATCTCCTTCATCAACAGCTTTGCGATTCGCGGCAAGTATTTCAACTTCTCCACCACCGGGCAGTGGATGTGGGATGAGATCACGCTCAGCATTCCCGCCACCGGCAACCCGCGCGAGATGGTGGAGCGCATTCGCAAGGCGGTGAAGGAGGAAACGGCGGCCAATGCCCGCGTTGCGGAAAAGGAATGGAAACGCGGCGCGCGCGACGATGGCTTAAGCCGATTCAGCTCGGCGCCGGTGGTGAATTTGCGCCCTGATGGCACGAATATTGACATTCGCGCGCGCTATGTGACTCGCGCCTCGGAACGGTTTGTAGTCCGCAACCGCCTGTATCAGCGCGTAATCGATTTGCTGCAAGAGCAGAACATCCCGGCTCCAGCCGTCGAGCCGCCGGCGGAGAAAGTCTAACTGCTCGTGGTGAAAGTCAGGTTTTGAAAGGGCACGGCTAAAGTAGTGCCCTTTCAAAACTGAACTTCTACCACAGACATGGCGGCCATCTTTTGCGGAATCGCAAAATAATTGCGGTTGACACCGCGCCCGGTTTCCCTTAATCTGCAAATAGTGCAGATCCATCGTCATTTCGGTCACCATCATCATGGAAACCCCATGCCGGCGACTGTCATGGCCTAAAACGGCCAGAGAGATCAAGAAATTCCTAAGCCCGCCGGCGACCAATGCCGGCGGGCTTTTTCGTGCCCATGCAACATCTCAACCAGACAAGGAAAAACATGAGTGATCCGAATCCAATAATCGACTTTGAAAAGATGAATGGCCTCGCGCCCGGCATTGTGCAGGATGCACGCAGCGGCGAAGTGCTGATGGTGGGCTTTCTGAACCCCATTAGCTATGCCAAAACGCTGGAGACCGGCTACGTCACCTTCTGGAGCCGCACCCGCCAAAAGCTGTGGATGAAAGGCGAAACCAGCGGCAACCGCCTGCGCGTGGTCTCCGCCGCAACCGACTGCGACAATGACACACTGCTTTTCCGCGTCATCGTCGAGGGCGACGGTCTGGTCTGCCACCAGGGCACCGTCAGTTGCTTCACCAAGCCGTTGCAGGTGGCCGCCGCCAGCCAGCAATCCACCCAAAAGAAAGAGGACAATCGTGGCCAATAAACTTCGACTTGGCATTCCCAAGGGCAGCCTGCAGGATGCCACCATCGCGCTGTTCGCGCGCGCCGGCTGGAGCATTTACGCCAACGGCCGCTCCTACTTTCCATCGATTAACGACCCCGACGTTGAGTGCATGCTGATTCGCGCGCAGGAGATGGCCCGCTACGTCAATCACGGCGTCCTCGATGCCGGCCTGACCGGCATCGACTGGGTGGTCGAAAGCGGCCTCGATGTTACCAGTGTTACTTCACTGACTTATGCCAAGCAGAGCCGCACCAAAGTGCGCTGGGTGCTGGCCGTGCCCGAGGGCAGTGGCTTTGAGAAGGCTGAAGACCTCGAAGGCAAAATCATCGCCACCGAACTGGTCGAAGTCAGCAAGCGCTATTTTGCCGAGAAGGGCGTCAACGTCAAGGTCGAATTCAGTTGGGGCGCGACGGAAGTAAAGCCGCCGACGCTGGCCGACGCCATCGTCGAAGTGACCGAGACGGGCAGCTCGCTCAAGGCCAATCACCTGAAGATCATCGACACCGTCATGGAGAGCGAAACGCACCTGATCGCCGGCAAGGACGCGCTGGCCGATCCATGGAAGCAGGAAAAGATCAATCAGATTGCGCTGATGCTGCGTGGCGCAATCGACGCCCAATCGCAGGTCGGCCTCATGCTGAACGTGAAGCACGCCGATTTGGACGCGGTTCTGGCCGTGCTGCCCGCGCTCAACTCGCCGACAGTTTCGCAGCTCAGCAACTCCGAATGGGTCGCGGTCAACACCATCGTCGAGGAAGGCGTCGCCCGCGACGTGATTCCGCGCCTGAAAGCGGCCAACGCAACGGGCATTGTCGAGTATCCGCTGAACAAGGTTGTGCTCTAGTTCTTCGACCGCTTGTATCTGTACCAACGCTGGGGCCCCCAGGTTCCTCTTTTGGAACCTGGGAAAATATGTAGGACGAAAGATGAAGGTCTTGGTATGCAGTCAAAAGAATCAAGGAAAGAACTCATCAGGGAATTCAAGGAGCGAAAAACGCTCCTCGGCGCATACGCGGTACGATGCACTTCAACAGGAAAAGTTTGGGTGGGCACATCTCGCAATCTGAATGCGACGAAGAACGGAACATGGTTCTGCCTTCGCAATGGGTCGCATCAGGACAAGCCGCTCCAGGAAGAATGGAACGCGCAGGGAGAGTCTTCTTTTCAGTTTGAGATTCTGGACAAACTCAACGAGGATGTTCATCCCTTGGTGGTTGATGATTTGCTCAAGGAAAAAAGGAATACCTGGGTCGCCCAATTAGGCGCACAACCACTCAGATAATAGGAGAACGAGCATGAAAATCATCCGAACCAAAGGCCGTGGCGCGCGGCAAACCGAGGAAACGCTGGCTGCGCTTGAAGCGCGCGGCGGCGCGGCGCTCGACGCCGTGCTGCCCGCCGTCCGGCGCATTGTCTCCGACGTTCGCAAGCAAGGTGACCGCGCCCTGTTGCGTTATGCGGCCAAGTTCGACGGACTCGACGATACGGCCAGCCTGCGCATAACACCAGACGAGATGGCCACCGCGTGGGAGGCCGTCTCGCCTGCGCTGCGCGCGGCGCTCTCGACAGCCGCCGAACAGATTCGCGTCTTCGCGGTTGCGCAGTTGCCCGCCTCCTGGTGCGAGCAGCCCATCCCCGGCCTCACCACCGGCCAGTTGGTTCGCCCGCTCGGCTCGGTGGGCTGCTATGTGCCCAGCGGTCGTCATCCACTGCCTTCCACTCTGCTGATGACGGCGATTCCAGCGCAGGTGGCGGGCGTCGCGCGCATTGTCGTGGTCTCGCCCCGGCCCGCTCCGGAAACCCTCGCCGCCGCGCACTTGCTGGGCATCACGGAGTTCTATCGTCTGGGCGGAGCGCACGCCGTTGCCGCTTTGGCCTACGGAACCGCAAGCCTGCCGCGCGTCGATAAGATCGTCGGACCCGGCAATCTTTACGTCACCGCCGCCAAGCGGCTGGTGGCCTTCGACTGCGCCATCGATATGCTCGCCGGTCCCACGGAAGCCATCGTCACCAGCGAACGCGGCCGCGCGGCGGAGATTGCCTCCGACCTGGTGGCGCAGGCCGAGCACGATCCCGAAGCGCTCGACATATTCATCACCACGCGCGCCGATCTGGCGAAGGAGGTCGTTGCCGAAGCCGCGCGGCGTAGCCGCGACAACGCCGTTGCGCGTCAGGCGCTTGATCGCAATGGTCTGGTTATCGTCGCATCCAGCTTGGACGAGGCGCACACCATCACCAATCGCCTTGCGCCGGAGCATCTGACGGTGGACGCCGCCAGCGACCTCGATTGGGTGCAAAATGCCGGTTCGGTTTTTGTGGGCCGCTGGAGCGCGCAACCGATGGGCGACTACATCTCCGGCCCCAATCACACGCTGCCCACAGGCGGACAGGCGCGCGTGCGCGGCGGCCTCAGCGTCAACGATTTCGTCAAGCTCATCACCGTGCAGCAGTATTCGTCGCAAGCCGTTCGCGTGCTCGGCCCACCGGCCATTCTGCTGGCCGAAGCCGAAGGTCTCACCGGCCACGCCGAAGCTATCCGCACGCGCCTGAGCCCACCTGCGGTGGGGCAGACGCGGCTTGCGCCGCAGAAAGCAAAACACGCGCCAAGGAGAAAATCCCGTGACTGATCCATCTCTAGGCAATTCCGGTTTATCGAGTGCTAAGGGAAAATCTGATTTGCGGAATGCAGAAGGTAAATCGGATTCTTTGAAGGGTACGGGCTTTAGCCCGTACATAAGTGCTGCCGAATCAAATGGGGCTTTAGCCCCTGAGGAAATCTCTCCTCGTCCCAGCGCGCTGGTGGCTGCCATGAAGGAATATTACCCGCCCCTCGGCTGTCGCGATGCGCTGCGCCTGGACTTCAACGAGAACACGCTGGCCTGCTCGCCGAAGGTGCGCGAAGTGCTGGGCCGCATCAGCGCGGGCGATCTGACGCGCTATCCCGAGCGCGAGCCGGTCGAGGCCATTGTCGCCCAATATCTCGGCCTTGATGCCGCCGAGCTTGCGCTGACCAACGGCGTGGACGAAGCCATTCATGTGCTCTTCGAGGCGTTTCTCGAAGAGGGCGATGAGCTGCTGCTGCCCGTCCCGACTTACACCATGTACGAGGTTTACGCCTCGGCGACAGCGGCGCGCGTCGTGCCGGTGCTTGCGGGCGATGACCTGCGCTTCCCCTTCGAGCAGTTGCTTGCGGCCATCACGCCGAAGACAAAGATCATCGCCATCGCCAATCCCAACAGCCCTTCCGGCACGGTGGCCACACGCGAGCAGTTACTGGAAATTGCACGACGTGCGCCGCACACCGTCGTGCTGGTCGATGAAGCCTACTTCCATTTTTACGGCGAAACGATTCTCGATCAGGTTGGCAAAATTCCCAATCTGATTGTGTCGCGCACCTTCTCCAAAGCATACGGCTTGGCCGGATTGCGCATCGGCCTGCTGGCCGGCCCGGTGGAGTTGATGCGCTGGATCCGGCGCGTGCTTTCGCCTTATAGCGTGAATTCGGTGGCGCTGGCCTGCCTGCCTGCCGCAATTGAGGATGAGACTTATCTCAATTGGTACGCCGGAGAAGTGAAAGCCGCGCGCGCCGAGTTCGAGGTTGCGCTCGATGCCGCCGGGGTCCACCGCTGGGCGAGCAGCGCCAACTTTATTCTGACGCGAATCGGCCCGCGCCACGCGGAGTTTGTGCGCCAAATGAGCGCGGCGGGCGTGCTGGTCCGTGACCGTTCGAGCGACCCCGGCATTGATGGCTGCGTGCGCATCACCATCGGCACGCGCGAGCAGATGCTCCAGGCCGCCACGGCGCTGAACGAAACGCTAGCCGCATTGAGAGCTTAGTATCCTTTACGATGTCGGCTCTGTTTTGAAGGGTACGGGCTTTAGCCCGTACATTAAGCAGGCTATAGATGAAGGGGCTTTAGCCCCGGAGGAGACGCCCCAATGAAGACCGAAGAAAAACTCGCCGCCCCGCGCACCGCAATCGTCGAGCGCAACACGACCGAAACGCGCATCCGCATCAAGCTGACGATTGAGGGCACGGGTCAATACAAAATCTCCACCGGCATCCGCTTTTTCGATCACATGCTGGAGCTGTTCACGCGCCACGGCGCTTTCGATCTAGAACTCAAATGCGACGGCGATCTCGACGTCGATCAGCACCACACGGTCGAGGACGTGGGCATCGCGCTGGGCGAGGCCTTCGACCACGCTTTGGGCGACAAGCGCGGCATTCTGCGCGCCGGATATTTTTTGATGACGATGGACGAAACCCTCGCCATTGCCGCCGTGGACCTGAGCGGACGCGCGGCCTATGCCGTCGATACCAAGGTGCGCACGCGCCTGGTGGGTGACTTGCAAACCGAACTGGTCACTGATTTCTTCGAGGCCTTCTCACGCGGCGCGCGCGCCAATGTCCACGTGAAAACCATGTATGGCCGCTCCAGCCATCACAAGATCGAGGCCATCTTCAAGGCCTTCGCGCGCGCCATGCGCGTGGCTTGCTCCAAAGACAAACAACTCGGCGAAATGTTGCCGTCAACGAAAGGCTTGCTCTGATGCGCGTAACTGTCATCGATTACAAAGCGGGCAATCTGACTTCGGTTCTCAAGGCGCTGCGCCACCTGGGCGCGGAGGCAATCGTGACCGATGGCGACCTTGCGCCCGTCGAATCGGCGGAGCGACTTCTGTTGCCCGGCGTGGGCCACTTCGCGGCCACCGAGCGGCTGGACGCGACCGGCCTCACCGCCGCCATTCGCACGGCCATCCATCGCGGAGTGCCGTTTCTCGGCATCTGCGTCGGAATGCAATGGCTCTACGCAGGCTCAGCCGAAGCGCCCGCGCAGCCGGGCCTGGGATATTTCGCCGAATCGTGCGCGCACTTTCCCGAAGGCCAGGAAAAGGTTCCGCACGTCGGCTGGAACTCGCTGGAAGTGCGTCCTAACTCGCGTCTGCTGGCGAGCGTCGAGCCGGGAGAGCACGTCTACTTCACGCACTCTTTCCGCGCTCCCGTCACCGCCGACACCGCGGCCATCACGAGCTACATTGAGCCATTCGCCTCGGCAGTCGAGCGCGGCAACGTGATGGGCACGCAATTCCATCCGGAAAAATCCGGCGCGACAGGGCTGAAGATTCTCGGCAATTTTCTCCAGTGGAAGGGAACTGAATGATAACCAAGCGCATCATTGCCTGCCTCGACGTGCGCGACGGCCGCGTCGTGAAGGGCGTGCAGTTTGTCGATATTATTGACGCGGGCGATCCAGCCACGCAGGCCGCGCGCCATGCCCGCGAAGGCGCGGACGAAATCGTGCTGCTCGACATTACCGCGACGCACGAGGGCCGCGCCACGCTGCTCTCGACCGTCCGCCGCACCGCCGAGCAGTTATTCGTGCCCTTCTGCGTGGGCGGCGGCATTCGCTCGGCGGACGACGCGGCGCAGGTCTTCGAGGCCGGCGCGGACAAGGTCAGCGTCAACTCCGCCGCGCTGGCAGATCCGATGCTGATCGACGCTATTGGCCGCAGCTTCGGCGCACAGGCCGTTGTCGTCGCCATCGACGCGCGCCGCGACCCGCAAGCCGCAGATCCGGTGCGCGATGCGCAGGTGTATGTCGAGGGCGGGCGCAAACTCACGGGCCGCCGCGCCGTCGAGTGGGCGCGCGAAGCCGCGGCGCGCGGCGCGGGCGAAATCCTGCTCACTTCGATGGACTGCGATGGCACGCGCAACGGCTTCGATTGCGAGCTGACCGCAGCGGTCAGCGAGGCCGTCAACATTCCCGTCATCGCCTCCGGCGGCGCGGGAACGGTCGAGCATTTCGTCGATGTTTTCGGGCGCGGCAAAGCCGATGCGGCTCTGGCGGCCAGCATCTTCCACTTTGGCGTTTCCAGCGCACGTTCGCTCAAAGAAGAGCTATTCAAGGCCGGCGTTTCCGTGAGGCTTCCATGCTGATTCCTTCGATTGATTTGCTGGGCGGCCAGATCGTTCAGCTTGTGCGGGGCGAAAAACTGCGCCTGGCCTTCGACGATTTCGAATACTGGATCAAGAAATTCGCGCGCTTTCCGCTGGTGCAATTGATTGATCTGGATGCAGCCATGCGCCAGGGCGATAACTCGGAACTGGTCGCGCAGATTGCCAAGCGGCTTCCGGTGCAAGCGGGCGGCGGCATTCACTCCGTCGAGCGCGCGCAACAGGTGCTCGCGGCGGGCGCAAAACGCGTCATCATCGGCTCGGCGCTTTTCTCCGCGGAGGGCGCGGTCAATACCGAGTTTGCCGCGTCTCTCGCCGCCGCCGTGGGCGCGGAACGCGTCGTCGCTGGCATTGACACCAAGAACGGCCGCATCGCCGTGAAGGGCTGGAAGGCGGAGGTTGCGCTCACGCCCGACGAGGCGATTCCGCAGCTCGAGCCTTACGCCGCTGCATTCCTCTACACGCACGTGGACGGCGAAGGAATGCTGGGCGGCTTTCCCATCGCGGTCGCCGCGCGCCTGCGCAAACTCACTCAGCGGCAACTGATCGTCGCTGGCGGCATTCGCTCGCAGGCCGAGGTTGATGCGCTGGACGCGCTCGGAGCCGATGCAGTCGCCGGCATGGCCGTTTACACCAACCTGCTCGCGGTCTGAGCATTTGACCTTCGAGGAGCCAGGGGGGTATTAGGCCATGGCATACCCCCACCCATATTTTGCGAGTAAAATCCTTGTTTTCTTTGGTTTACAGGCATGGTTGCGCTGTAAAATCTTCAAAACAAAGAAGTTCCCTGCAAAATCTTCCAGGATAAGGAGTTATGCGCGATTTTGGCCTCTGACCGCAGCTTTCGGCTGGAATGCGGCGCACAGACTTCTGAGATCATTGTGCGACGGAGTTAGGAAATTATTTGCAAATACCTGCATTGCGGCAGGCGCGCCATCGAAACAACTCCCGAGCATGGGAAACTTGCGCAATGGCGACTTTTCGGGGCCGATTTTCTGCCAGTAAGTGAGTTGGCGATTTGGCATGAACTGAGATTTTGAATCGCGTTCAGCACCGGTCCCCAAATGCGAGGGACCGGTGGCACCCGCAGTTTGATTTGGAAGAGTCTTTGGACCGTGGCCGCCCGCCACTCCGCCAGTTTTACCCAAATCCAGGCCTTTTCCCGCAGCCCGTTTAGCCCCTGAGGGAATGCCCGGCGTCGAATTAAACTGAATCAGAGCTTCCCTGCGCAGATCGGCGAATCCTGGGCGACTTTCTGGGAGTAATCTGTGCGGAATGAAGATTTGAGCTTTCCCAGACCAAGGTCTGTGTTCTCCTAGGTGACCAAGTGCGAGGCACTTGGTCACCCGCCGTGAGAACTTTAAATCCAAAGTTGAAGATCGTATTCGGCGCTATGGCATCAAATATGGCTTGGGCGACCTAGAAGTAGTGGTTTTTAGGATGTATCGAACAAACTTGGAAAAACTAGCGCCGAAAGTGGATAACTTACCAATGATCTACCTTGAGATGTCGAGAGACGTGCAACACGGCGGTGGTACTTGGGGATTCACCAACTGCGTGTGGGCTCCTACAGAGAAAAAGGGCGAAGGGGGAAGCTGGCCATTCTGGGAGAAGGTCCTCCAGGTTCGTGAGGGAGACACTATCCTTCACTTGCGGGGTGTCACGCCAGACGCCTACTTCGTGGGCTACTCTACTGCTTCTGCTAATGGCTTTCGGACAAGTCGGCGGCCACCCGATCCCGGGGAGTGGGGCTATGCAGAAGCGTTTTACCGCGCCGATCTAACCGGATATACGCCATTCCATCGACCAATAAATCTGAATGATGTCTTCCGCGGGCGAGCAACCGAATTGAATGCATATTTCGGAGCCAACAAGTCTCGTAGAGCAAACAAGTCCAACGTCTTTTTCGTCAAGCAGTCTGGACGCCTGCAATGCTTGAACGGTGCATACCTCTCCGATGTTGATGAGGAGTTGCTTGCCGCGCTTTTCGGCAATTCGACGGGACTAAATGCATCGGGTTCAGGTGATTTCATCGTTTCAGTCGAGACTGGATCCCAAATATCCATGATTAGGACGCGCTTGGGCCAGTCCCGCTTTTCAGAAGAGATTAAGAAGTTGTATTGCAACCGCTGCTGTTTTCCCGGTTGCAAGGTCACTGATCCCCGATTCCTGGTGGGCTCCCATATTGCTCGCTGGTGCGATAACGTGAAACTTCGCGGTCATTTGGGAAATGGACTCTGCTTCTGCTTGATTCACGACAAAGCATTTGAAATTGGGCTTTTCACGCTCGATGAACGCTCGGCCGTGTTCGTGAACCCAAGAGAGCGCCGATCCGAGTCGACAATCGTACAGAACCTGATTAATCATCATGGAGAAGAGATCCGCCGCGCGATGGTAGCGCCTTTGCCGGATGCCTTGCTGGAGCATTGGATCCGCGTGGACATCGATCCGTTGATTTAAGATGCCATGTAATCGATGCCCTGTACGCATCATCAAGCCATTTGGTGGGTGCTCCACGTCCGTCCAGTCACAGAAATGGGTGCCCCAGGTCCCGCTTTTGGGACCTGGGATACCGCAGATGCCCGACTCATCGAGAATGGAAGATGCAGCTTTCCCAGGTCCGAGAATCCGGACCTGGGGCACCCAATATAATCTTGATTCCAATAGGCTCCGAGAAACGCCGCAGTGTCCTGCAATGAGCGGTTCTCTGGTCAGTCGGAGATTCGGAAGCGACCGTCCGGGAATTGAATCCCCGGTCAAATGGAAGTTCTTGGAAATCTCTGAATAAGTTCGATTACCGAGCCACTTGCAAAATTACCTTCAGGCGATTGAATGTGTCAGGGCACGACTTTAGTCGTGCCGCAAATGCCTCATTCTGACTTTCCGGCTTTAGCCGCTGCGGAACGACAAGCAATTGAAAACAAAGATACGCAGGGGCTAAAGCCCAACATCTTTTTGATCATCTTACGGCACGACTGAAGTCGTGCCCTGACACTTCTTGCAATCTCCAATGGAATTTTGTAAGTGTCTCTATCTATCGAAGATTTCATCAGGGGCTAAACAGGCTGCGGGAAAAGGCAGTATTTCGGGTAAATTGGCGAAAAACATCCCTCAGGGGCTAAAGCCCGTATTGATTCTGCGGCACTTACGGCACGACTAAAGTCGTGCCCTTTCAAAACAGCGAGTTTTTCCGCAGGCTGTAAAGCCCGGCATATTTTTGGGGCATCTACGGCACGGCTAAACAGGCTGCGGGAAAAGGCCTGTTCTTGGCAAAATTGGCGGAAAAAGTTCTTCCGGGGCTAAAGCCCGCGTTTATTCTGTTGGCTTTATGCGGGGGTTAAAACCCCCGTCTCCCTCCGAATCGAGTTTTTCCGCAGCCCGTGAAGCCGCTGCGGAACAGCAAGCAATTGAAAACAAGGATACGCAGGGGCTAAAGCCCGTCGTTTTTTTATCAGCCACTTACGGCACGACTGAAGTCGTGCCCTGACGCAATGCGTCCCCTTGAAACACTTTCCATGAGTTTTTCCGCAACCTGTAAAGCCATGCCCTGATACAAAACCGGATCCGAAGCGCCATCGACCAACGATATAAGAGTTTTTCCGCAGCCCGTGAAGCCGTGCCATTTCAAAAGCCGACTTTCGCCACAGACCGCGATCCGGGAATACTTGAATCCTGCGGGGAACTCGTCTACTCCAAATTGTGTACATGTGATGGCAGAGGAAGAATTTTCTGTCTACACGAATGGAGATTCAAGCGATGAGCAGTTCCACAAATCGATGTATTGTCCTCGCCTCCCGTCCCTCCGGAGCGCCAACTGACCGCAATTTCCGGATTGAGACGCAGACGATTCCCGTTCCATCGGAAGGCCAGATGCTTTTGCGCACGGTCTACCTTTCGCTTGACCCTTATATGCGCGGCAGAATGAGCGATGCCCCTTCGTATGCGCCGCCGGTCGAAGTCGGCGGCGTCATGGTCGGCTCGACCGTTAGCCGGGTGGAGGCATCGCACCGCGCTGATTTTGCCGTGGGCGATTGGGTATTGAGCCAGAACGGCTGGCAGGACTATGCGCTTTCCGATGGCAAGGGCGTGTTCAACCTGGGCGCGGAACTGGCGCATCCTTCGCAAGCCCTGGGCGTGCTGGGTATGCCGGGGTTTACGGCCTATATGGGCTTGTTGGAGATTGGCCAGCCGAAGGCCGGCGAGACCGTGGTGGTGGCAGCCGCCACCGGCGCCGTGGGATCGGTGGTGGGCCAGATTGCCAAGCTGAAGGGATGCCGCGTGGTGGGTGTGGCGGGCGGCGCGGAAAAGTGCCGCTATGCCATCGAGCAACTCGGCTTCGATGAGTGCCTCGATCATCGCAATCCAGCGTTGAAGGAGCTGCTGGCGCAGGCCTGCCCCAAGGGCATTGACGTTTATTTTGAAAGCGTGGGCGGCGTCGTGTTTGACGCCGTGCTGCCGCTGCTCAATGCACGCGCGCGCATTCCGCTGTGCGGGTTGATCGCGCATTACAACGACCGCGAAGTTCCCGTGGGCAGGGATCGCACCGCGCAGGTGATGGGAACCTTTCTGAAGCGCCGCGTGCGCGTGCAGGGCTTCATCATCTTCGACGATTACGGTTCGCGCTTCGGCGAATTCCAGCTCCAGATGTCCGCATGGCTCGCCGCGGGTAAGATCAAGGTCCGCGAGGACGTGGTGGAGGGGCTGGAAGAGGCGCCCGAGGCCTTCATCGGCCTGCTGCAAGGGAAAAACTTTGGAAAACTGGTGGTCCGCGTCAGCGGCGAAGCCCAGGCTCCTAAATAAGTGCCAGAACCAGCGGAGCCCTCGCTCCGCTGGTTTGCTCATCCGCATCCTGCCGGAAGATTTCCCGCGCTTTGGTAAACTTGAGTTGTCGGCTGATAGTGGCAATCGAGCGCGGCACAAACATATTGGCGCACAGCAGCGCTGGTTTCGCTCCGAACAATTGCCCGCCACGCGGCCTTCGCGCCAATCGCGCGAAGCGGTGGTCTTTCCCCATTGGCCGTGAAGGGTTGGCTTTGTGATCGAGCAGCTTTTGTCTTTTCTCACTGCCTCTCCACTCCTCACTCTCTTTTTGGTGGCCGGATTGGGCTACCTGCTGGGCCAGGTGAATCTATTTGGCTTTCGCCTCGGCGTTGCGGGCGTGCTGTTTGCGGGCCTGTTCATCGGCGCGGTCTGCCCGCACTTGCTGGTTCCGGGCATTATGGGAACCTTTGGGCTGGTGCTCTTCGTCTACTCGATGGGCCTGCAATCGGGGCCGAACTTCTTCGGCAATTTGCGCGCCCGTGGCGTCCGGTACGCCACGCTGTCGATTATTGTGCTGCTCTCCGGCTTCGGAATGCTGCTGGTCTGGGCCAGGCTGCTGCATCTGACGCGCGAGCAGGCGGCGGGCTTGTTCACCGGCGCGGCCACCAACACCCCGGCCCTCGGCGTCGTTCTGCAGATTGCGCACAACAGCATTCCGGCTGAAACCTACAGCATCGCCTATCCCTTCGGCGTGATTGGCGTGCTCGTCTGCTTCCATCTGGCCAAGGTTTTCATCAAGCCGAAGATCGAGCCCGGCCCGCGCCAGGCGTTGATCTTCGAGCGCAACTTCCAGGTCAACAATCCCGAAGTGGACGGCAAGACCGTGGACGCGATCCGCGCCGAGTACGGCGAAATGGGCTTCCGCATCAGCCGCATTCAGCACGAGGGCAAACTGATTGTCGGCTCCTTCGATGCGCGGCTGAGCCTTGGCGACCAGGTGGTCGCCATTGGCAGCGACGAGGCGCTCAAGCAGGCGGAGCTGCTGCTTGGCTCCGTGGCGGCCTCGCATCTGGAAATTGACCGCAGTGAAATCGACTACCGCCGCATCATCGTTTCCAACAAGCAGGTCGTCGGGCATACGGTGGAGCAGTTGCTGCATGAGATGCCCGCCTCCTGCACGATCACGCGCCTGCGCCGCAGCGACGAGGACATTGTTCCCACGCTTGCCACCACCATCAACTATGGCGACCGCCTGCGCGTGGTGGCCCGCCGCGAATCCATGCGCGAGGTTTCCCGCTACCTGGGCGACTCGATCCGCGGCACGGCGGAGATGAACTTTGCCAGCGTCGGCATCGGCCTTGTGCTGGGCGCGCTGGTGGGCATGATTCCGGTTCCCATCCCCGGCTTCGGCGCGCTGACGCTCGGCTTCGGCGGCGGCCCGTTGGTGGTCGCGCTGGTTCTCGGGCGCTTGGAGCGCACAGGCCCTTTCACTTGGACGATTCCCACCAGCGCCAATCTCACGCTGCGCCAGCTCGGCCTGCTGCTCTTCATGGCGGTCGTCGGACTCAACTCCGGCGCTGGTTTTGTGCAGACCTTCATCAAGAACGGCCCGGCTTTTCTGCTGGCCGGAGCCTGCATCACGCTGTCGGTTGTGATTCCCGCGCTCTTGCTGGGATACAAGATTTTTCGGATTCCGTTTGATGAACTGCTGGGCGTGGTCTCCGGCATCCACACGGAATCGGCCGCGGTCGGCTTTGCCGCGCGCCTGATCCCGTCCGAGCGGATTGAGGTCAGCTATGCCAGCGTCTACCCCATTGCGCTGGTCCTTAAAGTCGTCCTCGTGCAAATTATTCTGCGCGTTGTGAACCCATAGCGTCACGCACCATCTATTGCCGGAGGTTTTTCTTATGTTGCGAGTCGGATATCCAGCCGCCATAGCAGCGGAGTTTCTGCGCGATTTTCCATTGGAGGTCGAGCTGATTCCGCTGCCCGACGATCTTGATCACGAGGTTGAGATCGACGTCTGGCTGCCCGGCGTTTTCCCCGCGGAAGCGCGCCGTCTTTGGCCGCATCTGCGCGGCGTGCGTCTGGTCCTGGCGCTGGTTGCCGGCACTGAGTGGATTCCACCAATTACCGGCCCCGGCGTTACCATTTGCAATACCCGCGGCGCGGGCAACATTGCCCCCGCCGAGTGGGTCATCAGCGCCATTCTGGCCACGCTGAAGTATTTCCCGTTCTATCTTGATGTGCAGCGCTCCGGCCAGCAGTGGGCGCATCGCGCGGAGGCCAACGATCACTACGCGCGCATCACCGGCGACGCGCGGTCGTTTTATCCGTCCGTGACGGTGGAGGAGCTGACCGGCAAACGGGTGCTACTGGTGGGCCATGGCGCCATCGGTCAGGAGATCGAGCGGATGCTCACGCCTTTTCATGTCGAGCTAACGCGCGTGGCCCGTACGGCGCGCGCCACTCCGCTGGTCCACGCCTTCGGTGAACTTGACAGTCTTTTGCCGCAGGCTGAAATTGTGATTCTGATTCTGCCCCTGACCGCCGAGTCGCGCGGTCTGATCGGCCGCCGCCAGCTCGCCCTCATGCCCCAGGGCGCGCTGCTGGTCAACGCCGCGCGTGGCGCCATTGTGGAGACGGACGCGCTGATGGACGCGCTCAACTCTGGCCGCATCCGCGCCGCGCTTGACGTTACCGATCCCGAACCGCTGCCCGAAGGCCATCCGCTGTGGAGCTGCCCTAATCTTCTGCTGACGCCCCACGCGGCCGGGACGTGCCCGCAGTTTACGCCGCGCGCGCTGGCCGTTGCACTCCATAATCTGCGCCGCTACCTGGCCGGCAAGCCGCTCAAAAACGTCATGCAAACCGCCATCTGACGCGGCAAAGCCGGGTGAATATTTTCTCCCTTCGTCTTTCTGCGGCTTTATGTCGAGGGTTTTCGGGCAACTTTTGTCTTTGACTGCGGGTGCGGGCGAGCCGCTGAAGCGGCGCTGAAAGCCGGCTTTTCTCTGCTCTCTTTTCGTGGTCAGCGTGTGCATTGGAATACACCTGATTGCGGGAAAAACGGGTACAAATTGGCTGATTTTGGCAGTTTAACGAACAAAGAGAAATTGCCAGATCATGGGTGGTATCCCATTGATAAGCTGTGAGATAAGCTGTTATTTGTGAACTTTCGCGCGGCCTGGGGTGCAATTGCTGGATGACCGATTCCGAATCTCAGATCGGACGGAGGACCGCCTGTTTCAGGCTGCGGAAAAAGGCGGGATTTTCGGCAAATTGACTGAAGACATCCCTCCGGGGCTAAAGCCCGTCGTTTTTTATCAGCCACTTACGGCACGACTGAAGTCGTGCCCTGACGCAATGCGTCCCCTTGAAACACTTTCCATGAGTTTTTCCGCAACCTGTTTAGCCGCTGCGGAGTTGTAAATGTCTGAAAATAAATGCAACAGGGGCTAAAGCCCAAAGTCCTTTTGTTGCTCTATCGGCACGACTGAAGTCGTGCCCTGACGCAATGCGTCCCCTTGAAACACTTTCCACGAGTTTTTCCGCAACCTGTTTAGCCGCTGCGGAGTTGTAAATGTCTGAAAATAAATGCAACAGGGGCTAAAGCCCAAAGTCCTTTTGTCGCTCTATCGGCACGACTGAAGTCGTGCCCTGACGCAATGCGTCCCCTTGAAACACTTTCCACGAGTTTTTCCGCAACCTGTTTAGTCGCTGCGGAGTTGTAAATGTCTGAAAATGAATGCAACAGGGGCTAAAGCCCAAAGTCCTTTTGTTGCTCTATCGGCACGACTGAAGTCGTGCCCTGACGCTTCTTGCTGTTTCCATGGAATTATGCAAGTGGCTCAAGTTACTGAAAATACCAGCATTCCCTCGGGGGCTAAAGCCCTCATTGATTTTGCTGGCTTAATGTACGGGCTGAAGCCCGTACCCTTCAAAACATCGACTTATTCAGAGGCTCTCTAACGGAAATAAACAAGGCTTTGGTAGGCGGGACAGGAGACGGTGGCGTTGATGGCGTCATCGATGAGGATATTTTGGGGTTGGACCGCATTTACGTGCAAGCCAAAAGGTACGCCGAAGGAAACAATGTAGGAGCAAGTGCGATTCGAGAATTCTTTGGAAGTCTGGATATTTTCAAAGCCAGTAAGGGGTTGTTTGTCACAACATCAACTTACACGGATGCAGCGCGCAAGGTGGCGGCGCGCGCCGATGCAAGCGAAGGCATTCGCCAGGGACTGGATGACGCGAAAAAACGGAAGGCCTCGGCGGATTAAAATAGAACGCAGGGCGCATCCCCGCACAGAATCGAGCAGACGCTTATGTATGAAGTAACCGTGGAAAAGGATTTCTCTTCCGGGCACTATCTTCGCAATTACAAGGGCAAGTGCGAGAACCCGCACGGGCATAACTACAAGCTGCGCGTTACCTTGGCCGGAGAAGAGCTGGACGCGGCTGGCCTGCTGCTCGACTTCACCGTGATCAAGCAGATTCTGCGCCCGATCATCGAACGGCTCGACCACCGGATGCTCAACGAGATCGAACCTTTCAACACGCTGAACCCCTCGGCCGAAAATATCGCCCGGTATTTTTACGATCAGGTCAGCCAGCAGCTCGCCGCGACCACCCAGGGCCGCGTGCGCGTGAAGCAATGCACGATATGGGAAACAGATACCGCCTCGGCGACTTACCACGAATAACGCTCACGGCTCTGCCGGGAGACACTGATCCAAGCCTTCGCGTAGAATTGAATAAGAACGGGGCAGCGCACGCCGAGGCCCCCTCGCACGATGATCCTTCTGGACCCAGATTTGGACTCCCACCCCGCGCCGAGCACAACTTCAGCGAAGCGGGCGGCTGTGTCCGCTCCGGTCGCGCCAGCAAAAAATCTTCGTCTGCCTTCGGCGCGCACACTGAACCGCTTTTTGACCGAGGCGCAGGCCGCCGTCCGCCTCAAGGGCGAAGTGACCGTACTACTGACCACCGACGCCGCCATTCGCAAACTCAACCGGCAGTTTCGCCATAAGAACAAGGCCACCGACGTGCTGTCATTCCCCGCTGACGGGATTGGCGCCGAAGAAATCGCGGGCGATCTGGCGATCAGCGCGCCCACCGCGCGCCGGCAGGCCGTCGAGCTGGGCCACTCGCTCTCGATTGAGCTCAAGGTGCTGATTTTGCATGGCCTGCTGCATCTGGCCGGCTACGATCACGAGGCCGATGAGGGGCAAATGGCCCGCCGCGAACGCCTGCTGCGCGAGCGGCTTGGTTTGCCGCATGGGCTGATCGAGCGCGCGGAAACGTCGAAGCGGGGGAAGCAAACCTCCAGGGCTAAAGCCCTGAATATTGGCAAGCCGGCATTCAGGGGCCTAAAGGCCCCTGCTCCCTCCGATCTCAAGGTTATTGCATCCAAAGTTGTTGCATCCTCTGATAAAGCAATTGCGCCGCGAAGCTTGCCCCGCAAACGGAGCCAGAAGCCATGACCCCGTTCGTCCTCATTTTTTTGGCCTTTCTGGCGATGGTCGAGACGCTGGCCTCCTATATCTGCCGCGTCCACGCGGAGTACGGCAAGATTCTGAGCCGCGAGGAGCAGGAAAATCTTGACGCGTGGGAGGAGCTGATCGAGCCGCGCCTGGGCCTGAGCCGCGAGCACGCCGCCCTCTGCGCGACAGTCTTGCAGCAGTTTACGCTGGGGCTGATCGCGCTCGAATTCGGCGCGGTGCTTTTTGAGCGCGCCGTGCTGCCGCGTCCCACCCCCGGCGAGATCGTCCAGGCCATCCTGGCGCTGGCGCTGGTGGTGGCTTTCTGCAATCAGATTCTGCCCCTGCTGCTCTTCAACCGCACGCGCGGCCGCTGGGTGGCGCGCCTCTCCTGGCTCGTCTCACTGCTGCTTTGGCTGGTCACGCCCATCACCGTCTTTGTCCGCTTCTTCTTCTCCGTGGCCTCGTTGGCCGGGGAGCCAGCCACCGCCAAGGAAGAAGCCGCCGGCGATGTGGAGGCGCTGCTTGAAGCTGGCCAGGAGGAAGGCATTCTGGAAGACAGCGACCGCGATCTGGTCCGCTCCGCCGTCGAGTTCGGCGACAAGCTGGTGAGCGAGGTGATGACGCCGCGGCCCGATATTTTTGCCGTGCCCGAGACTACCACGCTGGTTGTGTTCCTCGAACTGCTGCGCCAGCGCGACTTCTCCCGCGTGCCGGTCTATGCCGGCTCGATCGACAACGTCACCGGCCTCGCTTTCTCCCATGATCTGCTGCAAATCACCGACGAGGAGGCTCGCACGCGCACCGTGGCCAGCATCCTGCATCCGGCGGCCTTCGTCCCGGAAACCAAGCGCGGCTACGAGCTGCTGCGCGAGATGCAGCGCGAAAAGCAGCATATGCGCCTCGTCATCGACGAGTACGGCGGCGTCTCCGGCCTGGTCACCATCGAGGATTTGCTGGAGCAGATCGTGGGCAACATCCGCGACGAGCACGAGGAGGAAACGCTGATCGAAACGCCGCAGCGCGAGCCGGACGGCGTGTGGCTGGTGCCCGGCAGCTTCCCCGTCGATCAGTTGCCGGAGCTATTCGGCGAACGGGAGGGCTTTGCCGATTTGGGCGAGAGTTACGAAGCCACCACGCTCGGCGGCCTGGTGAGCGAGATCGAAGGCCGCATTCCGCTGCCCGGAGAGGTCGTCCTGGTCGAGTCCGTGGGCATGAGAGTGGAAGTCGTCGCCTCCACTGATCGCCGCATCGAGCGGCTGCGGGTCTTTCCGCCAGCGGAAGCCGTCGAAACTGAGCAAGATTGAATGGGACTAGGCGAGGCGTCCAGCTTTCGCGTATGAACGAGGCATGGCCGCAGCTCACAACGCAAAATTCGCTGCACCTTGGAATGAAGAAAAAAAGCGCATACAACTGGGCAGAAGGCCGGCGTTGCCGATTGCCGAATAGGCTCTTAAGCGCCCACCAAAACCGGGCTGTACCGTTCGGACTCTGCCGCCACGAACTCACCGATGGGTTCGGTTTCCGCTGGCACATGAGCAAACTCCCAAGCCGAGCGGTCTTTCATCAGCCGCGAAACCAGCGCCGCGTGCATCGCGTGACCGGCGCGCTCGGCCACCACGTGGCCCTCAATGCGGCGGCCAGCCAGCGCCAGGTCGCCAATCAGATCCAGAATCTTGTGGCGCACATACTCGTCGGGAAAACGCAGCGGGCCGTTCTCCGGACCCTCCGGAGTCAGCACAATGGTGCATTCCGGGCTGGCGCCGCGAATCAGGCCCATGTCGCGCAGCTTCTTCTCGTCCGCCTTGTAGCCGAAGGTCCGCGCCGGAGCGATGGTCTTTCCGTAGGTCTCCGCCGCCAGATCCACGCAGGCCGTCTGGTAGCCGATGGGCGCGGGAAAATCGATGGTGTACCGGATGCTGTAGCCGGAGCCGGGATAGACGCCGATGAACCGCTTGCCATCACGCACCTCGACCGGGCATAGGATGCGGACGGTTTCGCGGCGGCGGCGCTGGGTGCGGATGCCCACGCTCTGAAAGGCTTGCACATAAGGCAGCGCGCTGCCGTCCAGAATGGGCAGTTCCAGGTTGTCCAGCTCGGCAATCACGTTGTCAACGCCCATGCCAACCAGCGCCGAGAGCAGGTGCTCAGTGGTCGAAATCAGCACGCCCTGCCGCATCAAGCTGGTGGCGTAGCTGACCTTGGCCACGTTGCGACCGGTGGCGGAAATTTCATAATTTTCCAGATCCGTGCGCCGAAAGACGATGCCAGAGCCGGCCGGCGCGGGCAGCAGGCGCAGAGTCACCGGCGCGCCACTGTGCAAGCCTATCCCGCTAAACTCCAACGGCGCGGCAATCGTCTGTTCCAAATGAGCCGGATTATTCAAGAAATCTTTCCTTTTCCACAGAAATTCCTTTGCATTCGTTAGATTAGACGCGATCAGTGATCTTCGTACTGTGGCATTTTGGCTACACTATGCGCCAGTCAGGCCATTCGTACGAACAAAAACCGGCTTTTCAGCCCTCTATGCCGTGGTTTGCTATTGAAACGGATGCAGAATTAATGTCGCATTTGATACACTCCCCACTAGAAACATCTGGAGCTAGGCACACGATGAAACGAATTATTTTGATTTTGTTGTTGGCGGCCAGCACGATGGCCGCGAGCGCTCAAACCCCCGCCAAGCCAGCCACAACCGGCGCAGTGAAGCCGACGATTACCGGCGCAGCCAAACCGGCCACAACCGGCGCAGCCAAAAAACCGGCGACAGCCGCGGCCAAGCTGCCTTTAGGCGTTCCGGCACCCGGTCTGCCGGCGGTCAAGACGCTCAAGAAGACTCTGTTTACGGTCACCCTGCGCTACCAGGAGATCAAGATCGGCACGGGCGCCGTGGCTGAGCCGAACAAGCTCTATAAGGTCCACTATACCGGCTGGCTGGCCGCGGACGGGCGCAAATTCGACTCCTCCTATGACCATCCTCGCCCGCCATTGAAGGATAAGGACGGCAAGCCGGTGCTTGGCCCCGACGGCAAGCCACAGCAGGGCGAAGCGCAGCCCATCGTCTTTCCCCAGGGCTTTGGCCGCGTAATTCCCGGCTGGGATCAGGGCTTTGAAGGCATGAAGATCGGTGGCCAGCGCCGCATCTTCATCCCCTGGCGGCTGGCTTATGGAGAGAAGGGACGCCCCGGACCCGACGCGGCCCACCCCGGAATTCCGGAGAAGGCCGACCTGATCTTCGACGTCGAGCTGGTTGACGTGACGGACTTACCCAAGGCGCCCGCTCATACGCTGACCCCCGGTAACCGTCCGCTGCCCGGCGGCGCTCTGGCCAAACCTGGAACACCCGGCGCGGCAGCAGCTCCGGTCAAGCCCGGAACGGCTTCTGCTCCGGCGGCAGCCCCGTCCAAACCAACAACTCCGGCCGTGGCGACACCAAAGGCTGCTCCGACCACGCCCGCGACGCCAGCACCGGCGCCTGCCGCAACTCCGGCGCAGACGCAAACCAAGTAAAAGTCACGCCCTTCCAGAAACAAATGAGTTGGCGGACTTCAGCCCCTGAGAGAATGTGTTTGCTGAAAGCACATTCTCACTGGGGCAAATACTGCTGTATATGAGCCTCTTGCAAAATCACCTTCAGGTCATAGATTGCGTCAGGGCACAACTTCAGTCGTGCCGCAAACGAGCGGTTTTAGAATCCGGCTTTAGAGCGAAACCAGAGTAACTGTGTTCTGTTGAGATTTGTGCAGGGTTGCCGCTTCCTGATGGTCGCGTCAACTTGAGAGCTGCGGTTTCGGGATACGCCTACTCTGGTTTCGCTATAGCCGCTGCGGAGCTGTAAATTTCTGAAAATAAATGCAACAGGGGCTAAAGCCCAAAGTCCTTTTGGCGCTCTATCGGCACGACTGAAGTCGTGCCCTGACGCTTTTTGCTGTTTCCAGCGAATTATGCAAGAGACTCTATATATCAATCATTAGATGGAGTGCCCATGGGCATTCGGGCCACCCGCGAATATGAAGGTCAGTGAAGACACGGCTTCAGTCGTGCCCTGACGCAATCGATGACCTGAAAGTAATTTTGCAAGAGTCGCGCTTTTTCCGGGACTTCTCCGCAAGTTTGTTCTCCACCTGGGTTCACGTTTTCGGTTAAGCCTGATATGGTCAGGAAGGAAACGCGCAATGAATCCCCATTAGGAAATCAAACTCGTATGTGGAAGCGCTGGCGAACCCGGATTTTGCTGTTCCTGGCCGTTCTCGGTCCCGGATTCATCACCGCCAATGTCGATAACGATTCCGGCGGCATCCTCACCTACTCCCAGGCAGGCGCGCAGTACGGTTATACCCTGCTATGGACCATCCTTCCCATCACTTTGGCGCTGATCGTGGTGCAGGAGATGTGCGCCCGCATGGGCGTGGTCACCGGCAAGGGCTTGAGCGACCTGATCCGCGAGGAGTTTGGCCTGCGGCTGACTTTTTTGTTGATGGTTCTGCTGGTGGTGGTCAACTACACCAATGTGGTCACGGAGTTTATCGGCATTGCCGGTTCCTTGCACCTGTTTCACGTCACCAAGTTCATCAGTGTGCCTTTTTGCGCGGTGCTGGTCTGGACGATGGTGGTCAAAGGCAACTACAAAAGCACGGAAAAAATCTTTCTGATCGCCTCGCTGGTCTATATCGCCTACATCTTCGCCGGGGTGCTCTCGCAGCCGAGTTGGCACGACGCGCTGCTGGCCACGGTGCAGTTGCCGCCCAAATCGGTCTGGGGAGACAAGGCCTATATGTACATGGCCATTGGCGTGGTGGGCACCACGATTGCTCCGTGGATGCAGTTTTATCTGCAATCGTCGATTGTGGAAAAGGGCATTCGCGTCAAGGAGTACGCGGCCTCGCGGCTGGACGTGATCGTGGGCAGCTTTTTCACCGACATTGTGGCCTGGTTCATCATTGTGGCCTGCGCGGCCACGCTCTACGTGCATGGCATGGGCGCCATTCAGGTGGCCTCCGACGCGGCCGAGGCGATGCGCCCGCTGGCCGGCGACTATGCCTTCCTGCTTTTTGCCTTCGGGCTTTTCAACGCCTCGGTCTTCGCGGCGTCGATTTTGCCGCTCTCAACGGCCTACACGGTCTGCGAGGGCCTCGGCGTCGAGTCCGGCGTGGACAAGAGCTTCAAGGAAGCGCCGTACTTCTACTGGCTTTTCACGCTGCTGATCGCCGGCGGCGCGCTGACCGTGCTGCTGCTGCCCGACGCGCAACTGATTAATGTGGCCATCCTTTCGCAGGTGCTGAATGGCGTTCTGCTGCCGGTGGTCATCATTCTGATGCTGCTGCTGATCAACCGCGCTGACCTGATGGGCAAGTACAAAAACACGCGCCTGTGGAACGTGATTGCCTGGACCACCAGCCTGATCGTCATCGGCATGACGATGGTGATGCTCTGGGGCATGATGCCGGGGCACTGAGCACCTGCGATGGGACCGGCGGCCTGTTGCGTGTGGCCGACGGATGGGGCGCTTGGAGGTAAGGAGAGGAATGAAGTTACCGAACGGCAAGACGGCGATTGTCGAGATGGAGAAACTTCGCGACTATTGCCTGAGTTCGGAGCATCCTCGCGGAAGGCACAAGGCGCGGGTGTTTCGTTCTCTTCTGGGAATGACCGCCATCCATGCGGAAGAGCTTCGATTGGCACTGATCGAAGCGGCTATGACCGAAGAGGCCGCACTCGGAGCTTCCGATCTGTATGGAACTCGGTACATAATTGACTTTGAGATGCAGCGAGGCAAAAGGGTTGCCAAGATTCGAAGTTGCTGGATTGTCCTGAGTGGCGAGATTGCTCCGCGATTTGTCACTCGTTATATTCTGTAGGAAGAGGAGGTGTGGGTAAGATGGAGCTTCTCTCCGAAGTCGCTGTACTCAACGATATGCCCGATAAAGGACTTGTACGCGGTCAGGTTGGAACCGTCGTTGAACTGCTTGCCCCCTCCGTGGCCGAGGTCGAGTTCAGTGACGATGAAGGGCGCGCCTATGCCATGGCCGCCTTGCAGTCCGAGGAGCTGATTCGCCTCCACCCCACCCCTACGAATTGCGCAAAGCACACCCAGCGTGCCCTGCGCGGTCACATCGCCCTGCCCGGCTGCCGGTAAAGGCGGTAAAATTCTCTTATGACTGAACGCATCTCTCTTTCCCTTGCCCAAGCCGACCCCGATGTGGCCGCCGCTGTTGACCACGAAACTCTCCGCCAGCACGAGGGGCTGGAGATGATCGCCAGCGAAAACTTTGTCTCCGAAGCAGTTCTGGAGGCGGCTGGCTCCGTCTTTACCAACAAGTACGCCGAGGGCTACCCTGGGCGGCGCTACTACGGCGGCTGCGAATATGCCGACGTGGTGGAGAATCTGGCGCGCGACCGCGCCACGAAGCTCTTCAATGCCGAGCACGCCAACGTGCAGCCGCACTCCGGCTCGCAGGCCAACGCCTCGGCATACGCAGCGGTTCTGAAGCTCGGCGACACCATCTTGGGCCTCGACCTTTCGCACGGCGGCCACCTGAGCCACGGCTACAAGCTGAGCTTCTCCGGCAAGCTCTACCGGCCCACGTTTTATCACGTCCGCCGCGACACCGAGCTGATCGACTACGACGAGATGGAAGAGATCGCCGAGCGTGAGCACCCGAAGGCCATCATCGGCGGCGCCAGCGCCTATTCGCGCTTCTGGGACTTCGCCCGTATGCGGCAGATCGCCGACAAGGTGGGCGCGGTGCTCATCATCGACATGGCGCACATTGCCGGTCTGGTTGCGACCGGCGTGCATCCCTCGCCCGTGCCCTACGCCGACATTGTTACCACCACGACGCACAAGACACTGCGCGGGCCGCGCGGGGGCCTGATCTTGAGCAAGCAGTCGCTGGCCTCGGCGATTGACCGGGCTGTCTTTCCCGGCCAGCAGGGCGGTCCGCTGGTGCATATTGTGGCCGCCAAGGCGGTGGCGCTGGGCGAGGCTCTGCGGCCGGAGTTCAAGACCTACGCCACGCAGATCGTGGCCAATGCCAAGGTGCTGGCCGCGGCGCTCCAGGAGGCCGGCTTCCGCCTTGTCTCCGGCGGTACGGACAACCACCTGGTTCTGGTGGATGTCTTCGCCAAGGGCATCCTCGGCTCCGAGGCCGAGCTGGCGCTGGGCAAGGCCGGCATCACGGTCAACAAAAACACGATTCCCTACGACGTCAATCCGCCGCTGAAGGCTTCGGGCATTCGCGTGGGCACGCCCGCTTTGACGACCCGCGGCATGAAGGAGCCGGAGATGAAGCGGATTGGCGCCTGGATCGCCAGGGCGCTGGAAGAGCGCAACGACGACGCTGCTCTCGCGCGGATTCGCGGCGAAGTGCTTGAGCTGGCCAACCAATTTCCGCTCTATGCCTGGCGGCGTGTGCGCTAGCTGGCGGGTAACTCTTCGATGGATGGATAAAGGGGACAAGCTATGAGGCTTGTCCCCTTTTTTGGGTGCGGCAGGATGGGAGAACTACACTGAAGCGAAGGAGCGCGCCGCCATGGATCAGCCGGAAAATCTCGAAAGTTTTCTCTCCGGCCGTGTTCGGGTTTTGGTCGGTGACATCACGGCGCAGGACGTGGACGCGATTGTGAACGCGGCCAACAGCACGCTACTGGGCGGCGGAGGCGTGGATGGCGCGATCCACCGAAAAGGCGGGCCGCAAATCCTGGAGCAGTGCAAGGAAATTCGCCGCACACGCTTTCCCGATGGATTGCCTACAGGCGAGGTTGCGTTGACCACGGGCGGTCGTCTCCCTGCGCGGTACGTGATTCACACGGTGGGGCCAATCACGCGGCCAGGCCAGGAGCCGGACTCGCGTTTGCTGGCCGCCTGCTACAGAAACGCCCTGGCGCTGGCCGCGGAGAAGGGCTTTCGCTCGATTGCTTTTCCGGCAATTTCCACCGGCGTCTACGGCTATCCGCGGCATCGGGCCGCGCCGGTGGTCTCCGCGGCGATTGAATCCGCGCTGGCCGTCGAGACTTCGGTCACAGAGGTGCGCCTGGTCTTTTATCAGGCAGACGATGCGCGCGTGTTTCTGGCGAATCAACACTTCAGCGGCCGCTGAGCGCTGGCCGCCGGAGATGCCGCGGATTTGCCCGGTGATCTTGCGCGCCGGGGAAAACACCATCGAGGATAGAATCAGCTTTCGCACAAATTAGTGCCCATAGGGAAAAAGCACATCGGTATGTGGCGGCTATGCCCCGATATACTTCGCTCCCCAGAGCAGCAGCGCCCCGCCGAGCAGGATGCGGTAGATGGCGAAGATGGTGAAGCCATGCTTGCGCACCCAAAGAAGGAACCACTCGACCACGCCCCAGGCCACGATGAACGAGATCACGAAGCCGATGGCGAGCACGATCCAGTTGTTGGCGTTCATGGCCACGTGCGCCGCGCCGCTGCTGGGGAAGACCTCTTTTTTCAGATCCCAGACGGTGGCCGCGATCATGGTGGGAATGGAGAGCAAAAAGCTGAACTCGAGCGCCGATGGGCGGTCCATCCCGGCCAACTGGCCGGCGGCGATGGTGGACATTGAGCGCGAGGTGCCGGGAAAAATCGCCGAAAGCGTCTGGCAGAGGCCGATCCAGATGGCCTGCGGCAGGCTCATCTCCTCGACGTGCGTGGTCGAGGCCTCGCGGCTGCTGCTCCAGGCGTCAATCACCCACATCACCACGCCGCCAATCAGCAGCGCCCAGGCCATCGTCGCCAGGCTGCCCAAATTCTTCTCGCTCCATTTGTGCAGGACCAGCGCCGGAGCCGAGGTGAAGAAAAAGGCAATCAACGTAAGCGAAATGGGATGCGTCAGCCAGTTGCGGTCGCCGCGCTCGCCCTGGGGGAAGGTGCGCAAAAAATCGGCAATGCGATTCAAAAACAGCAACAGCAGTGCCAGAATCGCGCCCAACTGAATCACGATGGTGTACATCTTCCAGTAAGCGTCATCCAGCGGAATCTTCATCAGAGCTTCGGTAATGCGCAGATGCGCCGTCGAGCTGACCGGCAGAAATTCGGTCAAGCCTTCCACAATGCCCAGCAAAACAGATTGAAGATAGGGGTTCAAGAAGCCTCCGAGACGATGAAAGCGCGAAATGAATTTGGCAAAGCGTCCAGGCTGCAAAAACAGAACTGGATTTGATACAAAATTCCGGAATATTTTCCTCAGGGCCTAAAGGCCTGCTGATTTGCGGCGCCAATGTACGGACTAAAGCCCGTACCCTTCAGACAAACGAATTTTCCGCAATCTGGAAAGCCGCGCCCTTTCTAAACGGCGAAATATCACGCCACTCACTCCCGGTCGATTCCGTAGACGGGAATGCCTTCATTCAATTTGAACACAAGAGCGGCGGCGCGGGCCGTGAAATCCGACTGGGGAAACTTATCATGCAACCGGGCGGCCAGTTCGCGCGCGGCTTTGCGGGCGGCGTTGCTCTTGCCGTCGCTGCCGTCGGCGGCGAAGATGTCGGCGAGCACCGCCTGACGGTAAACCGCCTGATAGAGGGCCTGCGCCGTGCGCGGGCCGTCGGGGTACTCGGCGGCGTACTTTTCGTAGGCTTCCGACTCCTTCTCCGGGCACTTGGGCGAGCCTTGCCAATCGCCGCAGAGCTTGTTTTCGAGCAGATCAAAGGCGGCGAAAGCGGCCGGCCGGGTGCGCGGATAGAGCTTGATGACCTTCTTCAGCTCGTCCTCGTCCATCTGCCCGCGCAGGTAGGCTTCTTTTTCCCGGGCCGAGGGGCGCGTGGAGGCGTCGGCCTTCTGCAACTGCCACAGAATGTCGGCCGCGCGCCAGGCTGCCTCCGGCGCCAGCGGCGAGTTGGGAAACATTTCGATCAGCCGCCGGTAGAGCAGGCGCGCGCTCTGCGCGGCATTGACCGGGCCGCGCGGCTCCGAGGCCAGAGCCTCCTGATTGGCCGCCTCGCCCATCAGCACCAGATCACCGCCCGCCGTGGTTTCGATGACCACTCCCTTGGCCTCCATCCAGCCGGAGATGGGCGGCGGAGTTTCGTCATGGCCGAATTCCGGGGCGTCCTTGTCGCGCATTTCCGCGATGTCGGTGTTGGCGTAGACGCGCAGCCAGTTGCCGCTGTGCTCGGCCACCACCATTTCGCGGCCAATCTGCACGCGATCCACCTTCTGCGAGCCGGGGTCGGGCGCAATGTAGAGCCATGTGACGCGCAGCGCCGTGGCGCGCGGACCGGCCATCGGCTTTTCCAGTTGCGGCGGCTTGTTGTTGGCCGAGGCGGGCAGGGCGGCGCAGACCAGCGCCAGGGCCAGCGCAAGGACGCGCGGAGCATTTCGCAGAACAGATATGCGAGGTTTCATTACAGAAAGAATCATAGCCGAAGGACGTTACAGAGCGTTTGCGGTGAGCGGATCAGTAGATCAGAACCAGCTCTCCGGCCATCTACCAACGGTCCTCGTAGTAGCTTTCGCGGTTGTTGATCTCTGGCGGCAGAACAGGCAGATTCTCCGATCCCTCGGAAAGCCTCCTCGACAGCTCTTCCACATCTCCAGGGGAGAGGATGCTCGTGCCAGTGGCATAAGTTGGAATGGCCTCCTCCAGCAGCTTGCTGGCGTACTTTTCCAGCGCCATGCTGCGCACGGCGGCGTCAGCGGACAACCGGGCTTCGGCTTCCGGGCTGATTTCAACCTGAATCGTCATGGCCATGCCTCCCGTGCGTCCATTATCCGCTCAATCCGGCCGGAAATGGAAGGCTTGCGCAGGGTGGCAATTCTCCACTTGAAATTGCTGATCTTGCTGTCGGATTGATGTATTATGGCGTATTATTTCGTATTATGAGCGTTCCGCGCACCATCAGTTTTCGTATCGCCCCGGAAAAGGTTGCCCGCCTGGATCGGCTCGCCAAGTCCATGGATCGAGATCGCAGCTACCTGCTCAATGAAGCGGTAGGCAACTACCTGGATGAGCAGCAGCGTTTTGCCGTCATGGTGAAAGAAGGCCGCGATGACCTGCGCCACGGGCGCGCCTTCAGTCACGAAGAGGTGGAACGCATGGTGGGTGAGTGGGAGAGCGCAGGCAGATGAACGTGGTCTGGTCCGCCGCCGCGGTAAGGCAACTTCAGGAGTCCATTGACTACATTCAAAGGGAAAGCCCCGATGGGGCCATCAGCACGCGCCGCAGAATTCTGGAGACGGTGAGGCAAGTGGGACAGATGCCACGCTGCGGGCGAATCGGCCGCGTGGAAGGAACGCGCGAAGCCGCGGTTCCCCGGTCGCCCTACGTCGTGGTGTACCAGCTCACTGCGCAAGCCGTGGAAGTGCTGGGAATCTGGCACGGCGCCCGCCAGTGGACAGAAAGTTTCTAGGCCAGGAACTCTTCCGGCGGCGGTTACGGAGGTCTCTCTTACCCTGTAAAATTCAGCACATAGGAAGATTGCACTTTTTTCGGAGGCTGTATGCAAATCCCGGCAAGCCCCGCCGCGCCAGAGGGTCCGCCGCCGCTGCCGGAAGCGCCGCTCACCGCCAGCAACGAGAACGCCGCGCCTGAAACCGTGCCCCCAGCTCTCAGCGAACGGATTTTTAACTGGGTGAACTGGACCTTTCTCGGAGACCAGGGACTGCGCGCCGGCTGGTCGGTGGTATTTTTTGTGGTTTTGGTAATTCTGTTCGGCATCGTCATCGGAAGTGTCTTCTCTTTGCTTCATTTGATCAGCAAAAAGAGCAGCTTTACCGCTTCCTCGGCGTTTTTTGGAGAGCTGGTTGGCGTCTTGGCGCTGGTGGGGGCTGGCGTGCTGATGGCGCTGATTGAACGCCGAAAGAACCTGCTGGCCTACAACTTGACCGGCCCGCGGCGCATTTTTCATTTCCTGAGCGGCCTGGCGGCGGGCTTTGCGGCGCTTTCGGCGCTGGTGGGAGCGCTCAATTGGGGCGGTTGGCTGCGCTTTGGCCCGATCGCGCTTTCGGGCGGACACATCTTCAAATATGGCCTGATGTGGGCCAGCGCTTTCCTGCTGGTGGGCTGCTTTGAGGAGGGCGTTTTTCGCGGCTATTTGCAGTTTACTTTCACGCGCGGCCTCAATTTTTGGTGGGCGCTGGGCACTGAGGTCTCGGTCTGCCTGTGGCTGGCGATGACGGCCAAAGGCAACGGCGTTTGGGGCGTCTACGCCATCGCTCTGTTGGGCTTGGCTCCCTGCCTGATCCTCCACCTTCGCAAAACCCCACGGAGTGGGTTCTGGCAGGCGGCCTGGGTTACTTCGACGCTCTTTGGCCTCATCCACACCGGCAATGGCGGCGAAAACTGGGTTGGCATCTTTGCCGCGGCGTTTATCGGTTTCGTCTTCTGCGTCAGTGTGTGGCTGACCGGCTCGGCCTGGTGGGCCATTGGCTGCCACGCCGCCTGGGACTGGGCGGAAACCTTTTTCTACGGCACGGCCGACAGCGGGTTGCAGCCCAGAGGCCACTATCTGACGACCAGCCCCGCGGGCAATGCGCTGTGGAGCGGCGGCGCGGACGGCCCCGAGGGCAGTCTGCTGGTGATCGGCGCAATCCTGCTGCTGCTGGCGCTGCTGTTGGCGCTCTATCGGCGCAAGCTGGAAATCTCTTGCATTGACGAGGAAAGCCGTGGTTGCTAGACTCGTAAGCGTAGCTTGCTGCGCGGATTCCAGCAGCAAGTTGCGGCCATCCTCCAGTTTGGCCAATGCCTGCCGGGTGTTTCCCAGGGAGAACAGTATCCTTCCATGCCAGCTTCATCGGCTGGGGAGCTGTTTTTTCGAGAATCGCCACGGACACAGGCGCGGCTGCTCGCGGTCAGATGGCCTTTGGCGCTCCTTGTTGACGACAATCGCAATCGGGAGCTATCTCTCAGCGGCAGGCAGGATTGGAGCCGCGAGAGCAAGGAATCCCGGAGCTAGCAGTAATGGCAAACGTCCTCAATCCCGAAACCGAGAGTACAACCCTGAACACAGAATTGGAAACTCCAACCCTTGAACCTGCGACGGAGCACGAGCAGCCGTTGCCAGAATCCACGTCCTCCCCTGAGACCACCCAAGCAGTAGCGGCGGCCGAAACGCCAGTGCTGGACGCAGATGCCCCAACCGAGCCTGAAGTCGAGGCCGCACCCGTGGCGGAAGCCGCGCCAGATATCGCGCCCGTAGCCGAAACTGCGCCAGATATCCCAACTGCGCCTGTTGCGGCGGAAGTTCCCGCGACAAGCGAGCCCGTGGCGGAAGCCGTGACCGCTGTTCCGGCCGAAGCGCCGCCATCAGCCGAAATTGGGCAGCCGGCCGCCGTTGCGACGCCGGAAGCGCCCAAGCCCGCCGAGCACGCCATCGATACAATGGACTTTTCCGCCGCCCTGGCGGCATTCGAACGCGAGCAGGCCGCGGAGGCCGCCGCCGTTGAAGCCTACGGCGACAAGATTATCTCCGGCACGGTGCTCAAGCAGACGGAAAAGCATCTGGTCATTGATGTGGGCCTGAAGTCCGAAGGAATTGTGCCGCTCGAGCAGGTTCTGGATGCCGCCGGTGTGGTAAAGTTCCAGCCGGGCGACGCGATCGACGTAGTGATCGAGCGCGAGGAGCCCGAGGGCGGTTATCTGGTCAGCTACGAGCGGGCGCAGCGGTTGCGCGTCTGGGACGCCATTGAGAAGGCCGCCGCCGACAAGACGCCGGTTACGGGCACGGTGGTGAGCCGCGTCAAGGGTGGCCTGACCGTGGATATCGGGATCAAGGCGTTCTTGCCCGGTTCGCAGATTGAGATTCGCCCGGTCCGCAACTTGGATGGCTATCTCGGCCAGCAGATTGAAGTCCGCGTCATCAAGCTGAACAAGAAGCGCGGCAATGTGGTGGTCAGCCGCAAGGAAATTCTGGAAGAAGAGCAGAACGTCAAGCGCACCGCCATTTTGGAGCAGTTGAGCGAGGGCGCGGTGCTGACCGGCACGGTGAAGAACCTGACCGACTACGGCGCTTTCGTTGACCTGGGCGGCATCGACGGACTGCTGCACATCACCGACATGAGCTGGGGACGGCTGACGCATCCCCGCGACCTGGTGAATGTGGGCGACGAGATTCAGGTCAAGGTGCTCAAGTTCGACAAGGAAAAGCAGCGGGTTTCGCTGGGCTTCAAGCAGTTGACGCCCGATCCGTGGCTGGATGCGGCCGAGCGCTACCCGGTGGGAGCGCACGTGCATGGCCGTGTTCTTTCGGTTACCGACTACGGCGCGTTTGTCGAGCTGGAGCAGGGCATTGAAGGCTTGGTTCACCTCTCCGAGATGACCTGGTCCAAGCGCCTGAAGCATCCCTCGAAGCTGGTCAAGCCGGGCGATGATGTGGAGACTGTGGTGCTGAGCGTGAATCCGGCCGACCGCCGCATCTCGCTAGGCATGAAGCAGTTGCTGCCCAACCCGTGGGATAACCTGGCGGATAAGTACCCGCCGGGAACCGTCGTTGAGGGCCGGGTGCGCAACCTGACCGACTTCGGCGCCTTCATCGAGATCGAGGATGGCATCGACGGTTTGGTACACGTCTCGAACCTGAGCTGGACCAAGCGCGTCAAGCATCCCTCCGAGATTGTGAAGAAGGGCGAGAAGGTGAAGGCTGTCGTTCTCGGCGTAGAGCCGCAGAACCGCCGTCTGAGCCTGGGCATCAAGCAGTTGCAGCCCGACGTCTGGGAGAGCTTCTTCGCCACGCATCGCGTGGGCGACGTGGTCCACGGCAAGATTTTGCGGACGGCGCAGTTCGGCGCCTTCGTTGAGATTGCCGAGGGAGTCGAGGGGCTATGCCATATCTCCGAAGCCGGCGATGATCCTGCCAAGCTGGAAACTGGCCTGGAGAACGACTTCAAGATCATCAAGATCAACGTCGAAGAGAAGAAGGTGGGCTTGAGCCTGCGCGCCGTGGGCGATGAAGCCAGCCGTGCACAGGTGGAGAGCTACAAGAAGGAGAGCCACAAGCAGCCGGTCTCCAGCTCCACCACGACTCTGGGCGATCTGATCAACTGGAAGAGCGAGAAGAGCGAAAAGAGCGAGTAATCAGACGCTTTTCTTCAAGCAAGACAGCAAAACGGCCACCCTTCGGGGTGGCCGTTTTGCGCTTGGTGGGGGATGACAGGCTGCGGAAAGGCTTTATTCAGTGCGTGCCCTGTATCAGGGCACGCACTGAGTCGTGCCGTATGCTGCCAATTAAGAATCCTGGCTTTAGCCACTGCTGAAAGGCAAACGACTGAAAAAAAGCAGCAGGGGCTAAACAGGCTGCGGAAAAAAAGCGGGATTTTCGGCAAATTGACTGAAGACATCCCTCCGGGGCTAAAGCCCGTCGTTTTTTTTATCAGCCACTTACGGCACGACTGAAGTCGTGCCCTGACGCAATGCGTCCCCTTGAAACACTTTCCACGAGTTTTTCCGCAGCCTGTAAAGCCCAATATATTTCTGTTGCCTCGACGGCATGGCTGAAGCCATGCCCTGATACAAAGCCTTAGCGGAAGCGCAATCTTTCGGCTATCTCCAAGTTTTTCCGCAGCCTGGTCAATCGTTGGTTGTCAGCGGCTTTTTCCCGACGCCGCAGAGCCATTCCTTGTCGCGATTTTCCACCACCTGAATCTCCGCGTAGCCGGTACGCGCGAAGAGCTCGCGGTGCTCCTCTACGCTGAGCAGATTCATTCCCGCCTGCTTGGCACCATGTTTGGCGAGATGCTCCGCCATCCTGTTCGCGCCCTTATAGACCTCGGCAATCACGATGAAAGCGCCGCCGGGCTTGAGGACACGGAAGACTTCCCGCATATCGGCTGGCAAATCCGGCCAGAAAAAATGCGTTTCGACAGCCGTAATCAGATCGAATGTGCCGTCCGTGAAGGGCAGCTTCGAGACCGAGCCCTGCTGAATCTCGACCCGTCCGGCGGCAATTGCGCGCGCATTCTTCCTTCTGGATGCAGCGACGCTCTCCGGGGAATAATCGATGCCATGGACCTTTCCCTGCCTGGCGCGCGCCGCCAGCTTGCTCACCGTCCTGCCTCCGCCGCAGCCGACATCGAGAATGGTGTCACCCTCCTGGATGGAAACGTGCGACAGGCCCCAGTCCGTCAAGTTGGAATGCTCCCGATTCATCTTCCACAGAGTGAATCGGCCTCGCCAGCCAGCCGGTTTCCGGAATTGATCGAGCGGCGTTCTTGTGTGGGCCATGGTGGTTCTCCTCTCTTTCCACCCTAACATTGCAAGCAGCCCGTAGGTTCGGCAGCCACGGTTGAGGGGAGGCCGGCGCTACCACCCCGCGGCGTTCTGCAGGACGCAAAAAAGCCGGTCCTCTTCGGGGCCGGCTTTTTCGCGTCTGTGGCAGTTTCTAGTGGGAATCTTCCGCCGAAGGGTAATAGCCGGTTTTGGCGACAACCTCCATGCCGGGGCGGTCAAGACGGACTTCGATTTTGCGGAATTTGCCGTCGATGACCGGCTGGTGGCTGTAGTAGCCCAGCGTGTACTGGTTGCGCGCCTCCTCGGCGATCTTGGCGTAGCTCTTTTCAATGCCATTCACGCCGCGTTCGTAATCGGGCTCGCCGCCGGTTGCCGCAATGTATTTGTAGAGGATGTTGTCGTACATGGTGAAGGGCAAGTGCATGCGGCTCACATGGCCTTCGCCGAAGCGCGCCGAGTCGCCCACCAGCGTGCCGTAGACGGCGATCTTGTTGGTTTCGAGGTAGCGCAGCACCTCTTTGTAGGTGGCCTTGCTGCCGTACTCCTTGCCGTCACTGATGACGTAGATGATGCGGCGGCGGCCTCTGGGGCGCGTGGATAGCTCCTTGCCCGCGGCCAGGATGGCGTCGTTCAGGGTGTGAATCTCTTTGGGAATGTTCATGAACGTGCTGCCGCCGGTCGAGCCTCCGGGTTGCAGGTTGGGATCAACGCAACTGCCGTTCTGGCGGATCGAGCAGCCCGCCAGCGGTCCCGAGTTGACCGGAACCTGCATATCGACGCCGGTTTCCCTGGTCAGGGCCAGCACGGCGGGCAAGCGGTTGCTCTGCGCGCCGGTAAAGCCAGTCCGCTCCTGCGGGCCATTGCTATAGGAGAATACGGCCACTTCGTCATAGGGCGTGAGCGCGCCCTGAATGGCGCCCAGCGAGTTGTTCACCTTGGCCATCACGTCGGAGGTCAGGCTCTGGTCGAGAACAAAGGCAATCGACAGCGGGAAGGAATCGGTGGTGAAGAAGGCGATTGGCTCGCGCGAGTTATTCTCGTAGATTTTGAAGTCGCGGTAGGTGAGGCCAGCCACGAGCTTTCCGCCGGAGTCCTTGACGGTGACCGGAACCTCGACGAAGTTCACGTGCTGGACCAGGGTGGTGACCTTTTCCACGCCCTCGCCCGCATTGGGCATATCTGGCGGCGCGGTCTGGACCGTATCCTTCTGACTGGAGAGGGCCGGACTGCTGGGCTCGGCTTGCTGGGCCGGAGGCTGCGTGGAGGAAGAAGCGGTTCCGGACGGGGTTTCGCCGGCGCCCTTGCCGGGAGTAATCGGCCCGTTCACGTCCGACAGCGGGCGGGGCGCCTGGGG
>Ga0224529_1000355_pt1 | contig 35189 bp, 26 predicted proteins | sample CBST50metaG_FD_179893 | JGI IMG/M metagenome (GOLD analysis project Ga0224529, IMG submission 179893) | Peat soil microbial communities from Stordalen Mire, Sweden - C.B.S.T50 | ecosystem: Environmental > Terrestrial > Soil > Wetlands > Peat | place: Sweden: Norrbotten County, Stordalen Mire...
CTCTTCCAATTTCAGATGCGTATACGACTTGCCCATGCAACATTATCCCTTTCAGGTTTGTTGCACTTGGACTTTGAGCGCGGCTGCAATAAAAGATTCCGCAACAAGCTGAAAATAAAAAAGCCACCATCCGCGCTTGCGGGTGGTGGCCTGGTGTTGCATAACTCAAAATCCGGTTCGTCAGGCTGTATTTCCCGCGCGCGCATGGGGAATGTTCATTCGCATCGCGGTAATTCGCGCGCCAATGCACAGAGCGAATGTGAAATGCGAGTTAAATCTTGCGGTGTGCATAGCGTTGATTGCAGTAGAGCAGAGAAGCACGGGGCGCGTCAAGCGCGCATCAACCGGCCGAATCGGATATACAATGGCAGCAATAGCTCGTATCTTTGACCTCTCGGAGTAAGCCCCCATGGTATGCAAGAGGTGTCAGTACGACAGGATGCATCGGATATCGAGGAAGGGATTCTTCCGCGTGAGATTGGCTCCGATCTTCGGCTATTACCCCTGGCGCTGCTCCATTTGCGGCGCGGAGCAATTGCTCAAGGAGCGGGGCCAGCGAAGATCGCAATCTGCCGGCAATTCGCACCGGGAATCTCTCCATTCTTCCTCCGGCCAGCCGTCTCTCCGCTGAACGCTGATTCCGCCCGCGCTCTGGCATCGACTGCCGGGCCGGAAGCTTCACATTTTCGATACACTTCATCGCGTGGAGGAATCTCGCTTGCCGCGTCCGTCCGTCCAGTTTGCCCGCTTGTTCGCCGCCCTCTTCGCCTGCGTTCTGTCTGTTCATGGCGCTGCTTCCGTGGCGCAAACAGCGCGGCAAGAACAGCCAAATGCCAACCGGCAAGCGCCGGGCGGGATGGCCAACGCCGGCCCGCAGAAAGCGGATTTCGATACTCTGCATCGTCCCATTACCGCCGGCGGCTTTGTAAAATCCGGCCCCATTATCTTCCAGGATGTTGCCGCCTCCGCCGGGCTTGCGCACTGGCGTCACACGGCCGGCACGCCGGAAAAGCGCCTCATTCTCGAAGAGAAAGGCCCCGGCGTCTGCCTGCTGGACTATGACAACGACGGCTGGCTGGACATCTATCTGGTGAATGGCTCGACTTATGACGCGCTGGCCGGCAAGGCCGCCGCGCCGCCTTCGGCGACATCTTCAATGACGGCAAGATCAGCGTCGTCATTAATAACATGGACGGCGTTCCCGCGCTGCTGCGCAACGTGAATCCGGACCATCACCATTGGGTTGAGCTGCGGCTGATTGGCGGACCCAAGAGTCCCCGCGATGCGGTCGGAGCCACGGTCTATCTCTCCGCCGCGGGCCTGCGCCAGCGCGGAGACGTGCTGAGCGGCGGCAGCTATTTATCTTCCAATGACCCGCGCGTTCATTTTGGCCTGAAGGACGCAACCGATGCCGGAACCGCGGAAATTCACTGGCCCTCCGGCGCAAAGGAGCTGGTCAAACTGCCCGCCGTGGACCGCATCTATGCCATCACCGAGGGCCAGGGAATTTCCGGCGCGCCTTGAAAATGGGGTTCAAGCCAAATAGGCGAAGGCTGCATTTCGGCCAAAAAAAGAAATCGAGCGGCAGCCCATTGGTAGGACCGCCACTCGACAAGTCAATGCTAGCGAACATTGCCGGAAGACCATTATCAAGAGACCTGTAAAGTCTATTGGCAGGGGAACGGCTCAACCCTGTGGGTGCCCCATCCTTTCCGCGTTCTTTGCGGAAAGGGTGGGAATGCACAATGAATCCCGAATCAATCTTCCAAAATTTGCCCAAAAAATTGCTTGAAAATCTCTTCGCGGACAAGCAGGCTTTTTCTCCCGCGAAGAAGTAGTAGCGCCGGCCTCCCGGCCGGCTGTACTGGCGGCGTACTCGCCGCCAGTCTTTTACCCAGCAAGCATTTTAGCTTTTGCTATAAACTTCCGTGCCCCATCCATTCCGCGTTTTCTGCGGAATGGATGGGGCACCAGCATAATTCCGTTCTACATAGTTTTCTAAGATGCACTAGGAATTACGCGTAAATTCCCCGCTGCTTCATCGTGTAAGCCACGCGGTCAATGCCCAGCATATAAGCGGCGATGCGGTTATTGACGTTGTGCGCCTCGGCATAGCGGATCACGTCGTCAAAGCTGTCGCGCAGAATGGTTTCCAGCCGCTCGATGACCGCGTCTTCCTTCCAGAAGTAGCCTTGGCGGTCCTGCACCCACTCGAAATAGCTGGCCGTGACGCCGCCGGCGTTGGCCAGGATATCGGGCATGATGAAGACGCGCTTTTTGGCCAGGATTTCATCGGCCACCGTGGTCGTGGAGCCGTTGGCGCCCTCAACGATGACGCGCGCCTTGATCTGGTCTGCGTTGCGGCTGGTAATCATGTTCTCGGTAGCCGCGGGGATAAGGATTTCGCAGTCGGCAGCCATCAGCTCGTCGCTGGGCGTGGCCTCTGCGCCGCGGAAGCCAAGAATGGTGTTGTTGCGGCTCTTGTACTCCAGCAACTGGTGAATGTCGATGCCATTCGGATTCGACAGGCCGCCATCGAGTTCGCTGACTCCAATAATCTTGTAGCCGCGCTCCATCATCAGCCGCGCGGCGTTCGAGCCCACGTTGCCGAAGCCCTGAATTACCACCCTACAGCCCTCGACGGGCAGCTTGAGGTAGCGCATGCTCTCGTCGCAGATCACCCGTATGCCGTGGCCGGTGGCCTCCGTCCGGCCGCGCGAGCCGCCAATGTTCACCGGCTTGCCGGTAACCACGCTGGTGACCGTGTGCCCCACGTGCATCGAGTAGGTGTCCATGATCCAGGCCATGGTCTGCGCGTTGGTGTTTATGTCGGGAGCGGGAACGTCCTTTTCCGGCCCGATGAAGTCGATAATCTCCGAGGTATAGCGGCGTGTCAGGCGCTCCAACTCGCCCTGGCTCATCTTTGCCGGGTCGCAGATAACTCCGCCCTTGGCGCCGCCGAAAGGTATATTCACCACCGCGCACTTCCAGGTCATCCAACTGGCCAGCGCCCGCATCTCGTCCAGGCTCACGTTCGGCGAGTAGCGGATGCCGCCCTTGCCAGGGCCGCGCGCAAGCGAGTGTTGCACCCGGAAGCCGGTGAACATTTCAATCCGGCCATCATCCATGGTCACGGGAAAGTGAACAATAATTTCGCGCGAAGGCGTGCGCAGCAACTTCCACAAACCCTCTTCCAGGTTCAGCTTGCGCGCCGCAAAATCAAATCGAGCTTCCTGGGCCTCCCAGGGATTGATTTCCTGCTCAAGGGATACCGATGCCATACGTTTTTCCTCTTCCGGCGGCCTGCCCCGGCTCTGAATCCACGCGGCAGGCGGCTCATCCACAACATATATCCACAACACATCATAGTCGAGACGGCAGGCGCAGCGTCGCTTGCCGAGCCGCCCGCGGGTGAAGTTATTCCGGCGCCGGCGTTTCCTTACGTGCTTAAATAAATTGGAGGTATTTCTGTGCGGTCCTTCTGGTTCTTTTGCTGTACAAGTCTTTGTGGAAGCCTTCTCTGGGCGCAGTCGCAAGCGCCCATTCCCTCGCGCCCCGATCCGAAAGAGATTCCTCTGCCGGTCATCCACACCTCGATGGCGGCAATGCCCGGTCCCGATCAGTTGCCAACGCGAGTGGAGATGCCCGGCGTGATGCAGCTCAACAACGGGCAAACGGTGAAAACATTGGCCCAGTGGCGGCAGCGCCGCGCCCAGATGCGCACAATCCTCGAATATTATGCGGTGGGCCAGGCTCCGCCAGCGCCGGGCAATGTGAAGGGAAAAGTGCTTCTTTCGCAGCGCGTGAAAAACGGAACGGTGCTCTATCGGCTTGTGCATCTTTCTTTTGGTCCCCAGCAGAGCCTCGGTTTTGACATCGGCGTCTTTACTCCTCTAAGCGGCGGCAAGGTTCCTACTGTCATCGCTCCATTTGGCGCGCCTCCGGGCGCAAAGCCGCTTCCGCTGCTTCCCCAGGGCGGCAATCAGGGCAAGGGGGAGGACGTTCTGCTGTTGACCGGCCCAGCCAAGCCAGTAGCGACTCTTTCAAGCCGTCCGGAAAAATCCGCGGAGGAAATCGCCGCAACCAATCCCGCCATCGCACACGGCTACGCTTTCGTCACCTTCGACAACAACGATTGCGGCGAGGACACAACCCTGCGCCTTGCCGATGGAAGCTGGGCCTATCGCACGACGCGCTTCTTCCCTGCTTACCCGAATTACGATTGGGGTTTGCTGCGCGCCTGGGCCTGGGGCGTTTCGCGCATTGTCGATTATCTTGAGACTGACCCGCATATTGATCACGCCAAGTTGATCGTGACCGGCTTCAGCCGCACGGGCAAATCCGCCCTGATCGCCGGCGCATACGACGATCGCATTGCAATGACCGCGCCCATTGCCAGCTCCGGCGGTGGCACGCCAGCCTATCGGTTCAGCGGCGCGGGACGCGGTGGGCACGAGGGGCTTTCGGAGGTAATCCGCAAATATCCCAACTGGTTTTCGCCCCATTTGCATGAGTTCTGGGGGCAGTCCGATAAACTTCCCTTTGACGAACATTGGTTTATTGCTCTCGTTGCTCCGCGTCCGTTGTTGTCGCTCGAAGGGACGCGCGATCCCAATCTCTGCCACAATGGCATCTATCAGAGCTTCCAGGCCGCAACGCCGGCCTATGCGTTTTTCCAGAAGGAAGATCGCCTCGGCATTCACTGGACGGATCGCCAGCACGCCATCGTTGACGCAGATTGGCAGGCGATGCTAGCCTTCGCGGATCACTATCTGTTGGGCAAACCCACGACGGAGAAATTCGATCAATTTCCGCGGAAAGACTGATCTGGATGAAGGGTAAGGGCTTTAGCCCGTACATAAGTGCTGCAAAATCAACAGAGCTTTACAGGCTGCGGAAAAACTCGTGGAAAGTGTTTCAAGGGGACGCATTGCGTCAGGGCACGACTTCAGTCGTGCCGTAAGTGGCTGATAAAAAACGACGGGCTTTAGCCCGTACATAAAATCTGCCGGGTGCCCCATCCTTTCGCGTTCTTTGCGAAAGGGTGGGAGACCACAAATCTCGTCGGCGGCTTTTTCCAACTCATGCTTGATTCTGGCTAGTCGTTGCGGAAAACGCGCGTAAAACGTCATTCGCCAAAAATCAGATCGTTTATATTCAACAAGATACAAAATCGATTTCGCGCAAAATTACGCATTTTGTACCCGTTTTTTCTCGATTCAGGTGGTCATGCAAATACACCACTTTGGACGGCGGCGGGACCGGGGAGAGTGCGGTCCTATAGCGATGAGCGGGACTTGATGCGTGATGCTTCCAAACCCGGCCCAACCACCCATTCGTCCATCGGATAGAACCTTCCGCAATCGCCGCACATCGTGGTTGGATACCGCGCTCCGCAGTGCGGACAAATGGCCCGGCTCTCAAAGGTATCGAAGGCCTGCCCGCATTGCGCGCACTGCCACACGGCTCCCAGCAAGGGCGCGGTGTGGCAACTGGGGCAGGCAAAGCCCGGCCGGCGCGGCAGTTTCGCATGGCGCAGCAGAATCCGCGCCTGCTTGAGGCCGCTCCAGCAATTCATCAGCATGAAAACGGCAATCATCCCGGTCCAGATGGAACGGGAGAAAACGGCCAGCGCGAAAAAGGCCACAATGCCCACGAAGCTGAGAATCGTCACCGCCATCAGGCTGCGCGCGCGTCCCAGCGGATACCACAGCAGCGAGCGCAGGATCTGTCCGCCGTCCAGCGGATAGATGGGCAGCAGATTGAAAATCAGCAGCGAGAGGTTGATCCAGAAGATCGACCGCACCAGCATAGAGGCGTCGGGCATCGCCTGCGCCCAGCCGAGCTGCCGGCTGGCCATCACCGCGGCGTAGAAGACCGGCAGCAGCGCCACGTTGACCAGCGGCCCCGCCGCCAGGCTCCACAGCGTGGCCCCGGGCCGTTGTGGCGGGTCCACATACGCCACCCCGCCCAGCGGCCAGAGCATGATCCGGTTGGCCGTTCCGCCCACCTGCCGGCAGGCCATCGCGTGTCCAAACTCATGCGTCAGCACGATCACGAACAGCGCCAGATACTCCAGCGCGTTCCAGGCAATGGAAGAGTACCTGCCTTTTTGGCTCTCGATTTCAATGGCCGCGACCAGAAACCAGGACCAATGCAGAAAGACGTCCACTCCCGCGAGGCGAAACAAATGGATGGAACCGTGATGTTGTCCGGGCATGGGAGTAGATTACTTCATGCCGGGCAATTCCGCGCGGACCTTCGCGGTTTCCTGCCGGATTGCTTCCAATATTTTTTGATCCTCTTGGCTCAGAATGGCGTTGGCCAGCAAATCCGGCCGGTTGGCCAGGGTTTTGCGCAACTGCTGCTCGCGGCGCCAGAGGCGGATCGCGTGGTGGTCGCCGTTCAGGAGCGCCTCCGGCGCGCTCAGTCCGCCAAACTCCGCCGGCCGCGTGTAGTGCGGATAGTCCAGCAGTCCCCCGGCGCCATACTGTGAACGCGGAACGCCACCCTCAGCGTCGGCAATCTCGGCGTCAGCCACGCCAAAGCTCTCGAACTCGCTCGACGCCTCATTGCCCAGCACACCGGGCAAGAGACGCATGGTCGCGTCCACGACCACGGCCGCGCCCAACTCACCGCCGCTCAGCACATAGTCGCCAATGGAAAGCTCCTGGTCGCAATAGAGCTGGCTGATGCGCTCATCCACGCCCTCATAGCGGCCGCAAATCAACACCACTCGGTCCAATGTGGCCAGTTCCCGCGCCATCGCCTGTGTAAATGTTGGCCCCTGCGCCGAAAGCAGAATCACGCGCGCTTTGTCCGGAGTCTCGGTCGCCTGCCGCTCGGCCCTGGGCGCAATGCCCAGCGAAGCCAGCGCCTCGGCCAGCGGTTCGGGCTTCAGCACCATGCCCTCGCCGCCGCCAAAGGGACGGTCATCGACCGTGCGGTGCCGGTCGTGGGTAAACTCGCGCAAGTCGTGTACTCCAACCGCCACCAGTTCGCGCGCCAGCGCGCGGCTCAGAATGCCGTTCTCGAAAAAGCCGGTAAAGAAACTGGGGAAGATGGTGATAATTTCGAAGCGCATATTTTTGATGATAGCGGCTGCGTGGCCTCTGCCCCCCGCTCCGTTGAAAGTCATGTGGTACGAGCTGGCATACAGGCCCGAAAGACCATGGGCGCGCCCTCCCGAATCTCCGGCCTACCCCCACCCCTATTTTGGGAGCAAATTCCTTGTTTTCTTTATCTTACGAGCATGGCTTCGCTGCAAAATCTTCAAAACAAAGAAGTTATTTGCAAAATCTTCCAAGCAAAGGAGTTATGCGCGATTTTGGCCCCAGCCGACAGCTTTCGGCTGAAAGAAGGTGTGAAGGCTCCTGGAATCATTGTGCGACGAAGTACGGAAATCATCTGCAGCCACCTGCGGTGGGGCAGCCGCTCGCTTTTCGCTCGCATGGACATTCGTGGTCTCCCACCCTTCGCAAAGTACGCGAAGGATGGGGCACCCGGCTCTTCGCGGATGGGAGACCCGGCGCGGACGGGGACGTCCGCGCGACAGCCGGCCGGGAGGCCGGCGCTACAATCCTGTTTCAAATTACGGCTGAAGCCGTGCCCTTTCAAAACTCTACTTCCGACAAGAGCTGCTGAGAGTGGCCCGATGGGCCGTGGATTCTCCCTCCGAAGCGACAATCTGCTACTGTTGGTTGCCTACTTGCCGATCAAGCTGTGGGCGATGGCGTCCAGAATACCGTTGAGGAAATTGATGGATTCGAGGGCGGAGTAACGGCGGGCGATTTCCAGGGCCTCGTTGATGACGATGGGAAAGGGCGTGCCCTTGAAGCCCAGCATCTCACCAACGGCCATGCGCAGCAGGTTGCGGTCCACAGCCGGCATACGCTCCAGCCGCCAGTGTTTGGAGTTGGCCGCCAGCAGCTCGTCGATCTGCTCCTGATGGGCTATGGCGACGCGGAAGAGATCCTCGGCAAAGCCGCGCACCTCCGGCTCGACCTCGTCGGCGGCCTTCCAGAAGGTGGCGCGCACCTGATCTGGCGACTGCTTGCCGATGTCGGCTTGAAAGAGCATCTGCATGGCCAGTTCGCGCGACTTGCGGCGCAGACCGGCGCTCAAGCAGGACCGCCCGCGGCGAGCTTGCGGCTGAGGCTCACCATCTCAATGGCCGCCAGAGCGGCTTCAGCGCCCTTGTTGCCGGCTTTGAGGCCGGCGCGGTTCAGCGCCTGCTCCAGATTCTCGCAGGTCAGCACGCCAAAGGCGTGGGGAATGCCGGTCTCCTGCTGCGACTGGCCGATGCCGCGCGCCACTTCGTTGTAGATGGCCTCGTAGTGGGCGGTCTCGCCGCGCAGCAGGCAGCCGAGCGTCACGATGGCGTCCACACGGCCGGAGCTGGCAAGCGTGCGCGCGGCGGCCGGAATCTCCCACGCGCCAGGAACGCGGATCACTTGAACGTCAGACCGGCTGGCGCCCGAACGCAACAGCGCGTCCAGCGCGCTCTCCAGCAGCCGCTCGGTAATCACCGCATTCCAGCGGGCAACGATGACGCCAATTTTCATGCCCTCGGCGGAGAGATCGCCGGCAATGGCCAGCGGCTTGCCGCGCAAGGGATCGGTCCAGGCCCAGAAGCTGAAGGAGAAGCCCGGCTCCGGCTCGACGGTGAAAAGGCGCGATTTCCAGTTGGTTTCCGTAATGAAAGAGAGGCGCGCAAGCGCCCCATCGCCTGGCTGCGCGCGTAGCCAGGCCTCGGCGGCCTGATGGACGGCGTCGAGGGCGGTTACCTCCACCAGCACATCGGCGGTGGGAGGAAAATGGCCATCGACAAATGTCAGATTGCCCAGCGGCGCCAGGAAGGATGCGCCGCGGCTGTCTTGCGGAGTCTCCGATGACAGGTTCCCGCCGTTGGGGTGATCTTCCCAGTCTTTGCCGGGAGCAAATCCCAGCGCGGCAAAGAAGCTCGCCAGCCGGTCGTAAGCTGCCCGGCTGCCCGTGGGACGAAGCAAGGAAATGCCTTTAATCATGTATTGATTTTATCGTGCGCGGGCGGGGGGTGGGCATACGGCTATTTTCAAAGCAGTTTATTGAACCGCATAAGACGAAATCATGGTGGTTTCCCATCCTTTCCGCACAAAACGCGGAAAGGATGGGGCACCCATCGGGGTTCTATGTGGTCGAGCGGGGCTTGACCACAATGGCCGTGGCCGGAACAACCGCGCCGCTGCCAGTAAACGTGCAACCGGAATCCGTCGTGGAAGAGCAGGCCGGCAAGTCAGGGCTGATCTGCGTCGTATCCGTCAGCGTCGGCACGCTGATGGAATGGATCTTGTTGTCGCCCGCCGTGGAGACGAAGAAGAGCTTGTTATCCGGTGTGAAGGCGCCCGCCAACGGCGCCTTGATCAACGAGCTTCCCGACAGCGTAACATAGCCCACGGTTCCGGTTGCTCCGCTGCTGTCCAGCGTGTAGTAGGGCAGCGTGGCGCCGGTGTTGGAATCGAGCGCCGTGTAGGTAATGAACGCCAAATCGGACTTCGGCGAGGCAACCACCTGGTTGATGGCGGTGGGACTCACGCCGCTGAGCGGCAGCGTCGTCACCGTGTGGGTCAGTGTCAGCGGCGAAAGCGCATCGCCGGTGCCCAGCGTGTGATTGTCTGAATAGCCGCTGTCAGTCTCCTGATACAGGCAATTGTACTTGGGAATGGTGACGCTGATGTCAGAGATAGCAGCGCCGCTGCTGGTGACGGCCGCACCCAGAATGTGCTGACCATCGACGGTGGCAGCCTGCGCATCGCTCTGCACCGCAACGCTGGAGGAGTCGTCGACCGTATCCGCCAGTGGATAGAAAACCATGTTGGAGTAGGTGCCTACCGTGCCGCTGGGGCACCACGTGTGAGCCACGGTGGGAGTGCCGCGGAAATACGCGCCCACCGAGGGAATGGTGAGAGCCGGGGTTTGCACGGTGCTCGAAATGGCCACGTTCGCCGGCATCGCCTCGGTAATCTGCTGCTTGGCTGTTGTTGGCAGAATTCCCGGCGGCAGCGAACTCAGCAGCGGACTCGATGGCAGCGGTGTCGATGAGGGCTCGTCGTAGGTGGTCCAGCCGGTGTTGGCGTTGTAGACGTAGAGCTTGTCGGCATGGCCGCTGATACCCGCCGCTGCGTTGTTCAACGCCGCATTGTCGGTGATATACAGCGTCTTCGAGTCCGGACTCCAGACGGCGGCGTTACCCAGGCCGCCAAAGGTCGTCGCAGTCTTGCCGCTGATGTTGTAGATGTAAAAGACGCCGCCAAGGCGCGATTGGTCGTTGATGAGCAACTGCGTGTTGTCGGGCGAGACGGCCAGCAGCATGCCCGGAACACCGGTGATCTCCGAGCTGAGCGCGTTGGTGACGGCGCTGTAAATCATCAACTCATGGGGGGAGCCGAAATAAAGGCTGCTCCCCGTCCGGTCAATGAGCATCGAGTTCGGCACGAAGGGCAAACGGATCGGGGAACCGACCGTACCATCCAGCAGGTCAATTGTCGCAAAATACTGTGACTGGCCTGGAGCCGCAAACCAGACGTAATCGCTGGTCGTGCCGGGAGTGGTAATCGTGACCGGGTTCGACGAAACGGAGAGCCCCGTGCCATACAAGCCCACCTCATTGATGGGAGCGGGATTGCAAGTGGAGGGCTGGCAGATGGCGTAGATCGACGCCTCGCCAGGATAGGTGGTCGTGATGGCGCCGGCGCTGGTCACGGAGATCTCCAGCGGCTCGGTGGACTGGTAGTCCAGCGACAGTCCGGTGATGGGGTTATTGTTCGTGTCAAGCACCGTAGTGACCAGAGTCTCGGTCTGGCCCTGGCTGATAGTGGCGGAAGTCCCCTTGTTGGCCAGGGCCAGTGAAATTGATTTCGGCGGGCAGGTGGAGAAGTAGCCGGCCGACGAGCCGGTATCCGCCACCGCGGCCGTAATTGTGGTGGTGCCAGGCAAGCCGGCGGTAATGGTCACGGTATTGGTGCTGGTGTTGGTCTGAAGGGAGGCGATGTTGCTGGTGCCCACCGAGTATGTGAGCGTGCCGATCGACGCGGTGCAGTTGGGAACTGGCGTCACCGCCGTCGAAACGGTTGCGGTTCCCGAGCAGGTGGCCGTACCGCTCGATAGCCGGGCAGTAGTGGGCGCGGCGGTCGCGGCCGTGCCGCCGGCCGTGATGTCCAGCGCGGTCCCGCTGGCGATGGTGTTGGGGCCGGTCAGTGTGACCGCTGCGGTAGCCCCGCTGGAACTGTTATTGAAATCGCTCAGGGTGCAGGTCTCACCCTCCGTTCCGGTAATGCTTCCACCCGACATATAACTTCCGCTGGCGATGATGTCGGGGGCAAAGGAGGGCCAGGCGGCGCAGGCGCTCGTGGCTTTGGTCACCGAAGAGGGCGCGCAGAGCTGAGTCTGCGTGCCATCGCTGCCTTCGTAGCAGGCCTGGGCATCCAGCGTGGCCGTGGTGTTCTGGGAATAGCACTGCTGCGCCACCCCGCCGGTGGTCGGCGTCGTGACCAGACTGACCGAGGTCACTGCGGGATGCACGTAGACCGTCACGGGATTCGAGGTCACGTTCTGGGCTGAAGCCGTGACATAGGCCGTGGCATAAGGCAAGCCGCCGGTCGAGGGCAATGGATCCGGCGCGCTGCAAACGGTGTAGTCGGCAACGCCGCCACCCGTGTTCCGATTCCATGTGCCAGCGCAGATGGTGCCGCCCGGCGCAACGTCCACCAACTTGTTATTGGACGTGCCGTAGGTATAGGACGCCACCTCGACCGAAGCGTTCTTGCAGGTAACCGCCGAAGGCGCGCTCATCTTGCGCGTCTGCCCGAAGGCGATGGAAATGCCGGTGGTCGCAGGCGGCAGCGTAATCGCGGAGACTTCCGTGATCTTCAACCCATAACCGTCGCCATTGCAATAGTTAGCACTCGGATTGCGGGTGCATCCGGAGATCGAAACTCCGGCTGGAATGGCCAGACTCAACAAGCAAACAAGCGTCAAAAACCGCCGCATGAATCCTCCCCGCCCCGTTTTTTCAAGCCGCGGAGCGGTCTCTCCCGGTCACGCCGGAAAACTTGGGTTACAAGCATATTTTTTCCCTGCCGCCGCCCGCTTTGGGCCGGTCTTCAGAGCCATTTTCTTCACGAAAAACGCTCTTGCACGGCTCCAAAAGACCGCGAAAACGAAAAAACACTCTCTGGAACGGCCCGCAAAGACGCCATGGATGCTGGCCACCGGCAAAAACCGCTCAATGAACCAACTGCCGGCGCCATGTTCTTGCCTGCATTCGGCGGACGGGACGCTCCATCGAAACTCCTAGAAAAGTGTATCAGGACGAGGTGCTCCCCGGCAGCAACCCCGGTTCAGCCAGCACTCCGTTCCCGTTTGATTCATAGACGAAGCCAGCGCAGGATGGCGAGCAGCCCTGTGGTGGGATAAACGCCCGTTCTCTGAGCGCAGGATTTTCGCGCGTTCAGGCGTGCGGGGGTCAGGCGGTCAGTTTCTCCAGTTCATTGGGCTTGATGATGGTCAGGCTGGCGCCCTTGATGGTAATCCACTGGTCGCGGCGGAACTGGTTGAGCAGGCGGGTGACGGTCTCGCGCGAGGTGCCGGCCATGTTGGCGATCTCTTCGTGGGTGAGGGCGAGGGTGAAGCGAAGTTCGTGCTTGCCGTTGGCCGAGGCGCGGCCCCAATCGAGCAGCAGGCGCGCCAGCCTTCCGGCGGCCGAACCGGAAAGCGCCAGCCGCTTGGCATCGTGAAAGACCGTCAGGTACTCGCCGGAGAGCGACTGCGCGGCGTGCATGCTGGCGATGCCGTGGCGGCCCAGGAAGTCAATAAACTCCTGTTTGCGAATGGTCTTCACCTGACAGGGCTCGATGGCTTCCGCGGTAACCTCGTGGGGAACATCGGCCAGCACCGCGCTGAGGCCCATTACGTCGCCTGGACCGGCAATTTTGAGGATCATGGTCTTGCCTTCACGGGAGGTGGAGGAGACTTTTACCTGGCCATAACAGATGATGAAGACGTTGCGCGCCGGATCGCCCTCGGAAAAGAGCTTGGCCCCGCGGGCGTGGCTCATCATCACGCCTATCTGGTCGTAATCGGCGAGCGCCTCGGGGGTCAGATTGCAGAACATCCGCAAATGGCGATGCTCGCAATTGACGCAATCTTCCGGAGGGTGATGGGGATGAAAAGACGCCATGGCTTCGCTGCTGTGCAAACTGAAGTATAGCGCACTTTGGCGGGCTGGAAGGCAGGGATTTCCTTAGCCCTCCGTTGCGGGCCGGCAAGCACCCGCAGCGGAGCGGCAGGAAGGACGGTATTTCGGCCCGCGGCGGCGGTCAGGCCACGCGCCTTCCGCGCTGCTGGCTGACCACCACGCGGTCGAGGCGGCAAGCGTTATAGGCGCGGGAAACCTCGCGGGCCAGCTCCTCCAGCAAGCGCATCCGCAGCGGCGGATAGCTCTGAAACACCTGGTTAAGCGTTTCAATGGGCAGCATCAGAACCGAACTGGCAGTCTGCGCGGCAAGCGTGTAGGCATGACGGCCGTCGCCCAAAGCGGCCGCCAGCTCGACCAGATCCCCGGCGCGGGCCTGAGCAAGCGCGAGCGAAAACTCCCGCCGGCAGGCGCTGCGCATCAACTTTCCCGAGCGCACCAGATAGAGCCCGCGACAGATTCCGGACTGAAGAAAGACGACTTCTCCGGCATGAAAGCTGAGGTTCTGGGCAGAGGATTTCAGCAGTTGCCCGGTCTCCTGAGGGCACTCCAGCAGCTCCGCCACGGGATGAGCCCTGACGACCTCGATACGCCTGGATTTTGCCTCGCGTTGCATGATTTCCATCTCCCTTTGCCATCAAGGCGGCAGAGCGGCGGGCGGGCGCAACCACCGGTCCCTGACTGTAGGAATCAGAGTCTGCTCCCACTAAAAGAGACCATGCAGTGACCCATTTCACCTGGCGCTGTGATTTCCGTCACAAGATATATCTTGCAAAATTACCTTCAGGCGACTGATCGCGTCAGGACACGACTTCAGTCGTGCCGATCAAGCCCAATCAAGAATCCGGTTTTAGCCGCGGCGGAGCTGTAAATGGCTGAAAAATAAATACCACAGGGGCTAATGCCCAAAATTTTCTTGTTGCTCTTTCGACACGACTGAAGTCGTGCCCTGACGCTTCTTGCTGTATCAATAGGATTTTTGCAAAAGGTTCACAAGACATGACTCAAGACTTGCCACTCTACAGAATTCCCATCACCCGCAGCCGGACCAGCCCGCCGGCCAGCACGCCGACGGGCGCAATGGCCACCAGCAGCAACTGGTACCAGATGGGCTGCTGGCCGCGCGCTTGCAGAGCACTGAGCGCAGAGATGGCCAGCACCACGATGGCCAGCGCCAGCACCAGAATCAGCGGATTGGCGGCCGCCATCCACGCGGTCCCGTAGCCGCCGGCCGCCGCGGCCAGGAACGAGGAGCCAAGGTTGACGAAGGCATAGCCCGGAGTCAACCCCCGCGACGTCTTGCCGGCCGCATCCGTCCAGCTTGGCGCCACGCGGGCCAGCAACGCCGCCATAGCAATCGCCAGCAGGGCGATCATGGCAAAGCCGGTCGCCAGAGACAGAAATGCGTGCAAAATTACCACGGCTTGCGCTCCTCTTCAGTCGGCGCGCCCACTTCTCCGCGCTCGATCCGCTGAAGCAATGCCCGCGCCAGCTTGCGTTCGCCGGGATCGCTTTCGCCGTGGATGGTGCATAGGTCCAAAAACTCATCGCAGAGCGCGTTGCGCTCTTCCTGTTGGGCAAAAAGCCCCTGCAAGGCCAGCGCCAGCTCACGCAGCCGTTCGGCTTCCGGCCACGCTGCGCCCTCGCCACCCATCGATTCGTGGCTGGAAAACAGCCCCCGCCGTCCGCGGGCGCATTCATCCAGGCAAGCCGTCAGTTGCTCGCTGAAAACCTGCGCCAGCCCTTCCAACTGGCTGGCTTCCTTTTCTTCTGGTGCTTCTTCCATGAAACTCCTCAGGCAAATGGCCGGAACGGCGCAAATGTATCCGTTCTGAAACGAATTCATTGCGCCCATGCCGGATCAAAGAGCCATATAGTCAGCCTCATCGACAGCACGGCGGCTGTCAAGTACGCCAACGGGTGAATGACGGAATCAATCGCCGACGGAAACCAGCGTCTCCAGTTCGTCTTCGTCCAGGCGCCTCTGAGCTAGAAGAGCGGAGGCCCGCATCGTGTCCTCGGCCAGGAGGCGGCGGAATTCCTCTGCGGGAGCGGGATGCCCGAAGAGCCAACCCTGAAATAGGACAGGATGAGCGAGTGAAGCAAAATAGTGGGCCTGCTGGGCGGTTTCCACGCCTTCGACCACGACTCCCAGGTTGAGCGTTCCGGCCATGGCCAGAATCTGCGGCAGAATGGAGACGGTCACCGCCTCGGTGCCAATCGCCTGGGTAAACGACCTGTCGATCTTGATGGCGTCAACGGAGAGATCATGCAGATAGGCGAGGCTGGAATAGCCAGTGCCGAAGTCGTCAAGATAGACCGAGTGGCCGTGCTCGCGCAGGCGGCGGATGGTCTCGATGGCCGCCTCGCGCTTTACCGTCGAGCCTTCGGTGATCTCAATGACCAGGCTTTCCGCCGCCACCCCGGCCTGCTTCAGCGCCAGCTCTAGCATGGGCAGAAACTCGGCATCGCTGAGGTCGGCGGCGGCCACGTTGATGCAGACGCGGAAACCGGGATGACGGCGCAGTTCCGGCCCGAAATCCCGCAGAACGCGCCGCACCACCAGCCGGGTAATCTCCCCGACAAAGCCATGATCTTCGGCAATCGGGATGAAGGCATCGGGACCGACCACCATGCCATTTTCATCGGTCCAGCGCGCCAGCGCCTCGGCCTCCACAATGCGTCTGGTGTCCAGGCTGACGATGGGCTGATAGACCACCTTCAACTTGTCCTTGACAATCGCCCGCCGGAGCTGTTGCTCGACGCTTTTGCTGCGGTGGAACAGCAGCGAAAGAGCAAGCCCGAAAAAGGCGCCGAACAGGCCGCCCAGCGCGGCGCCGGCATGAATCCGGGAGCGGCTGGCCAGCAGGATCTCGGGAATGGTGGAGTAGGCCGTCATGCAGTTGAAGAAGCGGATTGAGCAGCGGGTCGCGTAGAGGCTTTCGCCCAGCCGGAATTGCCCATCCGAGGTAAAGATCGCCCTCTGAGCCGGGAGCGGTTCACCGAGCAACTGCCCGGTTTGCTGCGTAGGGGCGTCGGTCAGCGTTTCGGCAAAGTGCATCGGCGCCGGTTCCAGATGCATGCGCGTCATGGGGGTAACAACGACAAAAGAGCCGTTCAGCGCAAACGTAATCGTCGCCAGGCCGCGGCTTTGATAGAGGTTGAGATTCTTGTAAATCTCCGTGCCATCCTGCAGCGTGAAATCCGGCTGGGAAAGGCTTTGGGACGGCCTCGCGCTACCGAGAGCGGCCGAACAGGCAACCTTGCCATCGCGGATGCGGCCGGCGTCTTTCACGTACTCCGACTCGAAGATCAGCGCGCGGAAGTACCCGATCTCACTCTCCGAACAGAAGGGATGGGGCGAGGCGCTGATGGCGGCCAGTTCCGTGCGCAACTCGGACGCCGAGGCCTCGCCGTCGGCCACGATGTTTGCCGCATACTGCTGGAGCCGGGCTTCGGCGAGCCTAACCGTAATGACGCAGCCCAGCAGATAGCCCGCGATTACGCCGCTCGCCGCGGCAGCCAGCGTAATCATCAGGGGCACAAGAAAGCGCTGTTTGCCTGCGCGTTTCGTCGAATTGATCGTCATCCGATTCCTTGATCTATATGCATCGATTAGTTGCAGCGCGCTACAACCAGCATATTCTGCTTATCGGAAGGGATGGGGATAGACGTTAGGATTTTCAAAGAAGGTTAATGTTAAAAATTACGCAGAGGCCTTAACGGGCGGAAAGAAGCGATTTTTCACGCCCCTTGCCCTATTTGCTGATTGAATTTACGCGGAATTCGCCGTATGCTAAGGATGCAGACGAATTTGTCCGCCTGAGTTGCCGTGACCGCGCCGGCTGGCGGAGAGATGAGTGGGCTTACAGCCCACTTTTTATTTGCAGCAAACATCCCTGTCTGTTGGGGAAAGGTTTGGCGGAGCGAGTGCTCCGCGTCAGGGCCGTCCGTTGAGCACAATTCCGAACGGCGGCAGCTTGCCGCCGGGGTTATTGGGCGGCCAGGGGAACGATGGCAGTCAAGCTGGAGGCAATTCGAGCGGCGGCCGAGCGCGTGGCCGCTTCGCATGGGCTGGATGTGGTGGACATCGAGTTCATTGGCCCGGCGAAGGAGCGCACGCTGCGCGTTTATCTGGAGAAGAACGCCGAGGAGCGCGCGCGGCTGAAGGCATTGATTGCCGCCGGAGAAGGAAGCGCGGATTTGCCGCAGCGGCTGGTCGAGGAGGTTCAGGCAGGCACGCTGAGCCCGGACCGGCTGGAACATCTGGCGGGCGTCACGCATGAGGATTGCGCGGCATTCAGTCGGGATTTCGGCGTGCTGCTGGATGTGGAGGATCTGGTTCCGGGAACGGCCTACACGCTCGAAGCCAGCTCTCCGGGACTGGATCGGAAGCTGACGAGGCCTGCGGATTTTCAACGGTTTTTGGGCAGCCTGGTGAAGGTGCAGACCTTCGAGCCGGTGCTGAACAACCGGCACTGGCAGGGACGGCTGACAGCCGTGGCCGGCGCTGGAGCGGATGAAATGATCACGATTGACCTGGCAGCGGTGAAGCAGAACAGCAAGAGCCGGAAGGCTGGCGTAAGCCGAATCGAGATTGCCCTTGTCAACATCGAAAAGGCGCAACTGGAGCCGGAGATTTAGTAAGAACAGGGATCAGAGATCAGGGCGTCGTACCGTTTTCCCTGATTGCTGCTTCAAGACAATTCAACTGAACCGTCGAGGGCTGCATCAGCCTTCGCCGCAAGCACAGCACTGAAGAGAGAGCAAGCAGAGTATGGCCAGTGTTTTGTATCAGACGATCGAGCTGTTAAGCCAGGAAAAGGGCATTGACCCCGCCATTGTTGTGGGCGCCGTCGAGGAGGCCATCGCCCTGGCCACGCGCAAGTATTACAAGACGCAGGAGAATATGCGCGGCGAGCTGAACAAGGAAACCGGCGCGATCCTGGCCTATATCTACAAGACGGTAGTCGCCGACGATGATCCGCTCGAGGATCCACTGAACCTGATCACGCTGACCGAGGCCAAGAAATTGGCGCCGGAGGTTGAGGTGGGCAGCGAGATCCGGCTCTACCGCGACACCACACCTCTCGGGCGCATCGCCGCCCAACTGGCCAAGCAGGTCATCTTCCAGAAAGTACGCGAGGCCGAGCGCGACACCATCTTCAACGAATACGCCAACCGTGAGCGGGAAGTGCTGAACGCCACCGTGAAGCGGATCGAGGGCCAGGACATCATCTTTGACCTGGGCAAGGGCGAAGGCCGCTGCCCGCGGCGGGAACAGTCGCACCTGGAGCAGTTCTCCATCGGCGAGCGGGTGCGCGTGGTCCTGCTCAAGGTGGACCGCGCCGCCAAGGGACCGCAGGTGATCGTCTCGCGCGCCGCGCCGGAGCTGGTGCAGACGCTATTCCAGTCCGAAGTTCCTGAGATCTACGACGGCACGGTAACCGTCAAGGCCATTGCGCGCGAGGCCGGCGAACGCACCAAGATTGCGGTACAGAGCCGCGACAAGGACGTGGACCCGGTGGGCGCCTGCGTGGGCATGAAGGGCATGCGCGTGCAATCGATCATCCGCGAGCTGCGCGGCGAAAAGATCGACATTATCGAGTATTCCGACGAGATTACCACCTTTGCCGAGAAGGCCTTGCAGCCGGCCAAGGTCAGCCGCGTTTCCATTGCGGACCTGGCCGACAAGCAGCTCGAAGTGATTGTGGACGACACGCAACTGTCGCTGGCCATCGGCAAGAAGGGCCAGAATGTGCGCCTGGCCGCCAAGCTGCTCGGCTGGAAGATTGACATCAAGAGCGAAGAGGAGAAGCGCCAGGAGGTCGAGCAGCAGATGCAGGCTCTCTCTGGCGGTCCAGCCACGCCCATCGAGCAAGTTGGCGAACTAGGCGAGGCCATCATCCAGAAGCTGGTGACGGCCGGCATCACCACCGTCGAGGCTTTGGCCGACATGACCCCGGAGCAGCTCGAAGAGATTCCCGGCATCGGCGAAAAAACGCTGGAAAAGATCAGCGTGGCCGTTCGCCACTACTTCAGCCAGTTTGAAGCGGGCGCGGCGGAGCCGGCCTCCGAAGCCGCCGAGCCAGGCGACGCGGATACGGCGGAAACACCGGCGGAAGCGGCGGAAACCAGTCCCGTGGAAGCGCCCGTGAGCGCAGAAGAACGGGAAGTGGTTCTCGAAACCGACCAAGCGGAAACGGAAAACGACGACGCTGTCCTTACCGAGGCGGAAAATCTTCACGCCGAGGAAGATGAGAACCAGCCCGCCGCCGAAGAGGATGCGGAGCAATACCGCAACGCGGCCGAGGAGGCCGTCGAGGATATTCCTCCCGCCGATGAGGCGGAAGTGGAGACGTTGGAAGACCGGCCGGCGGAGGCGCTTGAGGAAGACGCTCAAAGCGCGGAGCCGGCGCTGCTGGAAGAGAATGAAAACGGCAGCGCAACCCCCGATGAGAAGGCGGACAACGAAGATGGCGCGTAAGATGCGCCGCTCCTTTCCAGCTTTGTCAGACGTTAACGGAAGTTTGAAGAACGGCCAATGCCATGAGGCAGTCATGAGCGACTAGCGGCTTTGGGCAACACAATTCGAAAAGAGGCTGATGAGTAAGGTCCGAATCAATATTCTCGCGCGCGAGCTGGAGGTCAAGAGTCAGAAGATTCTTGATCTGCTGGCAGAACTCGGCATGGCCGCCGGCAAAACCCACTCCAGTTCGCTGGAGGGCTACGAGGCCGATAAGGTGCGCGAGCATTTTGCGCATGGATTGCATTCCGGAGGCGCGGCTGGCGCGCCCTCGTCCCGCGCCGCGCAGGTTCTTGCGCCCAAGATCGATCTATCGCATATTTCCAAGCCCGGCGACGTGCTGAAGGCTATTGAGGCCAAGAAGCGGGAGCAGGAAGCGGCGGCACGGCGCAGTCATGCGCCAGCGCAACCGCCGATAGCACCCCCCGTGGCGGCCCATCCGGTTCATCCAACTGTCGCAGTAGCGCCGCCGCCAGCGGCCGCGGCCAAGCCACAGCCGCGCAGGATTTTTCCCCAGCCCCGCTCCGCGCCGCCTATTGTTGTTGTGCCGCCGCCCCCAACGCCCGCGATTGCCACACGTCCGCCCATCGGCCTGGTGGTTGCCAAGGCGCCTGCCAACGTGGCGGCCGCGCAGCACCCAGCCGCCATCGTCGAGCCGGCAACGGCAACCGTGGTCGTGGTCAAGCCGGCAGCGGCTCCTACTCCGATTGAAACCGCCGTTGTTGCTCCTCCCGTGGCTGTCCAGCCGGTGGCCGCGCCTCCGGTAGCGGTCACAGCGCCCGCCGCGCCGGTCGCCACTACCGCGCCCGCCGCCGAGCCGATTGCGCTTGCCCCGGCGGCAAAGACCGCTGAACCAGCGGTCTTTGCGACCGCCCCCGTGGCTATTGCCACGTCCCAACAGGAGACTCCGGCCACTGTGACAACACTTGTTTCCGCCGCCACGGCGGCTGCGCCAGCCGCGCATCTGCCCGTCGCCCGCGCCAGACACGGCGCCTCGACACCCGGTGCGCCTGCCCGGCGTCTGGTCATGCCGCAAACCGGGCCTCGCCCGGTTTACAAGGCGCCGCCGCCACCGCCGGTCGTGCCCGGTTCCAGAGCATCCGTGGGGATCATTCCGCGCGGCCGGCCCATCTACGACCGCCGCGCCAGCGGCCAGCCGGGCGGCTATTCGCCGCGCCCCGGCGCTGGCGCGACCGGCACGTTTGCCGGTGGTCCTCGACCGAAGCACCCCACCCGCACCACCACGGGCGGCTACGCAGGAGCTGGCGGGCCGGGCGCACGTCCCGGCTTTGGCGCTCGTCCCGGCGCTCCCCGTCCCGGCGGAGCAGCGCCCACGGGCGAAGCACCACGCCCAGCGCGCGCGCCATCCAGAGGCCGCGGCGGACGCCCGCAGTATCCCAAGGTCAAGGAAGGCCCGATGAAGGGCTTTGTGCCGCCGCCACGCTATGGCGGGGTACATTACGCCACCGAGCCGCTGCCTATCACCCGCGCCATCACCGTCACCGAGGGCATCAGCGTCAAGGATCTGGCCGAGAAGCTCGAAGTCCGCGCCAAAGACCTGATCGCCACCCTGCTGATGAGCGGCATCATGGTCACCGTCAACCAGTCGCTCGACGCCGAGATGGTGAAGGACGTTGCCGCCAAGTTCGGCGCTGCCGCCACCGTCATCAGCTACGAGGAAGAGATCGCCAACGAGGCCATCGAGGAGGTTCTCGAAGCCGATAACACAGGCGAACTCGAGGTTCCCCGCTCGCCTGTGGTTACTGTCATGGGCCACGTGGATCACGGCAAGACCTCGCTGCTGGACGCCATCCGCGAAACCGACGTTGTCTCCGGCGAAGCCGGCGGCATCACCCAGCACATCGGCGCCTACAAGGTGAAGTTCACCAAGGAAGGCAGCCCGGCCAACGGCCATGAGATTGTCTTCATTGACACTCCCGGCCACGAAGCCTTCACCCGTATGCGCGCCCGTGGCGCCAAGGTCACCGACATTGTGGTGATCGTGGTCGCCGCCGACGACGGCGTGATGCCCCAGACCATCGAGGCCATCGATCACGCACGAGCCGCTGACGTGCCAATCATCGTGGCCGTCAACAAGATCGACAAGCCGAACGCCAACCCAGAGCGCGTCAAAAAGCAGCTCGCCGATCGCGGCCTGATTCCCGAAGAGTGGGCAGCCGGCGGCGAAGGCACGGTCTTCGTCGAGGTTTCCGCCAAAAAGCACATCAATCTTGACCTGCTGCTGGAGATGATCTGCCTGGTCAGCGACATGAAGGCTCCCAAGGCCACGCCTAGCCGCAAGGCCGTTGGCTCGGTTCTTGAAGCCAAGCTTGACCGCGGCCGTGGCGCAGTGGCCACGGTCCTGGTGCAGGACGGCACCCTTCACCTCAACGACAGCTACATTGTCGGCAACACCTTCGGCAAGGTCCGCGCAATGTTCGACGACCGTGGACGCGCCATTGAAGAAGCAGGTCCCTCAACTCCGGTCGAAGTGCTCGGTCTGGAATCGATGCCCGACTCTGGCGACACCTTCCTGGTGGTCGCCGACCGCGACAAGGCCAAGAGCATCGCCCAGTACCGCCGGATGAAGGAGCGCGACGCCCAGCTCGCCAAGAGTTCCCGCGTCTCGCTGGAAGGCCTGGCCGAACAAATGCGCACGGCTGGCGTCAAGGATCTCAACCTCATCATCAAGGGCGACGTCACCGGCTCGGTCGAAGTGCTGGCCGATTCGCTGGTCCGCATGTCCACCGAAAAGGTGCGCGTCCGGGTCATCCACTCCGGCGTCGGCTCGATCACGGAAACCGACGTTCTGCTGGCCACGGCCTCGAACGCCATCATCATCGGCTTCAACGTGCGCCCCGAGCGCAAGGCCGCCGAACTGGCGCAGCAGGAGAACGTGGACATCCACCTGCACTCGATCATTTACGAGTTGCAGGACAAGATGCGCCTGGCCATGCTGGGTATGCTCGAACCGACCTTCAAGGAGAACTACCTGGGCCGCGCCGAGATTCTCAACGTCTTCAAAATTCCGAAGGTTGGGACCATCGCCGGCTGCCGCGTTCTGGATGGAGTGATCCGCCGCGATGCGGAGATCAAGGTCCTGCGCGGCGAGGAACAGGTCTTCAAGGGCAAGGTCGTTTCCCTGAAGCGATTCAAGGACGACGCCAAGGAAGTGACCAACGGCATGGAGTGCGGCATCGGCCTGGGCGGCTTCAACGACCTGAAGAATGGCGACCTGATCGAGGCCTACACCACCGAGAAGCTGGCAGCCGACCTGGGCGCGCTGGCCATCGATGTAGCCAAGGCGGCGGCAGCCAAAGCGGCAGCGGAAGCCGCGGCTGCGGCGGCAGTAGCGGCGGAAGCCGCGCCAGCCGTCGAGTAACCAGCAACAGCACTATGCCTGGCCGTGCACATTCACTGCGCCCGGTCAGGCATAGCGCAATCCAGCCGGCAGGCTGCGGTCACCGGAGAAGACAAACTCCGGGCCTGAAGGCCTTGGATTTATGCGCCATTTTCAGAGGGCTGAAGCCTTCTGCTCCCTGATCTGCAACGAACAGCCTTTTCGTACAATTCCAAACAGCCGAAGACCATACATCATGGCCTAAGGTCCGTTAAGATGCGGCACTGATGGCAGTCAGGGCTGAATCCCTGACATACCTGTCATGCCCTTTCAAAACAGCCGCATAATTTTGCAAAGCGCCGATGCATGGAACCGGCGGCAGGCCTGTTTGCGTATTGCATTCAAGCGTGTTCATCAGTGGACACCACTGCGCGCCAACGGGCACATGAAGCTGCGGCACTGAATCGGCAACATCCTCTAACTCCTTCGATTTGAAGGTGCTTCTTCCTTCGCAATTTTGGCCGTTCCCGTGCTAACTCATAAGAGCGTGGAGCAAGCCGCGAATCGGCTTTCCCAGGAGGCTGAATGACCAACACAATCCAAAGTCCAAGCGACGCGAAGTTGGTTTTCCCTGGCGAGTTGACCGAACTGATCCGTGGCAAGGAGCAGGCACTGCTGGCGAAAGTGACTCCTCAGGTTCGACGGCAGAGCGTGACGCTCGACCTTGGCCGGGTTCGGCGCATTGACGCCGGCGGCATTGGCGCGCTGCTTTCGCTGCACGCGAGCGCCCGCGAGGCCGGGCACTCTTTCGCGGTTGCGAATCTTACGCCGCGCGTCGCGGAAATTCTGGAATTGGTGGGGTTAAAATTTGTCTTTCTATCCCACATTGTGGCCACAAAATCGCAATCCGGCACGAACTTCAAGGACTCATCTAAGCGGAAGTGCCTGTCAGGACACGACATTCCCGCATTATGACAAGAATTGTCCCATTATATGAGAGATTGTCCATAAATGTGGAACAGAAACTCAATACCATAAGAAATGGCTGTGACACCCGGCACAGGCAACCGTATCTGCGGGGCGCTAATTGTACAGGCGGCTTAAGAAAACCGCGCAGCGCTCCGCGAAAGTCCGGATGACCGCACGGATTCAGCCTGAGACCCGCAGTTACCGGTTGCAGCGTTGAGTTCCTGTTTTGCCACCCGCCCCTCGTGGACCGCAGCCGCGGAATCCAAAGATGGAGGCTGTATCCCATGACGCAGGGCGCTGTGGTAGGGTCGTCTGCTCGCAAGGCAGACTCGAAGCAAACGAAGCACATCTATTTCTTTGGCGGCGGCAAGGCTGACGGCAATGGAGAGCAGAAAGATGTGCTGGGTGGCAAGGGCGCGGGACTGGCCGAGATGACCAACGCCGGATTGCCGGTTCCTCCGGGCTTCACGATTCAGACCGAGGCTTGTCGCGAATTCATGCGCGGCGCGCTCGATCCAGAAGTCGACAAGGAAATGTATGCCGCGCTGGAGCGGCTGGAAAAGCTGCAAGGGCAGAAACTGGGCGAGGGCGAAAATCCGCTGCTGGTGAGCGTTCGTTCGGGCGCAAAGTTTTCGATGCCCGGCATGATGGACACCATTCTGAACCTCGGCCTCAACGACAAGGCCGTGGAAGCGCTGGCCAAGCGCAGCAACAATCCGCGTTTTGCCTATGACTCCTACCGCCGCCTGATTCAGATGTTCGGCGACGTGGTTCTGGAGCTGGGCAAGAAGGGCTTCGAGCATATCTTCGACGGCGTGAAGAAGCGCGCCAAGGTCAAGTTCGACTACGAATTGCAGCCCGATGCGCTGAAGGAGATCATCGGCGAGTACAAGAAGCTGATTCTGAAGGAGACGGGCAAGCCGTTTCCGCAGAAGCCGCTGGAGCAACTGGTGGCGGCCCGCGATGCCGTCTTCCGCAGTTGGAGCAATGAGCGCGCCAAGACCTATCGCCGCATCAATCGCATCGACGACTGGCTGGGCACGGCGGTCAACGTGCAGGCGATGGTCTTCGGCAACCTGAGCGAGAACTCCGGAACCGGCGTTGGCTTCACGCGCAATCCGGCCACCGGCGAGCACGTTTTCTTTGGCGAATATCTGATGAACGCGCAGGGCGAGGACGTGGTCAGCGGCGTGCGCACGCCGCTTTCGATCAGCGAACTGGAACGCGCGATGCCCGAGGTCTACGAGCAGTTGCGCTCGATCACCGCGAAGATGGAAGAGCACTATCGCGATATGCAGGACTTCGAGTTCACGATTCAGGATGGCAAGCTCTATATGCTGCAGACGCGCAACGCCAAGCGCACGGGCCTGGCCGCCGTCCGCATCGCCATCGACATGGTGAACGAGAAACTCATCACGCAGAACGAGGCCGTTCAGCGCGTCGAGCCCAACCAGCTCTATGACTTTCTGGTTCCCCGTTTGATTGAAAAGGGCGAGAAGATCGAAGTGCTGGCCACCGGCCTGCCGGCCTCGCCGGGCGCGGCCGTGGGCCAGATCGTCTTCACCGCCGAGGAAGCGGTCAAGGTTCACACCAAGGGCACGTACAAGAACATCGTGCTGGTACGCGGCGAAACCACCCCGGAGGACATCGCGGGCATGGAAGTCGCCGACGGCATTCTGACCTCGCGCGGCGGCATGACCTCGCACGCGGCCGTCGTTACCCGCGGCATGGGCAAGTGCTGCGTAGCCGGCGCCGGCGATTGCACGGTAGACGAAGCCAAGAAGGAACTGCGCGTCAAGGGCCACACCTACAAGGAAGGCGACTGGATTTCATTGGACGGCACCACCGGCCGCGTCATTGCTGGAAAGCTCAAGACGCTCGATGCGCAGCCCGACGATCCGGATCTGGTGAAGTTCATGAGCTGGGTCGATCCGATCCGCCGGCTGGAAGTCCGCGCCAACGCCGACATTCCACGCGACGCCAAGCAGGCGCGCCTCTTCGGCGCGCAGGGCATCGGCCTTTGCCGCACCGAACATATGTTCTTTGCCGAAGACCGCATCGGGCACATGCGCGACATGATTCTGGCGGAAACCGAGAAGGAGCGCCGCGAGGCGCTGAAGAAGCTGCTGCCAATGCAGCGCGCCGACTTCCTCGGCCTGTTCAAGTCCATGGAGTCGCTGCCGGTGACCATCCGCCTGCTCGATCCGCCGCTGCACGAGTTCCTGCCCAAGCGCGCGGAGTTGCTGGTGGAAATCACCCGACTGGAAGACACCAAGCCCCGTTCGCCCAAGATCAAGGAACTGCGCACACTGCTGGCGCGGGTCGAGGAGTTGAGCGAAGTGAACCCGATGCTCGGGCTGCGTGGTTGCCGCCTCGGCATCACCTTCCCAGAGATCACCGAGATGCAGGTTCGCGCGCTCTTTGAAGCGGCCGTCTCGATCAAGATCAAGGGCGGCAATCCGCATCCGGAAATCATGGTTCCGCTGATCGGCTCGGTGGAGGAAATGCGCCACCAGTCGGCCATCATCCGCCGCGTGGCCTCGGAGGTCTTCAAGGAGAAAGGCGAGACCGTCGAATACAAGGTGGGCACCATGATCGAACTGCCGCGCGCGGCGCTGACCGCCGACCAGATCGCCGAAGAGGCTGAGTTCTTCAGCTTCGGCACCAACGATCTGACGCAGACCACCTTCGGCATCAGCCGCGACGACATCAACCACTTCCTGCCGGCTTATTTGAAGGCAGGCATCTTCAAGCAGGATCCCTTCGCCACGCTCGATCAGCAGGGCGTGGGACAACTGGTGAAGATGGGCACGGCCAAGGGACGCAAGACACGGCCCAACCTCCATGTTGGCATCTGCGGCGAGCATGGTGGCGATCCGGAGTCCGTCAAGTTCTGCCACAGGGCGGGGCTCAACTACGTCTCTTGCTCGCCTTTCCGGTTGTTGACGGCCAGGCTGGCGGCGGCGCAAGCGGCAATCGAAGAGAAACAGACCGGAGAAGCGCACAGCAACGCATAACCCCCCGGTTCAACCGCGCAGGGCGCAGCCAATTGGCTGCGCCCTGCGCGCATAGAAGCATCGACGCAATTGACTAGAGTTATATTTACCCTGATTTTGCGATAAGCCTTAAGGCTCCAGTTACCGCGGCAACTGGGCCAGGTAGAAGCCGAAAAGCACCAGGATTGCCACCAGCATCACGGTAGCGATGCGGCGGCGGAAGAGAAACAGATCGCGGGGCGAGCCAATGCGCGGCTCCATCGGCGCGGCAAAGAGCAGCCCGCAGCCGCAGCCGCCCAGATGGGCCATGTTGTCGATCTGCAAGCCGGAGTGCGCCACCATGGAGCCAAAGCTGATGGAAAAGCCAATGGCCAGATTGATAGCAGCAAAGTAGATCACCGACCGGCGCAGCTTGTGCAGTTCCAGCGAAGGCACCGGCAGCCGGTGGGATTTGAGCAGGATAATCAGCGCTCCGGCAATGCCGAAGACGGCTCCCGACGCTCCCGCGCCCACCGGAAAGGCGACGCTTCCGCCAGCGTCATGGAAGGGCCGCACCCAATTGACGAAGGTGGACAACAGGTTGCCTCCCGCTCCGGTGAGGATGTAGACCTCCAGCAGGCCGGTCGATCCCATCAGCGGCTCGGCCAGCAGGCCCAGATTCCACAAGCACCACATATTGGTGGCCAGGTGCAGTATGCCCACGTGCACGAACATCGCGGTTACGATGCGCCACCACTGGCCACCAATCAGCACCGCTCCGGCATGATCGGCGCCGAAATAGAACAGTTGCTCCGCCGTGGGACTCATGGGGTTGACGCCGCGCAGCGTCATCATCAAAAAAACCAGGCAATTGATGCCGACCAGCAGGTAGGTGGCTGGCGCGTAGGCCCACGAAGGCCGCGGCTTGCGCTCCGGCGCTGGCGGCGGATCGAAGTCAGCCTCTGGAGACAGAAACTCCGGCTCGGGACCAGAATCTTGCTCGCTGGGCAGAAGCGGAGGGGAAGAACTATCCATATCATAACTTTAATGCATTGCCGGCATTCTCGCAGGCGGATGCCCTTCCCTGCTACAGCCGTTCCTTTCCCCCCATGCCGCACGATTCGATGTACTCTGGAGTTTGGTCTTTGCCAATCTGGCGCGGCAAGCGAGATCGCCGGAGGCAAAGGACGTTGAAAGGAGCAGCATCATGAGTTCAGAGGTGATTTCGGAGAAGCGGATCAAGCGGGCATTGCTGAGTGTGACCGACAAAACAGGCTTGGCGGAGTTTGCGCAGGTGCTGGCCGGTTTTGGCGTCGAGCTGGTTTCGACCGGCGGCACGGCCACGGCACTGCGCGCGGCAGGACTTTCGGTCAAGGATATTAGTGAACTGACCGGCTTTCCGGAGATGCTGGACGGTCGCGTGAAGACGCTGCACCCCAAGGTCCACGGCGGGCTGCTCTACAAGCGCGGCAATCCAGAGCACGAAGCGGCCGTGAAAGCGCACGGCATCGAGCCAATCGACATGGTGGTCGTCAACCTCTACGCCTTCGAGAAGACGGCGGCTACGCCCGGTGTGGCCTTCGGCCAATTGGTCGAGAACATCGACATCGGCGGGCCGTCGATGGTGCGCTCGGCGGCCAAGAACTTTGAAGACGTGGCCATCGTGACGCGCATTGCCGACTATCCCGCCCTGGCCGAAGAGCTGAAGGCCACCGGCGGCAGCCTGAGCCGCGCGACCCGCTGGAGTCTGGCGAAGAAGGCCTTCGGGCTGACCGCGGCCTACGACTCGGCCATCGCCAACACCTTTGACCGCATCGCCGAAGCCCCGGAGCCGGCCGCCGCCGCCGCGCCGGATCAGGCCAGTCTGCCGGCGACGCTGCGCATCAATTTGCCGCTGGCGCAGCCCTTGCGCTACGGCGAAAATCCTCACCAGCGCGCCGCGCTCTACGCCGACGGCTCCGGCCTCGGCATTGCCGGAGCACATCAGCTTCAAGGCAAGGAGCTGAGCTACAACAATCTGGTCGATCTGGACGCCTGTTGGGAGCTGGCGCAGGAGTTCGAGGAGCCGGCAGTCATCATCACCAAGCACACCAACCCCTGCGGCGCGGCCATCGGGGTGAATCTGCTCGAAGCCTACCAGAAGGCGCTGGCCTGTGACCCGGTTTCCGCTTACGGCGGCGTGATCGGCATCAACCGCGAGGTGGAGATCGAAGCCGCCGAGGAGATTGCCAAGCTCTTTGTCGAGGCCATCGCCGCCCCGGCCTTTTCACCCGCGGCGCGCGAGCGCTTCGCCCGCAAGAAGAATCTGCGGCTGGTCGAAGTTCACTCGGCGGCAGCCCGCTTCGTGGTCAAAAACGTCTCCGGCGGGCTGCTTTTGCAGGACGCCGACACCGGCCACATCACCGCCGCCGAGCTGAAAGTCGTCACCAAGCGCAAGCCAACGGCTGAGGAAATTGCCAGCCTGATCTTCGCCTGGCGCGTTTGCAAGCACGTGAAGTCCAACGCCATTCTCTATGCCAAGAACGGCCAGACGCTGGGCGTGGGCGCGGGCCAGATGAGCCGCGTCGATTCGGCGCGATTTGGCGCGGTGAAGGCCGTGCTGCCGCTCAAGGGCTGCGTCGCCGCATCGGACGCCTTCTTCCCCTTCGCCGACGGCCTGGAAGAGATCGCCAAGGTTGGCGCGACGGCGGTCATCCAGCCCGGCGGCTCGGTGCGCGACCCGGAGGTGATTGCCGCCGCCGACAAGCTGGGCGTGGCCATGGTCTTCACCGGCATGAGGCACTTCCGGCATTGAGTTTTACCGCCGTGGCGAGAGTGGCAAGACCAGGTGGCCCCGGCTCTGGTCTTGCTGCTCAAAGTGCCGGACCACCATCCCGACCTGCTCGATGACAGCAGTTCTAAATGGGAAACCGCGAGGCCTTCAGCGCCGTTCCTCCCGGAGGGAGGAGACGAAAATAGCCCAGGGTGAACCCCTGGGAAAGCGTTCGACCGAGGGATTCCCGCCCCGGCGGGGCGGTGTGAAGGTTCAGCACATCCCTGGATTCCGCAGTCCGCGGCGCGAACGCTCGATTCGCCCCTACGGGGCGAATATCTCTCTTTTTACCTCTTACCCAGGGCTGCGCTACGCTTGCCCTGGGCTATTTTCGATAGCTCCCTACGGGAGCAGACCGATGGACTGCTCATGGGGTGGTCGATGTGGCGGTCCATTCAGAATTGCTGGCTCGATGGGATCATGGTGGCGTTACAGCGGATGGGCGGCGTTGCATGATGGCGGAATCCCAAGTCCGAAAATCCGGACCTGGGGCACCCGGCGATCACCGGTCCCCAAAGGCGAAGGCGGTGGCACCCTCATCTTGATTTGGAAAGATCACCGAGACCGGGGGCGCCTAGCTGGTTAATATCTTTAACCTCCAGAATCTGCTTCGGGTAGCCACGCAGAATGCACTTGATCATTGCGAGGCCGAGTTCCTGCATGGTGCTGACGTAATTGGGAAATAGCTTGTCGAGAATGGGGTAGAGCAAGGTGATGAGCTTGTAATAGCCCTTCACGTTGCGCTGCGTCGGAAAAGGCTTCATGAAGCCGGGGCGGAAGCTGTAGACGTGCTGAAAAGGCAAGCGCATTATGTCGTTTTCGGTGCGGCCTTTAACACGAGCCCACATAACACGACCCTTTTCGGTGCTGTCGGCCAGGTAACCGGAAACGAAAATAAAGATCATTTGAGGATTGAGGGCGACAAGCACCTCGGCGAAGTGCATGGTGATGTCGTGCGTAATATGAGTGTAGTCAGCCTCGTTCATACCAGCGGAGCTGATACCCGCGCAGTAGAGGCAGGCATCGTAGCCGGCAAGCTGGGTAGCGACGTTCTCGAGGTGCATGAAGTCTGGGACGAGAAGTTCTTTAAGCTTCGGGTGGACCAAGGTGGAGGGCCTGCGGTTGACCATAAGAATCTGACCAACGGCAGGGTGTTCGAGTGCTTCCAAGAGCACACCTTCGCCGACTAAGCCGGTGGCTCCGGTGAGGATGAGCTTGAGGGGTGCGGTTTCGTTGAGCATGGATGGCTCCTGTTTGCATCGTAACCCGTTGGACGGGTCGGTGTTCAGAGAGTGCGAAGAGACACCCGGTTGGAAGCCATGCCTGGATTGCTCCACTTTTGAACCGTTGAGATCTGGGTCATTTTCGTACGATCAGACGGCTTTATTCTGCGGCTGAGCCGCGCACCGATTGAGCAAGCTGTCCCTGAAAACTCGAGAACGGCTATACAAGAGAAATGGGAACGGTAGGTCGGCGAGTGTCCGTCGATCCATCCAGGCGTGATTCTCGATTGACGCCAACAGTCCCGACCACTCGGGGACACCGCCCGCAGCCAGTTTGCCGCTCCGATTGGTTGCGGATGAAACTCTCGTCGGGGATAGCCCACTCCCATAACCAAAATCTGGGTGCCCCAGGTCCGGATTTTCGGACCTGGGATTTCTTCCTCAATCCAATCCGCTCACGCCCTGGCGTAGGCCTCGACGTCCCGCTCGATGGTCTTGCTCAGCTCGAGCCGGGCTTTGGAGAGGTCGTGCATCTGCTGGAGGTTGAGCCAGAACTCCGGGCTGTTGCCGAAGAACTGCGCCAGACGCAGCGCCGTGTCTGGCGTGATCGCCCGCCGGCCATGAAGGATGTCGCCAATGCGCGTGGCCGGGACGCGGATTCTCATCGCCAACGCATTCTGCGTAATGCCGAGCGGAAGAAGGAACTCCTCGCGCAACATCTCGCCTGGATGCGTCATAACGCGCTGCACATTCCATCCCGCTGCTGGTCGTTTCATCGTCATTTTCATCCTCCCCCGATCCACTTGCAAAAAGACCTTGAAGCGATATATTGCGTCAGGGCACGACTTCAGTCGTGCCAATCATGGCCAATAAAGAATCCGGCTTTAGCCGCTGCGAAGTTGCAAATGGCTGAAGATATATGCCGCAGGGGCTAAAGCCCAACATGATTTTGTGTTCTTCGGCACGACTGAAGTCGTGCCCTGACACTTGTGTCGCGTTCCTGAGCGTGAAGCGATATTTGCAGTTTCAATGGTACTTTGCAAGAGGCTTCATCCTCCAGCAATCATCTAACTGGCGGCGTGGAACCAGGCCACCGCTGCGCCGACCAGAGGAGCATTGTCCTTGAGCGTGGAGGGCAGCAGGCGGAGATTCAGGCCTTGCAACTGGCTCTCGGCGGCGGGCAGGAAGAGGCGCGCGGAGCGGGAGATCGCGCCGCCCAGCACCACCACCTGCGGATTGAAGCCGGAGGCCAGCTTGCGCAGCGCAATGCCGAGATGGCGGCCGAAATCCGCAAAGACCGCGGCCGCATCGGTATCGTCCGCCGCCGCCGCCGCCAGATCGACCACCTGCCGCAACTGGCCGGTGCGCTTCTGATAATTGCCCTGAATGCCGCGGGTCGAGAGCGAATCCTCCAGGATTCCGCCCTCATAGGGGAGATTCCAAATCTCTCCGCCGGGAGGAACGCCCGCCCCCTCGGTGACCACGCGGCCATCGACGGCAAAGGCCGAACCGATGCCAGTGCCCAGCGTGATGCCAACCGCACGGTGAAGGCCGCGAGCCGCGCCAGCGCCGACCTCGCCCAGCAGAAAGGCTGCGGAGTCGTGCAGGAAACGCACCTCGGCCGGCTGCCAGCCGAAGCGTTCGGCCAGTCCCTGGCGCAAATCCACGCCGTAAAGGAAGGGCAGCTTGTGCTTCATCTGGCTGACGCCAGCGGCAAAATCGAAGGGACCGGGAAAGGCCAGCTCCGCGCCGGAAACGCCAGCAAATCCTGCCGAAGCCTTGACGCCAAGAGCGTGCAAAAAGCCGAGGAAAGCGTCACTGCTCTGCTCGGCCGGATAGGGCTGGCTGACAATCGTGCCCAGCCGGTAGTCAAGCCCCTGGCAAACCGAGGCAGCCACGTGGCTGCCGCCCACATCGTACACAAGAACAGACTTCTCTAGATCAGCGGTCATGCGCGCCTCGCGAAGCATCATTCTCCCGGTAGAATACACCCCCGGAGTCAGCGGATTTTCATCGGCAGAAAGCGCGTTTCCTCCGTTGCGAATGGAAAGATCGAGGCAAGGAATCAGGCGAAAATCGCCGTAACTAGTTACCACTGCGCGAGTCTTAGAGTTACCAAATGATCCACGGTAACTGGCTTATTCGGAGCCGATTGTCAAGTAGAATATATAAGTGGATGAATTATATCCAAAACGCCCCTCCAGCACGAAATGAACGAAGATCGATCATTTTGGAATGGCGCTGAACCAGCTCATTGGGCTGTGGCATTTTTGGCCCAAAGCAAATTCCGCACCACGGAAGGATCATGATGAGGAAAAGTTTCGTTGCCGTTGCCTTGTGTTTGCTGGCCGGCCCTTTGGCGGCGCATGCGGACTCGGTCGCGCCCTTCGGCGTGCTGAGCGCCTATAACATCGTGGCGCTGGGCTCCAGCAGCCTGGCGGGATCGATTACGGAAAACAACGACGTGGAAGGGCGCGTGGCCGCCGCCGGTTCTGTGTCGGGGATCAGCGGCATTCTGAATTCCCTGACCAATGCAGGATCAAGCGATCCCTGGGGATCCTATGCCACCATCAACGGCGTCAATTATGCCGCGGTCATTGACGGCACGCTCATAGGACCAACAGCCATCAAACAAGACAGCACCATTTCCTATGTGTATGCGGCAAGCCATACCGGAACAATCAGTTTCAATAACAGCTTCAATAATCGCGAATTTTTCTCCAATGCCGCTTCATCGCCGATCGATTTTTCAGCGGAACGAACGGCCATGGCCAACGAGTCCGCGCTGCTGGCCGGCGAAAAGGCCACGGGAACGGTTTGCTTCTCCACTAACTATGGCTGCTCTGGCCGTTCGATTGTCTTGACTGGAACGAGCAAGGCGATCAACTATTTCACGGTGCCGGCAAGCGATTTTGGCTACGGTTCCATTGAATTTGACGTGCCTGTTGGTTCCACTGTCGTTGTAAATGTAACGGGATCCTCGGTCACTTTCAGCAGCGCTGGAGTGTATATCAACGGCAACAACGCGGAGAGCGACAGCAACAACGACGATAACAAGATACTGTTCAACTTTCCGACCGCAACATCGGTGACGATCAAGGGCGCGGTTGACGCCTCTATCCTTGCCCCTTATGCGCTGCTGACCTCAAGCGACGGCCAGATCGGCGGCAATGTGATCGTCGCGCAATATAGCGGAAACTCCGAGTTTCACAACGACGAGTATATGGGGAATATCCCGGAAGTAACCCCTCCCACATCGACGACGCCCGAGCCGGGAACCATCACGCTACTGGGCAGCGGCGTCTTATGCCTGGCTGGCCTGCTCCGCCGGCGTAGAAAAGCATAAGCCCGCGCTACTGTATGTTCTTCCAGCCTGCCCGGAGTACTCCGGGCAGGCTTTTTAGAGCGGTTCTCCAATTCATGTGCCCCAGCGAGTCTCGCAAAAGGTGGCTTTTTCTTAAGGAAAAAGCCACTCAGCATCGCGCTTCCAGGGTATAGCTATTGGAGAACCGCTCTAATGCGCGCCAATCCCGTGGCCAGGCCGCTTCGGCCTTACGCCAGGAACTCGCGCACAAACGGGTCCTGGCTCTTGACCAGCTCGTGCAGCGAGCCGTCGAAGATCAGGCGGCCCTCGTGCAGCATGAGAAACGTCGTGTTGGAGTCGGTTTCTCCCTTGGGCAAGGGAGCCATGTGGCCAGCCTGCGGGTCGAAGCGATGATTGCAGAGCATCAAAGCGTCCTGCAGGCGGTGAGTGACCAGCAGCGACGGCGCGTGCAGAACGTCGCGCTCCTTGACGATCAGATCGATGATGTTGGTCGAGGTGACGGGGTCCAGGCCGCCGGTGGGCGAGTCGTAGAGCAGCAGTTCGGGCTGGCTGATGAGGGCACGGGCGATGGCCACGCGGCGGCGCATTCCGCCCGAAAGGCTGCCCGGATAAAGGGCGAAGGTCTCCTCCAGCTCGACAAAGCGCAGCGCGTCGCGGACGCGGCGGTCGATTTCCTCGTCGGGAACCAGCTGCTGGATCAGTTGGAAGGCCACGTTGTCGCGGACCGTGAGCGAATCGAAGAGCGCGCCTTCCTGAAAGACCATGCCGATGCGCGCGCGCAGCGGCAT
>Ga0224529_1000361_pt1 | contig 34804 bp, 41 predicted proteins | sample CBST50metaG_FD_179893 | JGI IMG/M metagenome (GOLD analysis project Ga0224529, IMG submission 179893) | Peat soil microbial communities from Stordalen Mire, Sweden - C.B.S.T50 | ecosystem: Environmental > Terrestrial > Soil > Wetlands > Peat | place: Sweden: Norrbotten County, Stordalen Mire...
GTGGCGGCGAAACGGAAGAAAACAGTGCAGTCAAAATCGGCGAAGGTCGCAGCGGCTGCGTAAACCCATCCAGTTGCATTCAGGCGTCTGGCATCTGCTAGACGCCTTTTCTTTGCTTCGCAAACGCCCGTCGTCCCACCCTCTGTCGCGCGCCAGCTACGCAGGCGGGTCTTCTTGTCCCACCCGACGGGCCGGTTCTCTACCATCGGCAATGAAGGGCAAAACGTCAACGCCTGGCATCGTACAAATTTACTGCTTCACAAACTCTACGACCTTCGGTCCTATCTGATCGGCGCACTGCATGATGGCCCGATGGCCGCATCCAGGGAAAACCTCCAGTTGAGACTGCGAAACCAGTTGATGCATCCTCTCACCCTGGTGGAGGGGCATGATGCGATCCTCTGCGCCCCATACAATTAGCACGGGCATTTTCAATTGAGGCAATAGGTTGTCAGCGGTACCGTGACTGGAAAGCATTGATGTCACTGCGCGACGAGTGACCCATCTGTTTTGATTGGTTAGGTACACGATATCGCGTGCTACAAATTCCGGTACCGCAACTGGATGGGGATACAGTAGCGCCATGAGCTGGTTTACTTCGGCAGGCGTTGTGGGAGTGAACAACCGTGTATCCCATGAAGGTTGTTCGTAGATACCGGCGCTATCGAAAAGCATCAGTCGCCGAACCCGCTCGGGATGGTTGCTGGCGATACATTGCACGATCCATCCGCCCATCGATACGCCTCCCAGATCAACCTGTTTCAAACCCAAGGCATCAAGAAATCCAACAATTGCGGTGGCCTCATCGGGTACCGAATATGAAAAATCAGCGGGTTTATCGCTGCGGCCGTAGCCGAGCAAATCGGGAAGATAGACGCGGTAACCAGCCTTGACGAGATAGTGCGTAAGTTCCAGCCACCCTTCTGCGCTCCCGCCAAGACCATGCACCAGCACCACCGGCGGTCCGGCGGCTGGTCCCAGAACGTCGTAGTGGACACGATGGCCCGCGACTGTCACCGAGCTGCTCTCTCCACCTGCTAGACACAGACGCAGAGGGATAATTCCTCCGAAATAGAGACCGCTGATCGGGCGCTCCCAGATTTCCACCAGAGCCAACAGCGCCAGCACGACAGGTACAAACCAAAAGAGTTTCTTACCTCTCATCGTTTCCTTCTTGCCTTTTCAGTTCTTGCGCCCATCGCCAACCGGCCTTGATGGCGCAAACGAGCATTACGGCTATTTGGAGGCACTTAGCCCACCAAGTAATCCACGATAATTTGATTGTATTGGACACCTGAATCCTCGTGATCAATACAGTTCAGCAGTTCAATTAATACTAATGGCTGGTTGCTTCTATCTCCCGGTGAGCTTTGCGCGACCAAGGTTGCGCATTATGCCACCACCCCGTCGCTCCGTCGCGGAAAGTTAGTAAAGAACTTGGAAAAACTTTCCGCCGCGATTCCTCCGCGCTGGCCTACCTTCGCTCCATGACGTTGCACAGCGAGCCGCCCGGCCCGCCGAAGCGCAACCGGAAGGAGCCTATGCAAACCGACATTCCACCCACGCATGTTCATCATCACTGGACGCGCAAGCGCCTGTTCTCCGTACTGATCCCCGCCACGAGCCTGCTTCTCGCAGTGCCCGCGTACGCATCGAGCGATCCGTGGGAGAACGCGGTAACCACGCTCAAAACAGCATTCACCGGCACCATCGCCACCTGCCTGTCGCTGGTCGCCATCGTCGTAGGCGGTCTGATGTTCGCCTACGGCGAGGGCCAGTCGAAGCGAATGCTCGCCGGGATTGTCTTCGGCGTCGGCATGGCGATTGGCGCGGTGAACTTCATGTCCTGGCTTTTTCCGTCGTAGGGGGAACGACGGCAGGACACAACCACAGCAAGCATTTGGTAGGCAGAGAGGAGGTCTGATATGGCGGAGGGCGGTCCACGGCAGAACAAAGTTTATAAAGCGATGAACCGCCCACTGACCATTCTGGGCGCGGAGCGGCGGCTGTTCTTCGTCGCGCTCATCACCGGCGGGGCGATCTTTTCCTTGATGCACTCGCTGCTTGGCGGCATTGGCTTCTTCATCGTCGGCGTGATCGCCGCGCGCATCGCCACCAAACATGACGTGGAGATTCTGCGCGTGCTGATGAACTCAAGCAAGTTCCGTAGACGATACGACCCCATGAAGTGGGAACCAGTGGAGATCACGATCAGGAATCAGCATGTATAAGGTTGAGCAAATCACGAAGGATTGGAAAGAAGCAGGATCGTTTGCCGCGCAAATCAATCTGTACGGCTTCTGGGATGAGCACTGCTTTCTGACGAAATCCGGCGACCTGGGCGCGGCGCTCAAGATTGGCGGAATCGATTATGAAAGCCTTGACCACGCAGGGCGCGATTACGCAGTCAAGCGGTTGGAAGCGGCTTTCCGTTCACTGGACGAGCGCACGCGCCTGTACCAGGTTCTATTCAAACGGAACCGGCCCGCGATTCCACACGCCGAGTACGACAACCCGCTGGTGCGCGCCGCTGTAGAACAGCGCGCGAATTTCCTTGCGTCCAAAGCAGACCACCTGTATTCGATTGAAATCTTCTGGGTGGTGATGATCGACGGAAGCTATGCCAAGACAGGCCTGCTGCACGCGCTCGCCGCATTGCCCAAACATCCGCGCGAATCGTTGTGCGACTTGCACGCGCTGCTTTCTGGCAGCAAGAAACGGACGTTGCTCTACGAGCAGATCGAACGCGACCGGATGCGGTTGGAGCAAAAGATTCAGAGCTTGAGTGGGCAGCTAAACGACCTCATGACGGTCGAGCTGCTAGGGGCGGAGAAGACCTTCCGGCTTGTCCGGCGTCTCGTAAATTTCCGCCCCTCCAAGATTCAGGATGCACACCTTTATAGTGCGCGCCATCTCGACTGGCAGTTGTGCGATTCAGAACTGGAAGCGCATCGCGGCCATCTGAGAATAGACGACGATTATGTGCGCGTCCTGACGTTGAAGGAATTGCCGACCGAGACGCGGCCTTTGCTGTTGAACGGCCTGCTCGATGTTCCGGCAAACTTCCATGTTGTCACGGAATGGCATCCGGTTGACAACGGCAAAGCCCGCAAGGAAATCGCCAATCGCCGCCGGCATCACCACAACTCGAAGACCAGCTTCGTCTCCAATCTCCAGGACCATCAGAACGCTGGGCCACATGATGAGTTGGTCGATGACTCAAAAGAGGCCGCCGTTGCCGAACTTGGTAGCGCTCTGACGGCGCTGGGCATGGAGGGCAAGAACTTCGGCGAATTCACGTTGTCCGTTGTCATCTACGATGTGGACCGCGCCAGAGTGGAACACGCCGTCGCGGAGTTTCAGAAGCTCTTCACTCAGCATGACGGCTTGCTGTACGAAGAGCATTACAACCTGCTCAATGCCTTCTTTGCCACGATTCCCGGCAATCGGCAATTCAATCTGCGCAAACAGTGGGCGCTCAATTCCAACTATGCCGATCTATCGTTCCTGTTTACCGTCGATACCGGTTCACCGTGGAACCCGCATCTGGAGAAGGAATACCTCGTCGCCCTTGAATCGACGCATGGAACTCCCTATTACCTGAATCTCCATTCTGGGGACGTAGCGCACACGCTGCTGCTTGGCGCTACTGGTTCAGGGAAAAGCTTCACGCTCTCCACTGCCCTTCAGGCGGCACAGAAGTATGACCCGTTGACCTTCATCTTCGATTTGGGCGGCAGCTATGAATCGCTGACGCGCGTCTTCGGCGGCATCTATCTCAACGTCGGTCTGAAGAATCCAGGGTTCACCATCAATCCATTCTTACTGGAGCCGACGCCGGTGAATCTGAATTTTCTCTACCTCTTTCTGCGCGTCCTGATCGAATCCGGCGGCCGTTATGAGCTGACTCCAGACGACGAAAAAGAATTGTTCGCCGCCACCGAGCGCGCGTACAAGCTACCCGCCGAAATCAGGACGCTCACCAACTTTGTGTCTATTCTGGGGCCACTCGGAGAGCGGCTGCATAAATGGACGCAGGCCGGACAGTTCGGCCACCTCTTCGATAACGCGGCGGACACGCTCACCTTTTCACGCTTTCAGACCTTCAACTTCGATGGATGGTCGGATTATCCAGACATTTTGGAGCCGTTGCTTTTCTACGTCTTGCAGCGTGCATCGTCGGAAATTGAAAAACCCGCGAATACCGCAACATTCAAGATTTTCGTGATCGATGAGGCATGGATATTCCTCAAGAACAGAACCATCCGCGACTGGATTACGCGGGCTGAAAAGACATGGCGCAAGAAGAATGCTGCGATGATTCTGGCGACGCAGTCAGTGGTGGAACTGACAGATTCCGACATGCTGCATATCGTCAACGAGTCTTGCCCGACAAAAATCTTTCTTGCCAATCCAAATATCGACCGCAAGCTCTACGCCGAAATCTTCCAGTTGAACGATACGCAGCTTGAATTGCTGGAGTCGCTTGTTCCCAAGCGCGAGCTGCTGGTGATCCAGCCGCGTGGAACCAAAAAGCTGGTTCTTGAAGTTGATGCCGTGACCTACTGGATTGCCACCAACAACGCTCGCGACAACCTGCGTAAGCAGGACTATTTTTCTCGTTTTGGAGCAGAGCAAGGGTTGCTCCAACTTGCCCATGATTACCCCAACCCCACACAACAAGAGGTGAATCGATGAATCGTGCTGTCATATTTCCGCTAGTGCTGGGTCTGGTTGCGATCGTTGCTCACGGTCAGCAACAGGCCCGCATCGTCCGCTATCACTCGAATGACATCGTCAGCGTCCATGCCAAGATGCGCTACACCACGCTGATTCAACTGCCGGAGACGGAAAAGATCATGGAAGTTGCGACCGGCGACAAGGACTTCTGGATTATCGATGCTGTGGGTAACTACTGCTTCCTGCATCCGGCCAAGGAAGGCATCCGCTCCAATCTCAATCTGATTACCGATAAGGGTACGGTGTACTCGTTCACGCTCGATGACATCGAGTCCAGCGACCCCGACCTGAAAGTTGTGATCGAACCATCCGACCCGTCATCGTTGGCCGCTGCCAATGGCTCGACAAAACTGGTTTCCGCCGGTGAAGTCGAGGCGGCGCGCGCCCAGGCGCAGCTTGCTCAAGCCCGCGCTGCAACGGCTGTTGAGCTGTTCCGTGCGGATTATCCCACGCTGGCATTGAAGTTCGATTACAGCTATCGCAGCGAATCGCCCTTCGATGTTTCAGCAATCTACCACGACGATCGGTTTACCTACATCAAATCGTCCGCCACGGAAAAGTTCGCCGTCTATGAGATGAAAGACGGCAAGCCTAATTTGCTGACCTTCCAACTGAAGGACGGCACCTACATCCTGCCGAAGGTCGTAGATCGCGGGTATCTCGAAATCGGCAAGCACCGGCTGGAGTTCCAGCGGAAAGGACTGTAGGCGATGGCAGAAGAAATTCAGGCTCCCGAAGTGCAGTCCACAGTTCAACCCGCGACGGTCAAAGATAAGCGCATTCTTCCAGAAGGCGTCATTCCCAAGCAGGCGCAGGCTTACGTCGTTGCAGGCCTTGCCTTGCTCATCCTGTTGGCTGTGATGTTCTCGAAGAATCATGCCAAGCCGGTTCCAAAGGATACGGCATCCTCTCCGCTGGTTACGTCTACAGATGCTAACCAGCGGAAGATTCAGGAGTTGGAGCAGGACTTGAGCGCGGACCAGCGCCAGAGCCAACAGGCACAAAAAGCAGGAAATGGCACGTTACCAGCGACGACAACCAATGGAACAGGCCCTGCTCAGACGACAAGCACGGTTCCAGTCACACAAGCAGCGGTCACGCCAACAGAGAAGCCGCGTGATCCTGTGGTGGATGCGGAAAAGGCGCTGGTCTTCAAAGCACGCTTTGCATCGAATCTCGTTTCCACCTCGGAAGGCGCTACGCGCTCCTCGGCAATGCAAACCGATTCCGTCAATACAGCCGCTGGCGCGACTTCCGTCCGTCCAACGGAAGCGTCGCAGTTGGCGACGGGCTCGTCATCCACCACCACCAGCAAACGTGCGGTGGAGGTGAACGTCAACTCCGCGCACGGTCAACCCTTTGTGCTCTTTGAAGGCACAACCATCGATACGGCTCTTGTGAACCGCCTTGATGGCGAATTCTCCGGCCCAGTCAAGGTGATGATGACGAATCCGGTTTACAGTCAGGATCGTCAGCATGTGTTGATTCCCGAAGGTACATTCATTCTCGGCGAGGCACAGAAGGTAGCTGGTTTCGGCCAGAAGCGTCTTGCCGTCGCTTTCCATCGAATGCTGATGCCCGATGGCTATTCAGTCGATCTCGACCAGTTTCACGGTCTCGATCAGGTCGGCGAGACTGGCCTGAAGGACAAGGTCAACAACCACTACCTGCAAATCTTTGGTGCTTCTATTGCGCTGGGTATCATCTCTGGCGCGGCGGAGGCTACGACCAATAGCGGTTACAGCGAAAGCGGCAGTGACATGTACCGGCAAGGTTTGGCCTCCAGCCTTGCCTCATCCGGTACAACGGTACTCGACAAGTTCATCAATATTCAGCCCACGATCACGATTCGCGAAGGGCACCGCATCAAGGTGTACATCTCGCAGGACATGCTGCTGCCAGCCTACGAGAACCACTCCATGCCTGGGGTGATGTGATGCGCGTCCTTGTACTGGCGCTCTTCGGCTATGTGCTTATGGTGGGCTGCGCTTCCAGCCCGCATCCGCCGAAGAAGCCTTCGCCCTGCCACTATCCACAGTCCGCGCCGCTCGAAGCCCGGCGCTTCTGAAAAAGGAGATCGTCATGCAGTCAGGGAAACACCTTTTTGCAATTCTCGTCCTTGCTGTCGCGTTCGCGCCTGTGGCGCACGCGCAGTTTGGTTCCGGCATCGTCTATGACCCGACACAGAGCGCTCACGCCATTCAGCAGATTCAGCAGAACGAAAGCCAGTTGCAGAAGTGGGCGCAGGAACTTCAGAAATGGGAGCAGCACCTGCAAAAGGAAGAGCAGATTTACACGACGACCTACCAAACCATGAATACGGTCATCCAGGCCTACAACCTCGCCTACCAGATGTCACGGATGCCGCAGAATCTGGCGGCCCGTTACAAATCTGATTTCTCGCAGTGGACCAGCCTGACCAGTATGAGCAATACATCCTCGGATACTTCTGGAATTACCTCGGCATGGCTCAACGCCCTTGACCTCGGCAATCCCACCCGCGCGGCATCCGCTTACAGTAGCGCAGCGATCAAGGCACAGACCTATCCGTCGAGCCGGCTCGCGGCGCTCGACTCGACGACGCAGGCCACGGTCAAGAACCAGTACGCCAGCTCCGAGATTGGTCAGGTCAATGTGACCAATCTGCTTTCGACGCTTGGCACCATCCGTTCCGACTCGCAGACCTTCCAGCAGAAGTTGGCTAACCTCGAATCGGACACCTATTCGACTGATTCCAGCCAGCAGACCGAAGTCGGCGTGCTGGCCAAGATCAATACGGCCACAATGCTTCAAATCCATTCGCAGCAGGACACCAACCAAATCCTCGCCGCAGCCGCCGCAGAGCAGGCGCTCGAAGCCAAGGAAAAGATCGACGAGCGCAACCGGCTTATCAATCAGTCCATTTACTTCCAGCAAAACTTCGCGACGACCATGCAGAACGTATCCACCGGGGTGAGCACCTCGATTCACTCCATATCGCTCAGCCCCAACGGAAAGTAGCGGGAGGAATCGATGCAGGACAACCCATTCACCTTTCTTGGATCGGCAATCAGTCAGTTGCTTTCGTCCAAGAGCGCCGCGCTCCAGGCCACGGGCCTCGACATCTTCCGTGGCCTGGCCGTGATCCTGATCGTCTGGTTTGGCGTGAAATCCGCTCTCTCTGCTTCGCAGGGATTCGGCGGCGGATTTCAATTCGCCAAGTTCGCCGACCTGATCCTGATGATCTCCTTCGGGCTGGGCATGTTGACGTACTATTCGACGCCGATTCCCGGCGTCGGCTACAGCTTCAGCGACCTCATCACCCAGGAAGCGCTCAATCTCTCCGGCCAGATCGAGTCAGACCAGACGCAACAGATCGCTACCACCGTGGTCAATGCCGAGCAACAACTCGGCACGCCGCCCGGCAGTTTCAACATTTTGGAAGACCTCACCTTTCTCATTATCGCGTTGCTACTGGCAGCGATGCAGGCCGTCTCATTCGCCGTGATCGCCTATGGCTATGTGGCCTCTGCCGTCTGTGTGCTGATTGGCCCGATCTTCATCCCGTGGTTCATCGTGCCGAAGCTCGATTGGCTCTTCTGGGGATGGTTCAAAGCATTCATCGGCTTCAGCTTCTATCAAGTGATCGCCTCGGCTTTTATCTACATCTTCTCGAAGGTTCTGACCTCGATGTTCAGTGTCATCGGCACGGTCAGCATCTCGAACGCGCTGACGATTCTGCCCGCGTTGTTTATTACGCTCTTTGTTTGCATCTTTGGTTTGCTCAAGATTCCGGAACTGACAGGAGCTATCCTCAGCGGCCGCAGCGGAACCTGGGTCAACCCTATGGGGTGGTAAAGATGAGTCAAAAAGAATTTCCCATTACTGACGCTGGGCACAAGTTTCTCGAACTATACGCCGAACCAGTGGTGACCAACACGTATCTGAAGGTCGCTATCCTTGTGCTCTCGGTTGTCGCGCTTGCATTGCTTGCGCTTCTTTACCGTGCGCAGACAGCGGCTTCACGGTTGAAGCCGCTCGTCATTTCGGTTTCGGACATCGGCCGTGGTCAGGTAATGAACTATGACGACCTCAGTAAAGTTCCCATGGAGCGCGTCAGCAAGTATTACCTTGCCCGCTGGGCAGCGCTCTACTTTGGACGCAATCATGCCACGCTACAGCGCGACTTTTCCGAGTCGCTGAATTTCTTCTCGAACGATCTGCAATCCGCGACATTGTCGCGGGTGAACAATGCGAAGACTCTCGACACCTTCCTACTCGATCCCAGTGCGCCCAATGTGGACGTTGAGATCAAGGCTGTCGTTCTCGAAGATACGCGCCAAGCTCCGTACCGTGCCCATGTGGAGTTCGAGAAGGTCTTTCACTCGCTCGGAGACCAGCAGGAAGAACGTCGCGAACGCTGGACGGCGAATATTGTTTACAGCTTCCGTGACGAAGTCCCCAACGAAATGCTGCTGACCAACCCGCTTGGCCTTGTCATCAGCTACGTTCATGAAGACCAGGCATTCGGGAGCTGACAACGATGATTGCCAATGCTGTTTTTGTTGCGACGTTGATCTTTCTTGCGCTCGGTTTTGGCTTGATGCACGAGTTGCAGTTCTTCATTCCGTGGCGTGACTTGATCTTTCACCACTACTGGCAACCTATTGCGGCATACTGCGCGCTGTTGTTCGTCAACATCCTTGGCTTGACCATCTGGATCGAACGCAAGTTCTTCCTGCGCGATGCGGGCCGCAAACTCACGCATCTTGACCAGGAAATCCACACCGGCCACAGTGCGCTTTCTGACGAAATCATGTCGCAATACGGAGACGACGACAAATGAGCATTCGGGACAATGAGCACTACGACAACTCTTCGGACATGATCGAACGCATTCGCCGGCTGCGCGAAGCCGCTGAACGAAAAATGAATGCCTTCGGCGATCCAGCGGACTACGACGTGCGGATCATTCATGGGCATAAAGAGCAATCCAGCGCAGACAGGCAGATGACGCTGCCGTTGGAGGCAATCGATGAGACTCGATCTGCCTCGTGAACCGGAAATTCCGCTCACGCGGGACCGGGAGATTGACCCGCCGGAAACTACAGATGCACGGCGGCCGGAACGGTTCGACTCACCACTTGACCGCCAACTTCCACGGCTCCGCCAGCAGGCGGAAGAACGCCAACCGCGCACCGTCGAAATTCCGCATGATGAGCGCAAGCATGACCGGGAGCCGGATCAACCGGGGCGTAAGCGGGAACGGGAAGTGCGTCCCCGGCGCACGCGCGAAGGCATTGCCGTTGAAATCCGCGGCATCCGGTTGCGGCAGGAAGAGCAGACGCTTCTTGGCGAAGTTGGACGCTTCAGGGTTCTGAACCTGAAAGATGTGGCCCGCACGATTTACGGCGGCAACGAGCGCGCCATGCGTTCCGATCTTGAGTATCTGCGCGAACACAAACTTATATCGGTTGATTCGGTAGCGCCGCGCAACGATGGGCATTGGCTCACAGAGAAACGCATCGAAGTCGTCACGCTGAACCGCGAGGGTGTGCGGCTCGCTCAGGAAACCAACAACTTCTCGCCGGAGCAAATGCTTTATCACGGCTTGGTTAAGCCGCGTGAGGTTGAGCACGACTCCCAGATTTATGGTGCTTATCGCAAGGAAACTGAGCGCATCAAGGAGTCTGGCGGAGGCAACTTCCGCGTGGAGCTGGACTTCGAGTTGAAGTCGAAGGTGCAGAAAGCCATTCACGCCGCACAGAAGGTTGATCCGGGCCGTGACATGGACGAGATCAAGCGTGAAGTCGCTGAGCAATACGAGTTGCCGTTCGTGCGTAACAAAATCGAAATCCCGGATGCCCGCATTCATTACGACACGGACCAGGGCGCACGTGCGGCTTTTTCCGACATTGAGGTGGTGACTGCGGCCTATCGGCCAGGCCACATCGCGGCCAAGGCGCAGGCTGGTTTCCACATGTACGCATCGTCCTCTGACCATTCACGGCTCAGCAAGATCGAAGACGAGCACCACATGCTCGATTGGGTGATGGACCTATGACATACGACGCCATCGATCATCTGAAAGGTTTTGAATATGCGGAACGCGAAGCGGCCTTCCTTTATATGGTGGCCGTGCATTCCGGCTATTTCCTGCGGCGGCAGTTTAACCAGTTTGTTGCACGCGAGCGCGGAGCGATTGCCACGCACTTTCTGCGGCACGCAACCCAATTAGGCCACATCGAGGAAATGCCCTGTGCCGATAGCCGAATCATCTACCATCTGGCAAGCAAACAAATCTATGCAATGGCTGGGAATTCAGACTCGCAAGGACGCCGCGTCAAATCCTTGCGCGAGATTTTGCGCCGTCTTATTGCGCTCGACTATGTCATGAAGCATCTCGCGCATGAGCATTTCATCGAATCGAGTAACGAACGGGCTCAGTTCTTCTCTCAATTGAAAATTTCTTCAGCAGTCATCGAAGGCGCAGAAGCCTTCGGACGAATGGTTCCGATTTCACTTCCCGTTGAATCGGAAGAGCCGATCATGCGCCTGGCATTTCTCGACGAAGGTCAGCGCTCGACGGCGATGTTCGCGCGCTTTCTGCGGACGCACGAAGCGTTGCTTCGCGCTTTGCCATGTGCAGAGATTGTATTCGTTTCGGTGACTCCGCTGCTGTTTTCCGCCGCGCAACATATTTTTGATCGGCACATGCCGCTCAAGAATTCCACGCATTCTGCCTGCCCACTCGGCGTCGAGCATCTGGTCAGTTGGCTCGATGTTCGGTACAGATTCCGCGAAGAAGGTTGTTCGATCACACCGGAAGAACACCGTCTGTTGCAGGAAGGCGAATGCGTTTACCATGCGCCGGTTCATGCCGGATTGGTTGCTTCCTGGAGTAACGGCGCGATGAATGCCGAGAAAGTCCGCAAGCTCTTTGGTGAGGAACAGCATCGGGTTTCATTCATGACTGAACTGATTGAAGCCAACTACCCCAGATTCCTAGACCAGGGAGTGGGCTACGCACCGGGCTACGATGATGCGGAGAAGTGCTTATTCAACAACGAGATCGAAGGTAAAGCACTTGAAAAGACATGCCACTGAGGGCGGGAACGACCCCGCCCTGTCAGGCTTCCGCTGACGCTGGTCGTTCCCGCCCTCAGTGGCAAAACAAACACTGCTGGTCCGGCGAAAGGACCGGCGCAGGACAGAAGGAGTACCAGAGATGAGCAAGCTGAAGATCGAAAAAGGAGCCAGCCGCATTCGTCGCGTGCCGTTGAAGACGACCATTGACGGGACGGTTGCGGACGAGATCGAGCTGATGTGCCAGTGGTCGGAGAACGACACCAGTTATGTCGTCAATCAACTGTTGCGCTTTGCGCTGAACCAGAGCGAAGACTTTCAGCAGTACAAACAATCGTTGGAGAACGGAAGCGCAACCGCTACAGGCCGGGACCAGCCCAGACCGTTAACTGTCAAACCCAGGCCTGCAACATTAACAGTTCACAGTCCAGAGGCAGAAAAATGAATGGGCTCCGTACTTCGCTGCAAACATTGGCGCATACGCTGGTTGCTTATCGATTCGCTTTTTCGGTTGGTATTGCGACGGCGGCCAGCGTTGTTCTCCATGCAGTGTGGCCCTGGCCGACAGCACAGCCCTTGCTGCAATACTTCGCTCTTGAACGGCCACGGCTCTATATGGTCGTCGCGCACGGATACGACCTGTTTCTGTTCACGACGCCATTCATATTTTGCTCCATGGCCCTGTCTTTGGTTTACGTCCATATCTACCGTCGCGAGGTCCAGGTTCAGGCCGGAGCACTCCCCCCCTTGGACGATCCAATCTCGCGGCGCGATTTGTTCTTTGTACTGGGCGAAGTCCATCGGCAGCTTGAACCCGTCCCGTCTCCAGCCCCGCAATGGCTTCAGATTCCCGAGCGTGGCCTCTATACCGGCATCGCCGTATTCGGTTCCATCGGCTCCGGCAAAACCCAAGGTGTCATCCTGCCGACCATGCGGCAGCTCTTCGCCTACCGGGCAAAGGACAATGACCGCAAACTCTCTGGCGTTGTTCTGGAGGTGAAGGGCGATCTTTGCCGACAACTCAAGTCGATCCTTGCCGAGCAGGGACGTGCGGACGATTACGTAGAGGTGTCGCTCGATGGGCCGATCCGTTATAACCCGCTCAACAATTCACTGGACGCATATGCCCACGCCTTCAATCTTGTTTCGGTCATTACGGCCATCTGGGGCAAGGGCAAAGAACCCTTCTGGCAGCAGTCCTACACCGACCTCATCCGGTACGTCATCATTCTTCACCGCGTGCGCGACGGTTATGTCACCATGGTGGACATCTTCCGTACGACGATCAGCCCTGGGCAACTGGAGTCAATGCTCGTCGAAGTTGGCGCGCGCTTCAGCGCCGTTTCCTATGTCGGCGTCAGCCCGGAGGCGTACCGGGAAAACGCCGAATTGTTGGCCCCCTTTGGCTTCGAGCTGGACCACGACGCCAACCAATATATAGCACCGTGGAGTGAGATTCTTGAAAGTACCATCCGCGAACAAACAACCATCGAAGCGCGGGTCTACAACCGAAAACCGTATGACCCGGTCGAGAAGGAGCGTTGGGATAGCGTTAATTTCTGGTACTGGGAACATTGGAAACACTTCCGCGCTGAAGTAAAGACCAGCATCGTGCAGGGAATCGCCGTCTTTCTCTCGCTGTTCGATACGGACCCCGATGTACGGCGCGTCTTCTGCCCGCCGAAAGAACTCTACGAGGGCAAGCCGTGTGTAACCGATCCGCATGGCAAGGTTTTACCGCCGTTCGATGATCTGGTCGAATCGGGAAAGGTTGTGGGCCTGAATTTTCCAGTGGCGCTTAATCCAGCCGTCGCCAAGACGGTTGGCACACTAATGAAGGTGGACTACCAACGCGCCGTTCAGCTTCGCATCCCCAAAATGAGCGCGGAACCGTCACGGCATTTTCGCCCGACGGTGTTTATTTGCGATGAGTACCAGAACTTTGCCACCGTGGGTGGCGATAATCCGACCGGTGATGAGCGGTTCCTATCCATCTCTCGCCAGCCGAAGTGCATCCCCATTGTCGCTACACAGAGCGTTTCATCGCTCCGAGAGGCGTTACCCAACGAAGGTGTCAAGACTTTGCTCCAGGCTTTCCGCACCAAGGTCTTTCTGACGACCTCTGACCCCGACACAGCCCGTTTTGCATCTGAACTGTGCGGCAAGGCCGACCGCACGCGCATCAGCTATACCGTTTCGGAGTCCAGTTCCAATGCCAACGTTGGCTGGCTCAGCGGACGAACTTCATCAAGCAAAGGATCTGTTTCCGCCTCCAAACAATACCAGAAGCAGAAAGAGCCGCTGTTTGAAGAGAAGGCGTTCTTTGAGCTGAAGAATGCCCAGGCTATAGTGGCAGCCTTTGACGGATCGGCTCCGTTGCCGGCTACCTACTGCTATCTGAAGCCGGACTTTCTGCCCGTCAACATGACGTGGTTTGAACAGGAGCGGATCAACTTCGATCCGGAAAGGATACGTGAGTGAACTTCGAGATCATCATCCCGTTTCTGAAACCCATCGAGCATCTCCTCGAATCCGAGACCGTATCCGAGATCATGGTCAACCCGGATTCGTCTGTGTGGATCGAGGAAAACGGCCAGATTCAATTGCTGCCTGGAATCCACTTCGAGGACGGTGCGCTACAGACTGGGCTTGAAGTAATTGCCAACCGTTTCGGCAAGAAGCTCGATGCGGACTCGCCTCTGATGAATCTGCGTCTGCCTGATGGCAGCCGCATGGCGGCCATGATTCCGCCTGTCGTCAATCCCCGGCCCGTTGTGACTATTCGCAAGTTCACGTCCCGGAACTTCACCATTACCGACTTGGTGAAATGCAGAATGCTCACCGCCGAGCAGGCAGATATGCTGACGAAGGCAGTCAGTACGGGACAGAACATTTTGATTGCGGGCGGAACAGGCAGCGGAAAAACCACGCTGCTCAATGTTCTGGCCGATGCCATTCCTGAAGACGAACGCATCCTCATTATTGAAGACACCGCGGAACTTCACGTACGCAAGCCGCACATCGTTTCCGTGGAGTCACAAACCGACACGCATCGCAATCAAGTCACGTTCGATGACCTGCTCAAAGCGACACTCCGTCATCGTCCCGACCGCATCATCGTCGGCGAAGTGCGCGGGGCCGAAGCGCGCACCTTGTTGGATGCGATGAATACTGGACATCGTGGCACGCTGGCCACGATTCATGCCAACGGTGCCGAAGATGCGCTGCATCGTCTGTCGCAATTGGCCATGCGCAATTCTGGAGGCGTACCGCTGCGGGATGTAGAGGAGGAATCCCGCAGGTCCATTGATGTTGTTCTCCACATCGCAAGGATCAATGGGATTCGCACAGTGCGAGAACTATTGCGCGTGTGAACGTCCCGATGTCAGATTACTTGGCCAGCGCAGCACGCTCTGCCTGTTTCTTCTGGCGACGGACCTTTGCCCAACGTTTCTTCTGTGCTGTGGCAATCGCTTCGCGGGCGCTGGTGCTCAGCACCCGTTTCGCAGGCTTTTTGGACGCGGTCGTTTTAGTTGCCTTGCTGTTTGTCGGGTCTGTTGTTGCTTCTGCAACTGCTAGCGCACGGACACGAGTCAGTAGCGCAATTGCCGCATCGAGTTCCTTAACCAGATTGCCTTTGGACTTGGAACTGGTCTGTTTCTTCGCCATAGGTCTTTCAACTCCTCAATTCGCGATGAACGCAAATACCATTTCAGGATATACCACGAACAAGTTCTTTCCGGACTTCGCCATCCTGCCAGCGATGCTTTGAGTTGCTCAGTTACGCCGACGGACCCAGCCTGTCACCGCGTGCGCTAAGCTCGTGCATCATCCCACCGTCGTTGCGGTAGAGCTTGCCTGCGACAGTGGTGGCCGTTTCCATCACCACCGACAAAATGGTTTTGTCGTTAAAGCGAAGCACGATTTCGCGCCCGCTCTGCGGGTCGTCAAAGACCATCAATTCTTCGATGGTCTTGCCCTTGACCTCCGGGAAATCAAATGTTGGACGCTTCATAAATCCTCCAAGGCTGTCCCTTATTAGGGGATTCTAGCAGCTAAACCGAAACTTGAGTACGTGAAGACGATCACGCACGCGGAGACACGTAGATCGAAAAGGGCGCACACTGCGGCTTTGCAAGCTGTCTACGATGCCATCGTACAGCGTCTCATCGAGGCGCGGCGTGAATCGGGATTGACACAACGGGAAGTCTCGGCCCAGATCGGCCGCGCACACTCCTTCCTCTCCAAATGCGAGACGGGAGAGCGCAGGGTCGATGTTCTGGAACTTCTGCAACTCGCAAAACTGTATGAGAAACCGCTTCAATATTTTCTGGGCGATTGGGACGGCAGGGACTCATAGGTGGGTCTGGGCAATCCTCTCGCCGATCAGGGCGACAAACCTCTGGATCATTGGGTGAGCGTTCTCTTCGCGATAGAAGATACCGCATTTACGCGTGAGAACGTTGGTAAAGAGTGGTTTGGTAACAACATTCCGACCCAATACGGCGGAAGAGCGTGCAAGGAAGCAGACACCAATCTGTTGTTCGACCAAGCATAATGCTTCTGATGGCGTGTAGGCATCCGCCACGACGTTCAATTCCAGGCCGAACCCGCTAAAGAATTCAGCAATTTCCTCATGCAATGCAGGAATGGTTTCCCTGGCCACTGCAATGACCTGCTGTCCCTCCAGATCCTCTGGCCGTATTTCAACTTTTGTAGCCAGTGGATGCCCAGCTTTCATGCACAGCACGACGGAGTCTTCGAGCAAAGGCTGCACAGCAAGTCCGGGAACATTTACCGGCAAGAAGCTGATTCCAACATGCAAAACGCTGCCAGCCACAGCTCTTTCAATATCGCTGTCCAAGCCTCCCGTCTGTTCGATGCTCATTCCAGAAATGCTTTCCGTATTCAGATGAGCAAGCAAAGCAAGAAGACGGGAAGGAAGATGTGCAGAATGCCCGACAAGCAGTCGCCGTTCTCTTAGTCTTCTTGCAGAGATAATCTTCTCTTCCGCAAGAACTGCGTGCTCAATTGCAAGTGAAGCCTCGCTGCAATAGATTCTGCCATCTGCCGTAAGCACGACCCTGTTCTTTGTCTTACGGAATAGCTTTGCAAAAAGCTCGTTCTCAGCTTTAGACAACCTCTTGATTACAGCGCCAGGACCAATATGCAGGAGTTCCCCTGCTTTGGCCATGTCACTCGTTTCAGCCAAGGCCACAATGGCTGTCAATCCCTCCATGTCCACCAGCGGATATCGCATCGAAAAGCCTCGCCAACAAGTCTTTGTCGAATGGACTCCAAAGCAACCGGGTTAACGCCGATTTATGTCACACTGACTCGTCCATGTTCCGAACGTGTCTTGCTAAATTGACTCAAGGCAAACAACGGAAAATAATTTCGGTACATGTGGTAGCTCAGATAAAAGACATTTGGAAATCCCGTGCCCGTAACAAGTTTTTCCTCCCAGGTTCCATCCGGGCGCTGATGATCGACCAGCCATTGAATGCCACGTCGAACGGCGCTGGCCTGGAGACCATCCGTGACAGACAAACCGAGTAGCGCCCAAGCTGTCTGCGTTGGAGTGCTGGCGGCGCGAACAAACCGGCCTTTCGCGTAGCCTAGACAGCTTTCACCCCATCCACCATCTTCATTCTGTACTGCGCATAGCCATGCTGCACCTTTACGAATTGCCCTGTACGCATGGGGTGAGGCCGTGGCGTGGAGTCCTCGCATGGCCAAAAATGTCCCGTAGATGTAATTCACACCCCAACGCCCATACCAACTGCCATTGCTCTCCTGGGTTATCAGCAAATACTGAATGCCTCGCTGGATTTCAGGATCACGCTCGCTCATGCCTCTTCGGCAGAGTGATTCCAGAACCCGGCCGGTAATGTCCGCGCACGTGGGATCGAGCATGGCGTTATGGTCGGCAAAAGGAACATTGTTCAAGATGCGCCAGTTGTTGTCCACATCGAATGCTGCCCAGCCACCGTCAGAAGACTGCATACCAAGCAGCCATCGAACAGCCCGGTGCTCAACAGCCTTTTGTCGTTCTGGATCGGAGGCTTTGGCATGTAGAAGCGCAAGAAGAACCATTGCCGTGTCGTCGATATCCGGATAGAAGTCGTTGTCGTATTCGAATGCCCAGCCGCTGGGTTTCAGGTCCGGGCGTTTTTCCGACCAGTCTCCTTTGCGTCGGACTTCCTTTTGTAAAAGCCAGTCGGCGGCCTTTGTTATGATCTGCTGATCTACCGCTCCTTTCTCGCCCAGAGCAAACGCCGTAATCGCCGTGTCCCAGACAGGCGATTTTGCCGGCTGGAAATTCACCGTGTCGCCCTGCTCGATCAGCAGATCTTCCATTTGCTTGATGGCTCGCGCCAAATCTGGCTGATCGCGGTCATAGCCTAGCGCGTCCAGTGCCATGATGGCGTACATCATCGCCGGATAGATTGCGCCCAGTCCTTCACTGTGTTGCATATGTTCGAGTGTCCATCGTTCGGCAGCACGAATGGCCTTGGTACGAATCTTCCGGCTGCCTTTTTGCTCCCACAACTTGAAGAGGCGGTCAGCCTGTATGAAAACCTCGGAGATGCGATCTTTGCGCGGCAGACTGAGGCGTTTATGCGGAAGAAACAGTTCCTCTATCCGCATTCCATTTGGTGTAGGCCGTGTTTCGCCAAGCGCCTGTACAATCGCCAGCGGCACAACGATGGTTCTTGTCCAGGACGACATCTCGTAGAGAACATTACCGGGAACGATGAGCAGCTCCGGCGGCACGGTGGGAACAAAACGGCGCGGAAACAAGTCGAAGAAGCTGAGATTGATCTTTGTGTAGCTGTTGCACGCCTGAAGCCCGCCCATCTCAAGGATCAGGTCGCGAATGCGCTTCATACGAAAAGTCGTCGAGTCCTCGCCGGCGATCTTCAGCGCCGTATAGGCGCGCACCGTCGCATTGATCTCAATGGGGCCATCCGGAAATTGGTTCCAACCACCAGTCGGCAACTCCGCTTTCCAGAGTGAGCGAGCAACCCTCTTTATGCGCTTCGTGCTGCCGGGCTGCCAGGGCTTTCCATTAGCGGCAGGTTGCAGCCAGAGTTGAAGCAGGATGTAGTCGGAGAGCAAGGTCGAGTCTCCTGTGAGATCGCCACACCACGAGCCGTTCTCTTTTTGGCAACGAAGAAGGGCTTGAGCCGCCTTTGTGGAACAAACCTGCGCTTTTGCGAACAGCGCCTGTTGCTCAGCGGCACATTCCTGTTGCACCACATCGAAATTTGCCTGAACGGAGGCGGGCAGTACATACGGAATCAGCTCTCTCATCTGCACCCTATGAAGAAGAAGGTTTCCGGCCACCGGTACTTGCTCGACATGAACAAGACTTTCTAGCCGGTTCATTCAATTACAGATGTAAGTATACCGTCCAGACGGTATACTTGTGAAGACGGAAAAATAGCGCGGTATTCGAGTCGCGGATTTTTCACCGTCCAGACGGTGTATCTTTTTCACATGAAGCCAGATACGAAAACCCGGATTCTCGAAGCCGCCTCCCGCGTCGTGCAAAAATCCGGTGTGGCGCACATGACTTTAGAGGAAGTCGCGGCAGAAGCCAAGGTGAGCAAAGGGGGGCTACTTTATCACTTTTCTTCGAAAGATGCTCTCATAAAGGGGCTGGTAGACGACTATATCGCGCAATTCGATCAGTTTCTCGACGGCCACAAAGAGGACACTACGCCAGGCAGCTTCACACGTGCATATCTTGAATCAGCACTGTTCTTCAATGCCGCATCATGCGTCGGAATTGTGTCAGCAATTGCCAATGACACTTCTCTGCTTGCCCCATTGCATAAGGCCTATGCAAGATGGCAATTTCGGCTGGAACATGATGGCATCGATCCAACCCTAGCTACCATGGTGCGCTTGGTTGCAGATGGACTCTGGTTTTCGTTTTTGATTGGCACTCCGGCACTCGACGAGGTTATGGTGAAATGCATCTTGGAGCAATTGGAAAGAGAAACAAGTACGAAATAATGCGAAACACAATGCGGCTAAATAGCATCCATCTTTGGGCAAATATGCAAGGACAAGCGAGGGCTCAAGCTATCGTGAGTTCGGCTTCGACGGTATCATCGTCGGCCTCAACATCTTCGCCTTCTTCCTGGACGTTGCCGCTATAGGCAGTCTTCCCGGTCGCCTGTTCGATGAGCGCCAGTAGTCTCTTTTGCCGATCCGCCATGAACGCGTCAAAGTTATCTTCACGTAGTAAAGACGGATCAACCAAATGAGATCCAATATAAGCGTCGAGTCTTGCGCTATCAATTGACGGCGTTGTCCCATTGCCCTTCTCTAGCTTGGCTATGTACTCGGATGGCGCGACGCCACCGATTATCCGGTTTGTCCGGTATGAAAGCGGCGTTTTGTTGATAATGGAATCAAAAACACTCGGCTTAATGTCGTGTTGTTTGCACCATTCCTGCGGGAAGATGTGATGGATGTCCACATTCTCGCCGAAAAACACCGTATGATCGAACCTCTGGCCGGAGCGAAAATCTTGCGCTCCTTCCTTCATAAGCAAGGCATTGATTCCCTTGTAAGCAGCAGACAGTCGCATACGCATGGTCTTCAGTCGATCAGCACGGAACATCGTTTCGCTAACTGTGGATGGTTCGGGGCCACCCTTCAGCCAAACTGGCACTTCCATGAAGTCGAGGGCAATGCGTGTCTCTACCGCCGAACCATAAAGCTCACCAAAAACGCCGTTCCAATACCACCGTACCAGCTTTGCACGGGTCGTATCGTGTTCCCAAGCATCTCCGATATCGGCAAGAATAGCTGCCAAAGGTACGATCTGGGATTGGTACGGAAGATCAAAGATACGATAGATATGGAGCATGTGGAGAAATTTAGCGGCTTGAACAAACCCTCGCTCGACCTGCGTTTCATATCGCGTGTAAGCCTCAAGAGGAAGATTCAATAGTGCCTGTCGATTGCCAGACACCGCAGGCAACTCTTTGCCTTGTTTTCCGGAAGCCTCTGCCGCTCTTCGTCGGTCTCGCGTATGAAAGAGCGAAATAGCCTGGAGAAAATCGGTATTGGAAACCTCAGCGATGATGCCAGAATCAGCATCTGCAGGCCGCAGTGTTTCGGCAAAACGCCGATGCCGTCCCTTCTTCCCATCTTCTCCATACCAGTCTTTTCGCAGTTCATGCCCAGAGGCGGCATACATCGCGGTAACAAGCTCAAATGCGTCGAGAGCCTTTCCTCCTGTGTTTACTTTCTCAAAGACCACACATACAGCCTCTTTGGACGTGGATCGATCAAGCGTAATGACTGGCACATGATACGACTTGAAATTCTCCAGCACTTGGCGCTTGAAAGCCCTGAATTCCTTGCGAATGCTCTCATTTGCTTCGCCGTGCCAGTGTTCATCGAATCCATCCTGCCAATTGTCCCAGTCGAAGACCTGGGGGAGCGGATACATCAGTGAGGCGTATTCGTGTTCAGCAGAAGAAAGATCTAGGACCACTTCACGCCCGAAGTCCGTGCGGACAATTCGGTCTTCGGGAACGCCAATAATAGCATCTTCGCGATCCACGGATAGATCAAGCGACTTTCGAATGTCGATATAAAACCAACGCTTCACTTTCTTCTTTTTGGGCGTGACAGTCTCGACAACCTTTCCTCGCAAAGTTGCCTGATACAACGAGGTCATTCGTTGTTGACCATCGAGCAACAGTGACTGAGGTACAGCGTTTTTCGCCTCTATTGGTGAGCCTTCAATGGGCCTAGGCTTAAAATTTACAGGCCCTCCAGTGTCAAGCGACATCAATGCGCCAACTGGAAAGGCGCGTGAAATCGAGGCAATCAAGCTCTTGATACGGTCTTCGTCCCAGACCCAGCTACGCTGAAAATCTGGTAGCTGGATGATTCCAAGCTGGCAGTCGTTGAGAAGTTTGTATAGATCAAACGGATTGGTCTGAAACATTGATCCAGCCATCTTCGATGGTCTCCTAAAATTCTCGTGTACTCGGAGCGGCCCGTACGATTACATGTCGTTCCTATTTTTCTTGGTCCGGATGTCATTATGTAACTCAATCGACACCCTGCACCTGCTGAATTTCTGACACTCCCGGTACATTCTCTCCAACAATCAATTTCAAGAGAATGCCAAAAACATCTCAGATCCCCTGCTTGACATCTCGCGTATCTATGCAGAAACCGCACTACCACTCTTTCATTTTGAACAAATGCCCATCGTCATTTTCATCATGGAGCGTCAACACAATTTCGCTCGGTTCGAATACTGGACCAGACTCTTTATCACGCCTTGGCAAATCGGAATCGATCAATGTTATCGTTGGTTGAATTCCGAGCTCGGCATACTGCCTGATAACTACAAGAAGGTTCTCTTTTTTGCGGTCGTCCAGAGATTCAAATACGCCGTCGTGATACGCGAAACGCGGAAACTTCTCTTCGAGATGTGCTCGCAAAAGTGCCATGTCAAACGCTACGCAAAGGAGCTTTCGATATGTGTGACCAAGATCAGCACTCGTGGCATTGCCAGACTCATCAAGAATCTCAGCCTTGAAATCAAGGTGGCCGTCCTTATTCGGCGAGACACTCAACAACGCCTTACGGTTTATGACCTCCTCCACGATCTCGCTGAAGAATAAACGAATCGTAGAAAAGAGGCTTTGCTGATCTGTATTTTGTTGCTCGACATTCGCTTCAATCTCAGCCTGCAAACGCTCACGCTCATCTGTGAGTGCGCGAATCTCTGTTCGCAATTCCTGAAGGCGGCGCAGGTGACCGCGCTGCCGGTCTAATGATGTGATGTCGGCGCGCAAGGTCACTAGCTCATCCGACACTAGTTTGTATTTACTGAACACATCTGTATCACTGAGAAATGACAGACCCTCAGACCGTTTTTTGCCGAGCGTGTTAAGCTCCGCGCTAACGCGCTTGAGCTCTTCTTCTACTTCGGCGCGCTCTTCTTGCAAATAGCCACGGCGCTCTTCAGTAATTGCCCGGTTAAATGCAATTAGCTGCTGAAAGTCTTTCTTGATCTGGTCCTTGAAGAGAACTCCAGCTTCTTTGAAGAGACGCTCTGCGTCGTCTGGATTAAAGAGTATCTGATCGTCTTCAAGCGACGAGAGAATTCGTTTTTTGTTCTGGTTAAGCGAGTACCTGCGAGCATTGAGTTCTGCGATCTTCTCATCAATGTCGTCAATGAGGCGTTTTGTCAGGCTCTTATCCTGTGTGCGGAAATCGAAGGCATCAAGGAGAGCTTGCTTTTTATCAGCGTCTTTCTGCTTGAGCAACAAAATACCTTCTATCTTGCTCAGGTCTTCGACTGATCCGCCAAGCTCGTTTTTGATTGTCTGGGCTGTTGTCTTTCTTTCCTCCAGAGTAATTTCTTTCTCGTAGTGTTGCGCCACTATGTCGGCATTGAAGCCGAGTAGATGCGCAAGAAAAGGCTTCCAGTCTGAGTGCGCCGCTGCGAACTTGCGAAGATGAAAGACATCGCTGTAATCGTCCTGCGAACGAAGAAGATAGCCAATAATCTTGCGGTACGACCATGGCTTGAGAGCGCGCCAGTCGAGCAAGCTGTCTAACATCTCGCAAGATCGGTCGAAGGGCATCTCCCAGTGATCCCACCCGGATTCTGGCAGTTCAGTGAAGTCTTGGTTGCTCGCTTCATGTTTTTTGAAACTAACCTTGCTTGCATCCACAACACTTCGGCGCACGGTCACATACGAGGCATCTTCTAGCTCAATCTCCAGAAAGAAGATAAAGTCTTTGAATAAATCTGAATGCTTAAAGAGGAAGAATCCAGCATCCCGTTTCATTAAGAAGCAGAAATCTAAGAGCCGTCCCAAGATCGTCTTGCCGAGATTGTGTGTGTCCTTATTGCGGTTTTCAGGAAGGCGGATTTCTGCCATGACGACATTCAGCCCCGGCATGAAGTCGATGGGCGTGAACAAGAGTGGCAGATTGGAATAGAGCTTTGAAAGTTTCATTACGCCCCCAGATACTCAACCGCATCGGTCTTCGGGTGATACTCAATTAGTCCCATAAGAAAAAGAAAATTCAATGCGGGTAGATACAAAACATCACCACCAGTGATTGCCTTCTTAGCGAACGCCCGCAAGTCGCCGTAGTTGTCGAGCCTTTGCTTCTTCAAACGTCCGAGCAGCAAGAGCGACACATTGATTACGGTACGATCTGGATGAGAGTGCTTAGATGGCCTCAGCATCGTTCACCTCCCCAAGGTCGCAATTCCAATACATATAGAACAGCACCGCGCGAGTGAGCTTCTTGTTCCCATGCTGCCTTAGAATCGGGTCGCGAGCAAACAGCAAGTCAATCAGGTACTCCATCACCTCGTCGAACGTCTGATAGTTCTTGCGCTTTGATGTAATCTTCAGTTGGAACTCATCGACAACTGATTCATACATTCTTTGAAGTTCGATGTTTTCAGGTGCCGCGAGGAACGTTTGAATCTGCGTCGTATACTTCAAAAATTTCTTCCAAAGCTGTTTGGCATATTCTGCGCTCATATTGTTTATCTTGTTCTTTTCCTCATAGCGCACTCGCGGCACTGGCGGCTTATCAAGCAGTGCAGACATTTCGCCCTTTTGCCGTGCCAGTGCTTGCACGATCTCAGAGAGGTCGTCAGGGCTGACGATAAGTGGCGAGTCAATGGGGTCCAAATTAGCAAGTTTTGGCACGTCTGAAAAAGTCTTCAGCCAAAGTTCGAGTTGTTCAATCCCACACAAATAAACTGAACCAACTGGAATACCAGCATTATCCGCCAAGTATTGACGTATCTCGCTCTCGGCATTGCCAGCCAATCTGCGGTTGGAGAAGAGAAGATAGTTGTCGAGGTTCTTGCCTTCACGGAGCTTCTTTATGCGTGGAAGTTCTTCGCCCAGTACACTTTTCTTTGCTTTTGGGTTATAGAAGTCGGTCTCAGAAAAAATACGATTCAGGCCGTTGGTATGCTTTGCCTGAATGATCGTGGTGCCAACCCACGGCGCGGCCTTGCTAGGAAACAGTTCTGCGGTTCCGACAAACTTGCCATCCCGTCCACCATCTGGTCCAGTGGCAAAGCCCTGCACGGCGATTCCGAGCAAGCGATTGCACAGGAGCACAACGAGCGTCTCAAACTGCTCATCGGATAGGTCTTCATAGGCGTATTTCATCTCTGTCCTGTTTTCTCAAACCGCATGAATGAAGCAACTTGTGCTTCGCAAAAGGGTATACCTGCATTGCAAGGACGTCCAGTGAAGGCGATCACGCCATGCCTGGAGTAAGGTGCTATCCCCATAAGCAGCACAATTTCAACGCTTTAACGGAGAGATACTGGCGCTTCTATTATTGTACCGAGTATTGCCTCCAATGGTCAGGTCTTGAGGTGAATGTGGAGCATATCCATCTTGATGCCAAACGCGACGAGGTTTGGCTGCTTAAGCCCTGTTTTTAGTCTCATTAAGGTCTCCCCTTCGGAGAGTAGTCCAAGCGGGTTTGCGAAAATCGCTGAACGGGTGAAGTCGCTTTTGAGTATCCCCGGGGAATCTGGCTGCCATTTGGCTGCCAATAAGCGACAAAATGGGGCAAAAAACAATGGTTTCCAGGCACTACGTCCGACGGAAATGCCCATATTTGTCAACAACTTAGATTTGGCAACCAAAACTGCAAAACCTTTATGCGCCGGTTCGATCCCGGCCCGCGCCTCCAATCCTTTCAAATACTTAGACTCGATACGCTCCAGATGCTAAAACACCACTGTAGCGGATATTGTAGCGGGTAGCTGTCGTTTTCTCACTGCATCATCCCTGCCGTCGCGCCCTGCTTTGGCAACAGAGCCTCCATCTGCCGCGCCGCGTTGAATTTCTCCTGCCGCTCCACAGACCGCCCCTGATGCTCTTGGGGGGGGGGGTGAGCATACCGCATGACCACCTGAATCTTGGAATGGCCGAGGAGCGACGCCAGCGTAACTAGCTGTGAAGTTTCATTCTTTGGAAAGTTTTTGCTTTTGCCTTTGTTGTTGCTTTTCTCAGGCTGCCATCTGCTGTTTGGCTGCTTGCTAAGCCTTGATGCCGATGGCCCAGACGAAGCCCAGCAGTTCACGCCCCACGGCAGTGATGATCTTCCTCTGGTCCTTGCCTGCCGCCGCCAGTCTTGCATAGCGTTTGCTATGCCTGACCTGCGCCTTCCAGGCAATCTCCTTGATCTCTTCCGGCACCCCTTCTTGCCGTTTGCGCAGCGCTGAGCCAACGCCAGGCTTGAGCCGATAGCTCCAGGCCGCTTCGACGGCAATTCACCGCAGATGCGCGTTGCCACGCAACGCCTGTAAGTCATTGATAACTTCATGTAACTCGGGCGAGGCCAGCTTGACCGCCTTCGTGATCGCTTGTTCCAGCCCTATCACGCGCTCGCCCATGTGCTCGACCTCATGCAGATAATCCAACCGCGTCGACTCTTGCACTGCCTGAGCAAAGCGAAGTTGCCGCACCCAGGCCATGTACTGTAACATCCACGCCTTGACTCCCATCGCCGGACACTGGCCCGAGCGCAGCAAAAACTTGCTCAGCCGGTGACGCGCCCGCAACTGATCTTGCTTCCACCCCAGCGACGAAGACCTGTCGCTGGGGTGGTTGGCATCCCGCCGGTCGGTTTTCACCCGGTCGCCCGCCTTCATCGGAACCAGCGCCGACGCGATCACCTCGCAGGCAACACCCAGTTCGGCCAACTGCCAGCAGAGTACGTAACTCGTGGGACCGGCCTCGTAGCAGGCCTTCAACGGCTCAACTGGCCCCAACCTCTTGACCATCTTGCGGATCGACTAGGCGTGGTTGGCAATCGTTCCCAGGCTCCGCAACGGCTACCGCTATTGTTTCGGCATGGACATCCAGGCCCAAAAATCGTACTGTTTTCTTCATCACCGGTTCCTCTCCGCTTGTGGCTCTGGACTGTGACTCTTCCTGAATCACGGCCTAACCCACGGTCAGCGCATTGGACCGGTCACTCCATTTTGACTAAATGTGCCAGCGCATCAGAACCGCATCTTCAATAGGATCAAGGTAGTAGCGCGCTCGAAGGCCGGTTTTCTCAAAGCCAAGCCACCGGTAAAGGCCGAGCGCGGGCTGATTGGAGGCGCGCACCTCCAGCAAAACCTCCGCGACCAGAGCCTCCCTCAGCTCGGCGGCCAGCGTGGCCAGCAATTGCCGGGCCAGGCCACGCCGCTGCAGCGCGGACGCCACCGCGATGCTCTCCAACTCCGCCTGGGGCGGCAGGAGGCTGGCCACGGCAAAGCCCGCAATCACGCCAGAACCAGGCTCCTCGGCGACCAGCGCTATGCGACGCGGCACAGCCTCCGTCTCCATCGCGGCCAGGTAAGCGGAGCGGGGCCAATGGGGCGCTTCTTTCAGGCTGGCGGCAATCCCCATCACCCGGTCGAGGTCGTGCAGCATCATGCGACGCACAAGCGGAGTGGCGGAAGGGCGATTCATCGGCGTTTAGCGCCGTCCCCGAAGATTTCCGCGTCCGAACGGCGCAGATAGTGACCGTCGAGCAGCACCAGATCAACGAACTCGCCAGCAGCCACGCGCGGCGCGCTCAGCCGCAGCGCATCGGTGGCCGTGGGCGCGGAAACGGGCGCCAGCTCCGCCGCCGGCCAGACAGAGCGCAGCAGTTCGGCCGCGGCTTCGTCGCCCACGGCAATCCGCGCGGGCGGCTCAAGAGCTTCCAGTTCCGCTGCGCCGGCCAGCAGTTCCCTGGCCGGCGCGCCGGGCAGGCCCAGCCGCAGATAAACCTCCTGGCGATGCGCGTCGATGACCGCCGACTTGAGGCCCGCCTTGGCGGCCAGAACCTCCAGCCGCGAAACCGCCGTCACCGGAATCCGCGCGCCCTCGGCGAGGCCCTTCACGGCGCTCAAGCCGACGCGCACGCCGGTAAAGCTGCCCGGCCCGTTCACGGCGACGATGGCGCCCACATCCCGCAACGCAATGCCGCCGCGCGCGAGCAAATCGCCCACCGCCGTCACCAGCGTGGAGGAGTAGCTGCGCCCTTCCAGCTCGATCTGGCCGAGCATCTCAACCGACTGGCCGGTCAATTGCCCCAGCGCCACCGAACCGGCAGGTCCGCAGGTGTCAATGCCAAGCAGGAATATGGATTCAGGCATTCTTCGCTTTCTTGAAACCCGCAAGCCGCTTGCAAAATTACCTTCAGGCCATCGATTGCGTCAGGGCACGACTTCAGTCGTGCCGATCATGGCCAATAGAAAATCCGGCTTTAGCCGCTGCGGAGTCCCAAATGGCTGAAAATAAATGACACAGGGGCTAAAGCCCGACATGGTTTGTGGCTCTTACGGCACGACTGAAGTCGTGCCCTGACACAAAGCGGTTTTTTGAAACACGTTCTCCGAGTTTTCCGCAATCTGGCTAAGCTGTACGCCAACAAGACGCCATCGGCGAGATTTCAACTGCTATTTCCAGCTTATCGCGCCGCGCCGGTGTGTTTGGCCACCCGCGTCCCCGGAAAGTAGCCTGTGCGGGTGCGCACGGTCAGCTTGCCTTCGCCTTTGGCTTCGGCGGTGACCGCGACGCGCCGGAAGCCCGGTTCGGTGGTCGGCTTGGTCGAGTGATAGACCAGCGTGTATTGGTTGCGAATGTCCCGCGCCACCTCGGCGGCGATCTGGTCGACTTGCTCGATGTTCTTGGGGAAAAAAGCGATGCCGCCAGTTTCGGTGGAAAGCATCTGCAACGCGCTGCGCGCGTGCTTGGCCTCGGCGCGGCTCGTCTCTTCGCCAAAGAGCAATCCAATCGAGTAGATGACCGGGCCGGAAAGCTGCTGGACCCGCGCGATGGCCCCCTCCAGGTTGAGGGTCGAAGCGTTGTCCTCGCCGTCGGTAATGAGAATGATGACCTGTTTGGGATGCTTGGCGTCGGCCGCCAGTTTGTCCGCCGAGGCGGCTACGGCGTCGTAAAGCGCGGTGCCACCGCGCGCCTCGATGTGGCTGAGCCCGTCGCGCAACTTATTCACGTCAGAGGTGAAATCCTGATCGATGAAGGCCTCGTCGGCGAAGTTGACCACAAAGGCCTCGTCCTGGGGGTTGGACGCCTGGATCAGGTCGAGAGCGCTCTTGTTTACCGAAGGGCGCTTGGTCTCCATGGAGCCGGAGTTATCCACCACGATGGCAATGGAGACGGGAAGATCGTTGTGCTGAAAGCTGAGGAGCGCCTGCTGAACGCCATCCTCGAAGACCTTGAAGTCTTCCTTCTTCAGGCCGGAAACCGGCTGGTTGGCGTGCAGCACGGTGCAGTTGAGCGCCACCTCATCCACGTCGGTGCGCAGGACGTAACCCTCGCCCTGCTTGCGCACGCTGGAAAGCGCGGGCGGCTCGCCATCGGGCGAACGCACCGGGTCACGGTCCACGGTCAGCGACGGAGGCTGAGCCGCAGCCGGAGCAGACGGCTGCTGCGCCGGCTGCAAAAGCGCCGCCTCGGCCAAAAGAAACGCGAGAACCAATTGATTGCAAAGGCGCATAGAAACCGTTGCGAAGTTGAACCGTGAGCGGAAGCAATCCCGTTGGAGAATTGATCTTGCCAATTTCACTTTACGCCACAAGCCCTCGCGCGTCAGGTCTCGTGCCATGCGCCGTGACGCGAAGAGCCGGTCCGCAACACTCGCTGGGATACAATCAACCCAGGCGAAGGATAGTCCCGAAGTGAGCAAAATAGGGCTTTCGCGCGCAAAATCAACCGTTCAATCGGAGAAAACGACTTACACAATGGCTCAAATTTATCCCTTCCGCGCCTGGCGTTACAATCCCTCCTCCGTTCGTCTGGATGACGTGGTTACCCAGCCCTACGACAAGATTTCCCCAGCCATGCAGCAGGCCTACTACGACCGCAGCCCCTACAACCTGGTGCGCATCACGCTGGGCAAGCCGGAGCTGTTCGACGTCGAGGGCGGGGAGAGCGTTTATACCCGCGCGGCGCGCGATTTCCGCGCCTGGCGCGAGCAGGGCATTCTGGTGCGCGAAAAGGCCCCGGTGATCTTCGCCTATTCGCAGCGCTTCAGGGTTCCCGGCACGGAGATTGTCAAGGAGCGGCGTGGCTTCATCGCCCTTGGCAAGGTGCATGACTACGCCGAAAAGGTCGTCTTCCGCCATGAGCAGACGCTCAGCAAGCCCAAGAACGACCGGCTGAACCTGCTGAAAGCCACGCACGCGCACTTTGGGCAGATTTTCATGCTCTACTCCGACCCGGCCGGCAGCGTGGAGCGGATTCTCTACGACGGCGCGGGACCGGCCGAAGCGGAAGTCACCGACGAGTACGGCGTGCTGCACCGCTTGTGGAAGGTCAGCGACCCGGCGGTTATCCGCCTGCTGACTGCGGCCATGGCCGACAAGAAGCTGATTATCGCCGACGGCCACCACCGCTACGAGACCGCTTTGAACTATTCCAAGGAGCACGCTGCGGCCTCGCCGGCCAAAGCCGAAAGCAGCACCAGCCAGTTGCCCCAGCCGCCCTATCCGGAAGCCGCCGTGATGATGACCTTCGTCAATATGGACTCCGATGGGCTGGTGGTTCTGCCCACCCATCGCGTGGTGCATAGCCTGACGAACTTCGATCCGGCCGCCTTTATCAAGGCCGCGGAAAAGTTTTTCACTATCGAGAAATTGCCTACGGCGGAGGCCACGGACTACGTGGCCAAACTGACGGCTCAGCAGGGCACGGCCTTTGTCGCCGTCACCGGCGCTGGGGCCTTTCTGCTGCGCGCCAAAGCGGAGCCGGTGGCCGCCGCGCTGGCCAGCCTGCCCGAGCGCCAACGCCAGCTCGATCTGAGCTGCCTGCACACCATTGTGCTCGACCATTTGCTGGGTCTGGACGCCGAAAAGGTCCGTCAGCAGACCAACATCCGCTACCTGCGCGACGCGGCCGAGGCCGTCGATCAGGTGCGCCGCGGCGAGGCCAATGTGGTCTTCCTCACCAACCCGGTTTCCATGGAGCAACTGAAGGAAGTGGCATTTGCTGGCGACGTGATGCCGCAAAAATCCACTGATTTTTTCCCCAAGCTGCTCAGCGGTTTGGCCATTTATGCGTTGGATTAGATCTTTAACTGCTTGAAGATGTATGAATGCTGGGTGCCCCAGGTCTCGATTTTGAGACCTGGGATACCTCGATTTCAATGGTACGAAATCACGCGGTCAGAGGACTAAGGGCAGGAAAGCGGCATTCCGCGGAGGAAAATGCAACCATGATTCGCGTAAAGCACAAGATGCTTTTCCATCAGGCGTTGGCCTGGATTGCGGTGGTTGTTCTCAGCGGTGCGGCGGCGTTAGCGCAGGAACCAAGCGCCGCCCCGGCTCCGGTTACCGTCCTTGAAGATACGCTGATACGAGTGCAAACCGTCGAGCCGATCAACAGCAAACGCGCCAGGCGCGGCACGGCGTTACTGTTCACCGTGAGCGAAGACGTGGTAATCGGCGATGTACTGGCCATTCCGCGCGGCGCCACCGTTCATGGAGAGGTGATCGAATCCAAAAAGTCCGGCGTGCTGACCGGAAGCCCCGAGTTGGCGCTCAGGCTACTCTCGTTGAACCTTGGCGGGCGCAGCTATCCGCTTGATACTTACCAATTCAAGGTGAAGGGAACAAGCAAGACCAAACCAACGGAGACCAAAGCCCTTCGCGGCGCCGCTGTGGGCGCAATAGTCGGCAGCTTCACCAGCGGTGTCAGTTCGCAGGGCGCGGTCACTACGGACGGCTCGAGCAGGGTTGCGAGTATGACGGCGGGTGCTGCCGTCGGAGCTGGCGTGGGCACAGCGGTTTCAGCGGCAACGCCTGGACCGGGAATCTGGATTCCCTCTGAGTCGCAAGTGGATTTCTACCTAGCGGCTCCGGTAACGGTCACGCCGGTAAGCGCCAAGGAAGCGGCAAGGCTGGCGCAGGGACTTCATCCCGGCGGACCAACTCTCTATGTGCGCGGCGATACGCCCTGATTTTCTTTTGCGAGAGTGCGCGCAGACAGCGAGAAAAATGGCGCGACTGAGGCCGCTTCATTTCAGCATTGTGAGATTCTCGCCCCCTGTCTATATTTGAGGTATACATTTTGCCGGTAAAGCGACTAATTCGGCGCGTTCACCCATCTTGCGGCTTCGTGCTTCGAGGATTTTCAGCGTTCTTGGTCCTCGCAATCGTCGCGGCAATCGGCCAACTGGCCGTCGCGCAGAATTCTACCGTTCAGCCAACCCGGTTTGTGGTGGTTCTCGATGCGGCCCACGGCGGCAGCGACACGGGCGGACGGCTGGCGAACGGCCAGTTTGAAAAGAGCTTCACGCTGTCGTTGAGCGGACGGCTGCGGTCGCTGCTGGCCGCGCGCGGCATTCAGGTGGTGACCACGCGCGATTCCGATACGGCGCTCGAACCGGAACGGCGAGCGGAGATCGCCAATCACGCCCAGGCGCAGGCCTGCCTTAGCCTACACGCCTCGGAGTCAGGCTCCGGCATTCATCTATTTACCTCTTCGCTGGCTCCGGCCCAGCTTACGCGCTTCGCCGCCTGGAAGACCGCGCAGTCGGCCTCGATGGGGCATTCGCTGGCGCTGGCCGGAACGCTGAACTCCGCGCTGTTGCACGCCGGCATGAAAGTAACCCTGGGACGCACCGCCCTGCCGGTGATTGACAGCATGACCTGCCCGGCGGTGGCCGTCGAGGTTGCACCCGAACGCGGCGCAGGCTACAAGACCACCGCCGGGCTGGACGACAAGAACTACCAGGCGCGCGTGGCCACGGCTCTGGCCGCTGCGCTGGTCGAGTGGCGCACGGAGGCGGCGCAGCCATGATTCCCCGCTACCAGAAGATTCTCTTCGGCACTCTGCTGCTGGCCTCGCTGGTCATGGGCGTGGTCTTGTGGCAGTTGCGTGAGCGCGCCCACCAGCGGATGATCGCTGGCCAGGACGCGGCGCCCACCAGCGCGCCGGAAGTGGCGCCCACCGAGCAGGCAAGCCTGGTGGTGGCCAACGACAGCGACAGTTCGCTGTTGACCCAGATCCATTCCCTGCCGCTCTCCAGCGATCCTGGCGCGCGCGCCCGCGCCGTGCTGGGCAAGCTGCTCGACCTCTATGCCGCTCCCGGATCCACACACCCCGTGCCCGGCGGCGGAAACTCCGTGGCTCAGGTTTTTTTGCTGCCCGCGCCGGATGCGGGTGCCTCGCCACAGAATGCGCCGCAAAACGGCCCGCAACTGGCGGTCGTCAACCTGACGGGCAGCTTTGCGGCCAGCCATCCTTCGGGCATCGAGGCCGAAACCCTCACGGTTCTCTCCATCTGCGGCACCCTGAGCGCCAACCTGCCCCGCGTCACCGAGGTGCGCTTCCTTGTCGATGGCCAGCAACGCGCCACGCTGGCCGGGCACGCCGACCTGACCCGCACGTATCTAACCGCCGACGCCGTGCCGCAGCCGTAGAGCGGTTCTCCGTCGCAGAACTTTACCGATGGCGTCCATCACGGTACAATCACAAGAGGCAAGCCGAAGTAGCTCAGTTGGTAGAGCAGCTGATCCGTAATCAGCAGGTCGTCGGTTCGAGTCCGACTTTCGGCTCCATTCAAGTTTGCCGCCCGCCGCGCGCTTGCATCAAGACAGCACCCCAAAAAAACAGAAAAGCAGCCAGAACATTTCCGGCTGCTTTTGTTTTTTTTAATCGATTTTCTAGCCCGTGCGGGCGTTCGCGCTACGCCTTGGCGGTAACCAGGGCCTTCAGCCGGGCGTTCAGCCGGCTCTTGTAGCGGGAGGCGGTATTGTCGTGCAGAATGCCCTTCTGCACGCTCTTGTCGAGGGCGGAGACGGTCTCGCGATACTGCGTCTGAGCGGCGGCCACGTCGCCCTTGACGAGCGCCTCGCGCAGATTGCGCAGGCTGGTGCGCACACTGGTTCGGTTGGCGCGGTTGACCGCGGTGCGGGTTACTGTCTCACGGGCGCGCTTCAGCGACGATACATGGTTTGCCATTGTTTATCCTTGATCTCTGACCCTGATTTTCAGGGGGAATGATGCGGTGACAGAATGCAACCCAAGCCGCATCCCTCGCAATTTTCTAGTTTACGGGAAATGGAGCCGCGGGTCAATTCTGGCTAAATTCCAACAGGCAACGTGAGGCGCCCGGCGCGCGGAAGTTTGGAATTCTGATACACTGGTTCAAGCGCAATCAGGGGATCACACAGCGCCAGGCCGCGCCCCGCGATTCGCTACTGCAACCCATGTTCGGGGAGTGGCTCAGCCTGGTAGAGCACCTGGTTCGGGACCAGGGGGTCGGAGGTTCAAATCCTCTCTCCCCGACCATTTATTTTCAGTAGTTTGCGGTAATTTTAAGGCCATTGAAAAATACACGCTGTAGACGATTTTGTAGCGGTGAAAGCCGCCAAGAGCAATCATCTCAATATCAAGCAGATTTCCCCATATCCGACTTGCTGCTCCTCTATCAGTAAGTCGGACGCCATCTAGGGCGAAAAATGGCGGCAGAGGATTACTGATCCCGCACATCGTAGGCGTAGATTTCCGAGGAGTGGGTCCGGCGATGCAGAATCACAGAGTCATCTGGCGCCACGGAAAACCCCAAGTCTTCGACCTCCGCCAGGGCAAATATATCCTGGAATCGCAAATCCGCCGCCGTCTCCTGATGTCCGTCCGCTGCCCGGATGCGAAGAATGCGAGCGCCGACGCCTGGAATATCCGCATAGAGATACTTTGAATCCGCCAACTGAGCAGGTCTCGGAAATTCGGCCAGTGGGATAAGTGGAAGCCCTGTTCCCCAACCGCCTAGAATGGCGAAACGAGGAGAGCAGATGAGCAGACGTCCGCGTCGGAACCACAGAGCGGCCTTTAAATCGAAGGTGGCTTTGGCTACCCTCAAGGGCGACAAGACCTTGACCGAACTTGCACAGCACTTTGACGTGTATCCCAACCAGGGCCCAAGTTATGCGATCTTTGCATAACTTGGT
>Ga0224529_1000363_pt1 | contig 34773 bp, 27 predicted proteins | sample CBST50metaG_FD_179893 | JGI IMG/M metagenome (GOLD analysis project Ga0224529, IMG submission 179893) | Peat soil microbial communities from Stordalen Mire, Sweden - C.B.S.T50 | ecosystem: Environmental > Terrestrial > Soil > Wetlands > Peat | place: Sweden: Norrbotten County, Stordalen Mire...
GTTCATGGCGTGCGCATATTCGCACAGATAAAACGGCTTGGTACGATTCGGCTCGTTCGCTGCCTTCTCCAAATCCTCCACGTTGGTGTACATGTGGCTTTCGACGTCTGCGGGCAATTTGTCGCCGCCGCCGAAGGGCTCATAGTGCGTCGGACGGGTCGGGTCAATCTTCTTTACAGTGTTAATGGCCGTCACGAAGCTGCTGCCGCCGCCGCATTCATTGCCCATGGACCAGATCACCACCGACGGATGGTTCTTCAGATTCTCGACGTTGGCCACGTTGCGGTCCACAATGCTCTTTTCATAGCGCGGCTCGTGGTCCAGAATCCCGTAGTCGCCGTGGCACTCTACATTGGCTTCCGCCACCAGGTAGATGCCGTACTCGTCGGCCAATTCATACCAGCGTGGGTCGTCGGTATAGTGCGACGTGCGCACGTGGTTCGCATTCACCTGCTTTAGCAACTCCAGATCGCGAATCATGCGTTCTTCTGTCACGTAGTGGCCCGTATCCGGCCAATTTTCGTGTCGATCCGCGCCCTTGAGCTTTACCGGGACTCCGTTGATCATGAAGACGGCGTCTTTGATCTCGATCTTGCGGAAGCCGACGCGCGTGGAGAGCAGTTCTTCGGTCTGCTTGTTCCGGGCCAGCGTCAGAACCGCCGTGTACAGGTTCGGGGTCTCAGCCGTCCACTTGGCCGGATTGGAGACGGGAATGCTGACCGAGACAACCTGCTCTTCTCCCGGCTGCAGCGCGGAAACTTCGACGGAACCCTGGCCGCCGTTGACTGGCTTCTTGTCCAGCGTCAACAGTTCGACATTCAGCTGCCGTGCGGGCTCCGGCGCGTTCGAGTAATTTCGCACCTTGGCCGTGACCTTCACCGTGGCGTCGCGATAGGCAGAGTCCAGATCGGTCACGACGGAGAAGTCCCGCACGTGCACTTGCGGCGCACTCCACAACGTGACGTTGCGGAAGATGCCACTCAGACGCCACATGTCTTGATCTTCCATGTAGCTGCCCGAACTGAGCCGGTAGACCTCGACTGCCAGCACGTTTTTCTGACCGGCTTTGAGGTAGGAACTGATGTCGAACTCGGCAGGGTTGCGGCTGTTGACGCTGTAGCCGACCTTCTGGCCATTGACCCACACGAAGAACGCTGAATCGACGCCGTCAAACTTGAGGAAGATGCGGCGGCCGTTCCAGCCAGCCGGCACCTCGAAGTCGCGGCGGTAGCTGCCCACCGGATTCCGCTCCTTGTAGGCGGTGTATTCCACCGGCGGCTCGCCCATCACGCGCGGCCAGTCGCTCTTGAAGGGATAGGTGAAGTTGGTGTAGATCGGGGTACCGTAGCCCTCAATCTCCATATTCGACGGCACAGGGATTTCCTTCCACGCGCTCACGTCGAAATCGGGCTTGTAGAAGTCCACTGGCCGCTGCTCGGGACGCGGCACCCAGTGAAACTTCCACTGGCCATTCAGGCTCCTGGCCCAGGTGGAAGCCTTGCGATTCGCAGCCAGCGCCTCGGCACGGTTCGCGTAGGGCATCAGGGTCGCGTGATACGGCTCTTTGTTGATACCCAAGACCTGCTCGTTCTCTATTTCTGCGGGAATCGGAGCCTGACCGGCCAGCACCAGCGGAACCAAGGCAAAAAAGGCGAGGAAAAGCCACAAACAGCTACGGCAGAAACGCATGGATGCTCTGCTCCCGATGTCCCCGGGGACATCTCGTTCAAGAATTTGCCAGGCCAAGAAACCGCCCCAATTCACTGTACAGCGCTGGAATGAGATTGCGAAACTGCCAGCCACTACGATTCACCTTTCCATTCACTTTCCTTGCTGAACAAGAGGGCTCATGGGCGACGGGGATTACAAGGCGTCGTCGGGTCCGGTGCAGCAAAGGAAGATTGTAGCGCTACATAAGTAACGCGTCCCAGTTGTGTTGCATCAGAAGTCGGTATGCCGGTCCTTAAGCATTTTCTGAACACGCATCTAAAACAGGATCCCGACATCACGATTACGCTCGACGGAGCCCGGGTGCCTGCCATTACGGGCGAATTGCTGGTGGAAACGGTGAGCCGGGCGATTCCAGGCCGGAATCTGGCGCAAGTTTGCTATCACCGACAACTGGGCCCGATCGAATCCTGCGACACCTGCATGGTGGAGGTCGACGGGAAGCTGGTCCGAGCCTGTGCCACCGAGGTCGTTGAAGGGATGACGGTGGAAACCGCCAGCGATCGGGCGGACATCGCGCAGCGCGAGGCGTTCGACCGCATTTTAGAGAATCACCAACTCTATTGCACTGTCTGTGACAACAACAACGGCAACTGCACGATCCACAACACGACGAGCGATCTGGCCGTGAAGCACCAGGTACGCGAATATCGTGAAAAGCCTTATGTGCAGGACCACTCGAATCCGTTCTACCGGTACAACCCGGACCAATGCATTCTGTGCGGCCGGTGCGTAGAGGCGTGCCAGAACGTCCAGGTGAACGAGACGCTGACGATTGATTGGGAATCGTCCCATCCCCGGGTGCTGTGGGATGGCGGTGAGCAGATTGCGGGCTCCTCCTGCGTGAGTTGCGGACATTGCGTGACGGTTTGTCCCTGCAATGCGCTGATGGAGAAGTCAATGCTGGGGCACGCTGGCTACCTGACAAACCTGCCTGAGCCGGTGTTGAACACGATGATCAAAACAGTGAAAGAGATGGAGCCCGAGGTTGGGTATGGGCCGATCCTGGCGGTATCAGCGAGCGAATCTGCTATGCGCGCCGTGCGGGTGAAGCGGACCAAGACGGTGTGCACGTTTTGTGGCGTGGGCTGCTCTTTCGATGTGTGGACGCGCGACCGGCACATCCTGAAGATCGAGCCGGCTGAGGGGCCGGCAAACGGGATTTCGACCTGTATCAAAGGCAAATTCGCCTGGGAATACATCAACTCCGAGGACCGGCTGACGACGCCGCTGATCCGAACGAAAACGGCGCGCGGGGAAGATACATTCCGCGAGGCGACGTGGGACAAAACGCTCGACTTAATTGAAAAGAAGTTCAAGCAGATTCGTGACGAGCACGGACCGGACGCGCTGGCGTTTATTGCGTCGTCGAAGTGTACGAATGAAGAAAGCTATCTGATGCAGAAACTTGCTCGGGCTGTGGTGGGGACAAACAATGTCGACAATTGCTCCCGCTATTGCCAGACACCGGCGACCATGGGGCTGAGCCGCACGGTGGGGTACGGCGGCGACAGCGGATCCATTGCGGATATCGAGAAAGCGGCGCTTGTGGTCATCATCGGGTCCAACACCGCAGAGAGCCATCCGGTGCTCGCGACGCGGGTAAAGCGTTCGCACAAACTGCGCGGGCAGCGGCTGATTGTGGCGGATTTGCGAAAGCACGAGATGGCGGAGCGCGCGGATATCTTTTTCAGGCCGAAGCCATCGACGGACGCTGTATGGCTGAATGCGATTGCCAAATACGTTCTGGACCAGGGATGGCACAAGCAGGAGTTCGTGGCGCAGTGGGTGAATGGATTTGAGGAGTACAAGAAGTCGCTTGAGCCGTACACGCTGGAGTTTGCGGAGCGCACGACGGGGCTTTCGATTGAGTTGCTGCAGCGCGTGGCAAAGGAAATTGCGGAGTCCGATAGTGTCTGCATCTTGTGGGCGATGGGCGTGACCCAGCACTGCGGCGGATCAGATACGTCGACTTCCATCTCGAACTTGCTCCTGTTGACCGGGAACTACATGCGGCCAGGGACAGGGGCGTATCCACTGCGCGGTCATAACAATGTTCAAGGGGCGAGCGATTTTGGGTCGATGCCCGATTCGTATCCCGGCTACCAGAAGGTGGCGGAGGAAGAGAACCGAAAAAAGTTCGAGGCTGGGTGGGGCGTAAAGCTGCCCACAATCAAAGGCCTGGATAACCACGAAATGATTCGCGCGATCCATGAGGGCAAGCTGCGAAGCATGTACATCAAGGGCGAGGATACCATTACGTCCGATGCCAACGAGAACGATGTGAGGAGCGCGTTCGCAAAGCTGGAATTCCTGGTGATGCAGGATGTGAATTTCTCCGAGACCTGCGCGTTTGCGGACGTGGTCCTCCCGGCATCCCCCTCGCTTGAGAAAGAGGGAACGTTTACGAATACGGAGCGGCGCATCCAGCGGTTGTACAAGGCGTTGGAACCACTGGGCGAATCAAAGCCGGACTGGGAGATTATTCAGCTTATTGCGAATCGGATGGGTGCCGGCTGGGAATACCGGCATCCGTCGCAGATCATGGACGAAGCGGCTTCTCTGGTGCCGCTGTTTGCGGGCGTGAATTACGAGCGCCTGGAAGGCTATCAGAGCCTGCAATGGCCCGTTACCAAGGACGGGAAAGACTCACCGATCCTGTTCACGGAGAAATTTCCCTTTCCCGATGGAAAGGCGCACTTTCATCCCATTGAATGGGTTGAGCCGTGCGAGGTTCACAACGAAGAATTCCCAAATCATCTGAATAACGGCCGGCTGCTGGAGCATTTCGAGCAGGGCTCGATGACCTATCGAACCAAAGGCATCAAGCGCATGACACCGAGAAACTTTGTGGAGGTCTCGCCCGAGCATGCGAAAACGCGTGGAATGGTGACGGGCACGATGGTGAGTTTGCGCAGTCCGGCGGGCGAGGCCACTGTGCCTGTGTTGGTGACGGATCGCGTGGAGGGCTCGCAGCTTTATATGCCGCTGAACTCAGTAAAAGAGCCGGTGAATCGGCTCACTGGCTCACAGGTCGATCGTGCCACCCACACTCCGGCGTACAAAGAGACCTCAGTGCAGATGACCGTCCTTGAACAAACGGGCCCAAGTCCGCTGCCGGCTGAGAATTTTCGCAACGGCAAGCGCACTCCGCAATCGGGCGTGGAGATCGAACGCAAGTGGAAGCGTCCGGACTATCGCGTGCCCGGAGAAAGCGCGGGCGACAAGCTGGTGCAGATCAAGACGACGACTGTCTGATTTTGGGCGCCGGACGAATTGCATGGCGATCTTCTTCGCGTGGGATTTGTTCCGCGTTCATGGATGTTCTCACGGGAATAGGACAATCATGGCGAATCCGATTCAATTCGTTCCCAAGGCGATAGATCCAAAGCTGGAGTTACAACGTCGGTTGACGGCTGCGCCAATGGAGCATGCCGAAGCGCTGCTGGTGGCATTTGATGTTCTCGAAGAGGCGCATCGGCAGGGAGTTCTGGACGCAATCCATGGAGCGATTGGGGCGAAGGATACGATTGTTGCCTCGCTGGCCGCTTATTCTGCCGAACCGATGGCTGTGCATGTGGTTCGCAACCTGCTGGCACTGGGCAAAATCGTCGGAACGCTGGAACCCGAGCCGCTTTCGCGCGTCTCAAAGGCCATGGTTGCCGCGGCTGAGGAGCATAGGGCGGAGAAGGAGCCGCCCAGTCTCTGGCAGTTGTTCAAGCGGATGCGCACACCGCACGCGCGGCGGGGATTGTCGTTTATGACGAGGATGCTGAGCGCGATTGGCGGGGCAACGAAACATAACGAAGCGGGGTGAGACGATTGGTGGAGCGGAACAGTCGAGAATGCCGGGAGGCGCTTATCGATCGCTTTGATGGCCAGCAATTACAAGCGACCGAAGATGTGCTTGCAGTCGAGGAGCCATTGGAGATTCGGCTGGCGTTCGGACCGGCCCATGCGCGCCAGTTGAAGTCGATTTCAGTCACCATGCGAACACCAGGAAGTGACGCGGAACTGGCAGCGGGCTTTCTGATGACCGAGGGCGTGATCCGCGACGAACTTGAGATCGCCTCCATATCGACCGGATTCACGGAGGCCGCAGCGCATGCGGAGGTTTGGAACAGTTCTTCGGGGAACGTGGTTACCGTGGAACTTGCGCCGACGGTCGAGGTAAACCTGAGTACGCTGCAGCGCAATTTCTATACGACTTCAAGTTGTGGCATCTGCGGCAAGGCGTCGCTTCTGGCGCTGCGGACAGTGTGCCCGCCGCGGCTTCCAAATAATTTTGTGATTGATTCTGACACTTTGTGTTCGCTCCCCGCGAGACTTCGGGAGGCGCAGGGAATCTTTAATAGGACAGGTGGGCTCCATGCCGCGGGCTTGTTCAGCAGGGCGGGAGAACTGGGCGGCATGCGTGAAGATGTTGGGCGACATAACGCGGTGGACAAGTTGATTGGCGCGGCGCTGCTCGAAGATCGGGTGCCGCTGCGGGATAGTTTGCTGTTGCTCTCGGGCAGGGCGAGCTTTGAGTTGCTGCAGAAGGCGGTGATGGGCGGTGTTCCGATGGTGGCGTCGGTCGGAGCACCTTCCAGCCTGGCAGTCGAGGTCGCGCGTGCATTTGAGGTGACGCTTGTGGGCCTCCTGCGCGACAACCATTTCAATGTCTATCACGGGAACTCGCGGATTCAGGCGGGCAGGCTGGAAAGGGTCTCGGCGTGAAACTGACGATTCAAGAGAATTCGCCGCGATTGCGAAGCCGGGCCGCACAAACGCTAAATGTCGTAGAGCTTTTGGAACACACAACGTATGCGGGCTGGTGAGCATCTATTGCTCACAGATCAAAACTCTCTCCAAAGCAAGGCAGGCAATGAAGATCAAGTCGCGAAAAGATAGTTCCCGCGGTCAGTCGCCCTCGTTCGAAGGCAAAAAGCAAAACATCGAAAGCGTTACCCGCAGCTACGAGGCGTGGATGCGCAGTTGCACGAAGGTTGTGCAATCGGATCTTCGATCGAAGTACGAGCAGATGAAGGAAACCCCATTTGGATTTCTTCGGGGAACTTTTTACAGATGGGCTCAATTGTGGCCGTCCGTGTGCGCCGATCTGTGCAGCGCTCCGAAGGTCCTCGCTGTGGGTGACTTGCATGTAAACAGCTTTGGTACGTGGCGGGATGCAGAAGGCCGGCTTTGTTGGGGCGTCGACGATTTCGACGAATCGTATCCGCTACCCTACACCAACGATCTGGTTCGGCTTGCGGCCAGTCTGAAGATTGTTCTCGATGCCGAGGGCCTCTCTATCAAATTGAAAGACGGCTGTAACGCCATCCTCAAGGGATACTCGGAGACACTACGCGCAGGAGGATGTCCCATCGTTCTCGCTGAACGCGAGCAGGAACTGGGCAAGCTGGGAGTGGACAGCTTCAAGCCGCCTACCGACTTCTGGGGAAAACTGAATCGACTTCCGGCGGTGAGCCAGCCAATCGCCAAAGACCTCAAACACGCCTTGGAGAGGACGCTGCCCGTCACAGGAATGGATTATAAAGTCGTGCGGCGTCAAGCAGGGTTGGGCAGCCTGGGACAGGAACGCTTCGTGGCGATTGCCAAGTGGCAGGGCGGTTGTATCGCGCGAGAAGCAAAGCTGATGGTTCCTTCTGCTTGCTCATGGTTGCATGACCAGGTTGGACATCGGCAGTCCTGGTATGAAAAGGCGATCAGTTCCGCAGTTCGGTCGCCTGATCCATTTCAGGTAATTGATGGATCGTGGCTGATCCGGCGACTGTCGCCAGACTCGAATCCGATCGATATTCAAGCACTGCCGAAGCACAGCGACGAAGAGATACTCCTCATGGCGATGGGCTCTGAAGCCGCAAATGTACATATAGGAACGAAAGGCCAGACCGAGAGAATCTTGAAAGACCTCAAGATGCGAAAGCGGGGCTGGCTGCAGGACGCCGCAGTGGACATGGCGAAGCTGCTGGAAAAAGACTGGAGCCGCTATCGAAAGATCTGATTGTCGTGCTTCGCTTGAGATCGCCCGAGTATTCTGTGTCTTAGGGCGCGATAGAACGCTGGTGCCTCGTGGCAGGCACCAGCTCCAACCATGGTTCTCACGCACCCAACTCTGCGCGGATAGCGTTGGCAATGGCGTTGGCGTGAAAGCGCATGGCGTCTTCGCTTTCGGCTTCAATCATCACGCGAGCCAGAGCTTCGGTGCCGCTGTAGCGGATGACCACGCGGCCCGACTCTTCCAAGTCTGCTTCGGCGGCGCGGATGGCGGCGGCTACGGTGGGAATCGACTCGAGCGGCTTTCTTTCGCGCACTTTCACATTGACGATGACCTGCGGAAAGACCTTTAGGTCGGCGGTCAATTCGTCGATGCTCTTGCCGGAGCGAACGACCAGATCCAAAACGACAAGAGCCGTGAGCAGCCCGTCGCCTGTGGTGGCAAGATGCGGCAGCAGGATGTGCCCGGACTGTTCGCCTCCGAGAGCGGCGTTATTTTTCAGCATCTGCTCAAGCACGTAGCGGTCGCCCACCGGGGCGCGCAACATGCGAATGCCGGAACGCTTGAGCGCGGCTTCAAGGCCCATGTTGGACATGGCGGTGGCGACAACTAAATCTCCCGTCAACAGGCCGCGGGCTTTCAGGTCTCGCGCGACCATAAGGAGAATGGCGTCGCCGTTGAAGATGTTTTCGTGCGCGCCAGCCAACATGCAGCGATCGGCGTCCCCGTCGAAGGTGAGACCGACACTTGCGCCGCGCGCCGCCACTTTTGCAGCCACGACATTAGGATGCAATGCGCCACATTCATCATTGATATTGCGACCATCGGGCGCGATGTTGAGAAATTCGACGTTGGCGTTGAGACGACGTACAAGTTCGCTGCCAAACTCAGGAGTGAAACTGGCTGTTCTCAGAGCAGAGACTGACCTGTCTTTAGTCCTTGCGAAAAGCTTCGGTGCAACCGCCGCTGCCGCGCCATTGGCGCAGTCGGCCACGATCCGCAGCCCGGCCAGGTTCAGCCCCGGGACAGCATCGATGAGGAACTGAATGTAGTCGCCCAGGAAGGCGGGATTGTCCTCAACCGGGGGCAGGGAAGCCGGATCGGGCGCATCAATTTTGGCAGCATGCTGGAGGATCTCGTCTTCCATGGCCAGCTCGACCGCGTCGGCCAGCTTGAAGCCGTCACCGCCAAACAGCTTGATGCCGTTGTCGCGCCAGGGATTGTGCGAGGCGGAAATGACGACGCCGGCCTGAAAGCCGTGGGTGCGCGCCAGGAAGGCAATGGCGGGAGTGGTGATGACGCCTGCGCTCTCAACGAGGGCTCCAGACTCCCGCAGACCGGCGGCCAGCGTAGCGGCAATCCACGGGCCCGATTCGCGCGTGTCGCGCCCTAGAATCACCTTGGGCTGAGCGGCCATGGTGCGCAGCGAATGGCCCAGAGCAAGTCCGCAAGCATAGATCGTGGTTGGGTCGAGAGGGGATTCACCGGCGACGGCGCGTATGCCGTCCGTTCCAAAGAGGGTGCGGGCGTTGGCTGTAGTCACAAGTCTCATTTCTTGATGTTTCTGTTCGATGCCGTGGATTCCACATGGCCGATGAAGGCGCCGTCGGAGAGGCGCGTGAGAACCTTGTCGCCGGGAGTGATCTGCACTGTCGAGCGAACCACCGCGCCGTCGGCGTCAAGCACCAGCGCGTAGCCGCGCTCGAGAACGGCGAGAGGCGAAAGAGAGTTGAGTTGCGCGTCGAGGGCGCTCAGACGGGACGAGGATGTGTGCATCATGCGCTCCAGGGTTCGATCGAGGCGCGTTCGGCAGGCGGCAAGGCGCTCGCGGGCCTGAGCAAGACCCTGGCGTGGATCATGGCGAAGAACCGTTGCAGTAAGCTCTGCGACCTGGCGCTGACGCTGGCGTACCTGGCTGCTGACGCCTGCTTCCAGGCGAAAGCTGAAGTCGTCCAGGCGTTGCTCCAGCCGGTGCAGCAGCGCGGTGATGCGCGACTCGGCACGGCTGACGGGCAGGCGCGTCAGACGCTGCCGGGCTTGCAGCAGTTGGAAGCGCGCGGCGCGGTCCAGACGATGCGCCTGGGTGGCGAGATGCTCGGCGATCTTGTGCTGCGCCTCGGTGATCAGCTCAGCGGCAGCCGAGGGTGTGGGGGCGCGCAGATCGGCAACAAAGTCGGCGATGGTGAAGTCGGTTTCGTGGCCGATGGCGGAGACGACTGGCACGCGGGATGTGGCAATGGCGCGGGCCACGCGTTCGTTGTTGAAGGCGGCCAGGTCTTCCAGCGAACCGCCGCCGCGGGCCAGCACGATCACGTCCACCAGACCCGAGGAGTTTAGTAGGGCCAGTGCTCTCTCCACCTCGTCCGGCGCGGAATCTCCTTGCACGGAAACCGGACAGAGGAGAACGCTGAGGCCGGAGTGTCGGCGGGCGACGATGTTGAGGAAGTCGCGGATCACGGCGCCCGTGGGCGAGGTGATGATGCCGACAGTGCGCGGAAATGCGGGAAGAGGACGTTTTCGGTCGGCGTCGAACAGGCCCTCGGCCTTGAGCCGCTCCTTGAGCTGCTCGAATGCTAGTTGCAGTGAGCCAGCGCCCACCGGCTCCATGGTCTCGGCCACCAACTGCATTTGGCCGCGCTGCTCATAGACGCTGACTCGGCCGCGCACCAGCATGTGCAGGCCATCCTCCGGGCGGAAACGCAGCAGCATGGCCTGGCGGCGAAACAAGACGACCGGAAGTTGCGCATCGGCGTCCTTGAGGGTGAAGTAAACATGACCGGAGGGAGCCGGGCGGAAGTTGGAGATCTCGCCCTCAACCCACACATCGCCGTACTCCTGTTCCACGAGTTCGCGAACCTGGCCAACCAGCTCGCGCACCGGCCAGATGCGGCGGGGCGGTCGCGGCTCTTCAAACCTGAGGCCCAACTGCGGGCTTAGGCCAAGCTGGGGCGCGAATGGGTCCTGTCTGTTCACCTTTCTAAAGTGTAATTCCTTCGGAGACAGGGCGGCGTTGCTCGCGGCTCTCGACAATGACCTTCAATTGGGCGGCAAGAGCCGTAAGGTGAGCTCCAACGTTCGGGGCCGGATCGTTTTCGGACGAGTAAAGGCTTTCCAGTTCACGGGCCAGGTCGGTTCCTCCGGTCAGGCCGAAGGTGCCCAGCACACCGGCCAGCTTATGCGCCGTCCCGGCGGCTTCGGTGCGCTGTTCAGCCGAGAGACGGTTGGCAGCACTGGCCGCAGCCGCTGCCTCCAGCGTGGCGACCCGCTCCTCCATCTGGGGCAGAAATTTGGTCCACATACGGTCCAGTGCGTCGGCCATCGATGGTTGTGCGGTGGAATCCATGGCGCAGCCTTTCCTCATTCCCAGCCCAGCACGCCGGCAATCTGGGTTGAGAGCGTAAGCGGGTCGAAGGGCTTGAAGAGCACGGCCTCCACGCCGAGGTCGGCAAAGCGCCGCTGGTCGGAACTTTGCACTTTGGCGGTCAACAGCAGTACAGGGATGCGCGCCGTGGCTGGGTTCTTGCGCAGCTCTAGGAAGGTGGTGGGGCCATCCATGCCGGGCATCATTACATCCAGCAGAATAGCCTCGGGCTGAAATTCGATGGCGCGTGCCAGCCCCTGGGCTCCGGAACTGGCCATGACCACTTCCCACCCGGCCACGGTTTCAAGGCTCAATGCGGCCACTTCGCGGATATCTTCTTCGTCGTCAATGATCAGGATGCGATGCGCCACAATTGAAGAGCCTCCACTGCGTTCGTGCTAGGTTCAAGCGGTCCATAGGCTGGGTCGCGACCAAAAAGCTATGAAAAGTGCATTCTCTTCAGCCGCCGGATTCGATATCCCTTGCCCCCGAAGACGTGCTTCCAAATCTCGTGGAACATCCGCGGCTTGCGGGCAGTCTAGTCGGCTGGAACTTCTTCCATCTGACGCGAACTGCGCAGCATCGTCAATACCAGGGCCTCGAGTTGCTGCGGCTGTACGTAGGCCTTGGTAAGAAAGTGAGTGGGCCCGAGGGTCAACTGGCGGCGCTCTTCCGGAGAGAGTTCCCGGCCGGAATAGACCACGAGCGGCAACCTGGCCAAACCTTCGTGCTCGCGAAGCCAGTCCACGACGTTGAAGCCGTCGCCATCGGGAAGCCCGATGTCCAATACCAGCAGGTGGGGCTGAAAGGCAAAACACGCCTCTTGGGCTGATTGGCGTGTAAACGCCAGCTCCACTTCAATTTTCTCGTGGGAGAATACGCTGCCAATTACATGGGCCAGGTCCACATCGTCTTCGACAATCAGAATGCGGGCCTTTTCCCCGCGGCCGCAGAGCACCCGGGCCAGTTCGGCCAGCAGGGCACTTTCTTCGATCGGCTTGGCAACCCAGCCCTGAGCGTCGGAGGGCAGGTCGCCGGGATCTTGCATGCTTTCGATGCTCAGCAGAACCACCGGAGTGCGCGCTTCGGGGTCCAGTCGGCGCAGCAAGGGAAGAATCTCCCAGCCATTCATTCCGTCCAGCGAGGTGTCCAGCAAGATGGCCTCGACGCCTTCATGGGCCGCGGCCAGCGTCTCCTCCACCGTGGTTGCTTGCACCACGCTGTAGCCGTGGCGAGCCAGCTTGGCGGCGATCAACGGCCTCGTTGCCTGATGAGAGTCGGCGAGTAGCACCGTGCCGTGCTCCGGCTGGCGGTCGAATTTGTCCGGCTGTGCCGCGATGGTGGTAGACGGCGCGTAAGGCAGAAAGACTTTGAAGGTTGAGCCGCGAACCGGGTTGCGCTCTGCCCAGATGCGCCCCGAGTGCTGTAGGACAATGGTGCGGCAAATGGCCAGACCCAGGCCGCTGCCGCCTTTTTGACGGGAGTCTGAAGCGTCCACCTGCTGGAACCTCCCGAAAATGGCCTCCAGTTTGTCGGCGGGAATACCCCGGCCCTGATCGATCACCGAAACGGTTACTCCGCTGACGCCGGGATGCAGCATGACCGACACAGTCGAGCCGGCGGAGGAAAACTTGACGGCATTCGACAACAGGTTGGTGAGCACCTGCAACAAGTGGTCCGGATCGGCGGCTACCTCCACCTGGGTCGTATCGTGGATCAATTGCACGCCTGCCGCCTCGGCCACCGGCTGCATTCCATCGATGGACTGGCGGACGATTTCCGCCAGCTGCACAGGCCGGAAGGCCAGCGGCTCACGGCCGCTCTGAATGCGCTCCAGATCGAGGATGTCGTTGATCAGTCTTACCAGCCGGTCCGAGTTGTTGAGCGCGATGCGGAGCAGGTTGGCGGCTTTGTCGTTGACCGGGCCCAGTATGCCTGCTGAGAGCAGCCCCAGCGCCCCGCGAATGGAGGTAAGCGGCGTACGCAACTCGTGGCTCACGGTGGAGATGAACTCGTCTTTCAGGCGATCCAGCGCATAGCGGTGACTGATGTCGTGAAAGCTGAGTACGGACCCGGAGAACCGACCCAGGTCGAGGATGGGCGTCAGAAAATACTCCGCAGGGAAGGAAGAGCCGTCGGCGCGAAAGATCAGGTCCTCGCCGGCCGTGGCCATGTGGTGAGCTGTGGCGCGCTCTAGCGGGCAGTCCTCGCTGCACCGGTGATCGGGGCCTGCAGCGCCATGGAGCAGTTCATGCACAGGCCTGCCGGTAAGCTCGGCCACGGTGGCGCCCATGAGCCGTGCGGCAGCAGGATTGACAAAGCTGACTTGCCCGTTCCGGTCGACGCCGCAGATGCCGTCGGCAACCGAATCGAGCAGAATCTCCTGCTGGCGGTAGAGCCCTTCGGCCCGACCCCGCTCGCGGGTTCGCGCCAGCATCTGCCCCAGCGAGGAGGCCACCGACTCAATAGCCGCCATGGCCTCGCGATCCTCGCTGTAGCAGAGATGGCTATAGAATTCCAGGACCGCCAGCACCTTGTTGCCCACGCGCACAGGTATCGCCCAGCCGGAAACCATTCCGTGGCGCAGTGCGGACTGAATCCTTGGACTCGATGGCATGGATGCCAGGTCGGTAACCCACACCGGCCGACCATCCTTCCAAGCTCTGACCGGCAGATCAATGCCGCTGGGCAGCTTGAGGCCCATGCTCTCCTGGATCAAGGCATCAGTTCGCCGGCCCGGTGTGCCCCAGGCCGAGCAGAATTCCAGGCAATCCTCTTCGGCGTTCACCGCCCATTTCAGAGCCAGGTCCCAGCCCTGGGATACGCACAAGGCCTCGAGGATGCGCGTGGCCGCCTCCTCGGGCGACGAGCTTTCGCCCACGATCTGGCTCACAACCAGTTGCAGGCTCAGGCGCCGTTCGCGCTGCTTCTGCTGGGTCACGTCGCGCAACAGGCAGCGCACGGCCAGCGGATTGCCGGACTTCTGCCGCTGGCTCAGGCTCAACTCAAGTTCCAATACGCGGCCATCCGCCGTGTGGCTGCGCAGCGGCGCACGATCCACGGTCTCGCCATTTGATGCGCGCCGGAAGAGCGTTCTCACTTCCTGACGACAATTCACACCAAAGATCTCTTCAAACAATCTGAGGTGCAGCAGTGCCTCATTGTCCAGACCGAAGCAGCGCATCCAGGCAGGATTGGCGTAGAGAAACTGTCCTGCCGGACTGAGGGTAGCGATCATCTCGCTGGAATTCTCAAACAGGTCGCGGTATCGCTCCTGCGACTCGTGTACAGCCTGCTCCTGGGTTTGGGCTGCGCTCTGGTCCACCGCCATTGCGACCAAGCCATTGAACTCGCCGGAGCCGTCACGTACCGCGGAAATATGCAGGGCAACCGGAATCCGGGTGCCGTTCTTGCGGAGCAACTGCGCGTCCGAACTCAGTGCCAGACTGGGCGGAAGGTTGCGAACCATCTTCATGAACTTCGCCGGCGGTCCGTCGTCCGGCACACTCTGCGTCTGTGCACGGCGGTGCAGTTCGGCCATCGCTTGAGCGAGACGCAGCCCTTCGCCCGGCGCTAGAACCTCCCGGCTGTGCGTCATCTCCAGCAGTTCTTGCGCATGGTAGCCCAGCAGCCGCTCCGTGGAGGGGTTCACATACGTAAACCGGCCATCGGGGCCAACGGCCATGACCATGGGTCCAGCCGAGTCTAGCAGATCCCCCATGAGGCTGCTGGGACAAGAACTTGCCGATTGAGGCGCCACAGTCCGACGCACGGCCAGTCGCACGGCAAGAACGGCCGCGGCAACTCCGGCGAAGAAGAGCAGCAGCCCATCCAATAGCGAACCGAGTTTGAAATGCAAGTCAAGGGCACCGGCGACCAGGGCCGATATCGCGGCGATAGCAGGCCAGATCAGCGAGACGCCGTTCCTGCCCGTGTGCGCGGGTTGCTGTGGTCTGGTCGTTGATTTCCCGTTGGCCCGGTCCCGCATCCGTCTCCTCTGGATTGTCCCTCCTCACCGCTGCTGGCTTATCCCTCTAAGGCCGGCGCGATGAGTCTCGTGTCTGCCGCTCACTCTCGTCCCACGAAATCGTTTCCGCGTGTACACGGATCTATTCGACAGAGGGAGAACGGCCACTACTCTTGCGTGGCCGCCACCCTTCCGTTGAGAACCCTCATCGGGGCAATAGTCAGTCGCGTCGACGCCCCATAGGGTCGCTGACGATCATGACTGTGGAGAATTCGCTAGCTTATTGTTCATTACCTTATACCCTTTTTGGAGCGCATGTCACCGGAAAGCAGATTCGTAGAAGACCAAAACGAAAGAGATCTTCATCCGGCGCGTAAACTTTCGACCAAAGCTGGACCGTGGTGCGAGGGCTCTCAAACCGCAGAGCCCGCTGGGCGCCAATATACTGGCTTCATGTTGTCTATCTGCTCATTCTCCCGACTTTTTCAATCGACTCTGGCTGCGGCCGGGTTATTCCTGGTTCTTGTTCAGTCGCCCTCTGCCCGTGCCTGGGGCAATGGGGGCCATCGCCTGGTGAACAAGCTGGCGGCCAGTTCGCTGCCGTCCGACGTCCCAGCCTTTCTACATTCTCCTGAAGCGGTCGCCGAGATCGAGTATTTGGGTCCGGAGCCAGACCGCTGGCGTTCACCCACCGAGCCGGAGTTGAACGCCGCCCAGGCTCCCGAGCACTTTATCGACCTCGAACTGGCCGACGCGCTCGGTCCTCTCCCGCGTTGCCGTCTGGACTTTGAAGGCAAGGTTTTCGCCTCCGGCCAGCGGCCGGAGAAAATCGGTCTGCAGCCGTGGGAGGCCACTGAAATCTGGGAACGGCTGAAGGCTGCGATGCGCGCCTATCGCAATTTGGCCACGGCTAAGCAAGACACCCGCCCCGTCGAGCAGGCGATCCTCTTTTATTCCGGCTGGCTGGGCCACTATGTCGGCGATGGATCCCAACCTCTGCACACCACCATCCAATACAACGGCTGGGTTGGCGCTAACCCCAACGGCTACACCACCGGCCACCAGATTCACTGGCAGTTCGAGGGGCCGTTTGTGGACGCCCAACTGCATGGGCCCGAAGTGTTGGCTAGAATGACGCCATTGAAGGCCATCGATGGCGATGTTTTCGACGCCTATGTGGCCTACCTGAGGCACTCGCAGACCTACGTCGAAAGGGTCTATCAACTGGAGAAGTCGGGCGGGTTTGTGGGGGCGGGCACAGCCGAGTCGCGCGAATTTACTGCCGAACGGCTAGCCGCCGGGGCCAGCATGTTGCGCGACATGATCTATACCGCTTGGCTTGAGAGCGCAAAACCGGTGCCCGATCCATACGCCGGAAAATGATGGGTTTCAATCACCTGCGCCGGCAAGAGCCGGAACCCGGCGCAGGACTACCGTCAATGTGGCAGTCATCAGCGCCACGGCGGGAACGGCGATCAAAAGCCAGGCCAGCAATGCTTGACCCGCTAGACCGCTCATCTGGGAGATCAACACAAGCGGGGAAGTGTGCAGGAGATTCCCCGTGTCGAGGGCGCGGACGGTGCCGAAGCCGAAGAGTCGCCCACCGAGGCGCACAAAGGGGACAATCAGCACCAACTGAAGCGGCATGACCGCGTAATTCGCCGCCTGAATGGCGGGCAGATTGAGCCGGAGCGCCAGCGCAAGCCCCGCGCACAACGCGGTTGGAATTCCCACTACTGGAATGCAACCGATGGCGAAGCCCAGCGAGAGCGTGAAGGCCAGCCGCCCGGGGGACATGCCCTGACGCAGCAGCACACCCACTTTTCGCTTCAACGATTCCAGGGATTTCATCATGATCACGCTCGCCCTGCCATCATGCCGCCTACGATATCCATACGTTGTCCAATTTCGAATAGTTCTCCAATAAAAATCCTGTAAATGAACCATAGTGGTAGCAGAACGCAGACCGTTTCAATCCTGGAAGCTCAACAGCCTGCGGCGGCGCATCTCTGACAGCACTTGCTCCACCTTCCAGTCGAGTGCGTCGGTCCCATCCACAACAAGGTCTGCGTTGGCGGCGGATGGCCGTACAAAGGCAACGCCTGCCGGCCGGACCGTGGCCTCGTACTGGAGGCGAACCGACTCCGGGGTGCGTCCGCGCTGCTCGATGTCGCGCTTCAGCCGCCGCTGGAAACAAACCTCATCCGGCGTATCTACATAGACGCGTAACTGATAAAGCGGGAGCAGTTCCGGATAATAGAGAGCGAAAATCCCCTCGACCAGGAGAAATGCGCCAGCATTCACCGTTTCCGTCTGGTCGGGAATGCGAATGTAAGTCGCAAAATCGTAGAGCGGCCGCTCGATAGACTCACCCTTGGCCAACGTGGCAATGTGAGCAGCCAGCAACGGGCTTTCAATGACCGCCGGGTCGTCCATATTCTGCTTGGCGCGCTCCGCCTGCGGCAGGTGCGAAAGATCACGATAGTAGTTGTCCAGGTTGAAGTGGAAGCCGCGGAGCTCTCGAGCCAGTTCGGCCGCCAAGGTGGTCTTGCCCGATCCTGAGCAGCCGGCAATCCCCAGTACCACGGGCGGGAAAGGGAGGCGCGCGCTGCGCCCGGAGTTCTCGCTCACGGCCGCCTCTCATTGGGCTGCGATGGTGTGCTCAGAAGTGCGGCGATTCCGGGCGCCAGGCGCTGCAGCAGTCGGGCCAGCCGATGTTCCACTTGTCGGCCAGCCTCGAAAACCTCTTCGTGGCTCAACTGTTTCGCGCCCAGCCCCGCGGCGAGGTTCGTGACGCAGGAGATGCCGAGCACCTCCATCCCCATCTGGCGGGCCACAATCGTCTCTGGCACTGTGGACATACCCACAAGAGTTGCGCCCATGGTGCGAAACGCACGGATCTCGGCAGGCGTCTCGAAGCTCGGTCCAGTAACGGCCAGATAAACACCTTCGGCGAGGCCGCGGCCTTCGCCGGATGCGGACTCTTCTTCCGCCGCGGCCGCATGGGCCAAAGCGCGCAGCCGTTTTGAATAGGCTTCGGTCATGTCGGTAAAGCGAAGTCCGGCGACCGGGCCGTGATCCGCCTTGACAGCAAAGCGCGGCTCGTTCGCCCCAACCAGCGGATTCCAGCCCATCAGGTTGATGTGATCGCTAAGCGCCACAAGTTGGCCCACATGGTAGCCCTCGGCAATGCCGCCGGCCGCGTTGGTCAGGACAACCGACTGAACGCCCAGCGCTCCCAGCACGCGCATGGGAAAGGTGACCTGGCTGGGGGAATAGCCCTCGTAGAAGTGGACCCGCCCCTGCAAAACCAGCACCGGGACCCCGCCGAGGAGGCCAGCAACAACTCGCCCCGAGTGACCTTCGACGGTGGATTGCGGAAAATGCGGAATCTCCGCATAGGGAACGATGATTGGTTCAGCAACGGAATCGGCTACTGCTCCCAGCCCGGAGCCGAGAACGATTCCGATGGAAGGGCAGAGCGAGCCCAGTTTGCTTCGCAGAAACGCCGCTGCCTCAGAGACCTGATCGAAATATGTCATTTTTAGCCCGATGATGTGCTCTGCACATTCTACAGGCGTGGACGGGATGAGGCTCTTTCGAAAGTACTGTCCCTCGGCGCTTCACAGGCGATGCCGGCATCTCGTAGAAGCCGGACTATTCCTCGATCTTGTCGCTGGCCCGCGAATAACGGATGACTTCAACGGTCGAGGTTGCCACGAGGCCTTCTTCGATCATGGCGTCGAGGTGGGGGGTCAATTTCGCAATCTGCTCCTCGGTGTCGATCACGCTCAACTGGATGGGTGCGTCCTTTGAGAAACTCCAGTGTTTTGTGCGCCGGATGCGCGTACCCGATCCGTAGCCCTCGATGCCGCGAAAGACGATCGTCTCAGCGATCCCCAGTTCCACGCACTTGGCCACGATGGCTTCATGCAGCGGCTTGCCCTGCCAGCGGTCGTCCTCGCCAAAGTGGATGCGCAGCATACGGGCGGTGAATTGTTCTTTCATAACCGGAACCTCACTCAATCCCCGTGGCTTTCGGGCAACGCGGCGGCGTGGCCGGGCTCGCTATCGACTGCGCGATAGGCGAACTTCACGATGTCCACGTCGGAGAACACAACCAGGCCCTCTGTTACCATCTGGTCGACCAGAGGCAGAAACGCGCGCAGTTTTTCTGCCGTGTCGATGGCGGAAAGCAGGATGGAACAGTTGTGCGCAGATGCAAGCGGTTTGTCCTTGTTGGCGCTGCGGTGCACGCTATAGCCGAGGATGCCGCGATAAACCGTGACGCCGGCAATATCATTGGCTCGCATCGCCTCTACCAGCGCCCGGTAGAGCGGCTTGTCCTGCCACTGATCCTCTTCGCTCAGGTAAATGCGCATCATCTGCGCCTTGCCTTCGATCTTCAGATGCGCGGGAATCGTCGGCTGCCTGGGCTTCGAGACCTGAGCCGGCTTGGCGACCGTGGTCTCCTGCATCTCGATCATCCCGCTGCCCGCCAGGTCTTCCAGCTTGCCGAGGATCGCCTCAACCTTTTCGCGGGTTTCGATGAACTCGATCTTGATGGGCAGCTTGTCTGAGATTTCAACCAGGTGCGCGGCGTGCATGTGGTGGTCCGCGCCGAATCCGGCAATTCCTTTCGTCACCGTGGCCCCGGCAACGCCACGATAGAAAAGAAAGTCGAGGATGCTGGCGTAGAGCGGAACTCCGTGGTGGGTAGCTCCGTCGCTCAGATAAATGGTGACCTTCACCGCTTTTCCAGGCTGCAACATACTCACCCCCGGCACGCAACTGAGGATTCTACCGCAAACTGCGGCATGGGCGCGTTTCAGGCGCGTCGAAGCGCTTTTAAGAGATGGTTTCGGCAAGCACGGCGCCGCACCAAGTGGCGACAAGGCCGCCGATGAGGCTCCCGACAGCGTAGAGCGCCCCCAGTGCAAAGGCTCCCGCACGTATGGTTGAAAGCGTCTCCCACTCGTAGGTGGAGAACGTGCTGTACGCGCCGATGAATCCCACCGGGATCAAGAATCTCCAGGCCGGATTCAATCCCGCTCGCTTGCCCAGATAGGTGAGTGAAAATCCAATGATGACGCAGGCCGTCATGTTAATGACGAAGGTGCCATAGGGGAACCGCGTCCCCATGCGTCCGGCAATGGTGGAGCCGACCCAGTACCTAGCGACGGAACCCAGCGCACCCCCGGCGGCGATGAGCAGGTATTTCTGCAATGCCGATCTCCTTCTTCCGGTTATACAGCAAGCAAGTTGGAAGCCTCGCGCAAGACCACGGCAAGGCCCGTGGATTGACCCACGACTCACGTCTGCAATGTTGAACTCGGGGGATCGTGCCGGGACATGACTCCGTAACAGGAACCCCTGTCAGGAGTCATCATCTGTCCAACCGAATCAGGAGGGACAGCGGTTAAGGGTGAACTCCTTCACCACGACCAGCAATTCAATTACACGACCTGCGCGGAAGCCTGTCAAGCCTGACTCTCTTCCAACACAAGATGAGCCTGAAGGTGGGATCTGATTCCAACACAAGATGAGCCTGAAGGGTTAGGCATGCTGGAGATTGAAGATCAGCGTGCACGAAGCAGAGAAGTTGAGTCTGGAAGCGATTGGCCGGTTTGTGGCGGCCAGCGAGGAAATCCGGTTTGAGAGTGAAAACCGCCAACAGCTTTATGGCTGGGTCCAACAGGTGCTGGTCCAGCAGGAGTATGCCGGACTGGGCAAAGTGGCGCGGGGTCTGGTGCGGCGCTATATCGAGAAGATGACCGGGATGAGCCGGGCGCAGATCACGCGGCTGATCGCCCGCTACACGGCCACTGGGCGAGTGGAGGCAACGGTCTATCGGCGTCGTCGTTTTCCGCAGAGCTATACACGGGCCGACATCGAGTTGTTGGCCTCGGTCGACGAGGCGCACGAGACCTTGAGCGGTCCGGCGACCCGGCGCATTCTGGAGCGCGAGGTCCAGATCTACGGCCGCCAGGAGTACGCGCGGCTGGCGGAGATCTCAGTGGCGCATCTGTACAACCTGCGCAAGAGCCAGCGTTACCGGGAGCGGCGTTTGAACTACGTCAAGACGCGGCCCACGACGGTGTCTATCGGTGAACGGCGCAAGCCCGATCCGCAAGGCCAGCCTGGCTATCTGCGTCTGGATACGGTGCATCAGGGCGATCGGCCGGACGCCAAGGGCGTCTATCACATCAACGCCGTCGATGAGGTGACGCAGTGGCAGGTGGCGGGCTCTACGCCGCGCATCTCGGAGGCTTATCTGAAGCCTGTTTTAGAGGCCATGATGCGCCAGTTTCCCTTTCAAATAAAGGGCTTCCATAGCGACAACGGCAGTGAGTTCATCAACAAAACGGTCGCCGATTTGCTGAGCAAGATGCTCATCGAGCAGACCAAAAGCCGTCCCCGACAAAGCGGCGATAACGGCTTGGTTGAGACCAAAAACGGCGCCGTGATTCGCAAACACATCGGCTACGGCTACATCGATGCCGGTCATGCAGACCACATCAACGACTTCTATCGGGAGTACCTGAACCCCTATTTGAACTACCATCGCCCCTGCGCCCAGGCCGATGTCGAGATCGACAACAGAGGACGCAAACGAGTGCGTTACAAGCGTTACCAGACTCCACTGGAGACCTGGTTGGCGCTGAACAAACCGGCCCAGTACCTGCGCCAGGGGCTCAGCATCAACGCACTCAAGCGCATTGCCGCGGCGCTCAGCGATACCGACGCAGCACGTCGCATGCAACAAGCCAAGAACAAGCTGTTCGAGAAACTACGGCTCTCGGCGTAGAAACGGGGGCGAGCAAAGAAGGCAGAGGAAATGGCGGTCCATGCAAAAGCCTACGGGAAACAGCCCCCTACGGCTTTTCCAAAGACCTTGGAAATCGAAAAAACCGATTCCCACATTCCCTCCGCCCGACCGCTGTTAATCTGATTTTTGAAATCTTTAAAACCCGAAAAAGGAGCCTTCCCCAGTTCGCCTGACCTTCGCTACCTTCAGGCTCATCCTTCGATTGGAAAAGACTGCCTGCCGTGGAAGACGCCCTACCGATCCGTGCATGAGTAGCAGGGATCGATGGAGGCCTGAATCAGAGGCGTGTCCGCCAACCGCGCACCGAGCACCATCCAGCGGATGGCCGGCATGTTGGCAAACGTGGGTGTGCGCACATGCACCCTGCGCGGAGTCCGGGAATTCTCTTTCCAGGAGACGCTGTACATGACTTCTCCGCGGGGCGCCTCGACGCGGCTGGTGGCGGTTCCGGTGGCAAAGACCAGCTTGACGTCGCCTGCGTCCAACTCGCCCGGAGGCAACTTGCTGAGCGCCTGCCTCAGAATGTGACAGCTCTCCATGATTTCTAGAGCGCGTACCAGAAGGCGAGCGCGCACGTCGCCGGCTTGCTCGACCGGCGTCGAGAACTCCATCTCCGCATAGGCCGCGTAGGGCGCGGCGCGGCGCAGATCCTGAGCCACCCCCGAAGCTCTCGCCGTGGGCCCCACAACGCCGCACGAGACGGCTTTCTCGTGGGTCAACACGCCAATACCCGCGCAGCGCGAGCGTGCCGTACTGCTAGTGGTAAAGATGGGAATCACGGTGCGACCCATTTCAGCTTCGAGCGCTTCGACCATCTTGAGCACCGCGAGCGGATCGTCGATGTCGCGGTTGACCCCGCCGATTTTGTTCATGGAATAGTTGACGCGGTTGCCGCTGATGGCCTGCAATATGTCCATTACCTTCTCGCGCAGTTCGAAGCAGGTCATGAACATGGTTTTGAAGCCCATCAGCTTGGCCGCGATTCCGGCCCATAGAACGTGCGAGTGCAGGCGCTCGAGTTCCGCCATGATCGTGCGAATGTAAAGCGCGCGCGGGGGCGGCGTCTGTCCCGTCAGCTTCTCCATCGCCTGGCAAAGGGTGAGCGTGTGGATGTTCGAACAGATGCCGCACACGCGCTCCATCAGCGCAATGACCTGGATGTAGTTGCGCGTCTCGGCCAAGTGCTCGATGCCGCGAAAGTTGAATCCGATATGCAGCTTGGCGTCGCTGACTGTCTCGCCCTCGCAGATCAGGTCCAGCTTGTACGGTTCTTCGAGTGCCGGATGATAAGGACCCATGGGGATCTTGTAGCTCATTTGCTCACCTCGCGCAGATTCACGCCCAGCGTGTCTCCCTCGCGCATCAGCAGCGGTTCATACTCCCGCCCCAGAAAATCCACGCCGAAGCCTTCGTGAACTTCACGCTCGATCCAGTCCACGCCCTCGCAAATGTCATAGATGCTGTCGATTGAATTGCCTGAAACAGAGAAGGCAAAGCCCAGCAGCCGCCCATCGAGGTCCCAGTGATACTCCAGCCGAAAGCCATCTTCGTCGGGCTGCTGATAGGCGGTGATGGTGATAAAGCGCGCGTGCACAGCGCTCATCACTCGGGCAACATCGCGCACATTCAATTCCGTTGCTGCAAGCCAATACGCGCCGCGGCTCTCGATCCAGGCATCGGCGGTTCCCAACTGCATCGAGATTTCTTCGAGACTGATCATTGAGCGTCTCCGGCCGAGGAGCCTGGCTTGGGTTGAACCGCGGACCGCGGTGTCGTCGCATTGGGCTTGACCGGCGGCTTGCGGGTAAGAACGTGGGATTCTTTCAATTCGCCCTTCGACAGATAGATGGGCGGGCACGCGGACTCCTGGCTGAGTGCGTGAGCGTTGCAGCCTTCCACGCAGCGGCCGCAGAAGGTGCAGTGTCCGGGATCGTAGCTCCACTCGAATTCGGTCTTCGCCGCGCGAAATTCAATGGCTCGCGCCGTGCAGCGGAATCGGCACATCGCGCAGCCGGTGCAGAGTTCCGGATCGAACCGAACCAGGCCCCGATAGCGCGCGCTCACCTTAGGCCGCGCCGGAAACAACAGCGTCCGCGAGCCGCCCCAGAAGTTCCTCCACAGCATGGCAAGAATGTTCATGATGTGAGCCTCATGAAGAGCGCGGACGAAATCGCCAGAACTGCAAAGATGAGCGTGCACTGCCAGTAAAAGCGCACCGTGGTGTCGATTTGCAAGCGTGCGGTGGCCGCCGCCAGCACCGAGAGCAGCAATACGATTGCAAACGAGAGCGCGACAAACATGGCCGCGGCGAGCCACCATATCGTTACGGGAGGCACGATCAGCGTTGCGACCAAGCCAGTGGCCGCAACCCACTCGAGGCCATGAGAGAGCTCCCACATGGCCAGCTCCGGTCCGGCGTACTCGACCATGGGGCCGGAGTAGATTTCCTGCTCCGCATTCGGCAGAGAGAAGGGATTCAGATGGAGCTTGGCGGGCAGGCAAACCAGAATCGCTGCCACGCCAAGAGATCGCAGGAACGAAGGAGGCAGTTGCGCTAAGGCTTCCAGGCGGAACGTATGCTGCGAAGCGGCGATCGAAACGATGGCCAGCAGAAAGACGACGTTGTACGAGACGCTAAGGACGGCTTCGCGCGCTGAGCCGATCTCTCCAAAAATGGAGCGGGAAGAAAACCCCGCGGCGATGATGCACATGGACGGCAATTCCAGCAGCGCCAGCAATAGGATCAGGTCGCCCTCGAAACCGCCTGACGAGGGCAGCACGGGCAAAAGTCCCACCGCGCCCGCCGCTGCCGAAACCGCGATCAGCGGCCAAGCCTTCATCAGCAGGCCGCCCACACCGCTGCGCGCAGGCGTCGACTTGCCCAGCAGTTTGAAGAAATCGAACAGCGGCTGCATGAAGGGTGGCCCGATGCGCCCCTGCATCCGCGCCACGGCCTTGCGCTCTACCCACAGGAAGAACCATGCGGCGGGCACGGCAAACAAAAGTCCGGGAAAGATGAGCAGGCGAGCCAGGGCAGTGGTGAGGTTCATTGCTCCTCCTCTGACTCCGGATCGGTTTCTGGTTCTGGATCGGGCTTGGGCAGGGGATTCGTTCCCCTCTCGGCCAGAATCTCCGCGGCCTTGGCGATTCCCTGAATGATCGCGTCGGGACGCGGAGGACAACCGGGAACGAAGACATCAACCGGAATGTGCTTGTCCAGTGGCCCGTCGAGAGTGCGGCTGTCGATGAACACATTCGTAGTCGCCGGACAGGAACCGATGGCGACCACAGCCTTCGGTCCGCAGACCTGCCCGTAGACCGTTTCAATAGCATGGACGGAGTTGCGTGTGACAGGACCGGTGATGCAGAGGATGTCGGCATGGCGCGGACTGCCCTCCAGACGCACACCCAACTGCTCGGCGTCGTAGCGGGGCGTCAGGCTGGCCACTAACTCGATGTCGCAACCGTTGCAACTGCCAGAGTTCATGTGGAAGATCCATGGGCTGCGGCGTCGGCAGATGCACATCCATCGATTCCAGAGGCTCATGGCTTCACCCCCAGCAGCAGTTGCAGCCCATCCGGCCAGATGCCCGCAGCCAACAGCAGAACGACCAGCGCAATGATGGTGGCCTGCAACAGGAACGGTTCTTTCCGAGACGGGTCTGAAATTGGCACATCTGTGATTGGCGCGGGCGTTATCGACGAATCGGAGAGTGACGCGTCCAGAGGCGGCATGTTGAAGAGTGGCGATTCCAGAACAGGTGTATCCGGAATCGGAGCTTCCGGGACAGGCGTAACCGGCTGCGGCTCAGACAGTCCCCACCAGATGCGCGTCAAAGCTAGCGTGTATGCAATCAGTGCAAACATCGACGAGAGGACAAACGCAGCAAGCAACCAAGGGCTGATTTGGTAGGCGGTTTCATAGAGTCGCCAGCGGCCAATGTAGCCGAGCGTGGGCGGGATACCCAACATGGCTAGCATTCCGAACAGGAAGCCGAAGGCAGAGACTGGATAGCGGCCGATCAGCCCCGTGTGTTCGCCATCCAGTGCGCCGTCCGCCTCGGGACCGCTGAGGCAGACGAACAGGACGGCCTTGGCAAGGGAGTGTGTGGCGGCCGCAACCAGGGCACCGGTGATTCCAAGAGCGCTGTTCAACGAGAAGACGCCCAACAGCAGGAAGCCGACGTCCTCGACGGTGGAGAGAACGAGCAGGCGCTTGAGGCTGCGCTGGGTGAGCATGAGCAACGCGGCGAGCAGGGAAGTTGCGGCCGCCACACCCAACAGAATTCCATGGGGAAGGAAGAAGTCAGGAACAGACTGGGCCGCAACCCAGAACTCGCCGAAGGCCGCCATATCGACCACTGCGACAATCAGGCCAAGTGCCAGAGCCGGAATTTCGTCAGCCACACTCAGCAACCAGAAGAAGAGCGGGACCGCAGCCAGCTTGATGCAGACACCAGTGATGAGCAGCGCCCAGGCCCATTGCTGTTGGCCCCGATCCAAGAGAAGATCGCTCGATACCAGCGAAAGAGCGGAGAGAATCACTACCGTGAGGTAAGTCAGCTTCGCAGTTTGCGTTCGCGCACATTGCCACACCAGCACCACGGTCAGGAATGCTCCCAACTCCAAAAGCCCTAGGCGCTGCCAGGAATTCCTAACCGCTAGACCGGCAACGGTCCCTGTACTGGCTAAAAACATCAGGGGCGCAAGGCGACGGCCCTTCACGTGAGTCAGAGCGGCCAGCACCAGTGCTGTTGCCGCCGCAGCGCAACCGGCCACCAGCACTGGCGGGACTGGCATCGGCCCGGAAAGTGGCACGCCGCGCCCCCATCTCCAGGCATCTTGTCCAGGAGCCATCCAACGAGCACCCGCGAGTACTGCCGCTGCCAGCGCGACCGTCAGCGCCAGCGCTCTCCGCTCCATCCATGCGACTGCGATGCCCATCAGGCGCGATGCAGCTTGCAACCCTTGCCAGACGCGCAGATAGCCCGCGTCCACGTTCGACCAGCGGAAGAAACCATGCCAATTCCACAGAAAGATGCTGGAGAAGTCGCCGGCCGTGAGCCTGTCCTGATCGCCCAAGGGTTCTCCGCCAGTAAAGATTCCGCCTCCTGCGGCAGCCAGCGTCGGCCCTCCTGTCGCCGAGACGGCCACCTGGGTCGGTCGCGCAACGTAGGCAATGGCGTAAATTGCGCCGCCGAGGACCAGCGAGACAAGAGCCAGCACCAGGCCGCCCGCAGTCGAAAAGCTGCCTGCGCTCGCGGACAGGCCGAACCACGTCACCTGCACCGCGCTGAGTTGCAGGATGCCGAGGATCGGATTCACTAGGTAGTTGACGGCCAATTGCGGCGCGACGCCCAGGATCACGCTGCCTGCGGCCATCAGGCCCATGCCCCACACCATGGTTGGCGGCGATTCGTGCGCGTCTTTCGTGCTCTCCGTCAGTGGTCCCAGGAACACTGCGCTGGTGGCCTTTGCTCCCAGAAACACTGTTCCCAGGCTGGCCGCCCAGGCCACCATGGTGGGAACGGCCCATCCGGCCTGCAATGCGGCGGCATAGAGCATCCACTTGCTGGCGAAACCGCTCATCAGCGGAATGCCCATCATGCTGCCCACGCCAATCAGCCACGACAGCGTTGTTCGCGGCATGCGCTGCGCCAAGCCGCCTAACTCATTCATGTCGCGCGTGCCGGTCGCGTGCTGCACTGAGCCGGCAGTCAGGAACAGGCCGCCCTTGAAGAATCCGTGATTGAGGCAATGCAGCAACCCGGCGGCGATGGCCAGAGGCGTACCGATGCCGAGGCCCATCATCATGTAGCCGATCTGGCTCACCGTGGAGAAGGCCAACATGCGCTTCAAATCAGTCTGCACCATGGCGTACATCACGCCCACGGCCATGGTGACTGTGCCGATCCACAGCAGTGTCTCGCCCCAGGCCGGTGGCCAGGCGCCAAAGCTATGCATGCGCGCAGCCAGATAGACGCCTGCTTTTACGTAGCAGGCCGCGTGCAGCAGGGCGCTTACCGGGGTGGGAGCGGCCATGGCCTCGGGAATCCAGGTGTGCAGTGGCACTTGCACACTCTTCGCCACCAGCGCGGCCAGCATCAGCACAAACACGCCGCCCGTGAAGCTATGTGCCACGCCTGGATCGGTCCACAGCGCGCTGCCCGTGCGGTGATAGATGACGAGGATCGCGGCCAGCAGCCCGTAGCCGGCCATGTGGGTCATCAGCAGCACCTTGCGGGCACCGTTGACCGCCTCGCGGTTGGTGTACCAGAAGCCGACCAAGCTGAAGGAGCAAAGCCCGATCAACTCCCAGCAGAGATAGAAGATAAACAGATTGGCGCTGTACACCAGTCCGACAAAGCCGCCGATGAAGACCAGCATCGAGCTGTAGAAGCGGGTCGCGGAGTTGTCGTGCGCCATGTAGCCGATCGAATACAGCAGCACGAATGCGCCCAGGCCCGTGCCCATCAACGCAAAAAGGACGCTCAAGGCGTCCACATGGAAGACCAGGGCCAGCGGCCCGTCCCATTCAAACAGGTTCAGATCGACTGCCCGGCCGGCAGTTACCCAAGGTACCAAGCCAGCCACGGCCAGCAACGCGGGAAGGCAGGAGAGGACGGCAAGAACGCCCTTGACCCGGGCAGTACACAACCTTGCTACAAGAAGCTGAAGAGCTGCGCCCAGGAGGAGCGAGCATGGCGCAACCAGAACTAGGGTTGGCGCATTCATGGCTATGATGCTAGGTCCGGGTGGCTATTGAAAAGATGTGACGGCGCTCACTGTTGAATCTTCCATTGTGAGACGGCGGGCAAGCTGGGCCAAATAAATTTGCGCATTTCGTCGCCCGCAGGCGAATGTGCCTAAACGCGGCGCAGGGCGCAGCCATTACGGCAGCGCCCTGCACGCGAAACCCGGGCTATCTATTTGTATTAGTTGTGCTTGCCCTTCCACTCCTCGTACGGGCCCTGGAAGTCCTCGATGCCGTCTTCCTTGAAATTCCATAGCCGGGTGGCCACTTCGTCGATCAGATCGTGATCGTGGGTGACCAGCAGCACCGTGCCCTCGTAGCGTTGCAGCGCGATGTTGAGGGCGTTGATGGCTTCAAGGTCGAGGTGGTTGGTGGGCTCGTCGAAGATGAGGATGTTGGGCTTGGTGAGGATGAGCTTGCAGAAGACAAGCCGGGCCTGTTCGCCGCCGGACAGGGCCTTGGTCTGCTTGTCGCCCTCTTCGCCCGAGAAGAGCATCTGGCCGAGAATGCCGCGAATCTCTTCGACGTGGGCGGCAGGGTTCCAGCGGTGCAGCCACTCGGCCACGGTGAGGCCGTGCTCGATGAGTGCGCTGACGTCTTGAGGAAAGTAGCCGATCTGGGCTTCGTGGCCCCAGAACACCGTGCCGTTGTCGAGGGTGAACTCCTTGTCGGCCAGGCCGGGATAGGTGGCCAACAGGCTCTTGATCAGGGTCGTCTTGCCGGCGCCGTTGCGGCCCATCAGGCAGATCTTCTCGCCGCGCAGGACGCTGCCCGTGAAGCCTTCCAGCACCTTCTCGTCGCCATAGGCCTTGGAGAGGCCTTTGAACTCGAGAATATGCTTGCCGCTCGGGCGTACCTGGTCGAAGCGGATGTAGGGACGGGAGATGTTGGAGCGGGCCAGGTCGTTGGTTTGCAGGCGTTCGACTTCCTTGCGGCGGCTGGTCACCTGGCTGGAACGGGTTCCGGCGGCGAAGCGGGCGATGAAGTCATTCAATTGCGAGATCTTCTTCTCGCGCTGGGCATTCTGCGACTCCAGCGTGGAGCGGATCTGGGTCTTGGCCATCACCATCTCGTCGTATCCGCCGGTGTAGGTGATGATGGTCTCGTAGTCGATGTCGGCGGTGTGCGTGGTGACGCTGTTCAGGAAGTGCCGATCGTGGGAGATGGCGATCAGCGTTCCGTTGTAGCTGTGCAGGAAGTCCTGTAGCCAGTGGATGGAGTCGAGATCGAGGTAGTTGGTAGGCTCGTCCAAGAGCAAGGCTTCGGGCTTGCCGAACAGGGCCTGCGCCAGCAGCACGCGCACCTTTTGGCCGCCCTGAATCTCGCCCATCTTGCGGTCGTGGATCTCCTCGGGAATGTCCAATCCATCGAGCAGCACGGCGGCGTCGCTCTCGGCCGTGTAACCGTCCTCGTCCCCGATGATGCCTTCGAGTTCGCCAAGCCTCATGCCATCGGCGTCGGTCATTTCAGGCTTCTCGTAGATGCGATCGCGCTCTTCGAGAGCCGCCCACAAGCCCCTGTTGCCCATGATGACGGTGTCGATGACGCGGAACGCATCGAAGGCGAACTGGTCCTGGCGCAGCACGCCGAACTTGCGCGGGCGAACGACCGTGCCCTTTTGCGCTTCCAGCTCGCCGGTCAGGATCTTCATGAAAGTGGACTTGCCGGATCCGTTGGGACCGGTGAGGCCGTAGCGGCGGCCGGGAACAAAGGACACGCTGACGTCCTCGAAGAGCACCTTCGAGCCGTAGCGCATGGTGACATTGCTGACGCTGATCATTCTTTTTCTTGTTCCTGTATGCAGGCCGCAGCAGGGTAAACGGCTGCGCTGGCCGGCGAAAGCTGGATTTGATTCAAGGTTCGGGCGCGCATCGTTTGGCAGCCCAGGAGACTTCTGCTCTTCTAGTTTCTCATAAGTGCGGCAGAGGCCGGATTTGGCGGGAATTTTGCTGGCGTTTCGGCGGCGAAAGAGGCTGAAACGCAGTTTGAATAATTATGTGCAACGCAGTCTGTGGAAAACGCAAATAAAAAAGGGGGGGGAGGGGGTACCCCACTTTTCCCGGTTGAGGGCGGGACTCGGCGCTGGATGGCCTATTGGGATTGTGGACCCGGTGGCGGCTAATTTCTGCAAATCGATTCTGAGAGGCGCAGTCCGGGTTCGAGCTGATGAGCAGGGTAGCTTGAAGGCGACATATGGGGATTGACCGGGAGCATAGCGAACGGATTCCGGGTTTGGATCCGTAGCCTCCCCGGTCCCCGAATGCGAGGGACCGGGGGCACCCTCATTCGTGGTTTCGAAATATCCGGGATCGGGGCCACCCGCCAGCTTGCGGTTTGGCCGGCCAGCCTCTCGGAGCATGCGAGAAGCAAAGCCGAAATATGGGGATTGGCCGGGAGCATCGTGAACGGATTCCGTGTTTGGATCTGTAGCCTCCCCGGTCCCCGAATGCGAGGGACCGGGGGTACCCGCCTTGTCTGACAATGACCTTATCGTCGATATTGTTAAGGACCGTCCATCCACTATCTGATTGGCACATGGGAGAAGGAGACTGTGCAATGCACTCTGCGAACACCCTTATTGTTCATTGTGAAGATCGCCGGTTCGCTGAAGACGAATCCCGCGCATCCTATCAGCATTATCTATTCACGAGGCTTTCCGCAAAGGACAGAACTTTTACGGAGATAAGCTTTAGGTATTGCACGTTTGATGGGTGCTATCTGAGAAGCTGCAAGTTCCTAAAATGCGATTTCACGGGATGCAGGTTCATCTCCACGAATTTTCATGGCTCGTCATTTGGTGACTGCCGGTTCGAATATGCAACTTTTGAAAAGACCCAAATCGCACCAGACATTTTGGAAACTCAAGCACCGGATTTAGAAAACCTAAAAGCAAGGTTTGCGCGAAGTTTACGCGTCAACTATCAGCAGCTCGGAGACTCTGAATCGGTAAACAAGGCCATCAAAATCGAGTTGGAAGCAACCAAGACGCATCTCTATGAAGCCTGGCATTCCAAGGCGGACTACTATAGGAAGACCAAATACCCCGGTTGGAAACGGTTTGCTGTATTCTTCGAATGGCTGTGGTTCAGAGTGTTGCATTTTGTATGGGGAAATGGAGAGAGCGCGGTAAGACTCTTAAGAACCCTTGTCGTCCTCTTTCTATTGATGTCCATTTACCACGCAAATCGAGTCGGTGACCCGGGCCAGGTAAAGGCGTACCTTGAAGGTTTGCGGGTAGCGCCAGAAGTGTATCTTGGAGTGCGGTCTTTCGCCCAATATGGAAATTTGTACTTAGCGATTATAGCGACGACACGGCTTCTATCATTCGCGGCGTTAACGTCGATCCTCATCAAACGGTTTAACCGGAGATAGCAATGCATCTATACGCCTTTGGTTCCGTGTGCAGGGGAGAAATTGATCGTGACTCGGACATCGATCTCCTTGCGCTTGTCTCAAGGCATGACGATCGCCTTGACCCGGCCAGGTACTCGATCTACTCCTACAACAAGATGAAAAGCATGTGGAAGAAAGGGAACCCATTCGCGTGGCACCTTTCAGCGGAATCCCGTTTGCTTTATTCAGACGATGGTTGCGACTTCCTCGAATCGCTCGGCCGGCCGGCCCCCTACTCAAATTGCCTATCCGACTGCCGGAGGTTCTATGGAGTTTATCTTGAGGCAATCTCGTCATTAGATGGGGATATGTCCAGCACAGTATTTGACCTCTCCGCGCTTTTTCTAAGCACTCGCAATATAGCGACCTGTTTTGCACTCGGTGTTCTGGGCCAGATGCTATTTTCTCGTCACGCAGCATTGATGCTGCCGCCGGAATTCAGATTGCCGATTTCGGAAGATTGCTATCGAATCCTGGAGAGGGCTCGAATTCTCTGCACGCGTAGCAAGGGGGAGAACATCACAGCCGACGAAGCGAGGCTCGCTCGTTCTGAGTGCGAATCAATAAGACAATGGATGAAAATCCTAACGGAAAGGGCGGAAACTCATGGGCGAATTCAGTAGTCGAATCGAATCTCAGCGCCAAATTCTGAAGGCAGTCAATAGTAGGCCATGGGCGATAGAGCAGCTGTTCGCTCTCAACACGAGTGCTATTCAACGATGGACCTCAGTAAACAATGTTGATAGTTCAAGCCGTCTGGCGAAATTGCTATACTCTGCCTCCGCACAGATCTTTATTATGGCTAACCATAGTGAGGATCAGATCGCCGCTGCCTACGTTATGTCGAAGGACAGAGTCGACGCGATTGCGCTGCAGGTGAGTGAAGAAATATCGAAATGGGAGTAGGCATTCACTTCAGAGCTTAATGGATTCTGGGTCGAAACAGGTCGCTGAGTGACTCGTCAATCGGCAGGATTTGTGCCAGTCAGACTGGATAGGTTTCGATAAACGCCCAGGGGCCCGGAATCGGGGAAGGGGCTGGATGTCACAAGGCCGGAAGTTACCAATTGTCGAGAGGAAGGCTATCCCAGGAACGCCATCACCACGTGGTTGACGACGAAGGCGGCGGCGTAGGCGAGGACCAGCATGTAGGCGAACTGGAGGGCGGGCCACTTCCAACTGTTGGTCTCGCGGCGGACGACCGCCATGGTCGAGGTGCACTGCATGGCGAAGGCGAAGAAGATCATCAGCGCCAAAGCGCCGCCCAGGGTCATGTCGTGGTGCAAGGCGGTTTGCAGGCTGAGGGCGTGGGTGTCGGCCTCAGCGCCATAGAGGGTGCCCATGGTGCTGACCATGACTTCGCGGGCCAGTACGCTGGACAGCAGGCCGATGCCGATCTTCCAGTTGAAACCGAGCGGCGCAATGACCGGCTCAATGAAGTGGCCGAGGCGTCCGATGAGGCTGTCCGCGAGCTCCGGCGTGGAGAGAACGCCGCCGGCCGTGTGGATGACGGGCAGATGGGCCAGGACCCACAGGGCCAGCGTTACGCAGAGAATGATGGTGCCGGCCTGGCGAAGAAAGACGCGGGCGCGGTCGACCAGACGCATGGCCAGCGAGCGCAGGGTGGGCATGCGGTATTGCGGCAGTTCAAGAATGAACGGGGCGTCGTTGGACTTGAGGATGGAACTCTTCAGGAGCCATGCGGTGGTCATCGCGCCCACAAAGCCGGCCAGATAAAGGCTGAGCATGACGATGGTGCGCAGGCCGAGAACGCCGTGGAGATAGAAAGTGTTGGGAATGAAGGCCGCGATCAGCAGCATGTAGACGGGCAGCCGCGCCGAACAGGTCATGAACGGAGTGACGAGGATGGTGGCGAAGCGGTCGCGCTTGTTCTCAATGGTGCGCGTGGCCATGATGGCCGGAACGGCGCAGGCGTAGGCCGAGAGCAGGGGAATGAAGGCCTTGCCATTGAGTCCGATGGTACGCATGACGCGGTCGGCGATGAGCGCGGCGCGGGCCAGGTAGCCGGAGTCTTCAAGAACTCCGATGAAGAGGAAGAGCAGAAGGATCTGGGGGAGAAACACAAGGACGGAGGAGATGCCCTTCCATGCGCCGTCGAGCAACAGGGATTGCAGCCAGCCGGCGGGAAGCAGCGGGCGTACCAGGTTCCCGATATCGGCAAGGATGGCCCCAAAACCGTCGGAGAGCGGCTGGCCGATGGAGAAAACCACTTCGAAAACGCCGACGACGACCAGCAGAAACAGAAGCGGTCCCCAGATGCGGTGGAGCAGGACGTTGTCGATGCGGCGCGTGCCCTCGACTGAGAGCGGGGCGCGGTAGCCGGTGCGGCGGCTGACCTGCGCGGCCCAGGTGTGGGCGCTGGCGGCATTGCCGATGACCGGGAGGGCCAGAGGGCGCTCGGTTTGGCCTTCGGTGTGGCGATTGAGGAACAGGGATACGGCCTCGAGACCGGCTCCATGGACGGCGCTGATCTGGGCGACGGGCACGCCGAGTTCGCGCGCCATTTTGAGCGGGTCGATCTGACCGCCGCGGGCTTCCATCAGGTCGCTCATGTTGAGCAGCACAAGGGTGGGAAGGCCCAAGGCCAGGACGGGCGCGGCGAGCATCAATTGACGGGTGAGGTGCAGGGAATCGAGCACCAGCAGAACGGCGTCGGGCTTGGGCGTGCCGGGCATCATGCCGCGCAGTACGTCGATGGAGACGCGGGCATCTTCAGAAT
>Ga0224529_1000367_pt1 | contig 34604 bp, 29 predicted proteins | sample CBST50metaG_FD_179893 | JGI IMG/M metagenome (GOLD analysis project Ga0224529, IMG submission 179893) | Peat soil microbial communities from Stordalen Mire, Sweden - C.B.S.T50 | ecosystem: Environmental > Terrestrial > Soil > Wetlands > Peat | place: Sweden: Norrbotten County, Stordalen Mire...
TAGACGGACAGCATCGGGCTCTCCCGCTTCAGACGGGATTCTGCTCGATTCGCCCAAATGGGTCAAACCCGACCGGCTACTGTACAAAATACTGTACAAAAATCGACCCGGTTTTTAGTCCGAAGATGCAAGTCGTTAGGAATAAACGACTTGCTTATGGTGGAGGCGGCGGGAGTCGAACCCGACATCAGTGTTGAAAACACTCAACTTACTGATTCTGGGTATGCCAGCTTTGCAGGAAATGCAATGATTTCCAAATCTACTGTACAGTCACTGTACAGTGATTGCCAGCAATTCCCAGAACCCCAACCTTCAGATCTTTTACTGCAAATGAGAGACACTCTGAAGTGCTCTGCAACATTTATACATCAATCGGACCCAGAAAATAGGCAACGCGATCAGGTCAGCATGTTTCATGCCTCGCCCCAGCGCGAGGGGGAACTGGACATGCCGAAGGATTCCGGTGACGTTATAGCATTGCAGCTTTTGGATACCTCCCGGCGTTTCAAGGGTGAGTGCATGGGAAAAAATAGTCCCTCATTCATTGAGGCATCGGCCAGAGGCGTTGCAGCGGCGCTTTAACGATTTAGATAATTTTCTGGAAATATTTATCGTTTTAAAATTGACTTTAGTGAATCCGGATGGTTCAATTGCTCTAGCCTCTTAGCGTTTTCATTCCATTTGAGGCCTGATTTAACGGTTCCCTATGACATTTAGCGATTCAAAATCGAAATCTGAGACCAAGGCGATCGGACTTTACTGGCTGATCGAAGAACTTGGACTGGCCGTTGTGCCTCCTGCTGTTCGCTCCGAAGCGATCCGTGGCGCGCGAAAAACGAGAATCTCGGATGGCACGGTTCTTGAGCAGTATCCGTTGGCATATGGACCCACAGATTTGTTCGGGCACCTCCGCTTTGCCATGCGCTACGAACCCATTGACCTGAATGTGCTCGTCGCCTTTTTCGAAAAGGTGGGCCGCGATGATTTTGAAGCATGGGTCAAAAGCGAACCGGTTGGCAAGTACGCACGGCGCGCCTGGTATCTCTACGAATTCCTGACCGGTGAAACGCTGGATATCCCCGACGTTCCGCCCACGGATAACGTGCTCCTGCTGGACCCGGCATTGCACATCACAACAACCGGCGTTCGTATCCGTCGGCAACGTGTGATCGACAATCTCCTGGGCAACCGTGAATACTGCCCGATGATTCGTCGCACCGATCGATTGAACGATGCCCAACAGAAGCAATTGGGAGAGGAGGCGAAGAAGATTGTCGAAGGCGCAGACCCGACCTTATTGGCCCGTGCGGTCCACTACCTCTTTACGAAAGAGACTAAATCCTCCTTTGCTATCGAGGGTGAGGTGCCAAGTACAGACAGGACGCTACGATTTGTGGCGGCACTAGGACGAGCGGACGACTTCGACACCAGCGACAAGCAGGCCTTCGTGGAACTGCAGAACTCGATCGTAGATCCTCGCTATGCAGCGCTGGATTGGCGTTCCATTCAAAATTACGTCGGGCAAACAGCGTCCAATTACTCTGAAATCGTCCACTTTATCTGTCCCAAGCCGGAAGATGTCCCCAGCCTCATGGACGGCTGGATGCGCATGGTCTCTCGTATCGAAGGCGGCGGAGTCGATCCCATTTGCGCGGCAGCGGTGACAGGATTCGGTTTCGTATTCATCCATCCTTTTGAGGATGGAAACGGTAGAATCCACCGTTTCCTTATTCATCACAGCTTGGCGAAGTTGCAATTCGCTCCGCAGGGCGTTCTTTTCCCGGTTTCCGCAGCCATGCTGCGTACACCGAAAGCATATGATGCCACCTTGAATGCGTTTTCCAAAAACGCCATGCCCTTGATCAAGTATGAAATGGACGATCAACAACGGCTCACTGTTCTGAGCAGCACGGACAAGCTATATCGCTACTACGATGCGACGCCTCAGGCGGAGTATCTATATGAAGCCGTGGCCGAAACTATCCACAAAGATCTTAGAGAGGAAATTGAATTCCTTGAGGTCTTCGACAATGCTATGGCAGCGGTGAAGATGATCGTCGATATGCCGAATGCACGCGCATCCTTGCTCACCCGGTTTATTCTGCAGAACCACGGCACATTATCTGCGAAAAAGCGGCGTCAATTTCCGGAATTGCGCGACGAAGAGATCGTTAGGATCGAATCGGAAATATTCAGAGCGGTTACAACCAAAGAATTCGCGTAACAACAGCACAAGGAGACGAGGTTATGGCAAACAACGAGTTTGATAAGTTTCTGAGCGAGCGCGAAGCCACGCAGAATCAGACCAGGAGCACTGAAGAAGTTGTTGTTCAAGGAGCCACCGCGGAGTGGCAAAACTTGAAGGATGCGACGAAAGCATTGACATCTGGCAAGACCATTGAAGGTAATCGGCTTGAGTGGAGACCTTATAGTGCTTACTATCCAGATTTCCTGCAGTTGAAGAATGTTGCGGCTATCTTCATCGACAGAGGGATTCGCAATGGAGTTCCTCTGGCGTGCAGTATACGATTTGACCGAAACGCTTCTGGCCCTCAGGGTGTGTTTCTTGAAGACAAATCGCCAGTTGCGGCTGAAGTATGGTCACTGGAGCCGCGAGCGGAAGGCCAGAACGTCTTGTGGCATGTGAAAGAGCTCGGCAAGAACTTCACATCGTCAGAGTTGGCTTCTCAGGTTGCGATACGGCTTGTCAAGCAGTTCGAGGCGTACGAAGCAGCATTTGGACGGTGAATGTGGCCTCCAACTCTGCACGAGAGGATGGGCGAAGCGAATGTCTCCGTCTTGCGCTGGACGGGACTGCTGTGTACTTTTCGGCTTCTTCGGCGTCGTGATCGTAAACTCCTGATTTGAGTTCTGCCATTCACCGCGAATGGTGGTTCGGTTGATCTTGGCCACGTAGCAGCCGTAGGTGCTGTCCCGGAAAACGATGGCGATGACCTCGCGGTGCAAGAATAGTCCGGGCTACTCGCGCTGAAAATCACTTCGCCATGATGCTCGCTCCTCAATCTCATTTTCAATGTCGATGAGCTGTGTCTCGTCCTTCCACCACAATAACGTCAACACGATCCTCCCTGCCAGGAGTATCGAGTCTTCATGTATCCAATAGTTTCGTGCATTACGATGGTTGATCCACTCGTCAGCGCCCACTTGTTTGGGCGGAAAAGACCTTCCTTGTCCATTTAACAATGCGTGAGCAATACTGCCGGCTCCAGGACGCGGTTCTGGCCAGAGTTTATCTCTTACCTCACCATTCGTCACGTACCACTCGCGTTTCTGCGGACCATTACAGATAAGCATGGCGGGGGACTCTCCGTATTCGACCAAGCGAATAGCGGTCGCAGTTAGGCTTGTACAGAAGATTGCGCCAAGTCCTTCGACTGTTTCAAATGTTACAGGGCTTCGATGAGTGTGCTTGCGAAACATCTTTCCCGGCAATAACAAGTCACTCGCAAAGCGGTTAGCTCTTCTTTCAGGATTCTCCTCTGACCACTCCTTTACAAAATTCTTGTCTTCGCACTGAAATGAGACTTGCCCACGATCCCGCATCCAGTGCCCCAACTCATGACCGGCAGAAAATCGCTGTCGCGGACGGGAGCAATGTTCTTCGATCGTGATGATCGCTCGATCTTTATACCCCATGATCCGGGCAGCACAACCTGAGAGCGGCTGATAGCGAATTGTCGCGCCACAATCTTCTGCTATTGCCTCGATGTCAATATCTTCAGGCTCTTGAATGCCGAGGTCTAGCAGTACTTGTGACGGTGATCGATACCAATCAGGATTCGGACTCATTGTTCTTTTCTCCGAGGTCCTCAATCGCGCCCAACGCATCAAGCTCCTCAAGGGCACTCTCAATATCTCCATCTGTCAAAGAACTTAGATCCCGATGCTGCATCGTCAGAGCAGATTGAATGCCCGGGTTGGCCTTGAGAAGATCGAAAAATTGGAATCTCCGTGCCTCGACGCTCGGAGCAATTCTACGTTCGCGGCTCTCAATCCTCTGCGAACTCTCTTTGTATCGCTGCCTGGCATGATGGAGTTTCTGCTGTTGAAATTTCTTAACCCCCGCCAAGAGCGCCGCTCTTGTTTGTGCAGCCAACGCCTCCACGTCTTCTCCTGAGGACAACACATCTTCCTCGATTTCTCCAGGGGACGCCGCTCCAATCGAATCGGAGATTTGGTCAAGAAAGTTTTCCGCCTGTTCAATCGTCCACTGTTTCTTAACGGACATTGTGAATTCCCTTCGGCCAACGTGCAGCAACCTGTCGGCGAATTCGCCGGACGATGGTTTCGTATGTTTTTCTGTCGATACCAAGCGCGTCAATGATCTCTGTGCCAGACATACGGTCCCACAAACCGTCCATAACAACATGCGCTTCGGGATCATCCGAGAAAGTCTCTTGAATCTCAGTTAACAAGTTTGACGCGATGGCCGCCTGTTCTGGATTCAATCCTGTAGCGGGAAGGAGATCGACCGGGCTGAGTGCTTCCTTTCCGTCTTCATCAGGCCCAACGAATTGGCTTGCTGGAAGTTCAAAGCCCTTTGCTTTCGCTGCTTCCCAGAGGTTAGAGGCAATGCTTTTGATTGCACCCATCAAAACGCCGACAAAATCCACCTTCTTCGGATTCCAGTGACGGCGCTCTTCCAGTAGGGCGCAAACCGCATCCTGCAAAAGATCCTCTCCAGAGTGGACAATGCCGCGGAGGCCCAGCGATTGGGAGCGGTTCCATGCAAAAGCGTTAAGCTTCAGCAAATCAGCCGTTTTGAGCTTTGCAATAGCCTGCTCAATCTCTTCGACTGACGCGACTACCTCCGATTTCGACTGCGGATTGTCTGGCGCCACCCATTCACCCCATTTGCCATCCACTCAATTATCTATGCTGCCTGGCAGAACAGATCGGACAAATAATATTTTGTCTTTTCTGTCCGACACCCCACGTCCTTCAGCATACCTCTATGAAAGCAATATTCTCCGGCCAGAGTCGGAGCAGGAGCGAAGATGCAAAACACGGAGCAGGGACGCAATGAAATGGAAATCTTGGTCGAAGGCGAGGGGCTGGCGGAAATTGAGGCCATCCGGATTCCTGTCGGCAGCGCTGCAAGCGAGATTGTTGCGGCAGTGGCGGTAAAGGGCGGCTTCCCGGTTGAAGGGGCGTTCCTGTTCGTCGAGGATTGCGACGAGCCTATCGACCTCGCAATTGTCGTGGTTAACGAAGAAGCAAGCGGCAAGGTGCATCATGTACACCGAGCGCGCAAAATTGAAGTGGAAGTCTTCTACCAGGGGCGTCGGATAGAGAAGCAATTCGCTCCGTCTGCGCGAATTCAGCGCGTACTTGACTGGGCCGCAGGTTCCACTGGCTTCAGAATCGACCCAGCCATTGCGCCCGAAATGGAGCTCGCACTCCACGGACAAACCAAGGCCCTTCCCAAAAGCGCTCATATTGGTCGTTATGTACGGCATCCGCATTGTGAGCTCGCTTTTGACCTCATCCGCGGCATCGTGCCAAACGGAGCGGCGCGATGAGCAACCTTTGTCCTGCGGAACAGGCGGTCGCGGCCGATCTTGTGTCCGCCCGCTTCCGGATCGGGATGAAGCGTGGTTATTGGCGCGAGGTATCGTACGCGTTTCCGATTCTGGTAATCTCGGTGGCCGCAGTTGAGCCGGATGGTAATTCAAGCGAGTACTTCTTCCGATTCGAACTGACGGAATTTCCTGGCACCGCGCCAGATGTCAGGATTTGGGACTCTGAGACAGACGCGCTACTCGCTTTTGACAAGCGCCCCAAAGGCTCCCACCGTGTCACCGAAGCCTTTAAGTCGTGGGGCAACGAGACCGTTTACCGGCCATGGGATCGCGCTGCGGGCGCTCATGGAAACTGGACAACATCTTATCCCGATCTAGCGTGGAATGCGAGGCGCGATCTTGCCTTCATTCTTGAGGATTTGTATGGCCTTCTTACTTCGAACGTTACTGCGCGTAGCTCTCGGCAAGCAGCCTAGGCTGCTCTGCGATTCGCGAACCTGGAATGATGGTGTTGATGAGTTGATGCAACGCACAGGGAGGACACGCGAAAGCGGAGCCTTTCTTCACGGCAGCATTGAGGGCAGGATTCGGAGGATACAGAAATTTCTGTATTACGACGATATCGATCCAACGTGCTTCCAGCACGGCATTGTTGAGTTCGACGGCGGACGGTTCGGGCTTGTGTGGGAAAAGTGCCGCGAATTGAACTTGGTAGTAGTTGCCGATGTGCATGTGCATCCGCGTGGGTATGGTCAAAGCAGCAGCGATCGTCAGAATCCTATGATTGCTGAATCTGGGCATTTGGCCATCATTCTCCCGCACTTCGCAGCTCAAGCGCATATGCCGGGCGGAATTGGCATCTATGAGTATCTCGGTTCGCGCCAATGGCTTGACCATAGCCTTCTGGGGGATCGAGTGTTTCATGTAGGATGGTGGCCACAATGAGCAACAGCCTGATCGAAATTGATTCTGAAACTTCTCGTATTCGCGCTGCTCTCGTTAATACTGGGCGGCATACGTTTTCCGAGGCAGAGGGTAAGCTCGCGGCGTCCAGATTGTCTCTCGTGATCGGAGATGATGCTGTCTGTACGCCTGCTGGTCAGGCGGCGTTCCTGACGGCGGCTGCCACAGGCGCGCGATGTTTCGGCAGTGTCAGCGTACATGGCTCAATGCATCAGCCCTTACTACTCGCCTTACCGATAGCCGGAAAATCACTCTACGAAGCCGCTACGTATTTCGGTGCTCAGGAAACTGAGGCACTGTCGTCAAGCCGAAGAGTATTGATCGGTTCAGGTATAGAGAAGGGTGGCGGCTGGTCAGTGCAGGCTTTCTGGGACGGCTGGACTGCAGGGACCTCCCCGGGAAAGATGCAGGTGAGCACCGGTAGGGGCGATTGCGCTCTGGCTGGTGTCAGCGCAGGTGCGCTTGCAGTCGGACAGGCATTTCTTGCAGAACAAGGCGATCTTCGCGCTGGTAAGACGACTCAAAGCCTGTCGCTTTGGGCACCAGGTCCGAACGAATTGATTTCAGACCAAATCGGCCCTTGTGCTGGTGAAGTTTATTTACCAAGTGAGCTTTGGTTTATCGGACTCGGGAATCTGGGACAGGCATACTTATGGTCACTGGCGATGCTGCCATACCCGCGACCAGAGGACGTTCATTTGTTCTTCCAGGACGATCAGCGAATTGGAAGGGAGAACTGGGGAACATCAGTACTGGTGCAGCGGGGTCGGTACGGCATTTTGAAGACGCGCATTGCCGAGGAATGGGCAACTGGACGCGGATTCCAGGTCCGACGCCTTGATCGCCGCTTCGACGAACATATCTTGCGTTCTGACACTGAGCCAGGAATTGCATTGGCAGGGCTCGACCGTATGCCCGCCCGCCGTCTACTTGGCCACCGAGGCTTTGAGTACATCATCGATGCAGGATTGGGAGCAACAGTGGCCGACTACCAGAAATTCCGCATCAATGTTTTCAGTCGTTCGGAAGATCCTGCTATGCACTTTCAAGGTGTTGAAGATCAGCAAGTGCAGGTTGCGCAAGAACTGATGCAGTTGCCGGCCTATCAAGATCTCGCTCATGTCCGCGACGACGGAGGCTGTGGTGCCGCGATGTTGGCTGGAAGTAGCGTAGCTGTTCCGTTCGTCAGTGCCGTTGCGGGTGCCTTCGCCGTTACGCAGGCCATCCGTATCGCTTCAGCGCAGGCGCATCACGTCAGCATCGCAGGCGATGTCTGCGACGTGAGGAGCGTCAGAGCGGTGCTCGGGAGAACACCGGATCGCTTCTCTTTGCCGAATATGTTGGCCGCTCCAACATGTGCGCATCGTTGATGCGGACATCTGTTTTGCCCGGGGGCATCAGTTCGTATGATTGGTTTTACTCGTTATGGATTCCAGCACTTGACTAACCTGATCGTCATCTCGATGCACTACAGAAGAAGAGAAGAAAGAATAACCTCACCAGCAGCTTCGCGATCTACGACGTCGATTGGTTCAGGGAACGCCGGGCTACCCGGAGACCAGAGTTCCACATCCCCTGCGTGTGTGTCGTAGTACTCCGGACTAACTGTGATGCGAAGCTTCTTCATTCCCGGCGTGAGGTACTGGAATTCGCTGCTGTGCGTCGCCTCCACTTTTGCATCGGGTAGAAACACTTCATTGCGGGCGAGAACGTCGCGGAGATTTCCCAAGCCATATAGAGCTTCCGGGCGCTGGTCCATTTCGAGCTCGGAGACTATCAAGCTGTCCAGATCGAATGAGGTTCCCTCTGTAGTCGCAATCGCCTCTTCAATTCCGGCTATGAGCCGGTTATCGCCCGATGGGGTATCCGTGCCCAAAACCGCCGCTGCAATTCTTTGGGACACACTGGAGAGAATCGGCTGAAGCTTGCCCACAACGGAGGTGAAGAATCCTATCCGCTCCTGAAGCACACGGTATACCGCTGTCTCGATGGTGTCATCGTATTGAAGATTCACGATCCGAATCTTCGGGTACTTCTGTCCGACGCGATCAATACGGCCGATTCGCTGTTCAACTCGCATCGGGTTCCACGGCAGGTCATAGTTGATGAGTGCCCCACAGAATTGGAAGTTCAAGCCCTCAGCGGCGGCGTCGGTGCACAACAAAACATCGGCATCTCCATTCTTGAACCTGCGCTTTGCTTGATCTCGCGGTATCTGCTCCCATTCAGATTCACCGATCGGAATCTCCCCGCCTCGTCCCGAATAACACATCATCTTCAAACCCGGCGCAGTCCGCAGTTGATCTCGCAAGAAGTCCATCGTATCCGTGAACTGTGTGAAGACCATCACCTGGTTGTAGCCGCTGGCTCGCAACTCATCAATCACGGTCCTAAGTTCACGTGCCTTGGTATCAGGGGGGAGGCCGCTAACGCGAAGGAGCAAATCTTCAATCGAAGAGCGCTCCTCGAAGTTCAGCGCCTCGCGCTCCATCTCCGTAACCTCGTCAGTGTCGAGCAATTCCTCCGCGAGATCGTCGTCTGGCAAATCCTCATCCGTCGTGCCGGAGATGGCCCCATCCCCCTTCTTAATCGCTGCCAGCCGTTTCTCCAACGTCTTGGTCAGGGCATAGAAGCTGCTGGCCAATCGCTTGCGGTAGATTGTCATCACAAAGCCGACAGCGGTCTTTGTTGATGCTGAAGCCTTGTTGTATGTCTCACGAATATATGTCTCGACCAATTCATAGATATGGCGCTCATCATCGCTCATATTCAGGAAGCGGTCATCGACTTCGCGGTCAGCAATTGGTGTGGAGATGCGGCCCTCTTTGTAGTAACGACGCAGGAGGTCACGGGTGTTTCTGGAGATCAACCTGCCAACCGGCGAGTTCTGACGAAGAATGTGCAGAGCGGTATCACGATCCCTAGCTGAGAGTGATCTGCGAGGCATGGTCGCCTCGTCTCGGAGAGTTCTTAGCAGCCGCACGGCTGTAAGTCGGGTGGTCCGCGTCGCGGCCTGGACTGTCTCAGCCGAGACCTCACCGTACCGTTCCTCAAACACCCGGAACAACCTGGCTAACAATTCAAACTCTTCATGCGAAGGCGATGGCTTAGCCAGCGCATCGTAGAAGTTGACGAATGCTTGATCCGTCCACTCCGGCGGCATACCCAGCAAATTCAACAGATCCCAAACCTCCACTGGGTGTACCTGTAGAGGAGTTGCTGTCAGAAGCACAAGCCCCTGGGTTTTTCCGCGTAGTCCGAGCATCAGACGCAATAGGGCGTTTGGTCCCCGGCTCTTTGCCAAGCCAGGAGACTTGCGCCGCGCATGATGCGCCTCGTCGAGGATGACTAGGTCCCAGGGCGCTGCTTGATCCAGAATCTCTCGCGCACGCTCGGTCCGCCGCATCAGTTGGCTGGAAGCCAGAACAATGGGTTCATCGTGCCACTTGTCTGGATCGACACTCCGCACATTCTTGCCCCGAAGCGCCGGCGACTCATACCACTCCAGGCGATGCCCGTCATAGATCGGCCAATTCAGGTTGAACTTCTCGCGGAGTTCCAGTTGCCACTGCTTCAACACTCCCTTCGGAGCGAGAATCAGAATCCGCTTGGCTCGTCCAGATAGCCATGCCTGACGCAGCAATAGTCCAGCTTCAATCGTCTTTCCCAGTCCTACTTCGTCAGCAATCAAGAGCTTGGGCGGCCACTGGCGGTACATACGCTCGAAGGCTTTGATCTGATGAGGCCATGGCTCGATAGCGGCCGTGGCTTCTCCCACACGCTCCGCCGCTGGCCCGTCAAAGGAAGGCGCGTACTTGATGTAACCCCACAACAATCTGCGCTGTTCTGCCGGGTCAAGCCCATCGCCTTCTAATGAAGCGGGAGCCTTGATCTGGTGATCGGCCGCGTCCACTTTCTCCAGACGAGCAGGCATATCATTCTCAGGCAGGAAGCGCAGCAGGTTCTGCTCGATTGCCGAAGTTACATCCAATGTGATGAGCCGCGGGCTGGTGCCTGACCAGATGCGCGCAAAGTTCTGTTCCTCTTCATCCACCCGGCGCGTATCCTGCTCCCATGACTGAAAGACATTGATGCTCTCCCAGTTCTCCCGCCAGCCGTAGACGGTTTCATTCAGGCTGCCATTCCAGGCCAGGCGATGACCGGCTTTGTCCTCAACAATCCCGGCCTTCTCGTGAAAGATTCCATTGCTGGCAATCGGCTGCCGTTTCAGGTCGCAGGGCACAGCCACACGCACGTCGAGAATTCCCTTGGCCACCATCCATGCCAACAGTTCGAGCGCATCGTGTTCGTCAGGATTTTCCGTCTGTAGCGGCATATTCCCGATATGCGCCTCGATAGTCGTCCGCAGCTCCTCGCCCTTGCGGATCGCTTCGACTTCCTCCTCATGCAGGGTGCAACCGACGATCAGGCGCATATGCCCATCGTTTCGAACAAGTCCCTCGATACCGCGCGCCGCCAAGGTCAGCGCAGTAGCCGAGAAAAATCCCGTCGAGCGGTCGTACCGATTCGCACACCGGAGTGCCGGAACATAGAAGCACAGCACCAGATTGCCATCCTCTGGTGTGTATTTCAGCTTCCATTTGAAATCCGGCAGTAGGCTCATTAGATTACGAGTGCCTCCTCGATACGCAACTTCGACAACAGCGTCGGTTCATCCACTTGTTCTGTGAACGCAAGCCGTCTCAAATTCTCAAGGGCCTCAAAGTCGCTTCCGAAGCCGGAGAGCGCCGGTGTCAACTCAACCTTGGAGAAGGTCGCCGAGACTGGCAGCACTTCGAGCACGGCCTGTAGAGCGACATGGAATGCCGGCTCCGTGAGCCAGCCGCCCTTTTCCAGCAACTCGCGGGCAGCCTCCAGGCTGCGAGCGCGTGCCGCGTGGGCTGCATGGTGGAGAACGTCGAGCATGGCCCGTGATCCATCCGCCGGCCCCAGGAACATCTTGGCCGCCCGTTGCTGGCTGTCCAACAGAACAATGTCACTGGACTTCTTCGTTGCCAAGTGGCCCACAATCTCTTTGTCCAGATCCACGCCAACGGCGCGCGCAAGGCGAAGGGCTTCGTCGTAGGGAAAGACAGCCGCTTTATATGCATCCCACGCAAGCACAAACCAAGCGGTTATGGCGTCCATATCGGTGCGAGCTTTGCGATGCGTTAGTTGCTCTAAACGCCAGCTCTTAACCTCACGGCGAGCCGCCGTGAGCGCATCTTCCGGTGTCACTGCATAAGGATCTATTTCCTCTGGAAAGAGTTCAGCCTGCTTTTTGCGCTTCTTCTCAAGCTCGGCCTGTGGACGCGGAGTGCCACGCTCCAGCGGCCAGAATTCGGAGAACTTCTCCAACGCCGGTCCAAAGCTTGCCAGGTAGAGATCGACGCCGGTGATCCCGGCATCCTGAAACTTCTGCACGCGCTCGCGAACCGCCTGTGCAACCAGCGGCTCCACATCTTCCCAGTAGGTCTTCTCTGATGTCTCGGCCTGCTCTGGTCGAGGGCGGCAGGCCAGGAAGATGGTGCTGTTGGCCGCAGACTTGTCCTTGATATGCAGGCTGCCTTCGGCCTCGGTGTTGATTGGCCAGGAAGCGGTGATCGTAAAGCCGGCCTTCATCAGACCAGTGGTCAGCGCATCCCAGGCCCCGGTGGCCTTGTGGGTAAACATCAGCGTGAGCACGCCATTCGGTTTCAAAACGCGGCGGCATTCGGTGAAAATCGCCGCCATTCGTTCTTGATAGTCGCGGCCAGCGAGTACCTTTGCACCCTTCTGGCCTTTGAAGCGAGCGGGGTTGGCAACCGCTTCGTGGTCCTTGTCGGTAAGAAGACGGCGGAAAAGACTCGGCTCCACGTAGCCAGCCGTGCGCTTGAGCCAAACGTAGAAGAAGTCCGAGAGCTCGGCGTACATCACATTGTCGTAGTACGGTGGGTCCATCACGACCACGTCGATGGTGTTGTCATCGATGTGGTCGAGGTGATCGCCAGATTTGCAAGTGATGGTCACGGGCGGCGGCACATAGTCTGCTGGATGAGGTGCATCCTCATCGACAAAAAAAAGCTCAGATCCCTTCGCGCTGCGCTTGGTTGCTTTAGCCGCAACTTTGGCTGCCGCTGCTTCTTCCGGGCGAACCAGCGCGACGAGCTCTTCGATGCACTTGCCGGTTTGACCGACGACCCAGTCGTAGCCGAGGCCAACGATAAGCGGGGCCATTTCTACATAGGACCACTTGAAGGCGAAATCATGGCGATCAAAAGTGCCTGCGATTACCTCACGAGTCGCGTGCCAGTGTGTCATACGCGAGTTGTAGTCGCGTAGCTTGTCCAGGCTCAAGGCAAAATAGACATAGGCTGCCTTACGCAAATCTGTGAGAGCGCCAGAGGCGCGATCTGTTTCAAGAAGTTCGCGGTAAACCTCGACGCTTGTGCCGTGCCCAAGCAACTGACGCGGAGAAAACATATCGCGCCATAAAGGCATCCCATACTGAATCGGACGGTCATCGTTCGTGTCATCAGGAAACGCTTCGCTCGGCACAATGTCATTCGCCTCCCACTCAGGAATCTTAGTGGCAAGACGCTCTGCAATCACGGCACTGTTATCGTCTTCGGTTCCTGGTGAGCGAAAGCCTCGCTCCCATTTCTCCTTGAGCCTTCCGGTCTTGCTCCGCGTCTCAATCCGCTGCTTGTATACGATTGTGTAAAGTTGATCGCCCATGCCGCCAGCCTGCGCCTGACGCTTTATCTCATCGCCATCAACCACGCGAGCGCAGTCAGGAAAAGGGCAGCGAGCATCTCCATCGTTGACTGTGGCTTCGGAATGCTCTTCCAGTTTGTTCACTATCTCAAAGTGACATACACGTCCCGACGTGAGCGGCCCAGATGACAATTCAGGCAGGAGACGCACGCCTGTTCCATCGGACGATAGCCTCCAATTCGGCGATAGCGGAATCAACCCATCACAGTATTGGCAACGAATCGTGCGGGCGTATAGATAGCCCAGAACCAATGTACCGTCCGGCTCTGGAGGAAAGATGTCCTGGTAGCGTGGCTCGACGTTGGCAAGAAACCTCTTGCAGAGTTCCTCAAACTCCCGCACTAACGACATTCCATGTTTGGATGGGTAGTCAATGGTTGCATGGAGAATGAGAGCCGCAACAGGATTCAGATCGTTGGCGACTGCACGGGCACCAAGTCGCTCCGCTTCGAAAGGGATGCTACCCCCGCCTGCTGTTGGATCGAGCACGAGCATATTGGCGATCTCTCCGCCAACTGCTGCGTTCAAGATCGCTTTCTCTTTCGCGTCAGGTGTGTACTGGAATGCCCGACTGTACCCATACGGGTTGAGGCCGAGATCTTCGCCAGTGCGCTTGGCCGCGTCTATTCTCCGCTTCGTCAGTACTGGGTCACCATGAATACCGATTGCATGAAGAAACTTATCATGATCGGCATCGGCCGGCAGCAGAGATGCCAATACCGCCGCACGCGACGCCACCAACGGCCGCCGTGCCCACCAAACATGCAGATAGTATGTCGGAGGGAGAGCTGTCATTGATCGGCGCTCTCGAACACTCTCTTCGCCTAAGGCCCCGATTGGCATCCACTCTTCAATCAATCGTCTTTCGCTCATCAGCTCTTTTTCTTCCCGTCATGAGGTGCTGTGGTTGGCTCGGGAAGATCATCGAGTTCATCAAACAGCGGGGTTTTGCTCGGAGGGATCACCAGTTCCCAGGTTGAGACGACCTTCATCCCTGCCTTGGTTGCGAACTTTCTTACATCGTCGTCGTCCGAGTAGATAGTATGAGCGTCATTCACCTTGGCCACAGCTACGATCTGTCGATCAAACTTGACCTTCTGGTAGGGCGCATCGGAACCGGCCTTCTTTCCGCCCTTGCCCCGGTCGGCAAGTTCCATTGCCGCCAATTCAATCGCCGCCCGCTCGTCGAAGGGCCGCAGCAAGAGCGTCTTGGCTGCCTGAATCTTCTCAAGATACTCAGGCCCTTCTTTGCCGGCCAGGATCAGGAATTCACTCAGCACGGGAGTGGGAATCACAACCCGCTCATTTTCCGCGTCAAGATCGAGGATGAGCTGTTCGATGCGCTCCTTGCACTTTTCGAGCGGACGTTTGGTCTGCGGGTCGTTGGGCGGTATGGCCTTCGGATGTAGCAGCAGTGCCAGGGTCGTGTTGTCGATAGCCACCATTCAGTCGTGCCTGCGTTCTATTTTGTGCCGTGGCGCAGCTGTTCAAGCTGCTTCAACGGATCTTTTGCCTGTTTCCATCCAGACTCGATGCTGCGCAATTCGCCGATGTTCTTGCGAATGTCGGCATCTTCGATGACACGCATCGACTGTGCCAGGAAGGATTTCATCTCCCAAGCGCCGCTCGCAGTTCTCGTCCAACTGCCAACACCTTCCACGCGAACCACGCCGGTAAAGAGGTGCTTGGCGATCTCCTTGGCGAGACCCCGCTTGGCATGAATGATGTACTTCTCTTTTCCGTCTTCAAGATGGACAGGAACAGGATCGTTCTCGCCGCCGATCTTGATGGGAACTCCCTGGAAGGAGCCGGGCTGCTGAATGGGGCCGAATGCGGGCATCTGGAAGCGGTCTCTGCCGGGAAACACGATCACTTTGGAACCGGACGGATCGGCAATCGTGCCCTTGGCATTGTCGTCGGCAAGCCGGTTATCCAACCGCGCGGCAGCTTCCATGATGCGGTCGTTGGCGCTCCGATTACGGACAGTGTGCAGGCGCTCGCGTACCTTCGGCTCAGCCTCCCATTCCACCTTGGCGACCAGAATGGTGCTGCCTTTTTCCAAGCCGCCGGGATGCACACTCTTCTCATTGCCCAGAAGCACCGCGAAGTCCGCCATGTATTCAGCCAGGCGGTACATGGGTATGGTGCTCGGCGTGAAGGCGTCGATGGTGAGGCGAAACTCTCCGGATTGTTTTGGCTTGCGCGGCATAAGCCTCAACCTCTCTATGGGATAGACGCACGAGGGTGCATAAACGATTCCCGCGGCGGGCCTGAAATCACGCCACGCATCACGGGAATAAAGAGGCCGCCGCCGTTATCGCCAGAGCATCCTCATTTTAAGTCGGAAACCCTGGAATCGACTAAACAATTTAAGGAAGGGTGCCGTGTTGACTACCTGAGCGGATCAGTTAGCAGGAAACGGAGCGCGGTCAGCACCCGACGCGGGTTCTTTCGATGAATGGCCATGCTGAGCCAGTAGCTGGCCTCCTCTTTCTCCATAGCCTCAACACCCTCGGCAACCTGACGCATCCGGGGGCGGCTGCGCATCGGCGCCAGCACCCGAAATAACAGTCCCAAGGTCAGCGCCAGCTCTTCCGGGATGTTGTATCCCTGCACCTGTCGTTCGACCTGCTTTCTGGCTAGTACTGGGCGCAGCGAAGAGATGCGCAGCCCGGCACGCTGCATCTGCTTGAAGACACGATGCTCGACAAGCTCCAAGGCTTCTCCGCGCAAGCCGGCCAATCGCGTCGGGCTAGTAAGCTGCGGCGTGGCCGGTGAGGGCATACGCCAGACCTCGATCTCGGTATCACCCAGACCATGGTGGCGAATGCGAACCTCGTACTGCGGCACGGATTTTGGCGTTTCGATCAAGCGAAGGCGGGGAATCCTGGCTGTGTTGTTCATGGCAGAGCCTCTGCTGATGCTGTAACGTAAGCTGCGCCCATGGACTGCTGGGTGAGCCTCTCTGTCAGTTTATCGGCTGCGTCTCCATCCAGCGAAAGCCCGTTGGCAAAACTAAGGTTGAAGGTGGCAACCAATCCACGATCTACCGCAGCACGGTACTGTGGTCCGAGGAAATCTTTGACGGGCAGGGCATCTTCTACCGGCCCTTGAAATGTGAACCTAAATTCGCCTCCGGCCTCCGTGCCGTACTCGCCCTCGAATTCGACCTTGACCTTTGCGCCGGCGATGCCGCCCACCAAAGCCAGCATCTTGAAGGCGTCCACCTGTTCAAACGGCCGGATGGTGAGCAGCCGAATCTGCTTGATCCCGGACGAGCGCGTCTTTTCCCAGAGAATCCTGAGAGCTTCGCGCAGAACGCCTTCGTGGGTGAACGAGTCTGGCTCGGCAGTCGTGCTGCTGGTTGGGATCGGTGGGGTTAACCCCGGTGTAAGCGGTTGTTGTACTGTCCCAGCAGTCGCCGGGAACTGCGTCGCTGGCCCGGTCGGTCCTCTGAGCAGCGGAGCTTCGGGAGCAACCGGCTTGGGACGCGGCCATATGCCATGCTCGCGGGCATACGTCATCGTGAAGACGATGGCGTCGGGTTCGATGTTGATATGTGTGAAGGGGTCGCCTGGTCCAAAGAGCAGTTCCCGGAACCGGTACACGTACTCGCCACGTTCGACGCCGTTTTGAATGCCCCGCGTGAACGGCATATCGCCGACAAGAATAGGGAGAGCGGGATCGCGCCGGAATTCAGCACGGAGATCGAAGGTGCTGATCTGCCCCTTGCGCAGCGGCGTCCGGTCGCGAACAAAGCTGGGCGAATCAGGAGCGTCTTCGGGCAGCCGCAGCTTGTTGCTTTCACGAAGCACTTGCGTGGGGGGACGCTGGCCGTTATCAAGCGTGTCGTTCTGGGTGACTTCGATGGCCGAATGTGCCAGTTCCGTGTCGGGCGAAAGTGGCTGGCGCGAGGGATAGAAAATGTGGCGGTAGCAGAGCTGGATTGCCGTGTTCACTCGTCCGCCCGCCTTGCGAGACCATTCCAACAGAGTATTTTGCTGGTGCTGCGCCAGTTCGTTCATGCGCTGAGGCTTGATCAACTCCTGCAAAGCGAGAAAACGGGCCATCTCCCGGCGCATCTCGTTGATCTTGGCTTCTTCCGCAACGACGAAGATCAAATTGTTGCGCAACTTGCGGAAGCCTGCCCCATCAGACCCCACGTTTTTGTGGATTCGGGCGATCAATTCAGGCACGGCGTCCACTGTCGTGCCGACGGAGACACTGTCGTACGACATGAGGGCGAGCAAGGGCTTGCCGCTTCCAATTTCGTCGGGGACATCGACCGGAGCCGCCGGGAATGGGATGAGCTGAAATTCACCCTGGAGATAGAGAAAACGAATCCGGGAGGACAACTCGGACCGCACCTCGCCGGGGTCGCAGAGTTGAATCTGACGCTCGACGATCTGGGTGAGGTTTGCGTCCGTGAGAAAACGGAGCGGGGCACCCGGCTTGTCGTCGAGGTACGCGGAGCGTTCCTGAAAGCGCTTCCGAGCGTCCTCAATAAATCCAATATCCAGCGACGGAGCCAGAATACTGTATCGCAAATGGTCGGGAGCAATTCCTTGGATCTGAGAAGGAAACCCGAGGGAATGGAGAAAAATGGTTCGCGCCACATAGGTGGCGTAGGGCGGCAGGCCGCGATAGAAGGTGGAATCGATCTCCTGGGCCAGAGCAGTGCGATTGCCTTCACCAGAGATGTCGTTGCGGATGGCTGGGTTGTAGATTTGCAGGTTGAGCCGGGTCACGAATTCTTGGTGGATGGGGCTGAAGCCGGGATCTATATGGTGTACGTGGATCGCGGTGGCATCTGACGGCTGCGTATCCCAGAGATGACCCACTGTCCGGGCAAGGAGACGCAGCATTCCACGTACTCGCTGAAAATTGGCCAGCGTTGCAGTCTTGCCGGTGAGGGTGTCGAGAACCTCTGGGTGAAATGGATAGGACCGGCGAAATGATTCGACGATCTCTGGCTTCATGACCTCGCCCGGGATTGAATCGCGCTGAGCGGACCACAATGCTCGGTACGCGTCTACGGCTTGGGCGGCGAGGTCCTCATCTATTGACTCAAAAAGGCGGCGACGCAAAACCAGGACGGTCTCGTCATCCTCCGTGGGGTTGAGGAGCGTGGCCTTTCGGGCAGAAACGCTCTCCGCCTCGGCCATCTTCTCCGCTAGGAACTGATTCTCTTGGGTGTAGGCATCCTGTGCTTTGCCGTCCCGACCAACAGCTAATGTGTAGACGAGTACAGCGTTGGGGGTGCTCTCGACCGCCTTGAACAAGGCCGTTAGGAAGGCCGTCAACTGGTCTCGCGCCGCCGGCATACTCTGGACCTTGCGCAGGTATACCGAGAGTTCGTCGAGAAGGATCAGCGTGGGTTCCCCGCCGAAAAGCTCTTGCAGAGTCTCGGAACCGGGGGCAGTGCGGGATTCATCGCTCCTGCGGATACGCTCATAGCCCGCAGAGCCAGCCAACTGGGCCGCCAGTTCACCCCAGGGGGTATACGCCAATGCACCGCATTGCATTTTGCGCCCGTTGGACGGGTCGGCGTTCTCGCCGTCATAGGCAGCAATGCGGACGTTTCCAGCAGGTAGAATCGACGGGTCCACGAATTCGTTGATATTTTGGATGGTCCGCCCACTACGCACTGCGTGAACAAGAGCGATCAGACCGTGTGTTTTACCACCACCATAGGAAGTATCCAGGCGGAAGATCGAGGCAACCCCCTGCCCGTTACTCAACCGGCCGCAGACGTTCAAGAGCAGATCTTTCAATCCGCGAGTTGGGTAGGTGTTCGAAAAGAAGAGCCCTGGGTCGGCGTACTGAACTGGCGCATTTCCTCGGAGAACCTGTGCCAGGTCTGCGGCAAACTCCGCGTCTGCCATCGTGCCCTGGAGAACGTCGTCCTTGGGCTTACAGGCAGAAAAGATGGTAGGTAGACTTGCTAATGCTTTAGGAGCGGTAGCCATGGGTATCACTCGCGATTGTAGTCCAATGTGCCATATGGTGGGCAAAGATTCGAGTTTTGGGAACCCGCCTCATTGCCCAGGGTGACGCGTGGCAGAAGATGGTTATGGTTGCCCTGCATCTTCATCACCAGTGTTGGCAAGCCTCAAAGTGTCGCCAAAAGCACAAGCTCTGTCTCGCGAGAGTTATTCTTGTCCGATCAGGGGCTTGAAACCATCTTCATCCTCCTCATCTTATTCACCTTCACCGCCCTTCTGTGTAACAGCGAATGCAGCACATTCGCGCTTGTCTCTGCGAACGGTCAGCAATTGTGTGTCAATGGTGTGCTTCGGCACGAAGCAATAGTTGTAGAACGCCTCGAACAGCGCGACTTTCGGAATCATCTCTTGCTCCAAGAGATCGTGCAGATGATGCATGTATGAGGGCGGAATGACTCTGGCGTGATGATGTGCGTCAGCCTTTTGCCCGTGAATTGCGTGGTTGCATATCGCCATTTTTTCAATCCTGGCATGGATCTCGGATTTCCTGAGACGAAGAATCCTGGCCAGCGCTTCGACCGAGAAACAATCGCATCCAATGTTCGCGCCTATGACGACCAGATTCAGTTGGCAAACAACTGAGCAACAACTTGATCTCGACATCGCGCTTTATTAGATCGACGGTGCAAAGAGCTCCCGTAACAAGTGTGCAGTCGCCAGAGTTCAGCAGAGCGGGAATAGCCGTCACGCATTTCTCCGAAACCCGAGAAAGACTCTTCCTCGTGGAACCTCATTCCGCAACTTCACCTGTGTGCAAGATGGAGCGCTGAGTGACCAGCAAGTCGTTCAGGCGGTCCAGAAGGATGGTCTCCAGTTGCCGTACATGCGGGGCTGGCTTGGAATGGGCCCGATGCAGTATCAAACCGATTTTCGGGAGTTTGGGAAACCCTTCAAGAACGCGAAGTTGGCTGGGGAGTCCAACACGGGTGCGAACTGTGATTCCCAGTCCTGCGCTGACGGCGGCCCAGATTCCGCTCAGGCTGGAACTGGTGAAGGCAACACGCCACGAAATGCCTGCCTGATCCATGGCCTTGAGAGCCGCGCTGCGCATGAGGCATGGCGTTTCAAAGGTAACCAAAGACAACGCTTCTCCCTCGGGACGATCTGGAGAATCAGCCCGTCCAATCCAGCACATCGGCAGTTCAGCAATCCGCTGACTATGAGGAGTGCTGCTGCCCGTGTCCCAAGCCGGTGCGAGGTCGAGATGGCCATGCAAAACAAGTTCGAGCAACTGCGCATTGAGCGCCACGGTTGCTTCGATTTGTACGCGCGGGTGGGAGCGGGCAAATCGGCCCAATGTTTCTGTCAGTAGATGTTCGCCAAAATCCTCCTGCAGACCGATCCGCACACCGCCTTCGAGACCGGCGCCACACACCGCTGCCGTCGCTTCATCATTCAGATCCAGCAGGCGTTTGGCGTAGCTGAAGAGAATTTCTCCAACTGGCGTGAGCAGCAACCATCCTGATCTCTTTCTCGCAGGCTTCATAGGCCAAAGAGTCGAATCGCAAGTAGCCCCGAAGTAATCGCGTATAAATCCTCATATGTTCGCCAAGGCATCAGCCAACTTAGTTGTGTTACATGAATCCAGAATTAGCTGAACAGAGTTCCTTGATCCGGCTCTTGTTGCGCGAGAAGTTCCGGGTCGTTGTTGCGCACATTGCCAACCTGATCGCTCACCGTCCAGGCCTCCATCTCTTCGGCAGGATAGGGTTGAAGCAGATCAGACGATGGAGCGGACTTACTGTCTGTGTCCAGCCAGCGTTCATAATTCTTCGGGGCGACGATCACCGGCATGCGGTCGTGGATTGGGGTCATCAGTTCGTTGGGTGTGGTGGTCAGGATGGTGAAGGTGGTCAGCGCATCGCCCTCCGGCGGCTGCCAGCTCTCCCATAAACCGGCAAAGGCGTAAGGTTCACCACTCTTCAGCCCGATGGCGTAGGGCTGGTGAGTCTTTGGCGACCGGCGTTGCCACTCGTAGAAAGCATCGGCGGGGATCAAACAGCGGCGCCTTTTGAGTGCTTCACGAAAAGCAGGTTTCGCGGCAGCTTCTTCGGCGCGGGCGTTGATGGTGCTCAGGCCAATCCGCTCATCTTTGGCCCAGGAAGGGACCAAGCCCCAGCGCATCAATGAGATGCGTCTCTGGCTGGATTCTGGGTCCAGCCACACCACCGGTTGGAAGCTCTGCGGAGCGGCGTTGTAGCTGGCAGTGAACCATGGCATCAGGTTCAAGTCCAGATCGAACCATTCAGCAAGAAGTTCTTGCGCGGATTTTCGGGCGTAGCGGCCACACATATTGCTCTCAGAATAGCGCTCCACTTGCGGGAAAACCGAAGAACTGTTGACAAGCGGCCCGATTCGCGCGAACCTTGAAAAGCGAATATAAGGCGAAATATGCCCTCAGCTGCTGCCCTGCGACTCCAGATCGAAGAATCCCTCGCGACCCGCTTCCCGGCGGCGCTCTCGCCCATGCCGCGCACCATCCGTGAAGCGGCGGCGACCGGCATTGCCGCTGTCGATGCACTGCTCGATGGCGGCCTGCCCGTGGGTGCCATCAGCGAAGTGGTCGGCCCGGAGTGCTCTGGACGAACAACGCTGTCGCTGGCATTTTTGGCCAGTTGTACAGCGAGAGGGCAAGTTTGCGCCTGGGTGGATACCTCGGATGCACTCGATCCGGAATCTGCGGCCGCAAGCGGGGTGCATCTGCCCCTGCTCCTATGGATTCGCTGCACAAACAGCAGCGCGGCTTTGCCCATGACAAAAAACAGGCGCTCACGGAAAAACTGGTCGCATCTCGATCAAGCGTTGCGAACCACTGACCTGTTGTTGCAAGTGGGGGGATTTGCGGCGCTGGTGCTGGATCTGGGCGGCGTCGATCCAGCACAGGGCATGCGGATTCCTCTGGCTACCTGGTTTCGCTTTCGTCAGGCTGCGGACCGAACGCGCTGCACACTACTGGTACTGGGACAGGCTTCGTATGCGCAATCCAGTGCGGCCGTGGTGTTGGACTGCTCTGCGCTCCGCGCGGAAGCGCATGGAGAAACAGTGCTCAGCCGCTGTGGTTTTGAGTTGAGCCGTCGCCGTGAGCGTTTCACGCAATTCTCACAGCAGCGGAAGCCGCCTGCTGTTGCATGGTCATCGTCTACAGCCTGGGCCGCGGAGAAAAGCGCATGAGCCGCGAACTCTATGCCTGCATTCATGCTACGGAATTTGCCGCACAGGCGCTGCTGCGCTTGCGCACCGACCTGAAGGGCGAACCGGTGGCGATTGTGGAGGGACCACTGCACGATGCCTGCGTCTGCGCCATGAATCGTGCCGCGGCACAGCGAGGAGTCGTGCATGGACTTCCGCGCATGGATGCCGAAGCGTTGGATGGATTGAAGATTCTTGATCGCTCGCTCGCCGTGGAGCAGGCGGCGCGTACCGTGATGTTGGAGGTAGCGGCGCAGTTCACGCCGCGTATGGAAGTCGTGCCTACTGGCACGGGATATTCGGTAATGCTCGATGTGATGGGCAGCGAATTGCTCTTTGGTCCGCCGAATGTGCTGGCCACCAAGATCAGGGATGCAATGGAGGCCGTTGGGCTGCGTGTCAGTGTTGTACTGAGCGCCAACTTTCATACGGCGCGTCTGAAGGCTGCTGTACATCGCGGATTATGTATTGTGGCTGAAGGCGCAGAGGCGGATATGCTGGCGCTGCTTCCCCTGCATACACTGGATCTGAACTTTGAACAGCAGGAAAAGTTCGAATTGTGGGGCATTCGCAGCTTTGCTGATCTGGCTGCGCTGCCGGAGTCGGAGCTGATTGCGCGGCTGGGCGCTCGTGCGCGCGAGTGGCAGGCGATGGCACGTGGCGCGGCAAGTCACACCTTTCAGCCTATCGAAGCAGCCTTTGCGCTGCGGGAGGTCTACGAGTTTGACTCGCCCGTAGAACAGGAAGAAGGACTGCTCTTTATGGCCGCGCGCATGTTGGATTGTCTGGTGGATCGCGCCATGGCACATGCGCTGGCGTTGGCCTCACTCACGGCAGAGTTGGTACTGGAAGGCGCGCCGTCGCAGTCATTGTCCGTGCACCCGGCATTGCCTTCGCAAGACAAGGGGTTTTTGCTCAAGCTATTGCAGATGGAGTTGGCTGCGCACCCTCCACAAGCTGCGGTGCTCGCGATGACGTTGCACGCCGAGCCCGGCAAGACCAGCAAAGTGCAGATGGGACTGTTTGCTCCGCAGACACCAGAATTGGCACAGCTGGATGTGGCGCTGGCACGCATTAAGGCGATGGTCGGTGAAGATCGCGTAGGAACGCCAGTGCTGGAAGATTCAAATCGCCCGGCCAGCTTTCACCTCGATCCCTTTCGCGCGGACGCTGCTGGCAAAACGCACAAGGCTTCGCCAGAACGTGCAGCTTTGCGCCGGGTTCGTCCACCGCGAACGATAGAGATGATGCTGGCTGCCGACGGCAAGCCAGGATTCTTTCGCGATCCATATGACTCCTTCCGCATAACCGCGGCCTATGGCCCATGGCGTACGAGCGGCGCTTGGTGGTCTGTCGATGCGTGGGATCAGGAGGAGTGGGATGTAATGGCGCGAGACAGTCGCGGACAGACCCTTTGCTTCTTGCTGGTGCACGACGGCCTGCATGCCGAGTGGCGCTTGGAGGCGCTGCTTGACTGATGATCCCTACGTCGAACTGCACGCATCGAGCGCCTTCAGCTTTCTGGCGGCAGCCTCTGCGCCAGAGTCGCTTGCCGAACGCGCGGCCGAACTGGAGATGCCGGCGTTGGCGATTGCCGACCGCAATGGCGTCTATGGAGCGGCGCGCTTCCACACCGCGGCCAAACGCTGTGGTGTGAAAGCGCACATAGGCGCGGAGATCGCCGTCTCCTCGTTTGGCCGTAGGCTGCAACCGGCCTCATGGCTGCCTCATGCTCCGCAGGATGAACCGGCACGCATTACTTTGCTCTGCGCCTCGCAAACTGGCTATCAGAATCTATGCCAACTGATCACGCGCTTCAAGATGCGCGAAGTAACCAAGACGGAAGGCGCAGCCACACTCGACGATCTTGCCGAGTTTTCTGCCGGATTGATCTGCCTGACCGGCGGTGATGAAGGACCACTTGCGGCTGCTCTTGCCGAAGGTGGGACAGATCAGGCGCGCAAGGCTGCGGAACATCTTGTAGCAATCTACGGACGCGGAAATCTCTTCGTTGAATTGCAGCGCCATCAACTGCGCGATGAAGAAGCACGCAATCAGGCGCTGTTGTCGATGGCATCCAGCCTGCAAATGCCCATCGTGGCAACCAACGGCGTGCGTGCGGCAGCGGACAAGGATCGCGAAGTGCTCGATGTGTTGACCGCGGTTCGTCATCATGTGCCGCTCGACCGAGCCGGACGCCTGCTTGCTGCAAACAGCGCCCGTGCTCTGCGCTCCTCCGCAGTCATGCGCAACCTCTTCCGCGATCTTCCCGAGGCCATCGCCAACACGCAACTCATTAGCCAGCGACTGCAATTCACGCTCGACAATCTCGGGTACAGGTTTCCGCATTATCCCGTTCCTGATGGCGAGACCATGGACAGCTTCCTCGCCAAGCGTGTGGAGGAAGGCGTTCGCAAGCGCTATAGCGTCGCGGACAAGCGATCTCTGCTGACCAAGGCGCATGCACAGGTGCAGCGCGAACTTGCGCTGATCGCCAAGCTGGGCTTTGCCGGATACTTCCTGATCGTATGGGACATTGTGCGCTACTGTCAGCGACAGGGATTTCTCGTCCAAGGCCGAGGCTCGGCTGCGAACTCCGTTGTCTGTTATGCGCTGGAGATCACCGCAGTCGATCCCGTTGGCATGGAACTGCTCTTCGAGCGATTCCTCAACGAGAGCCGCAATGAATGGCCGGACATCGACCTCGATCTTCCTTCAGGCAACGAGCGCGAGAGCGTGATCCAGTATCTCTACGAACGCTATGGGCAACTAGGAGCAGCGATGACCGCCAACGTGATCAGTTATCGTGGCCGCTCCACGGCACGTGATGTGGGCAAGGCGCTCGGCTTTCAAGAGGAGAAGATCGAGCGGATCTCGAGCCTGATAGGCCATTGGGAGTGGAAGGGTGCAAACGATACGATGGAAAAACGCTTTGCGCAAGCAGGCTTCGATCTGCGCCATCCGCGCATTGCGCATTATCTCGACATCTGCCAGCGCATGAAGAATCTGCCGCGCCATCTGGGACAACACTCGGGCGGCATGGTGATCTGCGCGGGCATGTTGAACCGCGTCGTCCCCATTGAACGCGCCTCCATGCCGGGCCGCTCCGTCATCCAATGGGACAAGGAAGACTGCGCCGATCTTGGACTCATCAAGGTTGACCTGCTGGGGCTGGGCATGATGGCCGTGCTCAAAGAGACCATTGAGCTGATCCCGCAACACTACAAGACCAGGGTCGATCTCGCCGCCTTGCCTGAAGACCCCAAGGTTTATGACGTGCTCTGCAAGGCAGATACTGTCGGCATGTTTCAGGTGGAGAGCCGCGCGCAGATGGCTTCGATTCCGCATAATGCTCCACGACGTTTCTACGACATTGTGGTGCAGGTCGCCATCATTCGTCCTGGGCCGATTGCGGGCAAGATGATGCATCCCTACATGCGCCGCCGCCAGGGCAAGGAAGAAGTTACTTATCCACATCCCTCGCTTGAGCCGGTGCTCAAACGCACGCTGGGCGTGCCGCTCTTTCAGGAACAGTTGCTGCGCATGTCGATGGCCATCGCCAATTTCAGTGGAGCCGAAGCCGATGAGTTGCGCCGTGCCGTGGGCATGCGCCGTTCCATGGAACGCATGAAGAACCTGGAAGGACGCTTGCGTTCTGGCATGACCCGCAACGGCATCAGTCCCGAGGCGCAGGACAACGTCGTGCAGAGCATCTCGTCCTTTGCCATGTATGGATTCCCGGAGTCCCATGCAGCGAGCTTTGCGCTGATCGCCTATGCCTCGGCTTACTTGAAGGTGCATTATCTGGCAGCCTTCACCTGTGCGCTGCTCAACAATCAGCCGATGGGGTTTTACTCGCCCGCCGTACTCATCAAGGATGCACAGCGTCACGGCCTGCGCGTGCGCCCCATCGACTTGCAGTGTTCCATGGCGATCTGTTCTCTTGAACACGAAGAAGATCGGTCGATCTCATTGCGCATTGGTTTCAACTACGCAAGAAGCATGCGGGCTTCAACAATACAAGAGTTGTTGGACGAGCGAATACTGCATGGAGACTTTCAGTCAGTTGATGACCTTACCCTGCGCGTGCCCGTGTTGAATAGCCGCGATCTGGTCATCCTGGCGCGCATCGGTGCACTCAATGCTATCGACACTGTTGCGCATCGGCGAGATGCGCTGTGGCAGGTGGAGAAGGCTGGTCGCCCGGTGGGTCCGCTTTTACGCGGCATTGCGGATCGCGATCAGGATACGATGCCGCTTGCAGCCATGACCACCGACGAGCGTCTGAGCGCGGATTTTTCCGGCATCGGCCTGACCACCGGGCCACATCCATTCGCTTATCAGCGCAGTTCCTTGTGTGCGATGGGTTGCGTGACTGCTACCGATCTCGTCCACTGCGCGCAGAACGCAGTGATCCATATCGCCGGATGCGTGATTGCACGACAGCGTCCCGGAACTGCCAAGGGATTTGTCTTTCTCTCGCTGGAGGATGAAACCGGAATCGCCAACATCACTCTCACGCCCGATCTATTCGAGCGTGAGAGACTGACCGTAACGCACCATCGTTTCCTTCATATCCACGGCTTACTTCAGAACAATGATGGCGTAGTGCATGTGAAAGCCAAAACCATAGCTCCATTCCAGATGCCAGAAGTCACAATCTCTTCCCATGACTTTCACTGAACTCAATATTGCGGCGTTTGCGAGGCCGATCTGTTGTTCCGGCGGTATGCTTTCCCACCCAGTTGATGGGTTTGGGAAGATGGGCCACCAGCCGCCGAAAAGCTGGTAAACCTTCAAAGTTCCGCGAAAAGGCCGCGTATGTCAAATTCGCCAGTTGATGGGTCTTTATCCGGGGCCGGCTCGTCGTCAGGCTCAGATCCTGGAGGGTATTCATGCTCGTGTGAGCCGAATTTGTACGCCATTTCTTCTAATTCGATCGCCCAGTCGACTGTCCTATTAAAGGATGCTTTCGCTTCGCCTTCGACGCTTCTTGATGTGGGAATCCTTGCTATTCGACGAAGAGCAAGCGCGAGTTTCGAAACATCTGAGGCAAACTCTTCTTGGTCCTCCTCCTCTTCGGCGTACTTGAGCGCGGCGGAAGCTCGCCTCGCCTTCTCAAGCATCCGTTCCAGCGCCGATTCAAACTGGTCAGGGAGCCCGTTCCTTTCCAGGAAGCCCGGGATGCATTCCTCCCCCTCCTCAGAAAACCGCGTCAGTTCCTCTACTCGGCGGAAATCGAATTGATCGAATGTGGGGTGGGCTGCGAGTTCCTCGCAGAACTCTTGTCCAAGTAAACGCCATGTGCCTACTAGGCTGGGAAATTCCAGATCGGAGCCTATAGCGGAGCGTGCCTCCCTGAATGCTGCGAGGTCGGCCACCTCCAGACGCTTTTCAACGCCGTCCCACTTTCCCTTAATGGCGCAACACACTGCCGATATGAGCTTTTCCCACCGTCGGCTCAGATCTTTCGAATTGGCGTCCCTCGCGGCGCTAGAAAAAACCTCGAGAAGGTCGCGCTCTTGGTTCAGTTCTCGGATGATCGCTAGAGCTCGCTCTTCCAGGATGTCCCAGCTTTCCGCCGAGACCATGAGCGGGAGCCTCCGCAGACCCTCATGCCCCCCTGTATCGGAGACTGCTAATTTAACCCCCTCTATGGACGCCCTTTTTAGGAACTCCGTCCGTAGCTCAGGATCCGCAACGAGTTCATCAATTACCAAATCGCGATAGCTCGGGTGTATCCAGTCAGCGGTTGGAATGTACTTTCCCTCCCTCGGGCCGCGTAAGGAGTTTCGAACACGAATGAATGCTTCATCCAACTGGTTGGTGGCTTCTTCAAAGGGTATCCTCCTTTCGTCGGGGCAATAACTCACATATGCTTTCTCTAGGTCGGAGGCATCGAGCATCGAGATCAGATACCATTTCAGCGCGGCTGGGAGCCCCCGGAAAGTTAATCGCATTTGCTTGGTTGGATTCCTGATTGCCTCATCGATCTTCCTCGATATTTCCCATTTGGTAATCGTGCCTGATCGAGCCTTTGCGACCAATGTGGGTAGGCTCTCGCTAACAAAGCGCCTCACTCGCTCGGGCGTGAGGTCGGCATTTCTAATAATTAGGGCCGCGTGGCATCGAACGAGTTTCTTGGCGTCGTCCTCAAGATTTGCCGCCCGGGCATGGCGAAAAAGCATCAGTGCCTTTTCCTCGACCGACATGGATTTGACGTTAACAAGAACTGCGCCAGGTTTTGGGAACGAGCGCGCCCTCCCGGTAAGATCCATGCGGCTTATCGCGCGCTCCAGTATATGCCTGCGACTCGTCCAGATGAGCCAATGGTCAGTATCCAAGCGATGTAATACTAGTTCGATTTCAGGCTCCCATTTAGAAGCTCGTGTAGGATCATATTCCGTGTGTCCAAAGGCGTCATCTGCAATAAATACTTGCCTCTTTGATGGAACATACATTTCGAAGAATTCTTTTGGATCCTGGCAGAAGACCGCCTCCCAGCCATCCCCAACCTGGGAAAGCCCAATCATCCAAGCTATTGCGGACTTTCCGACCTCGGGCGGACCTTCCAGGACAGCAAAGTGGTGCTCCTCCAAGACTGTCCATGCCCTCTCATAACTAGATGTTGGCGCAAAGACCGGAACTAGCTCCCGAGCCCTATCGATAGCCGCCATACTCCTGGTTGCGGATGCTCGTGTAAGAGCATCTCTAATGAGAAGGTCTAGGTCTCGAATGCTCAGCAACTGTGGGAATGAACGGCATATGTAGGGGACCTGATCGAGTAGACCGCAGACATCCTCCCCGCCGTAGGTAATGATTGTTGAGTCGGGAAGAATGGATTTGAACTTCTCGCTGACTTTTTCACGGAGTGTAGATCCTATTGGCGCATTCGTTAGGAACGTGAAGTGAGATGGTTCAATCCACCTCGGTTCGCTCTTCCGTTTCCTTATTAGTGCGATCTCTTTGGAAACGCTGCCCAACAGCGCGCCTGTTGGTTTAGCCCCGGATGCGTTAGCGCCTTCGACAAATTTGACTTGGAAGATGAAAGGACCGGGCGTCTCAATATTCTTGTTTGGAAAATGAAGTGCGTTGGGAGTGTATGCGTCCCTCCCAAAATCCGATCGGCGCCCCCAAGACTCCACAGAGAACCCGACTTGCGCTTTAAGAAGGGACTGCACAAGTTCCTCGAATTGGTAAGCGCCAAGGTCGTCCAGCTTGTAACGCATAGAGTAATGTCGATTCTTCGGTTCGATTCTAGTCCGAGTCTAATACCAGCGGCAAGCTCCTGCTTTCCATCTATTCGCTTCCTGAGGTGCGATTGCGAGCGGGGGACGGGCGGGTGGCCTAGGATCGCGCGGAATCTCGAAATGGTTCGTCGGGTGCCGAAACGTTTGGTCACGGCGCCGATCCGAGCGATTGACAGCAACTCGTTACCCGGCACATTCGGCGATCAACCGGTCGCCATGACAGCACTTGGGGGGGCGTTTACTGTTTTGCTTCAGATGCTCTGGCCGAGGTAGTCACCGCCAAACATAAAGGCCCTGAGGTCGATAGCCTCGGGGCCTTTATGTGCGCGTGGAAGCGGGTTACTCTGCTGCGGGGACGACCAAAGCTGCTTTGGCCGCTTTAGCTGCCTTGTTCTTTTCCCGTTTGACCTTGGCCCAGCGCTTTTGCTGAGCAGCAGCGATCTTGGCTCGGCCCTCATCGCTCATGCCGCCCTTTGCTGCCTTTTTTGCTGGAGCCTTCGTTACCTTGGCTGTCTTAGCTGCGATTGCCTTAGCCTTCGGTGCAACAGCCTCGCCCTTCAAACACAAGGCACGTGCCTTCTGCAAGGCGTTGATGCCACGATCGATTTCGGCCAGTAGTTGTTTCGTACTCATTCAAAATCCTCCCTTTTGAGTCTACACGGGGTGTAGATATGGTTAGCGTTCTGCTCAGGCGTGGTGATTGCCATCGCCGGCTTGATGCTCTCCAGCCTGTAATTCCGGCCGCTCATGGGATCGCTTTTGTCGGCGCCGGAAATGATGGGATTTTCTGCGCTGTCTGCACACTCAGCATCTATTTCACCGTCAATCGCACCTCGGCCAAGAACGTCTCGCAGTACCACTACACCCAGTTGCTGGTCGGCGCACAGGTTCCTACCTGGTCTGGCACGACAAGCCGGGCCTGCCCATGCTGGCCGGCAGATCGCTGATCATTGGCTCCGGCCTGCTGATCGCCCACGCCGCACGCAATACCCCGGTAGTCCACGCCCTACTTCGCCGGTAGATGAAGCCCATATCCGGTTTTCCAGCTGCCAGTCGGCGGCACCCCTTGCCCGGCCGGATCGGGGTTTTCGGGGCCTAATCCTCGAAACGCTGCTCAACCCTAAGTCGATGAGCGCCTTGGGCTGTCGTCGGCCATTTGTCATTGGTGCTGATGGAGCAGAAAGGCACAGATCAAACTACGCGAACAAGCCCACAATCAAAACCATGCAGCAAGCTGAGGTGCACGATCCCGTATGTGGGATGAAGGTAGATCCCTCCAAGTCGGCGGCAAGTCTTAACCATGAAGGCGTCACCGTCTACTTCTGCAGCCAGAGCTGTGCCGCCAAGTTCCGCGCCTCGCCGGAGAAGTACTTGCAGGCTAAACCGGACGCAGCTCCTGTGAAGCAGCCAGCCAAGACCGAGCCGCAAGGGGAATATACCTGCCCCATGCATCCAGGGATCAAACAGCCGGGTCCTGGTAGTTGCCCGAAGTGCGGCATGGCGCTTGAACCTGCGACAGTTTCCGCCCCAGCCAAGCGCACCGAATATACATGTCCGATGCATCCGCAAATTGTGCGCGATGCGCCGGGTGCCTGCCCAATCTGTGGGATGGCGCTTGAGCCTCGTGAGGTCACCGCCGAAGACTCGAATCCGGAATTGGCCGCGATGACGAGGCGGCTGTGGATCAGCGTCGCGCTGGCCGTACCCATGCTCGCATTGATGGTTTCGGCCTTTCTGCCCGCCATGCCTATGCAACACTTGTTCTCGGCGAGAGTGTGGGCGTGGATCGAGTTCGTGCTGGCGACCCCAGTGGTCGTGTGGTGCGGGTTGCCGTTCTTCGTCAGGGGCTGGCAATCGGTGGTGCATCGCAGCCTGAACATGTTCACCTTGATCGCCCTTGGCACCGGCTCAGCTTATCTTTATAGCGTCTTCGCTACCGTCGTTCCGCAGATATTTCCAGCTTCGTTTCGTGGAGTTGGGGGACAGATCGATGTGTATTTCGAGCCGGCAGCGGTGATCGTTGCGCTTGTGCTTCTTGGACAGGTCATGGAATTGCGCGCGCGCAGCCAGACCAGCAGTGCGATTCGTGCGTTGCTCGGCCTTGCCCCGAAAACAGCTAAGCGACTTGACGACAAGGGCGGCGAAGCTGATATCCCGCTCGAACAGGTGCAAGTTGGCGACAGGCTCCGCGTACGTCCCGGCGAAAAAGTGCCTGTGGACGGTACTGTGCTTGAGGGCCACAGTTCGATCGATGAATCGATGATTAGCGGAGAGCCCATACCGGTTGAGAAAGACACGGGTGCGAAGGTCACGGCCGGGACGGTGAACGCAACGGGCGGATTCGTCATGCGCGCAGAGCGGGTTGGCTCGGATACGCTACTGTCGCAGATTGTGAAGATGGTCAGCGAAGCGCAGAGATCGCGGGCGCCTATTCAACGGCTGGCGGATCGGGTGTCGTCGTACTTTGTCCCTGCTGTAATCGTTGCGGCCATCCTCACGTTCGCTGTCTGGTTCCTTGCCGGTCCCCAGCCCCGCTTTGCTCATGCCCTTGTAAATGCTGTTGCGGTTCTCATTGTTGCTTGCCCGTGCGCTCTCGGTCTCGCCACCCCCATGGCAATCATGGTGGGCACCGGTCGCGGGGCTCGCGCAGGCATCCTCATTCGCAATGCTGAGGCGTTGGAAGTATTTGGCAAGGTTGACACACTCATCATCGACAAAACCGGTACCCTCACCGAAGGCAAGCCGACGCTCACTTCCGTCATTCCTCAGTCAGGCATTGAGGAGTCCGGTCTGCTTCAGTTCGTCGCCAGCCTTGAGCGCTCCAGCGAGCACCCGTTGGCAGCAGCCATCGTTCAGGGCGCGGAAGCAAAGAAGCTTGTCCTGGTCGACGTGGTCGGATTCAGCTCCACCACCGGCAAGGGCGTAAAAGGAACCGTCTCGGGCAAGCAAGTTGCAGTCGGAAATGCAGAGCTGTTCCGCGATCTGTCCGTCAATCCTGCCCCGTTACTCGATCACGCCGAAGAATTGCGCAAGGAAGGCCAAACGGTAATGCTCGTTGCCGTGGATGGTAAAGCGGCAGGCATCGTGGGTGTCGCTGATCCAATCAAGGAATCCACTCCCGATGCAATCCGCGAACTGCGAGCGGCAGGCCTGAAGATCATCATGGTCACAGGAGACAACAAGACCACCGCCAAGGCAGTAGCGGACAAACTCGGCATCGAGTTTTATGCCGATGTGCTGCCTCAAAAAAAGGCGGAAGTCGTCAAGGATCTCCAGCAAAAAGGCTCCGTGGTCGCGATGGCCGGCGATGGAGTGAACGATGCGCCGGCGCTTGCTCAGGCTGACATCGGCATCGCGATGGGGACCGGCACGGATGTGGCGATGGAAGCTGGCGGCATCACGTTGCTGAAGGGTGATCTGCGTGGCATTCTCCGCGCCCGTCATCTCAGCAAGTCAACCATGCTCAATATTCGAGAGAATCTGTTCTTCGCATTTGTCTACAACGCTGTCGGGGTACCGCTTGCCGCAGGCGTGCTTTTCCCTGCCTTCGGACTGCTCCTGAACCCGATGATCGCCGCGGCTGCCATGAGTTTCAGTTCCGTCTCAGTGATCGCCAATGCCCTCAGACTGCGGACAACGAAACTATGAATGGCAGGTAGAAGGTGACCTTCCTCACGGAAGGGTGGACACGGCACAATCCGCTGTTCTGAGTAAAAGCGACCAGACCTGCCGATATCAGAAGTGAGAAGTTTCAGTTGGGACCGTTTGTGAGCAAGACGAAGTTTTCAGGGCAAGTGGAATGCGTAGCTGAAAACTATCAGTCAATAGTTGAGGCACAACCGACCAATATTCACGAACCAAGGAGATTCCTATGAGCAGTACCACCGTTGTGAAGGACCCCGTTTGCGGCATGGAAATAGACACTGCCACCGCCGCTGGACACATTGAGCACGCTGGACAAACGTATTACTTCTGCGGCTCCAAGTGCAAAGAGAAGTTCGATCATAATCCAGCCCAATACCTGGGCAAGTCTACAGCGGCACCGAAAACCAGCCATAGCTGCTGCGACTAAGCAGAGTGATGGATAGAGAATGATCGGAGAGGAACGTTGGCCAGGGTTCCGTTTTCCCTGGCTGACCCCTGAAGAGGTTTGTTACATGGATACAACATGGGAATGCAAGGTTGGAATAGTGGCTTCATGCGGATCTGCGGGTTGGTGCTGATCGTGGCTCTGGTCTTGACTCCGCGAGTTGGCGAAGCTAGCTTTCGCCATGCGCCCGAGGTGGACAGGCCGACCATCCAAGAACAGGTGCAGGCTGGAGGGACGGTGCTTCCCTGGCATGACAGGGAGTCTTATATCCGGCTCATGTTGGAGCGATCGATCCAGTCGTACCTAGAGCATGTGCCTTCAGCGGAGCCGGTCTTCTGAGATAAGGAAAAACCGGACACCAATGCCAGGATTCAGAAAGCCCCAGCGGAGCCACACAAGACCGAAGGAATCCTGCTCACGTTCCGTTGTGAGCTGAAGCGTTGAACAATGTGCGATACAGAGCGGACTGCGCATACAGCATAGAATGGTCTCCGGTTGCGACGATTCTCCCCTGATCAAGCAACGCAAAGCGGTCTACCCATGTAAGTGAACTGATGTGGTGTGAGATCACAATGAGCGTCCGATGTGGACGTAATTCTGCAAGAGAAGCAAACACGGCACATTCTGTCGGGGCATCCAAGGCCGAAGTCGCTTCATCCAGAATGAGCGCAGCCGACTCCCTTATAGACTGCTGCATAAATAATGCAATAATACTTACAGAGGTACAGTATCCCCATGTCCAGACTGAAGGCAAGCGCCGAGCTTTTGGAAGACCGTCGCCGTCGCGCCTTGGCGTTGTTGGATGACG
>Ga0224529_1000370_pt1 | contig 34426 bp, 32 predicted proteins | sample CBST50metaG_FD_179893 | JGI IMG/M metagenome (GOLD analysis project Ga0224529, IMG submission 179893) | Peat soil microbial communities from Stordalen Mire, Sweden - C.B.S.T50 | ecosystem: Environmental > Terrestrial > Soil > Wetlands > Peat | place: Sweden: Norrbotten County, Stordalen Mire...
AACACCTTACAACTTCCCGCCTTGCTGACGATGAGCGACCGATGATTGCGCCTGCGGCGCGGATGATATCAAGCTTATCTATACCGGCAAATGCTCAGAAAACTACGCTTTCAGATGATTGATGACATCGCTCGATATCCTGGATTAATTCTCTTTGTGGAGTCTCGTATCTGATGTTTAAATTGGCGATTTTCTCGGCGGGCAAGTAGAAGTTGGCTCCGGGGATCTCTTTCCAATATTTTTCGGCGTCGGGTTTAAGCCCAGCCTTTCTGTCTTCCTCCAACTGGTTGTGCTTGAACCGCTTAAAGTCCTTGAGCAATAGTCCGCTCAATTCGCCATCTGCCTTTAGAAAATAGTCCTCGACTTTCCCCGCGTACAGATGGTCATCGGTAGTCATTGCGTCAACTTCGATTCGAGGCCGAGAGCCTCGAGGAAAGGCGAATCCGGTGAGAAGAACTTCCCAGTGAGATGCTCGGCCCAAAAATATCTTCCCGAAAGTCCACCTGTAAATACGGTACTTGCTGAGCGAACCAAAAAAATACGTAAGCAAAACCGCGCAAACAATTTCGATTGCGAGAGCGCAGTACATCCAGAAAAGGAACCGAAGCTGATGGAGTCGGACGTGGTCCATGGCCAACCACGTCGCGTCGAGATGCTCGTGAAAATATGAGTCATTGCAGAGCGACGTGATGACCGTTCTGTAGTCTGAATATTTTGTGGCGACGCTTTCTTCGATCCGGAAAGGCCAATGGCCGACGAGCCAGCAGAATCGCGAAGCAAAAAAGGTAAACAGGAAGGGTAGGAGCGAAACCTCAACCCCCGAAATAACTTCCTCGAAGCGCCCTCTGGAGGCCTTGGTGACCACGCGAAAATTGAACGCTAATTTTTTGAAGAGAAACTCTGGCAGAAAAATATATAGCCCAAGCAACACCGAGGCTATGATAGCGATCATGAGCCGAGCTTAAGCGGTCCTCTTCGTCGATCGGATCAAAATCGTTCCTTTGGGGGTTTGGACACGATATTCACCGGAGTCGTTGAGGGATCTGCGAATCTGTACAGATTCCTGGCTGAGCCTTTCGCGAAATCGGCTGTCCTCGCTGTCGCGGATCAAAGCATCTCGAAGTCGAAGGATGTCGTTCGTCATCAGGTTCACCTAGTTCAGTCATTATAGATGCAAGGAACGAATTTTTGACTCAAGAACAGCGAAAGGGCCTCACTTGTGCATACACTTCTTATCGGCGGGCTCGGCCATGCCATTCGAATGTCGTGCGACGGGCGCGATAGTTGTACTCTGGTGATCTTTGATAGGATAGTGCCGAATTTGGGCGGCACCAAAAAAACTGCGCCAAGTTGCTGCCAATCAGCTACTTCCTGCTGCGCTTGTTGATTTCATCTTTGTTCTCAATATTTTAGCCGTGGAATTCACCCTACCGCGGCAGTACATGTAAGATACTGAAAATAAATGGGTTTATGGTGCTAATTAGCTAAGTTCGGCACCATTGGCATTCAAACGCGCTGGAAAATCTGAGGACTTCTGTTGTCAGCGCCCTCGCCAACACCCTCGCGGTTGATCGTCGCCGACAACGCTGACCTCCGCTTGATTAGCATATAGGAGGGATCTTCTACCCATTTCGAGCTCGGGCATGACAGGCGAATAAATGGGGAATATGCCAGAATGGTATAAGTCTGCTTGGAGGCATCGGTGATGCAGCCCATTCCTTCCGCGATATCTCCGAACGACACCCATGGATCGAACATTGCTCTTCCTTGGGATACTGCCATGCCTGACCCGACCAAAGTCGAGGCTTCTGTCCCAAGTGATGTCCTGGGCATACGCAAGATCGTGCACGTCGACATGGATGCCTTTTACGCGTCCGTGGAGCAACGCGACGATCCGTCATTGCGTGGCCGACCCGTTGTTGTCGCATGGAAGGGCATGAGATCAGTCGTGTGTGCTGCTTCCTACGAAGCGCGGCGCTACGGCATCCGTTCGGCTATGCCTGCAGTGCATGCCGAAAGACTTTGCCCCGGTGCGATCTTTATTCCACCGGACTTTACGCGCTACAAAGCAGCTTCCCTGGCCATTCGCGAGATTTTCCAACGGCACACAGACCTCATCGAACCTCTTTCGCTGGACGAGGCGTATCTCGACGTAACGACGAATAAGACGGGGCTGCCAACGGCGACTCTGGCCGCAAAGACGATTCGCAGACAGATCAGCCAAGAGCTGAATCTGACCGCATCGGCCGGTGTAGCGCCAAACAAGTTCCTGGCAAAGATCGCCTCAGATTGGAAGAAACCAGATGGTCTGTTTGTCATTCAGCCGCATGAGGTCCAGAACTTTCTACTCCCACTTCCTGTTGGGCGCATCCCTGGTGTTGGCAAAGTCACCGAAGCACGCATGGAGAAAATCGGCATCAAGACCGTCGGTGACATCTACGGAATGGATTTGGAGACGCTGGAGGCTACGTTTGGCCGGTGGGGCATGCGGTTGTATGAGTTGGCACGTGGAATCGACCACAATCCGGTCGTGCCAAATCGAATTTGCAAGCAAATCTCAGCCGAGGACACCTTTCCGAAAGATCTTCCGTTGATCGAGTGTGAGCCGCACATTCGCAGGCTCGCGGAGAAGGTTTGGACAGCGTCCCGCGAGAATGCGCGCGGCGCGCGAACGGTTGTGCTGAAACTCAAGACCAAAGAGTTCCACTCACTCACCCGCAGTCTGACGCTGCCCACTCCACCATCTTCCTCCGAAGAGTTTATGAGCATCGCTGTGGGACTCTGCGAGAGGGTTGAACTCGGCCCGCACCAACTCTATCGGCTCGTCGGTGTGGGCCTCAGCAATTTCCAAGTCGATACCGAGGGTCCATCACCTCTCTTTGTTCAGTAACGGGTTACTGCGCCACTACTTCGATCGATTCCGCCTCTTCTCCCGTCTGAACCGGTTTCTTGATTTGCAGCTTTTGTACGGGCTGCAGCTTCTGTGCCTGCCCTCGATTCCCATTCCACGCTGCGTTCGATACTCGATAATCACCCCGCGCGAGGCGCAACTCCACTGGCGTCTGATATTGGAGATAAGCGAGTCCCACGCGCATGTTATGCAGCACAGGTCCTGGAATCGAGATCGCCACGGCAATGCCAAGAATCGCGTGCGCAAAGCCTAATGCAACAACGCTGCGGAAACGCAGGAACAGGAAACTGGCGGCGATTCCCCAGAACAGCGCCATTACCGCCAGAATCGCATTTGGCAAGTGCGCCACAGCGAATAAGCCTGCCACAATTGCCGCGGCCCAGCCCTCCCGAGTCGTTACCTGTGCCAGGCGCGGCAGAAAATATCCCTGCAGCAGCCACTGCTGCGCGATGGCCCACACAGCATAGCCCACAAAGGCTTCTGTGCGATCCATCGGCCCGTAGGGCTGTTGCAGCGTATGTATCCTGGCCGCGATAGCCACCATGGGAGCCGCCAGCATCAGCGCCGCACCCACGATCCACAACGAGCGCCAGAGTCCCGTCATCCGAAACTCAATGGATCTGCTCCGGATGAACCACACTGCTGTCGATCCACCGATCCACACCAGGGCCGCCCAATAGAACCATTGCTGCACAGGATTCGATGTCCAGTTGGCCGTCAGGATCAGTCCATAGCTGACCAGCAGTTCCACTACATTCCATGACTTGCTGCGCGTTTGATTGATCTTCTCTGCGCCCTGAATGACGGCGCCGCTTATTGCCGAGGTGGAATTCTGCAGGAACATCTCTTTCCTTTCCCGGTCTCCACACAAGCGGAGCGCCGTGCCAGCCAATCTGGCCACCGATGCCCTTCAACGACACGCGTACCCTCCTGCGAACACGTTTCAGTCGAAGGTGTTGCGATCGTGCTGATTCGTGGCGATCAGTCGGCACACTGAAAGATCGACGAATCGACAAAACGTCATCAGCATTACTTTTGTGTGATTCGCAAGAAAGCGATTCGATTCCAGAGACAACTCCGCATGCCGCTCAAAGGTACCGTGCGCAATGTGAAAGTTTTGTGAGTCGGGTCCGAAGTCGTTCAAGCGTTCCTGAAAACGCTTTTGCTTGAATGTATTTCAGCGAGAGAACATGAGTTGGCCATGTCCCCTTGAGGAGGTGAAAACAAGACAGCAACCAATCGTCGTTTTTCATTAGACGACGGTGATCGCTACTCGGTAGCGACAAAATGCACGGGCCCTACGGGGACAATACGTGATAATGTCCCTTACCAGATAGGCGGGTGGCTATGCCCCTACGCCATTCACATTGGCCCACTCGCTGCGCTGGCCGCAATGGTTAGTTTTTCAGTCACCATTGCAGGCCCTGCAGCTCATTCAAAATTGCTCAAGCCATCCAAAGCTTCGCCGTTTCTGCTGCGAAGTCTTCGTAACTCCGTGGTGCATGGCCGAGAAGCTTCGTCATGCGCGCGACCTCCGTCGCGGTCGAAGCCGTGTCTTGTGTACTTGATCTCCTTGCCCAACAACTTGGTCCACAATGCGGCGTTGCCCGGACCGGTAATCAGTGTAGGCCCGACCACGTCGTTTGTCTGGCTATCATGCCCCGGCTTCTGTGAGGAAGATCGCAGCTGCTTCGGCAATGTCGCGAATGTCTGCCACAGCAATTCCTGCCGTGCCAATGGGCATGGGATAGATGCCGACACCCGTGAGAGGGCCCTTCAGATTGGCGTCGTTTTGGATGTAGTAGCCGGGCCGAAGAATGGTATACGGAACTCCGAACTCTCGCAGTGCGTTCTCAACGGCCAGCTTCGACGCAAAGTGCGGCACCTCGCGGAACTGGTCAACCTTGAAAACCGACAGATAGGTCACATGTTTCAGTCCAACCCGCTTGGCGACACCGTAGGCAAGCAGCGCCTGGGTCAGATCGTCTGCAACAACCCCATTGAGCAGAAAAAGCTTACAGGTGCTGACGACACGTTATTTTGAATTAGCGTGCCATTTCTACTCGATGAATTGGCATCGCAGGTTAGCAACGGTCCAATAGTCAGCCCGCACAAGGTTCACAGTTGCCGATGCGCTCATTGAGAGCTGCGGATTCTCGCCTTACGCCAATACTCTACGTCGACGACTGGAAGAACGGTCAAGCAATTCAATTTGTGTCAGCGTTGTAGCACCAGGACAGTTCTCAGGGCCGAGATGCCGACGCCATCATCTCCCGGTCTGCTTCTGGAATGCCCGGCCGCGCAAACTTATTTTGCAGCCGCAGCCAGGATCCTTTCGACCTTTGCGTCAAGTTCATGCGCTACTTTGATAGCATCGCTGTTCCCATACAGCGCAAGATAAGAGGCCATCCTGTCATACGAGATGCGGACGCTATCCGGGCGTTCCTCAATGAGGATGGTTATTGGCGCATACGAGCCTGCGTCAACAATATGCTTCACCATTTCCTTCATGATCAGTGGATTGCCCGCAACAATGCGGAGAATTCTTGGCTTAGTGGTTCCGTTCTCTTTCTGGAGAACCTCACCGAGGTCGAACCGCGTAAACTCCATCAGGCCGTTCGGTTGCGTCACCGGATCGACGACCTTTTGCATTTCGGCTTCATTCTGTGCCGCCGAAAAGCTCTTCCGAAATGCAGCCATATCCGGATGACCGATCGCCGCGTCGATTCGGGCAACCACCTTATCAAAGGGCTCGGTGGTCACGATACTCACTCGTTGGACGTGAACGTCTTGAATGCTCATATGCATTGCTGCTCCTTTTGTTGTTGCTGTTTGAGCCGACATTCCGACACACGTGGCTAAGCCGAGTGCAAGTCCGCAGATCGTCCGAACGACGACTGCGATTGCAAGCTTCTTTTCGATTTCGTCCATGCCGCACTCCTTGGTATGCCGATAGCGCAAATCCATAACCTAGTAGACGTAGATGTGCGTACACCGGATGCGGAAATACAACCAGTCGGTCGGAAATGAAAAGGCGCGGCCTTTTGCAGCAATCATCGAGCCTTCGGATGATGTCGCCTGTCGATAAACAATAGCTTTCATATTGTCGAGTAGTTAAACGTCCGTCTTTACGAAGTCCGTCGCATAGCTGAGATCCTTCCACTTTTTCCCCAGCTCTATCTTCGCCAGATCGTTTGCTTCCGCCGCATTGAATGCGTCGATTCCAAGGACAATGCGTAACGGCGGCTCCTCCACCGAGGCAAGTTTCAACAATGCCGCTGCGGCCCTGGCCGGATCACCGGGTTGCCTTCCGTTGTAGTCGCGCTGAAAGCGCGCGGTCTTACCCACTGTCGCATCGTATTCCGGACGTCCTTCCCGCACTTCCGTTGACGACCCTGCGAAGTCTGTCCGGAATCCACCTGGTTCAACGATGGTGACCTTGATGCCGAGGGGACCTACTTCTTTCGCCAGCGTCTCGGAAAAACCCTCCACGCCCCATTTAGCGGCTGCGTATGGTGCGCGGCCAATAGGTCCGATGCGACCTGCGATGGAAGTGACCTGGATGATGTGGCCTGAACCCCGCTCCCGGAAGTACGGCAGCACGGCCTTGGTGAGAATAATCACCCCAAAGAGATTCGTTTCAATCTGCGCGCGAAATTCTTCAAGCGTGGTGTCCTCGATAGGAGCAACATTTCCATAACCGGCGTTATTGACCAGAACATCGAGTTTTCCGAAAGTTCGGATTGTAGCCTGCACGGCTTCATGTGCCTGTGTTTCGCTGGTGACATCGAGAGAGAGCGGCAGCACGAGATCGCCATATTTATCCCTCAACTCCGCTAAATCTTCGGCGTTGCGGGCGGTTGCGGCTACCTGGCAACCGGATGCGAGAGCCGCTTCCGCAAATGCCCTTCCCAGACCACGCGAACTTCCTGTGATAAGCCAAACCTGTGACATCATTCCTCCTATTGCTGCGCCACTGCATCTTGCAGCGTGTTCTACCTGTTGTTTTTTGCCGATAGCCTGACTTTGCTGGTGGTCTTCTTCGCACGCTCGCGAATCTCCAGCTCAGTGAGGGCCTCAAGCAGAGTGCGTTGCCCGAGCATGGAGAGGATCGCCTCCTGCGCGTCGTCAATCAACTCTTCAAAGTAGCCTTGCACATTGGAACTCACCAGGCAGCGATGCGGAATTCCGGTTCGAGGCGCCCAGATTTTGGTGTCGGCTACGACCGCGCGGTAGATGTCTCGCAGGGTAATTTCGGCTGCTGGCCGTGCGAGATGAACGCCTCCGGCCTTGCCCATCTGGGAGCGCAAGAGCTTGCTGTGGACGAGCGGGACAAGGAGCTTGCGCACGAAACTGGGATTGGCTCCGAGGCTCTCCGCGAGTTGGGAAGAGCTAAGATGGGGAACGGATTGCTGTTCCGCCAGAGCCAGACTGAGCATGATCTGAAGCGCAGTGGGAAATCGAACGTCGATCATGATGGAAAATCTCCTCTTCCGCCAAACCTATCTGTACTTATGATTATTGCATAATGCGCATTTATGTGCTTCAATGATAGACACATATTAAGGGCGCGACCGTTGGAAATCGTTACGGGTGACGTGTCTGCAGGAAAAAGTCGATGTGCCGAATATGAAGAGGCGAGGAGAAAAACAGAAATGAGCGAGGAACGGGCAGTACAGCAGGTGCTCGCGAAATATGTGCGCGGAGCGGATGCGCGGGATGGAGCAGCAGTGGCGGCGTTGTTCACGGACGCAGGCCGCGTCGAGATTTCATATAACAGCTCGGGCAAACTGGAGCCGCTGGGTGAACTGGTGGGCCGGGAGGCGATCGCCGGTGCCGTCTCCAACATGATGCAACCGCACCCGGCGCGTGGCTGGAGCCACCATACAACGCAGGACCACATTATTGAAGTGGACGGCGACAAGGCGACGATCGATGCTCAGTTCGTGGTCTTCGAGGTACGCGGTAAAGAGCGGCCAGCCACGGGATGGCCCGAGGGTGCGTTCGGAGCTCAGGGAACCGTCACGCCTGTTGAATCAGGTTATTATCGACCGGTCTTGCGCCGGGTGGACGGCATGTGGAAGATCGATACTCTGCGCATTGTCATGAATATTCCATTAGCATTTCCCGGTCAATAAGGAGCTACCCGTGAAGGCGATGATTTATCGGCGGTATGGAGGACCCGAGGTCCTTGAACTGGCGGAGGTCCCCGAGCCAAAGCTCTCGCAGACCAATGTCCTAATTCGTGTGAAAGCGGCGGCTCTTAACCCAGCCGACCTTGCACTGCAGGCGGGCCTTGGAGATTCGATCATGGATGCGTGGTTTCCAGTCATCCCAGGCTGGGATGTTGCGGGCGTAGTCGAACATGTTGGTGCAGGCGTGACGGAGTTTGCTGCGGGAGACGAAGTGATCGGCTTTGTGCGCGAAGAGATTCTTCACCATGGCGCGTATGCCGAGAAGATCGCTGTCCCGGTGTCAATGCTAGTGCGCAAGCCGCGCAATGCGACGTGGGCGCAAGCAGCGGGTTTGCCCCTGGCGGGGCTCACGGCATACCAGGCAGTCGTTCACACGCTGAAGCTGACAAAGGGCGAGACCATCCTCATTCACGGGGCGTCAGGAGGCGTGGGCTCTTTGGCGGCGCAGATTGCGGTGCAGCAAGGAGCGCGCGTAATAGGTTCGGGAGCAACCGCTAATCACAGGTACTTGCGTTCGATTGCCGTGGAGCCCGTTCTTTATGGAGATCATCTGGTTCGGGATGTGCGCGCAATCGTCCGAGGCGGTGTCGATGCTGTTTTTGATTGTGTTGGGCGCGGGGTCCTTGCGCTCAACCCTCAATTGGGCCGCGCTGGATTGCGTGCCTGTTCGATCGCCGACAGTGCCCATGGTGTAACAACGGTGTTTGCGCGGATGGATCACGCAGACCTGCTGCGGCTTGTTGAGCTTGTAGAAGCAGGAAGGCTAACGGTTCCTGTTGCGGCGACGTATCCGCTCAAGGATGCGGCAGTAGCACAGCTGGCGTTGCGAAATGGAGGCAAGGGACCCGGGAAGATCGTGCTGAGAGTGGACTGACGGAGTTCGGTCGCACTGGCGTTCCCGATGACATAGGCCCGCCCTTCCCGAGCGCAGGTATCTTAGACCTGTTCCGAAGATCTTACCTCCGCCTCAAGAAAACGATCCAAATTCTCCTGAGCAGATGCAAGAGCCCCAGAGCGCTTATCGATCCTCGAAACCGCAGTTGCGCCTTCCAGTGTCGAGATCAGAAAGGTAGCAACACTCTGCGGTTGAATTTCCAACCGAACCTCCCCGCGCCGCTGCCCCTCGGTCACGATATTCACTAATGCCTCTTCCCATCCTCGAACCGCCTTGCGCGCCCGGTCACGAAGAGCCAGGTTCCCGTCGTCAGCATCAACAGCTGTATTCAGCAAAGGGCAGCCGCCCGAAAAGCTCGGTGTCTCGACGTAGTTTCTGACGTGCAGCTTGAGCTTATCTACCGCATCGTTGACCGTGCCCAGGTTTCCTATGCGCTTCTGCACCGTATCGGCCCAGGCAAAGTCGAAAGCATCGAGCGCCAACTCTTCCTTGCTTGAAAAGTGACCATAGATCGATCCCTTTTCGAGCCCCACAGCCTCAACGATGTCTTGCATGGAGCAGCCCTCGAACCCTCGCTGGTTAAAAAGTGCGGCTGCCTTAGCCACAATATTGAGGCGCGTCTTTTCGCCCTTGGTTAGCCCGGATCTCTTTGCCTCGCTCATAAGTCACCTGACCTCGCATCCACGTCTCGGCAGCGTATCTGCACCTGAATCTCCGCTCCACCTATAAGAATAACGGCTCATAACGTGAAGAGTATTCGGAGAGTACGACCAGTCGGTCACTTTTACGCCGAGCGCAAAAGACTCCTGTATTTCAAAGAACGGAATGCACCGTGAAAATACAGCTCCGGAAGAATGCATGGCCGAATTCTTCGGGGGCGGATGTCACCAGGGAAGTTCTTGATTGATGTTTTGGATGAAGTGGCCGCTGGGGCTGTCAGGACCGAGAAGTGCGACCGCGACACTGGTCTTTGCTCCCTCCGGAATGGACATCGGAGCCGCATCGGAACCAAGAGCGGTCTTGACCCAACCCGGATGAACGGAATTCACCTTGATATTGGTGTCCTTCAGTTCCGCCGCCAAATGGATCGTGAAGACGTTGACTGCTGCCTTTGAGGCGTTGTAAGAGAACTTCCGCATCTGCGCGAGAGGGCTGGGCTCGCTTGCCTGAAGAGTCAGGGAACCGAGAATGCTGGCAAGGTTGACGATTCGACCTGCCTCGCTCTTCTTTAGTAGAGGCAGAAGCTCGTGAGTCACGGCAACCAGTGAGAACAGGTTGATGTTGAAGATGCTCTGCAACTCCTCTTCGGTGGATGCGCTTGCTCGCAGGCCAATCAGCCCGTCCGCCGGCCCTACACCGGCGTTATTGACCAGAATGTCCAGCCTGCCGAAGTGCGACTCGATGAATTTTGCGGCTGCGGTGCGATCTTCTGCTTTTGTCACATCAAGGGCGATTCCCTCGGCTTCGATGCCTTCTCCGCGCAACTTGCCAGCAACCTGCGTAGCCTCCTGTTCGGTACGGGCGGTTACGATGACCGTTACACCCTGCTGACCAAGTTGCCGCGCCGTCTCAAAACCGATTCCACGATTGGAACCGGTAACCAAAGCTACTTTCTCCGCATTTGCCATGTCCATGGCCTCCTGCTCGATAGACACTCAAGGGTCGCGAAGGATTCATTATTTCCGACTGGTCGGATTATTTTGCATGGAAATCTACATCGGAGCCAGTCCTGCAGCGGCTCGAATCCACGCTACATTAACCCTTCACGGTGCAAATCGGGCAGGCGAAGTTTCTGGCGCCGACCGCTCTTTATCTCGATTAGCTGCGGGCGCAGATCGGCAACGTTGGTTGCAGGGATGAACTGATTACAATCATCTTCTGGTTGCGAAGGCCTGCAACGCTCCGAATTTGCTGTCGATCCCCTTCAGTCGATCGCTGGCGGCATAGCCATTAAAATGGTTGAGTTCCTACCTCTGCCACGACAGTAAGTTGTTGTAAAAAATTGATTCATGGGCGTTGAGAGCTAAGTTCAGTACCTTTGAGCATTCAAAAACGCTGCAACATCCCGAAATTTCCATTTTCAGCACCCTCGCGGTTTGACTATCGCAGAGCGCTTTGATCTCTGTCTTATGCACGGCAGAGGTCGATAAGTCCAGGCGAGCCCACTCTTGTCGTGTGCTTCGCTCACGCTATGTTGCGCTGCTTGAAAGAGACTAGAAGGTACTCCTTCTGGGATCTAGCGGACTTGGCCACTGTGCTCGCTCTCGCGGCCCGACCTCGCTCAAGCAGTAGAACGGTTGTGGACTTGGCCAAGAGCAAATCGAATTCATTCTTTTGCAAGGGCAACGATGTACACGTATTTCAGCGGCAGCTTTCCCGTGTTCTTATTATTGTGGCGCGTCGCGGGCGGAATATACACGACTGCCGGCGCGCTGAATGACCTATCCGCTTGGCCTTCAATCAGAGCTTCGCCCTGCCCCTGCAGGATGACCAGGGACTCTTCGTTTTTTCCTGTAGTGTGCCAGCCTACGGTCGAGCCAGCTAACAGGCGCACGTAACCGCTCCGCATTCCCGCGGTTTGAGGAACTCCCGTTAGCAAGGGACAATCTCCTCCTGTGCATTGGAGCGGAATAACCAATGGCTGACGCTTGGCAGTGGTTTGCGATGTGGTAGGCAAGGCGATCAACATTGCTCCTACTACGAAGCCGAACTGATACGAATGCAGATTTAGCGCCATTTGTGGTTCCTTGGGATGACCTTCAAAACCAGGTTAGGGGAGGTTTGCCTTTTTCACACTGCTGGGGCTGGCTCGCAGCATGTACTGTACGGCAGACGAAGAAACTGGCCGGGTTATCCACCCCGGCCAGTTGTACAGAATAAACAGCACATTGTTTCAAGCTGGCGAAGTACAGAATGAACCCCGGAGGCAACGTGTTCGCTTCAGCGGCGGAAAGTGTAACGCAAACTAAATCGTGCCTGAACCGGTTCGACAGGATGCATGACTCTCGTGAATGCCGCGTTCGCATTCACAGCATTCGCAACCAGTTCCTGTGCTGCTAATGTCGTTGGCGGTGTTGCCGGCAGCCCCAGCCCGGCTGCCGGCGTTATTTGCGATACATAGGCGTAGTCAATATCATGGTCCTTGCGGTCGAGCAAATTCAGGACTTCGCCCATGAGACTCCAATTTCCGTTGAATTTATAAGTGGCTCCCAGGTTGACTAATACCGTTGAGGGCGACTTATAAAGTGCGTCGGAGGTCAAAGGACGCGGGCCGAAGTAGCGCAGGCGCAAGCTCGCCGAAAGGCCTTTCACATCCTGCATTGTGGCACCTGCTGAAACCACCCACCGAACTTGTTCAGGGACTTCCTTGCCGTACTGACTTTGCAGGTAGGTGCCGCTCCCGGTCGGAATGAGGTTAAAGCAATTCGAGTTTTTCGGGCAAAGCTGCTGGCTGCCGTCCGGGGCCGTGTGGTAAAAGGTCGAATCGTCTCCATCATCTTCGGTGAAGATGGCGCGGGAGTCCGCAAAGTCCGCATCGAAGGTCCAATGCCCCGAAGGCGTGTAGAAGTTCCCGACTTCGATGCCATAGCGGTTGCTCGGCGAAGCTGAGGGACTCGTGCCCCCGGTGTCGCCACCCTGCATCAGTTCTGAATCACTGTAGAGATACCAGATCTCAACCGTGCTTTGCAGATGCGGGGCCGCCGTAGTGCGCATGCCTACCTCCGCGCCCTTGGTCTGGATGAGGAAAGGAAGCCTGCTGGGGGTCAACGTACTGTAAGTCGGCGTGTTGTAGTACGGATAGTCCGGCGAAACCGGCTCATACAACTGCGTTGCACCGCGCACGTCGTTGGAGTGGTAGCTGAATCCACCCTGCAGATAGAACTCCGTGTTATTCCACGGGCCGAAGATCAAACTCAGTTTGGGGCTGGCCAGGAACTTGTTGGTCGACTGGCCGGTATTGGGATTGACGTCGGCAGGGTAGGGATCGTTCGGATAGTTGGGGTTGGTTGGGTTCGAAAAGCTGGTGAGGATGCCCTTGCCGTAGTCGCCGCGCAAGGCAAAGATGGAGCGGAATTTGCTTACCCACTGGATCTTGTTTGTCAGAAAGGGACTTGCTATCGTCTCCGTAAATTTATTCAAGTCCGTGCCCGCCGGCAAAACCGCGACCTGATCGAGAGAGGACCAACCGCCATCGGAATAGTTCGCTGTATAGAATGTTTTGTCTGTGCGCACGCGATGTTCTGACCGGAAAAGGCCGTTGTGTATCCAATCGTTGCGCAACTGCATGCCGATCGTGGTTTCCACCTTGCGGCCGTACCACTGGCCGTAGATCGTGTGGCGGACGTCGAAACCAGCTACCCAGCGCCTGTCCTGCTGATTGAACTGGTCGCCCTTATAGGGATCGATGAGGTAGTAGGTAAAGTCGGAGAACAAATTGAGATCGTAATAGAACCCGTAGGCCATGATGCTGGTTGCGGAATTAGCACCCAGACGATGCCACTCGCCCTGCAGGCTGTAACGATGGGAATGGCCGCCATCCTCCGGATTCAGTGCACCGAAGAAGCCGACGACAGGTATGGCCGTATCGGGGAGCTGATCGCTCGAGTTCCACCTGGGCCCGGCGTAAGCGCGGCCTGTGATGCTGAAACCCTTGTCGTCTCCGCCCTGGCTGTAGGTCAGCAGGCCATTGAATTTGTAGTAATTGTCCGGATGAATCCATGGACCGCCATCGTGGTACGCTTCTCCGCCGTAGAGCAGATTGCCCGCACCCAGCTTGTGCGAAACGCCGAAAACAAACCGCGCAAACTGGTACATGCCACCGTCTACCTGGACGAAGTTCTGGGGCAGCTTCTTGTAGAACACCACATTGGCGTTTCCCGCCGAGCCATAGTTGCCGATTTCGCCGTAATACGGACCTTTCCGGGCATCCACCCGCTCCACAAACTCCGGGATGACGGTGTTCATGTCCGAGTACCCCTCGCCGTGCGCGTGCGAGCCCAGGTTCAGCGGCATACCGTCGAGGAAAATGGAGATGTCCGTGCCGTGGTCGAGATTGAAACCGCGAAGAAAATATTGGTTGGCCTTGCCGCCGCCTACGTGTTGCGTGATGATCAGGCCGGGAAGCGTCTCCAGAACTTCTCCGGAGCGAAGAAGCGGACGATTCTTGAGCTCCTCTGCACCTACTGTTACCTGGCCGGCGGAACTCGCAATTCCGACAAGATTATCCGCCCGATCCTGCACGTTGACGGTGGTGCTCACTGTGCTCACGGCCAGAGAAATGCGCAGCGGGGCCGGCGCTCCTGCGGTTCCTATGGTGACAAAGATTTCTTTGGTTTCAAAACCGGGATTCATGACGACGAGTCGATAATTGCCTGCCGCGAGTCCAGAAAAAATAAAGGAGCCGTCCGCGCCCGAATGCACCGCTCTTTGTACAGTACCGTTCGCGCCTAGAACATGCACGTCTGCCCCGGCAATCACCGCGCCAGACGTGTCAACGACGGTCCCCGATAGTTGCTGAGGCGAATAAGCCCTTTCACTCGTGCCGACCGGCGTCTTTTTCTGCGCGGCAATCAGGAGCGGAGTAACCTCAATGTTTTTTGCACCGGCAGCGGCCTGCGATCTTGCGAGACGAGGTGCCCAAAGAACGAAGAGCAATATGAGCGGTGTGAACAATTTAATAATCGTGTTACCTGACTTCATGAATTCCCCCTGCTTTCCAGGCTTAACGATGAATGTTGTGGGGTATGAGTGACGTGTCCCGTGCGGTCAACAACAGCAGACGGAGGTTTGGGTCCAGTCACTCAATGGGAGCCGGGCCGAATGGGCAAGGGAGGGAGTTGCGAAGCAGGATTCCAGCGAACTCGAAAAGAACCTCTGGTCAGGGCTATCCGGTCGGCCACCGAGGCGGCAGCCAAGTGACGCAACGTTGATTTTGCCCCATTCCTGCATAGAGACTCCAGTCAAAAAGAGACGACCTTCACGGGGAAACGTCAGAGTAGCATCTTTTCAAAATTCATGCTACGCATGTTCCCGCATTTCGGGATCAGCGCTTCGAGTGCGCTCCATGACAAACCCTTGAGTGCGCGCAATGCGCCTTATTCCTTTGATATTACGTTTTTTGGATTGGTGTTATGATGGCGATCACAGATGAAGAATACCCACGAGAGCTAGATTTCGATTTCTGAGGTTCTTCCAGGCTGTCGGAGTTTGGGGTCCCCAGACAGGGGCTTGGGACCGACGCCTGTAACTTTCGGAGTTCTGAATGCGCAGTTTGTTCAATGACGCCGCGGGAAATGTCCAGGGCAAGGTCATCGGAATCTACACCATCCTTCTGGCATTCAACGTGGCCGCCTGGCTCTGGGCACTCGTTGCCTTTCGGCACTTTCCCCTGTTGCTCGGTACAGCTTTCCTTGCCTACAGTTTCGGCCTGCGGCACGCCGTCGATGCCGATCATATTGCGGCCATCGACAACGTCACCCGCAAACTCATGCAGGAAGGCAAGCGTCCGGTATCGGTAGGATTCCTCTTCTCGCTGGGGCACTCAACCATCGTTGTCATTGGGTCGGTAGCCATCGCCGCTACAGCGCTCCTGCTGCAATATCGTGTGGAATCTTTCCGGAGCATAGGCGGCGTCATCGGCACACTCGTATCGACGCTGTTTTTGTTCGGCATCGCTGCCGCGAATCTGGTCGTCTTGCGGTCCATCTATGCGGTCTTTACGCGGGTGCGCTCCGGCGGGGCTTACGTGGAAGAAGATCTCGATCTGCTGCTGGCGGATCGCGGATTCCTTTCGCGCCTCTTCCGGCCCATGTTCGCGCTGATCACGCGCAGCTGGCACATGTACCCGCTTGGCGTTCTCTTTGGCCTGGGATTCGATACCGCAACAGAAATCGGTCTGCTGGGAATCTCGGCGGCTGAAGCCTCGAAGGGACTCTCCCTTTGGTCGATCATGGTTTTCCCGGCTCTCTTCGCTGCGGGGATGTCGCTCATTGATACCACCGACAACATTCTGATGCTTGGGGCTTATGGCTGGGCCTTCGTCAAACCGATTCGCAAGCTTTACTACAACCTGACCATCACGTTTGTGTCCGTCGTCGTTGCCCTCGTGGTCGGAGGTATTGAAGCGCTCGGACTGCTCGCCGGACAGTTCCGTCTGGGTGGGATGTTCTGGGATGCCGTGCGGAAACTCAATGAAAACTTCGGGACACTCGGCTACTTCATCATTGGGCTCTTTGCGGTGAGTTGGATCGTATCGATCGCTTTCTACAGATGGCGCAGGTACGATGAACTCGAGTTGCGCGGAGATGTCGAACTGGCGTCGTCTCTCCTCCAGCAGTGAGTCTCGCACGACCTCTCACCGCCCGATTCTCACCACAAACATGTCAGTGGGAATGCTTGAGGACCGCGCCCGAATTCGTCAGAACCAGCTTTCCCAACTCCACGCCCCGCGTCGCCAGCATTTTGTCCGCCATCTCCTGGATCTCTTTGCTTTTGCCCTTCATGATGATGACCTCAAGGCAGTAGTGATGGTCGAGATGTACGTGCGTTGCGGCCATCACCATCGTGCCGCCCTGGTGCTGCATCTCGGTCAACTTCTGCGAGAGGTTGGGAACGTGGTGGTCATAGACCAGAGTGAGCGTTCCAACCACAGGCTTGTTGGAGTCGATACTCTCAGACAGGAGAGCCTCCCGGATGAGATCGCGCAACGCCTCCGAACGGTTCTTGTAGCCCCGCCGCGCAATCAGCTTGTCGAAACCCGTCAATAGGTCCTGTTCAAGAGAGATTCCCGTCCTGCTCAGTTCCGCCATCGTGTCAATCCTCAGTCCGATTCTAAATTGGCGCGAGAAGAGAAGTAGCCCCGGCGTGATCGGGGAGTACTTGGAGTGAGACCACCGGGAGAAGCGAACCTCGGCACGACCATCAGCCTCGGAAAAGAACCGGATACACGTTTCGGGCCTGATCGCCGATTGAAGATTTCGGGTTCTCAACGGTTGTTGCCGGGGAGTTGCATTGTGAGGCGTCTTCCTGGAGAATCGACAAAAGCGTTCGTGTATTCGCCGGCATGCCTGCTCTCCGATTAGCCTGGTTCCGTGAACTGGTATACTGACCGTGCATTTGCTAAGGCAGATGCACAGGCGAAGGGGTTCGCCTAAAGTGCTGTTCCATCCTTGATCGAATGGATGGGCGGATGATGACCCCTGACGAGGTTTCGTCGGGGAGTCTCCTGCCCGGACAAAAGCCTCTCCAAATATGGGTTCACACTTGCGGAACGTGCCGGCATTTGTGCGCCCAGGAATTGCCGAGGGCTTATGAAGATCGTCATCCTTTCCGACATCCACGCCAATCTGGCAGCACTGAAAGCGCTGCCAGAGCGCGAATACGATCAACTCTGGTGCATAGGCGATCTGGTGGACTATGGCCCAAGACCGCATGAGACCGTTGAATGGGTAAAACGCCGGGCTGCAATCGCAGTTCGTGGAAACCACGATCACGCTGCCGGGTTTTCAGTTGATCCGCAATGCTCCCCTGCTTTCAAGAAGCTGGCAAGTGAGACGCTGCGCTATACGCAGAATGTCTGCACCGAAGACGACCTGAGCTATCTGAGAAATCTTCCAATTCAACGTGAGATCACGGTGGATTCGACCGGGTTCTATCTGGTTCATGCCATACCCACAAATCCACTCTTCGGATATTGCCTGGAGGAATCCAAACGCTGGGAAAACGAGGTGGACTGGATCGATGGCGATGTCCTCATCGTCGGCCACACCCACACGCCATTTCTTCGGAGATCGGGCAAAACGACCATCCTGAACCCAGGAAGTCTCGGACAACCAAAGACGGGGCGTCCTCTTGCGTGCTACGCCGTTTGGGAAGACGGGAAGATCTCACGCAAAGAGTACGAATACCCACTGGCTGATACTGCCCGCGACATCCGCACGATGCCAATCTCACCAGAGGATCAGGAAGCATTGATCGCAATCCTCGAAACAGGGGGAGTGCCACCTCAGCAATCCATGAAATCAGGGGCGTTTCGCGCTTGAGTCAGACTCTACCTATTAGAAAGCGAGGCCATGAAGACAATGAACAACTCTCTCGAATCTCAAAGAGCCAAAGCGCTTGGCTCGCTCTTCCAAGGCTATGAAGGGCCAGCTTTTTCTATTCGTCTATGGGATGGATGGCAGTGGGCTCTCCTGCCGGGCGAGAAGCCCGTTTGTACAATCGTGATCGAGACCCCGAAGGCACTGGAATCGCTTGCTGCTGAACCGAGCGAAATCGCGCTGGGCGAAGCATTCATACACCGGGACCTGGAGATTGAAGGGGACATTTTCTCGGTCTTCTCAATTGCGGAGCATATATTCAATCGCCCACTATCGCTGCGGCAGCAATTATTTGAAAGAATCTCCCGCACATTCTTCGGCTTCGCGCGGTGGCTGAAACAAGGCCCTCGCCATTCCCTGCGAAGAGATCGTTCCGCCATCTCACATCATTACGATCAGCCGGTTGAGTTCTTCCGACCATGGCTGGGTGAGTCACTGGCGTATTCCTGCGCATACTTTCGAACGCGGGAAGACCCTCTCGATGTAGCCCAAGAGCAAAAGCTAGAGTTAATCTCCCGAAAGCTGCGATTGCAACCTTTCGAGCGTTTCCTGGACATTGGATGCGGATGGGGCAGTCTCGTCCTTCACGCTGCAAGCAAGTATCGTGTGCATGCTGAGGGAATTACGCTGAGCCGAGAACAGGCAGAGGCGGCAAAGCGCCGGATTGCGCAGGCCAGATTGGATCAGCTTTGTGTTGCGGAGCTTCGCGACTATCGCAACCTTGGCGATCTCCGCGAGTCGTTCGACAAGATTGCCAGCGTTGGCATGTTCGAACATGTCGGCCTGGCAAATCTACCTGAATACTTCGGGACTGTACGTCAGCTCATGAGACCCGGAGGAGTGTTTCTCAACCATGGAATCACACGGTCCTACCTGTCACCAAAGCGAAAAAACTCTTTCATTGACCAGTATGTGTTTCCGGACGGTGAACTCGTCACCCTTTCGCAAGCCCTTCAAGCCGCGGAGTCTGCAGGCCTGGAGGTGCGTGACGTTGAAAACCTCCGGGAACACTACGAACTGACTTTACGTTGCTGGGTTGAAGGGCTGCGGCGCAACGCCGATGCACTGCTGGAACATGTGCCTCCGGTCACCTATCGAATCTGGCTCTTATATATGGCTGGTTCGGCCGCAGCTTTTAGCCGGGGCGACATTGTTGTTCACCAGGTCCTGTTAAGCCGCCCCGACCGAGGCCAAAGCCGGCTACCGCTTACGCGCGAAGATTGGTATTCAGTAAATTCGCCCCTCGCCGTCGGCTCCTCTCGTCAGGAGGTCGAAGCATGATGCATCCGTTAACAGACATTTCAGGGCGGCAGGTTGACCGGTTGATCGGCGCACTTGATTCATTGATAGAGGGTGATCTCGCAGTTGAGAAACTTATCGCATCCGGGCCAAGCGCCATTCCCGCTCTCTCGGACTTTCTTCTAAAAGGTTCGCCGAAATCAATCGCTCTCCATCGCTGTCGTGCTGTACACGCACTCGGTGAACTAGGAGCCTGCTCGACGCTGATCTCATATTTTAGGGAGTCTGAGCGTCCCCAGGATGCTACGGTTCTGTTCGCGGAGGACGCGGTTCGAAGCGTAGCAGCTCGTGAGCTGATGCGCTGGAAATCCGACGAAGTCTTCCATGTCTTGCTCGGCGCGGCAAAGCAGCGCGCCACCGAAGGGTTGATTATGGCGTTGGGTGAATTCCATCGCCCCGAGAGCATTCCATTGTTGTTCGAAGTGCTCGAAGACGATCTATGCAGAAGTTGCGCCATGGAGAACCTTCGGAAAGTTCCCAATGGCGCCCGGCAATATGCCTTTCTTGCGATTCGCGGATTGACGAACGTAAATCTCAATGGCGCTTCAGCGGTATGCCGCAGGCGTGCGGTCCTCCAACTCTTGAGTGAGCTTGGAATTCCATCAGGTGATTGGCCGGAACTGCGGCCATTCCTCTCGGAGAGTGACCCAGCAATCGTGATTGCCGCTGCCCAGGTAGGTTTTTCGGTGGCACCTGAGAGCGAATGGCGCCAGATTGCGGCTGCGCTCCTGAAAGTCGCTGACGCCCTTAATTCTGTTCAACAAGAAGATGTGACTCAACTGCTAGACGCTCACCGCAGCATTGCGCAGGAAATAGCGTTTGAGATCACGACCTATAGAAAACACCTGGGACAAAAGCCAAACTGGTTATCGCCATCCTGGCGCATCTTGAATCACGTCTTGGATCGGGCACTGGAACGGGACCATTCTCATCCGAAGAGATGATTCGGTTGCAAATGCCGGGCTGGACGCATTAGCCAACGTATCCGTATAGAGGCATTGGATTCATGGACCTCAAAGAATACGAGCAACAAAAATTCGCGATCGCAGAGATTGTTCGTTCTGCACAGGCCGTCGATACCAAGGATCAAGCCTTGCAGTCCGATTGCCGGGATCTTCTGACACGTCTGGCGGAAGACCGTTTCAATTTGCTTGTGGTTGGTAGATTCAGCCGCGGCAAGTCCACGCTTATGAACGCCATCCTCGGCGGCGATCTCTTACCAACAGGGATTGTCCCACTTACCTCGGTGATCACTACTGTTCGATATGGAAGCCGCAAGCAGTTGGTGCTCAACTTCAACAATTCCAGCTTGCGTCGGGAGGTGCCACTGTCGCAACTGGCGGAGTACGTGACTCAGCAATCAAATCCAGGGAACATCAAGAACATTGCCTATGTGGAGATTGAGTTGCCGGTAGAGATTCTGCGCCGCGGCTTCTTCTTTGTAGATAGTCCAGGGCTGGGGTCTTCGATTTCCGAAAACACGGAGACAACAGAGCGATTCCTGCCGCAAGCCGACGCCTTCGTTTTAGTCACCAGCTATGAAAGCCCGCTGTCGGAAGAGGAAGACCGTATTCTGCACCGCATTCGCCTTACCAACAAGAGGCTTTTCGTTGTGATCAATAAGCAGGACACCGTCAGCGCGGCGCAGCGCGGGGAGGTTATTAAGTTTGTAATGGACCGCTTGGAGCGCTTCTCTTTTTCGGAGGTGCCTCGTATCTTCTCTATTTCTGCGCGGCAGGGGCTCGGCGCAACATTGTCTCAAAAAGACGATCAACTCGAAGAAAGCGGGCTTCGCATTTTCGAAGAAGAATTGCTGCGATTCCTCACTGAAGAGCGAGCGCAGTCGTTCCTTTCCAATACCTATGGACGGACGACCACGTTACTTGCCGAGAGATCAGGATCGGCGGGCCAGGCGGTCGGCGACGATCCATATAGCGTGCTCTTGAAAAGGCTCCGAATTCTTCGTGACAAGAACCTGGGCACCAGGGAACGATCAGGAATCGCAACCGTAGAAGACGAAAGCGCCACTCCTGCTTTTATGCTACAGATCGATAAGCGCACCGGATGCGGGGTTTGCGCCTCCATTCTGGACGCGATTTTTAAGTTCCTGAGCAAGTATCAATACGATCTGACAATTGATCCCGATACTCAGCATGAACATGCGCGGCGCGGCGGATTCTGCCCTCTTCACACCTGGCAGTATGAGAATATCTCGTCGCCTTACGGAGTTTGCACAGCATATCCAGAGCTTACCCATCGTATTGCCCAGGAACTTGAACGGCTCGCCGGCGAGGCGATCGACGCTACAGGATCTTTTGACGAGATTAGGAATTTGCCTGCCACTGCGAAGACTTGCAGCGTTTGTGAGGTTCGCATCGACGCGGAGAAAAAAGCAATCGCGATGACTGCATCTGCTGTGCGCGCCGCGACCTCGTCTGGCGAGAAGAGCTTTTCAGCCTGCTGTCTGCCGCATCTGGTATTGATCGCGGAATATCTGGGCAAAGGCAAACCGGCTCAGAACCTGCTTCATGCTCATGCTCGATTACTGGAGCGAACTGCTGAAGATCTGCAAAGGTATGCCCTTCGGCATGACGCACTACGCCGATATCTTACCAGCGAGGAAGAGCGGAGGGCGTCTCAACTCGCTCTACTACTACTCGCAGGACACCGTAGCGTGAGCGCGCCGTGGAATGTGGAATCGATCTTCTGATGGTGCTGCAATATGACCCAGATTCTGACCTCTGACTCTCGGCAATATCGATTCGGATATCGGATTCATTCCCCTTCGGAAGTCCCCAGGGACTTTCCCCCCTTGCCTCCACCGGGTGAGTGGCTTGCGGCAATCTTCATTCCGGGGGACACGGAAGCATTCTGGCAGCCTCCCGAATATCCGCCACGGATATATCTGCTTCAGAAAAACAGCTTGGCGATCCACTCGCATCCCGCCTCTTGTGAAGCGCCCTTTGAAGAACTGCTGCGCGATTTAGCGGGAGTCGAATTGCAAAAATCGCTGCTTTACGGAACGATTGAATTCCACACTGATAGTGCTTCCAGATGCTTTCGCTACAGTACCGTGCATCAGCAGGTGTTGAATCCATTTCTACGAATATTGCGGAGGCGGTGGCTATCGCCAAGGGAGATCTGTCTGCGTGCACTATCCGTTCCGGGTGCTGATAGAGCATCGATGATGCGGTGTTTGCATGCGCTGCAAATGGAGCTTGATTCCGGCGAATTGCTTTATGGACTGTGTTGCCAGCCTGCAATTCAGATGAAAAGCAGAACATGGTTTTGTCCACGGTCACGCACAACACCGGCGATTCTGTTGGCGGCGACGAGTAAACGAGTAATCGCCATCTCCACGGGAGCCGGGGAGATTAATGACCCATACGAGCTCGTCATCCGTTATGCGACACCAAGCGGTCTCGCGGCTGTTGAAACGCAGGAAAGCACGGCGGGGTTCTCACTGAATATCAGCATTAGGAGCGGCTGCATCTGGAAATTCCTCTTTTCAAACGATCAAATTGGAGCGGTGTCCTCTTTTTTGGCGGTCCTGGAGCGTATGGCCCCGATTGCATCACAAAATATGCCTGCAACATAGACTTCTCTGATATCTGAACGGCGGCCATTCTTCCGTAGTCGCGCGTTTGACATCGCGCTTCGAGTGAGCCTATAGTGAGGGTGTTGTGGTGAGGGAGTTCACCCTTAACCGCTGTCCCTCCTTGTAGGCCGGACAGATGATGACTCCTGACAGGCGACCCTGTCGGTTGAGTCATGTTCCGGCATAGTCCCTGATCAAAAATTTAGGAGCTTGGATTCATGGCTAATCCATGGGTTCTATCCGCTTTGTGGGTTGGCCTCGCGCTGATTGCGACTTTGCTCGCCATCTGGTTTCGCGTGTCCACCGCATTATCGGAGATCGTCGTTGGCACGGTGGCGCAGCTAATCATCGGTGCCGTTCTCGGCACCGGAGGACTGCTCGGCAATACGCAGTGGATCACTTTTTTGGCAGGAACCGGAGCCATCGTCCTCACGTTCCTTGCCGGGGCCGAGCTCGATCCTGCAATCTTCAGAACTAAATGGCGTGAAGCACTGATCATTGGTCTCGCGGGATTCTTCGGTCCATTCATAGGCTGCACGCTGATCACGCACTTCTTGCTGCACTGGACCATGATGGCTAGTTGGTTGTGCGGCGTGGCTCTTTCGACGACATCGGTTGCAGTTGTCTATGCGGTCATGTTGGAGTTGGGCTTTAATTCAACCGAGTACGGCAAAGCAATTCTTGCGGCGTGCTTTGTAAACGACCTCGGCACGGTTATCGCATTGGGGTTGATCTTCTCCCCTTTCACGCTAAAGACATTGATTTTTGTTGGCGTGGCGGTTGCAGTCTTTGCAGTTCTGCCCTTCCTCACCCCCTGGTTCTTCAAGAAATATGGCGGACGGGTCTCGGAACTCGAAGCCAAATACATTCTGTTCCTTCTCTTTGCACTTGGCGGCTTGGCTGTCTGGGCGGGCAGTGAGGCTGTTCTGCCGGCCTACCTGATTGGTATGGTCCTTGCAGGCACAGTGGGCAAAGACCATGCACTGATTCGCCGCCTGCGCACTCTCACGTTCGGACTGCTGACGCCGTTCTACTTCATACGCGCCGGGTCCTTCGTCTCAGTTTCTGCACTCCTGGCTGCCCCAATCACAGTGCTCATCCTCTTTGCGGCGAAGATGCTGACGAAATCTGTCAGTGTCTTCCCGGCGGTGCGCGCATATCGGTACACCGGCTCGGCGGGCACGTACTACACGCTGATGATGTCAACCGGGCTTACGTTTGGAACCATCTCGGCGCTCTTCGGATTGAATCACCAGATCATCACACAGGCTCAGTATTCCTACGTGGTCGGTACGGTTATTGCAAGTGCCGTGATCCCCACGGTGGTTGCGAACACGTTCTTTCTACCCCGGCATCTCCTGCCCCACGACGCCGACGGCCACAAATCGGAACAAGAGATTCAACCATCCGCTGCGGCGGAAGAGGTATAGGGAGACGCTATGGGAAGCAGAGTATTCATCGGATTTCAAACGATCCTGGTCGCCTATGACAGTTCTCCGCAATCGGAGCATGCGCTCAACATCGCCTTCTCGCTGGCAACAACGACCCATTCCAAGCTGGTGGTGTTTGCTGTAGTTCGCCCTCCTGAGCCGGCGTTACGTGCCGAACTCAATGCAACATTGGATGCCGCTCATGAACACTACGAGCAAAGTTTCGCCTCTATCCGGGAAAGGGCAAAGAAAGAAGATATTGAGCTTGAAACAGATGTCGCGGTCGGGAACCCCGCGGATCAGATTATCCATCGAGCTGAAGAGGTTCAGGCCAGCTTGATCGTCATGGGCAGACGCGGAAGATCTGCCATTCAGCGCTGGGTGCTTGGATCAAATTCAGAACGCGTACTAAGGTATGCCCATTGCCCTGTAATGGTCGTGCATTAGAGGAGTTAGGTGATGCAGATTGCAAGTCTCAATCGGTATGTGTTCGAGCTACGAAGAGTCATGTCGTGGCACGAGTGGGTGCCAATCTCCATCGCTGTTTATCAACCATCGAGTCTTTCACAACCGACGGCTTTGCAGCCGGGAAAGTGTAACCATCATGTCTGAAATTACAAAACTCGAAGCCCTCGAAATTTTGGATTCGCGTGGCAACCCCACGCTTGCAGTCACCGTAACCCTGGCAAACGGTGTGACGGCCACGGCGAAGATTCCTTCCGGGGCATCTACCGGCAAACGTGAGGCAGTCGAACTTCGCGACGGCGATAAATCACGCTATGGCGGCAAGGGCGTTCTCAAGGCCAAGAGCCATGTGGAAAATGAGATCCAGCGCGCGGTTCGTGGATTCGACGCCAATGACCAAAAGGGTCTGGATAAGAAACTCTGCGATTTGGATGGAACTCCAAATAAAGCCCGCCTGGGTGCAAACGCGATCCTCGGCGTTTCTCTCGCGGTCGCCCACGCATCGGCCAAGGATCGTGGCTTGCCTCTCTATGCTGCTCTCGTGGACAAACCGGCGAATCTGCTTCCTACGCCTGGGCTCAACGTGCTCAATGGCGGGCGTCACTCCGATAATAGCGTGGACTTCCAAGAATTCATGATTTCCCCCGTCGGGGCTTCTTCCTTCAGCGAGGGTTTACGTGCGGCAGCCGAAACATTCCAGTCTCTAAAGTCCGTGCTCCACAAGAAGGGCTACAGCACGGCAGTGGGCGACGAAGGCGGCTTCGCTCCACAACTGAAATCCAACGAAGAACCTATCGAACTCATTCTTGAAGCGATCCAAAAAGCTGGATACAAGGCAGGCAAGGATATTGTCATCATGCTCGATCCAGCCGCCAGCGAGTTCTTCGAGGAGGGAACCTATGTGTTCGGCAAGTCGGACAAGAGCCAGAAGACTCCAACCGAGATGATCGGCCTTTGGAAGAGCTGGCTAAAGCAGTATCCGGAGATCTGGTCGCTGGAAGACGGTTTAGCGGAAGACGACCACACTGGCTGGCAGCAGCTTACCAAGGAGCTTGGCAATCAGATACAACTTGTCGGCGACGATAACTTTGTTACCAACCCTGCGCTCTTCCGCCAAGGCATCAAGGATGGGATTGCGAACGCCATTTTGATCAAGCTGAATCAGATCGGCACCGTAACCGAAACACTCGACTGCATCGACATTGCCCGCAAAAACGGGTATGGCGCGGTCATCTCCCATCGCTCCGGCGAGACCGACGATACCAGCATCGCCGACCTGGCGGTAGCTGTCGGTATGGGACAGATCAAGACGGGTTCCGCCTGCCGTGGCGAACGCATCGCAAAGTACAACCGTCTGCTGGAGATCGAACGCGAATTGGGCAGTAAAGCTCGCTATGCCGGGGCCAGCATTTACGACCGTTGGAAAAAACCAGTGAAGGCATAGCTGCAAGAACGAGGTGTTGGAGTCCACCCTAATCGCTCATCCGGGCAAATGACTCCTCGAAGCGCAAACACTTGGAGGAGTCATGCCCGAATTACGAACTGAGATCACACATATGCGATCCCCCGGAGAACTCAACGATGCTCAACTGAGACGCCTGAGCGTCACTTGTGAGTACATTGACAAGCTGCTCTGCGATGTAGAGCACGTTCTCCACGAGGCGGCTTCGCCATCTCCGTTTCCTCGCCATGTTGTGGATATAACTCCCGCACAGGCGCGCGTATTGGAGGACCACATCCGCCGTCTCCGCGAGCAGCTTCTGCGTACCCTCGCGTGGCAGCGCATGAGGCCAGATCCGCCCGATATTCCAGCGACTCGTGCGGTACTTACAAACCTTGCATTTATTGACATTGCCGTTGAGGAACTGAGGCCGAGCTATATGCGTGGCTGCGGGTCCGTTCCCGAGGACGCGGTCGATGAACTGAATGGCGTTGTCCACGAACTTCGCTCTGTTGTTCAAAGCATGGAACGCTATATCCGTCAGGAACTGGGAACGAATTTGGAATCGCGCCTCAAGGGGCTGGAGCAGACCGGCTATGATGTGGCGCTTCTCCGGTTGGTCGAGGAAATTGTTACACGCCATGGGCTGGTTGAATTCCGATCGCGGATCGCTTCGCTCGCGTCCAGGCTTGAGGATAACAATCTGGAAGTGGCGTTGTTTGGCCGCGTCAGTTGTGGCAAATCCTCGTTGCTAAATGCGCTTCTGGGAACGGATGCCCTGCCTGTTGGAGTCAATCCAATTACTGCGGTGCCGACCAAGCTACGATATGGGCCGGTGTTGCGCGCGGCCGTCGCCTATGGAGATGGTCGCAACGAAACCCTCCCCGTCGATGAGTTCTCAAATCTCATCACCGAGCAGGGGAATCCGGGCAATCAGCGCAATGTCGTACGCGCCCTTATCGAGGTTCCTTCGCCACGCCTTAAACAAGGCATCGTACTCGTGGATACGCCTGGACTTGGTTCCCTGGCCAAGCGCGGTGCTGCGGAGACGATGGCTTACCTGCCGACCTGCGATCTTGCGCTTCTTCTGATCGACGCAGGCAATGCATTAAACGACGAAGATATTGGAACACTGCGCATCCTTTATGAGGGCGGAATCCCGGCCCTCGTGCTACTCAGCAAAGCCGACCTACTGGCGGAGGGTGATCTCCATCGCGTTATTGGCTATATGGAGACGCAGTTGCAGCGTGAATTAGGTATCAGCCTCCACGTGCAACCAGTGAGCGCCCTGCCGAAATATGCAGTTTTGCTCGATCATTTTTTTGAGCGAGAGCTGCTTCCGCGCTTTGAGCAAGCGCGGAGTTTGCGTGAGACTTCGGTTGCCAGAAAAATTGGCGCGCTCCGTGAATCGGTAATTGCCGCGCTTGAAACGTCGCTCCACCACGAAAAGCGGGGACGGCAAAAGCTGATTGCTATCGATACGCATGACACGGAGACCCGGCTTCGCCGAGTGAGTGGCGAGATCGGTGAACAACACGCGGTTCTTGACCGTGCATTCCTGGAACTGGGAGAACGTCCGGAGGCCATTCTGTTGGAGTTGGCTGAGATGGCTACCGCGCGGATTTGCTCGGGTGCCAACAGCCATATCACTTCGTTAGAGCTTTCGGAGTGGACATACGATGCCGTGCAGAGACACGTGGATCGCTCTCTCGCAAAGACACGCAGTACGGTCGTAAACGCCATCGACGTCCTACAGAAAGTTGCAGCGGAGATGACACGCTCTGATATGCCATCTCGAGAAGATGCCGAACTTCTTTTGCGCGACGTACCCCGCTTTGAGATCGGCGTGATTCCGGGCAGGATAGATGCGGCTCAGTGGAGATGGCTAGGAAAGTGGGTTGTCCGCACCGTCGTCAAGAGTAGCTTGAGCCAGAGTCTTGGCCCTTCGCTCAAGGATGAGCTGCACCGTTACGGCCGCGCACTTAGCCAGTGGGGTGAACAGATGACTCGAAAGATGCAGGCTCTTGTGAACTCTTACACTGACGCCTACCGCGCTCAACTCAATAGGATTCGTGGCATGTCATCGCATGGTGCAGCATCGCCAGAGATGGAGAACGACCTCGGGCTCCTGTTGAGGTGGAACGTGACGGAGAATGCGGATGCAACAGAAGAGCGTGCTTAGGCAAGGGAGATAGGCGGTGGAGAAATATCTATTCATTGCGCTTGGTGGATCGCTTGGCTCGATTGCCAGGTTCTGGGTTGGGTCTACGATTGCCAATCGACTGGGGACGCGGTTTCCCTACGGGACATTCGTTATCAACGTCACGGCGTGCATTGTTATCGGCTTCTCACTGACCTACCTGGGCAAGCGGACAGAGCTGAACCCGGCTTGGAGATTTCTTATCCCGGTCGGTTTCATCGGGGCGTACAGCACCTTTTCGACGTATGAATGGGAGACCCTTTCGACTCTCCGGGCTGGTGCGTTCTTTCTCGCCGTCCTTTACGCTTTCGCCAGCTTGTTCCTCGGGCTTACAGCCGTATGGTGCGGATCTCTCCTGGCGGAGGCCATCTCATGAGGACACATAGGCATCTCGTTATCTATGAATCGATTCTTCAGACGCTGAATGAGTCTGGATGTCCCTTCTGCCGCTTTCTGAAGGAGTTCCAGGCTGCCCGGCTACAGAGTCCACAAGATGTTGAAATTCATCAGGTGTGCAACTTTCATGCCTGGGGTTTAGCAGCTGTTCGGGATGCCCCAGCCGCAGCGGAAGTCTTCCTCGGGCTGGTCGGTGAACCGACTCCATCCTCCAGCGATAACGCAGCCTGCGATATATGCGTGGAGGTCATGGCGGAAGAGGACCTTCGCATCCGCGAATTCGTAAGCTGCGTAGATCGGGCAGAGGTATTGCACTGGCTTAAAGCGAATGCCGTTCTGTGTATCCCGCACGGAATGAAGTTGCGGCGGAAACTTCCGCTCATCCTTACCCCTCGAATCGATGCCATTATCAGCGGTTACCGCCAACAGTTGACCAGTGAACTAATGCAACTTCGCGAGGAGAAGCAACCAGACCGGGTCGGTTGGGGCGCACTTGGACGTGCGGCCGAGTTTCTTATTTCGCAGCGCGGACTGCGCGCATAGGGAGGACAAATGTTAAATGCAGGGAAAGCAGTGAAGGTTTCCATTTACGTGAGCGAGGGCGCAACCCATCATGGTGTACCGACGTACTCCAGTATTCTCGACTTCCTCTTCTTTCGCGGGGTCTCGGGCGCCACTGCACTAAAAGGCATCGCTGGATTCGGCGCAGAACACCGTATGCATTCCGCCAGCCTTGTGGACATATCGGACCAATTACCCCTGAAGATCGAATTTATCGAAACGAAGGAAAAAGTGGATGAACTTCTCGGCAAACTGGAGGAGATGGCCGGTACTGGGATGATTGAAATCCAGGAAACGACCGTCGCCAAGCCCGCCCGGCCTCCCAAGGCAAAGAAGGATCTTGCTCCCGCTCATCTGAAGATCGAGGGCAAGGCTCTGATGATGCGGATTTACGTAAGCGAGCAGGATCATTGGAAGGACCGCCCGCTGTTTGCGGCCCTGGTTGAAGCGATGCGTGCGAACGATATAGCCGGCGTTACCGTATACCGCGGCATTCTTGGATATGGGGCGCATAGGAGAGTTCACCAGGGAGGTGCGCTCCACCTATCTCACGACACTTCCATGATGCTGTCCGTCGTCGATACGGAAGAGAAAGTGCGTTCCTTCCTGCCCATTGTCGAACAGATGGTCGAAGAGGGATTGGTAGTCCTCTCCGATGTGGACATTATCAAATACTCCTATCGCGCGTTTGAGGTGAACGAGGACAAACTGCCGGCCCAATCAGGAGAGAATTCGGTGTAAGCGGAGGCACAGCCATGAAAGAGCAGTTTCAAGCACGTATGCTACGCATCCATTTCGGTGAAGGCGACAAGTGGCACGACAAACCGCTGTACGAGGCAATCGTCGTCAAATGCAAGGAACTGGGGATGGCGGGCGCCATCGTATACCGAGGCATTGAAGGTTATGGCAGCAGCACGCGCATCCGTCATGCCAGCCATTGGACGTTTTCCCGTGATGCACCAATCATGCTGAGCATCATTGATACCGAAGAACAGATCAACAAATTGATTCCTCATCTCGACATCATGGTCGAGGAAGGTCTGATCGCAATGTCCCGCGTAGAGGTTATCCGCTACTTTCATCAGGAAGATGTTCAGTCGCAAGGGTGATAGCAGATGCAGGAATATAACAGCAGTTCGATATTGCAAGATGACGGCAGCCTTCCAACTGAGACATCTGTGCCTATCGACGGCGCTTCTCGTCTGTTGCGACTCGGCAGACTGGCTCAGGAACTTGTGGCTGAGCCTGTCGCCGAAGAAGCGCGTGAGCTCGCAGCGCGGGTTTCCGAAGGACGCTTCTATGTAGCTTGTGTCGGCCAGTTTAAGCGAGGCAAATCCACCCTGCTCAACGCTCTGGTCGGCCACGAGGTTGTTCCGACCGGGTTTATTCCGGTCACGGCGGTTCCCACCGTGATTCGGTTTGGCGACCAACCTCACGCGCGCGTTCGCATGCGAGATGGGTCCTGGCAGGACGTGGCCATGTCCGACTTGAAAGAATACGTAACCGAAGAACTGAACCCCGAAAACAAAAAGGCCGTGGACGGCGCCGAAGTATTCGTGCCCAGCCCGTTGTTGTCCTCCGGCATGTGTTTTGTGGACACGCCAGGTTTGGGCTCGGTCTTCACTGGAAATACGGCAACCACGCAAGCGTTCATTCCTCACATTGATGCAGCATTGGTTGTGGTCGGAGCTGATCCGCCAATTGCGGGCGAGGAGTTGACACTGGTGGAAGCAGTTGGCAAGCAAGTTCAGGATTTAATCCTGATTATCAACAAGGCCGACCGTACCAGCGATCCAGAGCGTGCGGCGGCGGTTAAGTTCACGCGAGAGATTCTGGGGAAGCGGCTGCATCGCCCGATGGGCGAGGTCTTTGAGGTTAGTGCCGCCGAGCGGATGGAAAACCGCGGCCCGTTGCGGGATTGGGAAAAGCTGCTGGCCAGTCTGCATCACCTAGTCGAAGACTCGGGCAGAAATCTCGTTCGCGCCGCTTGCGACCGTGGCCTCCAGCGCTTAAGCGAACAACTGCTGGCTATTATCAGTGAGGATCGTGACGCGCTTCAGCGGCCAATCGAAGAATCCGAACGGCGCATTGAGCTTATGAGGGAAACCATCAACGAGGCTGAGCGCTCCATGCGCGAGCTGAATTTCCTGTTTATGGCAGAACAGCAGCGGATTTCTGACCTCTTCGTTGAAAGGCACAAGCGATTCTTCCATTCCGCGTGGACGGAATCTGAAAAAGAATTTGACGAGGAATTGCTGTCCGTGCCCCTCGGCTTTGGCCCACACTATCGGCGCCGGGTGATGCGCCTCGCCCAGGAGGTCTCGCGCCGCAGAGTTATGCCTTGGCTTAGACCGGAGCAGGAAGAGGGCGAGCGCCAATATAGCGCCGTGGCCCTTCGATTTGTGGAGATGGGAAACAACTTTCTGAGAAAGCTCGCCGGTGCCGGCCTTAGCGAGCTGACCCGGATGCCCCATGCGCTCGATCCGGAGAAGGGTTTGCGCGTGCGTTCTAAGTTCATTTTCGAGGACTTCATCGGAACCGCGCAACCCCCATCACCGCTGCGCTGGCTCGCCGATATCTTTTTGCCTCTTGTGGGTGGGCGCAAACTAATCACGAAAGATGCTCGGGAATTTCTGGAGCATCTCTTGGAAGTGAATAGCTCGCGCGTGCAAAACGATGTTCTCAATCGCATTCAGGAAAGCCGAGAGCGTCTGGAGGTCGAGATTCGCAAGTTGCTGCATGAAGTCAGCCGCATTGCAGAACAAGCACTCGACCGGGCACGGAAAGTCAAAGAAGAAGGAGCGCCTGCCGTACAGTCGGCAATTGAACGGCTCAACCGAATAGAACAGGACATTTCGGCGCTCGTTTAATCCCGTTCAGCCGCGGGGCGTATATCGTGATTGTTCCAGCGGGCTAACGATGCCCCTAGCGGAGTGTGATCCCATGATTGCTTTTTGCACGCACTGTTGGGCTGAGATTGATGCGGCGGTGACCAGATGCGCGCACTGCAATGCGGATCTCACCAGTGATCCTCGAACGTACAGCGAAAAACTAGTGGCGGCGCTGGAACATCCGATGCCCGAAGTCAGGGAACGCATTTGTTGGTTGATCGGCGAAAACAAGATTAGCGGTGCGATTCCATACTTGGTGAAGGTCGCCGGCCACGATTCTGACTTGTTCGTGGGACGAGCAGCGCGTGTGGCGTTGACCGTTCTGCAGAAAGGACCAGGCGTGCCAACAGTTGATTGTTTATGAGCTTGTCATTGCAAGTCTAAGCTCATAAAATATATACGGCGAAGGAATCCGCCATAACCGCCTCCCGAAACGGAAGGCTGATGACTCCTGCGAATGCGCAGGAGTTTTCTTTTGCTCCTGTGCTGCTATTGCGAAAGGGGCAAAATGACGAACTACCTCGACCTCCCAATCGGCGACAAAAGCCCTGAAATTGTCACCGCAGTCGTCGAAATCCCACTGGATAGCGTGAACAAATATGAGTACGACAAGACCCTACATGTCTTTCGGCTCGACCGCAACTTACACTCTCCAGTTCATTACCCAGGTGATTACGGCTTCATCCCGCAAACCCTGGCGCAAGATGCTGATCCCCTCGACATCCTGGTCTTGGGCGACACGCCGACCTTCCCAGGCTGCGTCTATCATGTCCGCCCCATAGGACTCTTCGAGATGCTTGACCAGGGCGTTCCGGATGAAAAAGTCCTGGCGTACGCAACGGGCAATCCACGTTTCAGCGGAATCGCCACTTACACCGAAATCCAGCAGCACGTTCTTCGCGAGATCGAGCACTTTTTCTCTGTCTACAAGGATCTGGAAGGCAAGCGCACGAAGGTATTGGGATGGAAGGACCGGGACGCAGCTTTGGAAATTATCCGGGTCAGTCATCGACGATACGTGCAAAAACAAGCAGTTTAACTATGGTCACCATGCAAAGGAACCCTTGCCGCTATGCCTTCACCTTCCATTCAACACGAACCCGCCCGTGAGTATCTTGACATTGTCGAACGGGTGGAAGAATTGAGCCGCCTTCGCGATCAGGCGAAGAGGCGGAAATCGATGTTGTTGTTTGGACCTGAAGGAGTGGGCAAATCGCGGCTTCTGCAAACATTCGTTGATGGTCAGTCGCTGGCTTTGTACGTTGGCCAGACCCGCTCCCCACGAGAATTTCTCCTGGAACTGCATCATTCAATGTCGTTGGCGATTAGAGGAGCAAAGGCACTCGGAGATTTGAGTTCTCTATCGACTCGCTCTCTGAAGGGCATCGTGCATCGGGCTTTCGATACCCAGCCATTTCTCATGGTGATTGATCATCTGGGTGGTCCATCCCGTGTTGTCACTGGGATTATCAAAGACCTGCATTATTACGGACGCACCCCTGTCATCTTTGCTTCCCGGTCTCCCCACATGGAGCACATTGGAGCGTTACAGGCGTTTTGCGCACTTAAGTCCGAGCGGGTTGAACTAAAGAATTGGCCACAGGCGATTGCGATTGAATTTGCCCAACGCGAAGCAGAGAGAATTAGCCTGTACGCCTCCAACCTGGAATCCACTTTGCGCTCATTTGTCGAGTGGAGCGACGGCAATCCAGCGAGCATTCTTTACTTGCTGAAAATGGCATGTAGGCCACAGTACAGAATGGATGACCAAATCAAAGCTCACATTCTGTACGTTGACTATCGCATGGGACATCGGTGACGCGATCCTGGAGGGCACACTGTGCTCGGAGAAGTTCCAACATGCGAAGCGGACCACATCACGATCTCGCAAAGGTGTGTCTGCCTTTTCGTGATCTATGGATGCGAAGAGTCTTGGGTGATACAGAGAATTGCTTGCCCAAGAGAAAGACGAGGGCGGCACCGGAACACAGTGCGAATTGCCCTGAGAGACCAACAGAGATGGGCGGACAGAGCAGAGCCCCACAT
>Ga0224529_1000373_pt1 | contig 34243 bp, 25 predicted proteins | sample CBST50metaG_FD_179893 | JGI IMG/M metagenome (GOLD analysis project Ga0224529, IMG submission 179893) | Peat soil microbial communities from Stordalen Mire, Sweden - C.B.S.T50 | ecosystem: Environmental > Terrestrial > Soil > Wetlands > Peat | place: Sweden: Norrbotten County, Stordalen Mire...
AGGCATACGCCGCCGTGACGATGGCGCTGCCCGCCCGGCTGCCGCGATAGCATCCATGCACAATGCCGCCGAGCGGAAACGATTTGCCGGCGCAGTCCGTGCAAACAGCGCCTTTGCGAAAGAGCAGCGCGTTGGCGCAAAGCATTCTGAAGTTATGTAGGGTTTGTACAACAGGGACCTTGCTTTGGTCCGCTTCCAGAATGATCGATGGCGACAGCATTGGGAACCAGTTATGGACGTGAAGTATCTCTGGCCGAAAGTCATGAATCAGACGTTTCATCCGCTCACGCGAACGCGCCGAATAGAAAACTGACGCGGAAGCCATCAGCTCTCCGCGAAAGCCATGAATTGCATCATTGTCCTGCTCCAGCAGCTCCACGTTGTGGCCATGGCGTCGAAGTAATTCGGTCTCATCCCGTACAACAGCGTCTTCTCCACCGCCAATTTGATACCGATTGTGAGCAACAAGAATGCGCATCTTCCACTTCCCAGAATTTCTCTGTACAAGTTTACATCCCTTCATAGGATCGCAGCCGGCGGCTATCTTTGATCGCTTCCGCAATATGCGTGCTAATCACACAATCGAAAAGAATCAGCCATGGAATCGGGAATAAACAGAAGACAGGGTCAGCTTCCGTGATTCCCTTAACCAGACACCAAACAATCGCGCATAAAACCAGCGTGGCGGCGCCCCCGCCCCCGCGCTTCAAGGACTTCAGCGCGGTATGCCCCAGGGAAAAGTACGATCCAAAAACCAGCGCCACTCCGACAAGGCCATACTGGAACCACAACATCAGAAACTCATCATGGGCATGTGGAATGGGATCCCGACCCCAGGGTTTAGGACCTACTTCTGGAAATGACAGAAGTCCATACCCGTGCACGAATGGCCCGGAGGTTATTTGCTGATACGTTTCCGCCCATAGAATCGTTCTACCGGTCAAGGTTGAAGCTGTCGCTCCGCCTCTTACATTCGTATACCCGTTGATCTTCGAAGAGAGAGAGGCCAGCGCCAGCGCCAACGCCAGCACCATCCATACAATCCGGGTAAGCCGCTGCCTCAAGGAACCCGGGGCAAGCAGCACATAAACCACCCCAGCCACGACGAGCGCAATGATCTCTGTCTTGGCAAATGCGAGATACAATGCAAAGAACATGGAACTAGCCAATATCATTGCAATGCTCCGGGTGATTTCGCGACTCCTCCGAAGATACACAACAGCCAGAATTCCATAGCACGCATTGTTCGCAATGACCGCGAACATATTAAACGCAGAAGTATCTCCCAAACGGCCACTAACATAGTCGGTCAGCGCGATCGCCAGGAACGTGGACGCCGCGGCCGCGTAGGCCACGCCTTTCATGGTGCAGCGGAAGACGTCACGTACCGGGTAAAGCATGCATAACATATAGGGTATTAGGACGTTCACCAATTCGCCCAGAGGGTATCCCGCTGGGGCCGGCGCAGGAGTCCACCGAAGCGACAAGCCACTCCATGCCAGGAAGAGCGCCGCAAGCATGGTAGCGGCGCCAAAGTGATTGGAGAATGACAGCGACCGCATTCCGCACAGCTTCCTCTGCCGCACAGCATAGCATACAAACAAGTACCCACAATAAAGACAGTTGACAGAAGCAGTAACGATAAATCCCGCGGCCACGCCGATGCCCGTCACACCGAGGTACAAGTGAAGAATATGAAAGCCCCAGTACCATGCGCATAGCTTCAGCCCCGTCGGCTCTGATCGCGTAAGAATGGCCGTACTCCTTTCAACCCACAAAAACATCCCTTGCAAGACAATCCTGCCCGCCCCGTCAAAGCTCCTTATTTGTAAGTATCTTAACCATGCCGCTGAAGATAAACATATTCAAGGGAATGCCCAGTGGGACGGACGCGTACAGGCGATTATATCATCGCATTATCGCGGCATTGATACGCTCCGGCTCATGACATGAGGCGACGGCCTCTGTCAGACGGGTCCATGACAGTTCATTTGCCCTGGCGATTGCGCCTATCGAGAGGCGCTTAAGTTCCGCGGCGGGCATGGTCCCCAGAGACAGCATTGCTTTCGCAACGCCAGCCACTATCTGAGCCTCATCGGCCTCCGCGGTTAAAACCACGATTCCGCAGGATGAATTCACCATGACGCCAGGACCTCCCAGATCGAGGCAGACCACGGGAAGGCCTTTCGAGAAAGCCTCCAGAACGACCATTCCACCTGAGTCGCGAAGACTCGGAAAGACAAGCGCTGTGTAACTTCGAAATGAATCTGCAAGTTGTTGCCGGGGAATCTGGCCGGCAAAGTGCACCGCATCGGCCACGCCTGACCTCTTCGCCACATCTCGCAGCCAGCGCTCGTCTGGACCAGCCCCGATCAGCGTAAGTGTCGCCTGCGGAAGTCTTCTTCTGACTTCAGCCAGCGCCTGAATTGCAAAATGCACGCCCTTCAAATGAATAAGCTGCCCGGCGAAAACAAAGCGCGGAAACGCAGGCGTCCGCCATTCGGCAGCCGGCGCGGGATCCACATCTGTCGCAATTGCCAGATGGACTGCCGTTTTGGAGCGCCATTTGGGCGAAATCAACCGCAGACTCTCGGGCGTGGTTACATAAATGCGTTCCGCAGCAGCAAAGGCTGTATGCGTGAGCGGACCATAGCGTTGAAACAGAATTCCCAGATCGCGCAATAGCTCAAATGCCCTGCAGCAGACCGGCATACTCCGGCGCAGACGCCAAGGTGCGCGTTCCCCACCCGCAACGGGGCCGATCACAAAAGGTATTCCGAGCCTGCCCATGAAGGAACCGAATCTCATGCTGGCAAAGGTTACATGGTAGACGCGGTCAAAGGGCTTTTCGCGGTGAAGTCTGGCTGCTAGGCGATAGGCCCCCCACTGCCAGAGAGTGGAATAGACGCGATAAAACCTAGTTGTTTCCTGACTATTCCGGGGCCACCACGGAAGGTCATAGTAGATAAAGTGCAATCCCGGCTCACGGCTCTGAGCATCCGCCTCAATGGCCGCCCGACTAGAGCGGCGCGTAAGCACACATACCTCATCCGCATAGGCTCTCATATGCATAGCCCTTTGCCAGCCGACTTCCGGTTCCGAGCCATGATTTGGCTCACATGAGTAGGCGGAAAGTAAAATTCTCATCGACTTCTCCCTCAAGGAACTGGCGCAAGCCATATGCGCTTCTGGCGACGGTATGTTGAAACTCCTGGCAAACAAACGGCAGACTTACCAGCACGACCAAGACAACGCATTCAACATTTTGATTATCTTTGCCGAATTTCCAGCAGCTATAACATTCGGCGGCAAGGATCGAGACACCACGGCTCCTGCACCCACGACTGTGTTTCTGCCAAGTGTAACGCTCTTCAGGACAACCACATTCATTCCCAGCCAAACCTTCTCTTCCAGACGAACGGGAGCGGTGGCTATCCCCGCGCTACGCATGGAAATTCTTTCCTCCGAATCAATCAAGTGCATATAGGAATCGACCACCACACAGTTCGCCCCAATAAAGACATTCCTTTCAATCACGATGTGCTCGCGGGCAACAATGCTTGAGCCGCTCATTTACCCCGTTACCTATCTCTATCCTGGCCTTGCGGTCAATGGTTCGGACGATACCGCGATGATTAAGACCCAGGACATTACCAAATTCCGAGGACGCCATTCTTACATTATGCCCAATCTTAATCGATCCGCGAGTTTTCGAATAGATTAACGGGATGCCTGTTAATCGAAGATTTCGCCCGCACTCGACGCCAATTTGCGCAAGATAGATGCGATAGGAATATCCAGGTACTTTGACGGTAAAATTCCAAACGGTTGAGATCGCGTTCATCATGCCTTCCCTTTTTCCTTGCGGTATACAAGCACCCTGCGCTCCGCCCAAAAGCGCCAAACGCAACGGCACAATTCATACTTTGACCTGACCTGGCGAATAAGACGGTGCTTGCTAATTCCGAAGGGCTGTTTGATCCGGACGTTTTCCTGCAAGAAAAGCGGTATGCAGGAGACGGATTTGCTGGTATCATGAGCCCGGAATTTTGACAGATATTTCTGGATATGCCGGATGGATCCTGGCTCGTCCCTGAGCGCGTATCCAGCCCGCAGGAAAAAGTCGTAATCAAATGAATATTGGTATTCCGGATTGAGGCCGCCGATTCTTTTGTAAAGGGAGGCACGCCAAAACGAGGATGCCTGGGGAATCATCAGGAAAGCGTGCAGGCATATATTGAAATCAAATGAGATTTTTGGCTTGGGTATCTCACGCCCGTCCGGATATGCCACTATGTAATCGCCATACAAGAGCTGGACTTTGGAATCCGTCTCAAACTCTTTTTCCGCTAGGGCGAGCGCGCCCAGTTCATATCTGTCATCGGAATTAAGCCAGCATAAGACTTCCCCCGTTGCCCGTTCAAAGCCGTCCATGATCGCCTGCGTTTGTCCGCCATCCCTGGTGGATTGCCAATAGGATAAGTACTTGGCATATTTCTTGATGATCTCGACCGACCCATCCGTAGAGCCGCCATCCATGATGATGTACTCCAGATCGCGAATGCCCTGACTAAGCACACTTTCAATGGTCGCCTCCAAGTATTGTCCCTGGTTGTAAGACGGAGTGACTACAGTGATTTTCATCGAAATGCTCCTTTCGCGGCGATTAACTGCTCTTGCGCGAGCTCAGATGGAAATGCGGCGTCCACCCCGAACAGCCATTGCATTTCACTAGCAATGACAATCCAACGATCCCTTGGAACAAAATCTGTGTTCCTAGAATCCCAATCATGGTGCCGTTCAAGCCAAGCCACTTCGCGGCAGGAAAGGCAAGGGCAACGGAGAAGACGGTCATCGCCAGGTAAGACCAGAAAATCGGCTGCGTGAACTCCAGGGCCTGCAAGCCGGCGCTCAACGGGCAGGCAGCAAACATGATAACGTAAATTAGAGCATAAAGGCGAAGAATATACCCATAATGAGCCATTCCAGGCCCATAGATCAACCCCAACCAGAAGCCGGGCGCAACCGCCACGACAATGGCGAACAGCAAGGTCAGCCCGCCCCATTTCAGCAGAACCGACCTCGTATAGGCCAGCATCGACGGCACTCCTCCCTGGCGAAGGCGACGCGAGGTCTCGGCAGGGACCACATTGTTCAACCCCTGAAACCAAATATGCGTCACGCCCATCAGGTTCTGCGAAGCCCTGAGGACGCCGGCGGCTGCGGCTCCGTAATAGACAGGGGCAGCGAGCACGAATAGATTGCTGGAAGTCCATTGCAGCAGGGTCGAGGCGCCGAGCCATCGGGAAATATTCCAGTGCCGCCGCGAGACGGCGCTGATCCATTTCCGATTGAATTCAAGCGGCTCTATCCAAAGTCCTGCCGGCAGCAGCCCAAAGAGCGAGGTCCCCGCCATGACCCAGAGCGCGACAGCGCTGTCTAGGCGCCCCATCCGATGCAGCAGAAAAAGTAGGGGCAACTGGGGAAGATAGCTGAGAGCGTCATCGGCCAGGGCGCGGCGGCTTTGGCGCGTGATAAAGAAATAGCGCCGCAGAAAGTCCTGCGACTGATAGGCAAACGCGGAAACCGCGAGCGGCAGCGCCAGCCGCCGCAAATCCGCATAAGGAAAGAAAATGCTGGAAACCTTCAGCGCGACAAAGAAGAGGACAAAGCAGCAGCAAACAAAGAGCAACTCCTGAAAGACGACGGCGCCGAAGTAGGACGACCGGTCCTTTTCATCTTGCTTAGGGCCGATGCTCATCATCGGCGCAACAATCAGCGCGGACTGGAGGCTGTTGACGAATAGGACCGACATCCAGGTGAGCGTAAAAACGCCAAACTCGCGCAGGCCCATGAAGCGGACAAGAATCAGATTGGTCAGAAAGCTGGTTGCGCTGACGATGGCCTGATCCGTCAGCGCCCAAATTTCACGCCCTGAAAAATGCCGCAGGACGCCATTGCGAATCCGTTCCCCGCGTGTAACTTCCGCGTTCATTCAGCTCCCGAAGCGCCCGTTTTAGATCCATGCCTGCCGATTTCCGCTGCGTGCGGCGGTTCTTCCTGTCCTTGCGAGATGGCCTGCGAAGGTTAGCGAGTGGTGTAGATGGCCGCCGACGCCGACGACGAAATAAGCCCTGATGTTGAAGTGAACAGAGACTTTACCTTACTCATCGGCACATAAACAATATCTTGAGCCTGAAGCACCAGCGGCTTCTCAGTTCCCTTGGCAATGGCATTATACGAAAGGGGGAACTCCAGTACAGTGCCGTCCGGATTGCGGCGAATCACCCGCAGTCCGCCGGTATTGGCCTGGAGGTCTGTTCCTCCGCTGAGCGCCAGGGCCTGGGCAACGTCCAACTTCCCATCTTCCTGCATCAGGTAGCCGCCCGGCCGGGCGACCGCGCCCAAAACATAGACAATGCCGGCGCGCGGAACAAGGACAGAGTCGCCGGGGCGCACCAGAATGGAGGCCGTTTCCCGCGTGCCCTGACTGCGCGAATAAGGAACGTCCTCCTCCGCGACATCCTCGCCTCCATGGCGAATCTTGATGCGCGCGCCCGCCAAAGCCGTCACGCCGCCAGCCTGGGCGAGAATTTCTCCGAGATTGGTGGGAGCAATCAGCGGCACCCGCCCAGGAGTTGCTACTTCTCCTATCACAGTCACATATTGACCGGCATACTGCTGCACGTCGACATTCACCTGCGGCTGGTTGAGAATCTGGCCGTCCTTGAGGGCTGCCTCGATGTGTTTGGCCGCTTCCGGCAAAGTCAGACCGCGAACATTTACCTTGCCGCACAGGGGAATCGTCAGGTTGCCGGCGAGGTCCACACGATACGAATTGGTGAACTCGGGCGTGTCGTAGACGTTGACGCTCAGCAGGTCTCCCGGCTCGATGCGCAGTTCGGAGAAGTCCCTGGGAACGATCAGCGGCGTGCCGACCTGGGGCGCGGCTTGCGCCTTGCCGGCCGAGGCAGTGCTGATTTCGGAAGGCAGCGCGGGAACCTGCGCATTTCCTCGGACGGCCATCCCCGCCGGCAGCAAGGCCACGCCAAGCAGCAGCAGAAGGCCAAGGCTGAAAACGGTTCTAGTCCTCGCCATAGTAACCCTGCACATTGTAGCCATACACACTCCGGTATTCGGTTGCGGACATATCCAGCGCGTCAATCACTATTCCCAGAACATGAATGTGGTTTCGGGTAAGGATCTGAACGAATTGGTGCAATGCCTTTCGAGAAGTCCGTCCCGCGCGCAGCACGCCGATGGTTCCGTCGCAGCGATTGCCAACAATGATGGCATCGGCTACCGGCAGCGCGGGCGCATTGTCCACCAGCACCAGGTCAAACTGCTCCCGCGCGGTCTGCAGAACCTTTTCGACCTCGCCTGAGCCAAGAAGCTCTGAAGCGAGCGGGGATTGACGGCCGGCGGAGAGCAGGGTCAGATTCGCCTCGATCGGATGGGGCGTCAAAACTTCTTCAAACGTCTTCAGACCCACCAGCACATCTGCCAGGCCGTCCTGCCGCGCCACGCGGAAAAGAGCGTGCTGGCGGGGACGCCGAAGGTCGGCGTCGAGGATAAGCACCTTCATGCCAGTCGCGGCGAAGGCCAGCCCTAGATTGTAAGTCATGTAGGACTTTCCCTCCTCGGACAAGGCGCTGGTAACGGACAGAACTTTCAGCTTTTGTCCCACTCCGGAAAGCCTCAGCCCCGACCGCAAATTGCGGAATGATTCTGCCGTGGCGCTCTCAGGATCGACCAGGAAAGAGCTGGATTCCGTGGCCAGGGCGCCTTCCCGCAGCTTGACTTCCTGGCGGTGAAAGGGAATCATGCCCAATACCGGCAGTTTCGCCACGGCCTCGACCTGGAAGCTGTCGGTAAGTGTATCGTCCTGACTTTCCAGAAAATAGGCCAATCCAATGCCCAGGACAAGACCGCCTAAAAGTCCCAGTGCTATGAACCGGAATGGCTTCGGCATATAGGGCGTGCCCGGAGAACGCGCCGGATCGGCAACCGTCACATTGGTCGCGCTGTCGCCCGCATCGATGTTCGCTTCCTGCAACTTGGCATACAGAATGTCATAGAGAGAGCGGCTGGAGTGAGCCTGCCCGACCAGGACTCCCAACTGCACAATGTCGTCATTCATTTTGCTGGTCACGAGCTTTTGCGCTTCATAAGAGGAACACAGCGCCTTTTCATCCTGCTGCGCCAGAACAAGATCGTTCTTTGCCCGCTGCTTGATCTTGGCGATCTCGTTTTGAATCTGCTCGTGAATGGACTTCGCTTGATTGGCGATGTCCGCCAGGCGTGGATTCCTGGAGCCATACTTGGTTTCCGCGCTGGCATAGGCCACGCGCGCCGCCGATTCCTGTTGCCGCAGCGAATTGAGAATATCCAGGCCATTGCCCTGCGACATTACGGTCGAGTTGGAAAGTCCCGGCAAAGAGCTGGAGCCAATGGTCGAGATCAGATCAGGATTCTCCGTTTCCGCAAGACGGTAGACCGCCTCGCGCCCCATGCGCACGGCCTCCGCCTGGGTCACCTCGTTGTTCAACTCCGCCAGACGCGCCAGCTCGGGTATCTGCACGGAGCCACCACCACCGCCGCCCAGGTCAGATATGGATTCAGAGCCTCCGTTCAGGGTTGCCAGTCCAGGCATCGCGGCAGACAGATTGTGGTTCCTCTCGAATTCCGCTACCGCCTCCTGAGACTTGGCGACCTGGCTGGAAAGATCACCAAGCTGGGAGGAAAGCCACTGCGACACATCCCTGGAGGAATTGAAGTTTGAACTAAGCAGATAAGATTTGTACTCGGCAACAACCTGGTTGGCGACCCTCGCGGCTTCGTCTGGATCCCTGCTGGTGTAGGTAATGGCAACCAAGCGCGAATCCTTGATCTCGCCCACTTGCAGATGCCTCTCGAAGTTGTCGATGAGAGCTTCCCGGCGCCGGGCGGGCAGAGCCGCCTCGCTGACAACTGGCCCCGGCTCCTTGCTGTACCGATTGGGATTCTCAAGACGGAGCATTCCCATCTTGCCCATCACCGCCAGAGCGATTGAGTCGTCCTTGATAATCGCGGTTTCGGTCTCGATCTTGGTTTTGAGTTCATCATCGTCGCCCAATTCCATCGAGGCCAGACCGGAGAGCAGACCTGCCCCGGAGGCTTTTTGCTCATTAATCTCTATGGTTGCCGTGGCCTTGTATTTCGGATGCATGACAAGGCAAAGAGCAATTGCCGCCAGCACACAGAAGACCACGCAGCTTGCCACTGCGATCTTCCACTTCCACGGAACCAGCGCCAGTTCCCGAAGAGAGACATTGCTCTCAAAATTAGAGGAGCTGTTTCCTTCGGCGTACCTGCCGTCAGGGCGACCGATTGGCGTTTCATTCTGTTCTGTCAAGTAGGATTCCCTCTCTCTGGCCTTCGCGTGGCAAAATTCAGAAACCTGCCTGATTCAATTGGTGCGATCTCGATGTATGCGCGCCGCGGCGGAAAATCAAGCCACTCATCATCACTTTCCTGTTTCAGACAAAGCTCCGCTATCCTCACTCTCACCGGGCTAGCAGTTATATCCTCTTAACGCACCTCGACCAAGCCAAACGCGGGAGGAAAGATCCGCTTTCATTTCACACGTCATATTACAGAAAGATACAACAAAGATTAGATTAACAACCCTTGGCGCATCGGTCAACAACAGCAATGGCAGCCCGCGCAGCCACGCGGGCCATGCGATAGCTGGTTTGCATTACACAACCATTATCTCGTTATGACATCTCTCTCGTTCTATTTTATTCGATAATTCATATTTCTCTATTCTCTTCCCGCATTCACGCCAACCGAATTAAAATCAAAAACATTTTTTGCTTGCTGGGGTGTAAGAAAGTCGAGCCCCGTTCACGTCTGCGCGCACGCCCGAATCAGCATAAAGCTCTTCTGAACGCCTGTATGCCGGACACCGTGTATTCCAACTGGTCCGGGCGCCCCAGGTTCTTGAATCCACATCGACAACTCGGCGAGTTTTCGTCGCGCCTATTTCCAAGAACGATCAAGGCGCGACTCAAGTCATTCCCCATCAAAACCCGGCTTATATCACGAGCTACTAACCAAGGAATTCGGCAATCGCATTGACGACGGTTTGCTGCTCGTCTTCGCGCAGCTCGGGGTAGATGGGCAGGGCCAGGACTTCATGGGCAGCGCGCTCGGCTTCGGGGAAGCTGCCCTCTATGTAGCCGAGACTTTTCAGAGCCTCCTGCAAGTGGATCGGGATGGGATAGTAGATCGCCGTGCCGATCTGGCGCTGGGCGAGGAAGTCATGCAGCGCATCGCGGCGGGGTGTGCGAATCACGTACTGATGCCAGGCGTGATGGCTGCCGGCGGCCTCCCGCGGAAGCACAACGCCGTGGCTCGGATAAGGTCCAGCTTCGGCCAGTCCGGCCGCCTGGAAGAGCGCATGATAGCGCTCGGCGACCACGCGGCGGAGTTCGAGCCAGCCGTCAATGTACTTGAGCTTGACCTGGAGAATGGCGCCCTGAAAGCCGTCCATGCGCGTGTTCCAGCCGATTTCGTCGTGGTGGTAGCGGCGGCGCATCCCGTGCTGGCGCAACATCCTGGCCCGCTCATCAATCTCGTCCGAATTGGTGGTGACCATGCCAGCGTCGCCCGCGGCGCTGAGGTTCTTGGTGGGATAAAAGCTGAAGGCGGCCGCGTCGCCCAAGGCTCCGGCGCGCACGCCCTGCCACTGCGCGCCCCAGGCCTGGGCGGCGTCTTCAATCAGCTTCAGTCCGCGCTCCTTGCCGAGGCGGGCGAAGGCCGTCCAGTCAGCGCATTGGCCGTAAAGATGCACGGGCAGAAGGGCGCGGACAGAAGCGCCCTGCGGTCCATCCAGTAGCGCCTCAACGGCCTTGGGGTCCAGGTTGAAGGTGACCGGATCGATGTCGGCAAAGAGCGGCCGGCCCCAAGCGCGGAGAATGGCGCTGGTGGAGGAAAAAAAGCTGAAAGGGGTGGTGACGACCGCTTGGCCGGGCGCGATGCCGGAGGCGGTCAGCGCCAGCCAGAGCGCGTCGGTGCCCGACGAGCATCCCACGGCATGGGCCACGCGCAGCCGCGCGGCAGCGGCCTGCTCGAAGGCCGCAACTTGCTCGCCTAAAATGAATTGCTGCGTTTCCAGTACGTGTCCGAGGGCTTCCAGCAATTCCTTGTGGAGCGGCTGATACTGGCGTTTCAGGTCCAGCATGGGGACAGGCTGGGCGGCATGGGCGGAGTTTGGCGACGGATTTTGCTCGGTTTTCACACCATTATGCTAGCAGCCGCCAGGGCCACACGGTCCCAGAATCAGGCTCGCCCACCCGCCAGCGGGCCTTGATCCAAGGCGAAACGGGCGCGATTTTCCACGCCGCGAGGCGAAAAATTGGACCAAATAAAAAAATTGCGCCAAGTTCCGGTTGAAAAGATTAGTAAAGCTCGATATTGTTGAGCCATTGCGGGAGAAAGCGGCTTCGGGGATTCCTGAGCAGCGCCCGCTGTTCATTTTTTGCATTTACCTCACCCCAAGAAAGCAGGAGATCGGCACAATGGAAAACAAGCCGGCACAAAATATTCAGGACACATTCCTGAACACGGTCCGCAAGGACAAGACCCCCATCACGGTTTATCTGGTCAGCGGCGTCAAGCTGACGGGAAAAATCCGCTCCTTCGACAAGTATTCGGTGCTACTGGAAAACAACAACCAGGAGCAACTGATCTTCAAACACGCAATTTCGACCGTGGTGAGCAACAAGAGCGTGCTCCATGGCGACTACCATCCGGCGGTGGGCGTAGCTCCCGTTGCGGCCACAGCCGCAGCGCCAGTCGCGCCTCCAGCGGCGGGGGAAAAGAAATAGCCGGCGGGGAACGGCCGACCACCGTAGAGAGCGGTACGGGCGATCACGCGGAGCGGGCGGTTCTGGTTGCGGTGGACCTCGGGAGCCAATCGCGCTCCCACCGCACGGCGCAGTCTGGAGCGCGTCAGGCGGTGGAGCGCGCGGATTTGCTGACCGAACCGGGACCGCAGACCGATTCCGACGCCATTCCGGCAGCCACTGTGCTGGCACGGCCTTCGACGGAACTGAACACGGAAGAGTCTCTGGCGGAGTTTCGCGAGCTGGTGGCGAGCGCCGGCGGCGTAGTGTCCGCCGAGCTGGTGCAGCGGCGTGCGCACGCGGACCCGGCGACGCTGATTGGTGCGGGCAAGGTGGAGGAAATTGCCGGCGTGGCCGCCTCGGTCGAGGCCGATCTGGTGCTCTTTGACCACGACCTGACGCCGACGCAACTGCGCAACCTGGAGGCCGCGCTTCCCTGCCGCGTGCTGGACCGCACACAACTGATTCTGGATATTTTCGCCCGTCACGCCCGCACGCGCGAGGGGCAGTTGCAGGTGGAACTGGCGCAACTGGAATATATGCTGCCGCGGCTCACCGGCAAGGGCAAAGCGATGTCGCAACTAGGCGGCGGCATCGGCACGCGCGGACCGGGCGAAACCAGGCTGGAGACCGACCGCCGCCAGATTCAGCACCGCATTGACCAGTTGAAGCTTGATCTCGAATCGGTGCGCCGCGTCCGCAAGCAACAGCGGCAGCGCCGCGAGTCAACGCCGGTGCCGACGGTGGCGCTGGTGGGCTACACCAACGCCGGCAAGAGCACGCTCTTCAACCGGCTGACCGGAGCGCAGGTTCTGCAGTCGGCAAAGATGTTTGCGACCTTGGACCCGAAACTGCGGGCCATCGAGCTGCCCAGCCGCCGCAAAATTCTGCTCTCCGACACGGTCGGCTTTCTCCGCAACCTGCCGCACACGCTGGTGACCAGCTTCCGCGCCACGCTGGAGGAGGTGGCGCAGGCCGAGGTGCTGCTGCACGTGCGCGACGCCAACTCGACCTATGGCGAAGAACAAAAAACTCAGGTGGAGAAGGTGCTGGGCGAACTGGACTCGCTGGCCAAGCCGCGCATCGAGGTACTGAACAAGATTGATCTGCTGGACGCGCAGCAGCGGCTGGGCTTGAAGGAGCGGTGTGCGGCGTCGGGCGAAGTTGCTGTTTCGGCGCGCACCGGCGAAGGGCTGGAGGCACTGCTGGCGGCCATCGACAAGCAGTTGCATTCGGACCCGGTGATCGAGGCGGAGCTGCGCATTCCGCAGCAGGAGGGCGCGGCGCTAGCGGCCATCGAAGCGGGGATGATCGTACATACGCGCGAATATGAGGGCAACATGGTCCGGCTCACGGTCAGCGGCCCGGCCTCGCTGCTGGGGCGGCTGCGGCAGTTCCGATTACGGGAAGAATAAGATAGAGAAAAGATTGGATGCTTTTGAACAGCTTGTTGGCGAAACCTTATGGATGAAGGGACTTTGGATTCGGACTGATTGAGCGAGTTTTGAAAGGGCGCGGCTTTAGCTGCGCCACTTGATGACCAGAATGAAGCCGGGCTTTAGCCCCCGAGGGAATGTATGATTCCAAGGCGAGAGGTTGCTACCAACAACGGGCAAACTTACTTCGTGACCTCGAACACCGAGGAGCGCAGGCCATTCTTTCGTCATGAGCGTTGGGCTAAGTTATTCCTTGAGACGCTCTATGGTTATCGTCCAGAGCGATTTCTGCTTCATGCCTTCGTATTGATGCCGGATCACTTTCATTTAATCTTTACACCGAGCGCCAGCCTTGAATTGGCGCTTCAATGCATCAAAGGCGGATTTTCTTTTCGAGCGAAACGGGAGTTCAAATGGATTGGCGGCATTTGGGTAACGGGATATTCGGATCATCGGATTCGTGGCGAGGAGGATTATGAAATTCATCGCGCCTATATTGCAAACAATCCGGTCAAAGCAAGGTTAGTGGATTCTCCTGAGCAGTATTTGTATAGTTCCGCGAATGGTTCATTTGAAATCGATGCATTTCCTCGGGGGCTAAAGCCCCAGATCGCACCCTTGGCCTCTTTTGGCGCAGCTAAAGCCGCGCCCTTTCAAAACAATAACGAACGTACAATTGTCGCATTGAACGCGCGGGAAACGCCATGAACCCCATTCCATCCATCACCACGCTTTCCAGCCGCGAAGTTTATCGCAACCACTGGATGCGGGTGCGGGAGGACGAAATTCTGCGCTCGAACGGCGCGCGGGGCATCTACGGCGTGGTCGAAAAGGACGACGCGGCTATCATACTGCCAATAGACCAGGGACGCATCTGGCTGGTCGAGCAGTTCCGCTACACCATCCAACAACGGGCTCTCGAACTGCCCCAGGGCGGCTGGGAGCGGAAGATTGACGACCCGGAAGCGCTGGCCCGCGGCGAGCTGAAAGAGGAAACCGGCCTGGTGGCCGACCGCATGACGCACCTGGGAGACGTATGGATTGCCTACGGATTCTTGCGGCAGAAGCAGCACGTCTACCTGGCCACGGGACTTACCCAGGCGGAGAAGGACCCCGACGCCGAGGAGCACGATCTGGTGGTGCGGACGGTTGCGATTGAGGAGTTCGAGGAGATGATGCTCACCGGCGCGATCGGCGATAGCTGCACGCTGTCGGCCTGGGGGCTGTATCTGCTGTGGAAGGCGCGGCGGAAGGAATAGAGAAACGGCTTCAGAAAGAGAGTAATGCCGTGACCGCGTGATTTGGTGATGTAGCGCCGGCCTCCCGGCCGGCTGTAGTGCGGGCGTCCCCGCCCGCGCTTGTCCATGTCTAATTACCAATTCATGCGGTCATGACAGTAGGTTTGCGGTCTCCCACCCTTTGTGCAAAGAACGCACAAAGGATGGGGCACCCAGATTATCGTTCACATTCTTTTTATCCGAGCGGAAACGGAATCGTCAAACGCTTTCCCGTATACAGAACCACTTTGTTCGGATTAGATGTAACTTCCACACCCGTTCCATGGTTCTTGCCGACAAGTACAATCTGAAAACTGCGCGTCTGCAACATACCTGGAAATTCGCCATTCCTGGCATCGATTGTCAACTCGCGCCGGGCATCGTTCCAATGAAAAGCGATGGTGGAATGAACGCCTTTTTCATAGTTATAATTGTCGTTTTCATCCTCGTACAACGTGAAACTTCCGTTGGCTCCGGGATAGACGCGCAGCTCGATGGGATCAGCGGGTTTTTCCGTGGAGTATTGGACGAATGGCCCCATGGGCACAATGGAGCCAGCCCGGACAAGCAGCGGAATCTTCTCGATGGGAGCGTCGGCGACGATGCTTCTGCCGCCCTCCAGCTTTTCTCCCGTCCAGAAATCGATCCACGAGCTTCCGGTCGGCAGATAGACGATTCTGGTTTTCTCGCGCGGCTCGACCACGGCTTCGCGGGCGTGGATCGCGGGAGTCTTCCAGTAGAGCTTGGCCCGGAATGCGCCCAGCGCGCTATTATCGGTCTCAAACTTGAAGTCATATTGCTTGCCCGCCGTCAGCAATACCGGCACGGTCCAGGACTCCATCGATTCGTAGTTATGCGCCAGTTCCTTGCCGTCCAGATAGACGTGCCTGCCGCCAAAGCTCTTCAGATTGAAGCGGTAATTCCCGGTTTCCTGGGGAGTTAGCTTCCCTTCCCAGCGGATGGAAAACTTCGGGTCTTTCATAAAAGCCGGCCAGCCGGTATACCAATCCAGATTAATATCGGGCTGCACCTCTTCGCGGCAGGCAGTCTTGAAATGGTCGTCGCAGAAGTAAGTGGCCTTCAGGCCCGGCTTGCCGTCGCTGGTCTTGAAGTTTTCCGGCCCGACAAGAACGCCATCTTCCGGTGGGCGATGATACATATACTTGGTAACTGGCGAAACCATGATCGCCGGGCCAAACATATATTGGTCATCGATGGAATAAGTCTTGCGGTCGCTAGCGAAGTCCATTGGCAGGCCGCGCATGATCGTGTAGCCGCTGTTTGTAACTTGCCAGCCGAGCGAATAGATGTAAGGCAGCAGACGGTAGCGCAAGTTATCAAAGTTCTTCAGCACCGGCGTATATTCGCCATACTCCCAGATTTCGCGCGGAGTTTCCGAGCCGTGCGAGCGGAAGATCGGAGCGAATGCGCCGAACTGGAACATGCGTGTGTAAAACTCCTGATAGGCCGGGTCCTTGCCGCCGTTCATGAAGACGCCGCCCTGGCAGCCGAGCGAATAAGCGCCGATGTCGAAGGTCCAGTAAGGAATGCCGGACATACTGTGGTTGATTCCAGCGGCGATTTGATCCTTGTACACGTCCCAACTGGCGCCGATGTCGCCGGACCAGGTGGTGGCCGCGGCCCTTTGCTGGCCGGCAAAGGTCGAGCGCGTAAGAATGTAAACCCGCTTGCTATCAGTTTCCTTCCGCTGATTGTTATAGACCGCAGTGGTATCAAGCAGCGAGTAAGAGTTAAGGTATCTGGCGAAGGTGCCGAGGTGATTATCCTGCACCTTCTTCATCTCATACTCCTCGGCCTCCTGCGTAAGCGCGTTCACCATGTCCGGTTCGGTCGAATCCATCCACCAGCCATCGACGCCCTTGGAGAAAAGCCCCTTGCTGGCGTACTTCCAGTACAAGTCCGTGGCGGCGGGATTATAGACGTCGTAGTATTTGAATCCGGCCCAGCCGACGGTCGGAAACAGAAAGCCGTGCCTGTCCATATCCTTGTGAATCTCCGCATCCGGCCCCAGCCCGGCCCAGATGGAAATCATCAGATGAAAGTTTTCCTTATGCAGCTCGTCAATCATCTCCTTGGGGCGCGGATATTTTGTTTCATCAAAGAACATTCCGCCCCAGGTTTTGTTATCGCCCCAGTAATTCCAGTCCTGCACGATGTTATCGATGGGAATCTGACGCTTGCGATATTCGCTGGCGATGCCCAGTAACTCATCGCGCGTGGCGTAGTGCTCCTTGCTTTGCCAGTAGCCATAGGCCCACTTGCCGTAAAGCGGCGCCTGGCCAGTGAGTTGCCGGTATCCGGCAATCTGCTGATCGATGGAAGGACCATAGAAGAAGTAATAGTCGATGTTATCGCCTACTTCGGACCAGAAAGAAGTTGTGCCCTTGCTGTCATCGAAGATTGTCTTGGAATAGTTATCCCAGAAGATGCCGTATCCAGCAGTGGAAACTAACACCGGAGTCACGGCCCACTTGTTAGCCTGCACGACTTTGACCGAATGTCCGCGATAGTTCACCAGACCCAACTGCTGCTGACCGAGGCCATAGACGCCCTCTTCGGCGCTGAGCGTAAAGTTCTGCTGCACGCTGAAGGCCGACTGCTCGCGCGCGATGGTCGAGGGCGTGAAGATGGCCTGTCCCTGCTCCTTCAGAACCGTATGGCCGTCGCGGTCGAGATACTGAATCGAGCCGTCAACCTTGCTCAGACGCAGCATGACCTTGCCAGATTCGAGTGTAACTTCCGTCGCGTTCTCTGTTACTGGAACATTCAGTACGGGCAGATCCTTCTGCACCACCGAGAGGCTGACCTTATCGGGCTTGCCCGCGGCCGGCCACTTCACCACGCGGACAACGCCCTCGGCATAGAACTGCACCTTCACGTTCAGATCGCCGGTGGCGAGTTGAACGCCGTTCTGGATGCGTTGAAGTTTGGCCGCTGCATCTTTCGGCGCGGCGGAGCTGCTTTGGCAGTAAGACGGCAAGGCGCACAAACAAAGCGCCAGGGACGATGCGGCAAGTTGCACGGCGGAAGGGAGAAAATTCATCTTCGCGTTTCCTCTTTGGTTCAGCTGCGTAAACGGTTACAGACCATGGTAAACTTCACGCCAAGTCTTTGACCGGATCATTCCTCGTCATTGAATTCGAGGTGCCCCAGGTCCCCGAATCGGGACCTGGGGCACCCTGCATTGGTGCTTCTTCAGTCTGTTAGATAACTTAGCCCTTGGCGAACATCTGCTTGATGCCGCGCAAGGCCTGGCGCGTGCGCTCCTCGTTTTCGATTAGCGAGAAGCGGACGTATCCGTCGCCGTGGTCGCCGAAGCCGATGCCGGGCGAGACGGCAACCTTGGCGTCGTTCAAAAGAATCTTGGAAAACTCCAGTGAGCCGAGTTTCTTGTACTGCTCCGGAATCTGCGCCCAGACAAACATGGTCGCCTGGGGTGGAACGACGGGCCAGCCAAGCTTGTTCAGCCCCTCGACCAGCACGTCGCGGCGCTTGCGGTATTTCTCGCAAATTTCGTGGACGCACTCCTGCGGGCCTTCGAGGGCGGCAATCGAGGCCACCTGGATGGGCGTGAAGGTGCCGTAGTCGAAGTAGCTCTTGAGCCGCGCCAGGGCGCTGACCAGCACCGGATTGCCTACCATGAAGCCGACGCGCCAGCCGGGCATATTGTAGCTCTTTGACAGCGTGAAGAACTCGACGGCAACGTCCTTGGCGCCGGGAACCTGCAAGACGCTGGGCGCCTTGTAGCCGTCGAAAACAATGTCGGCGTAGGCCAGGTCGTGAATGAGGTAAAAGCCGTACTCCTTGGCCAACTCAACCAGACGGGCGAGGAAGGGCAGCTCGACACATTGCGTGGTCGGGTTCGAGGGGAAGTTGACGATCAGCGCCTTGGGGCGCGGCACCATGCGCGGGATCAGATCCTCGAGTTGGGCCAGGAATTGCTCGCGGTCGTTGATGGGCACGCTGACCACGTGCGCGCCGGCGATGACCGGGCCGTAGATGTGAATCGGGTAGCTTGGATTGGGCACCAGCACCGTGTCGCGCGAGTCGAGGATGGCCAGGCACAAGTGCGCGATGCCCTCCTTGGAGCCGATGGTGACAATGGCCTCGGTGGCGGGGTCCAGATCGACGTCGTAGCGCGTCTTGTACCAGTTGCAGATGGCCTTGCGCAGGCGCGGAATGCCGCGGGAGACCGAATAGCGATGGGTCGCGGGCTTTTGCGCCGCTTCGACCAGCTTGTCGACGATGTGTTTGGGCGTGGCCCCGTCGGGGTTGCCCATGCCGAAGTCGATGATGTCCTCGCCGCGGTGGCGGGCGGCCATCTTCCACTCTCCGGTGATATTGAAAACGTAAGGCGGGAGGCGTTGAATTCTCGAAAATTCTACCATTGGGATAGTGTAAGACAATCACCACGGGATGTGCAGCGAGCTTTGTTCCGGCTGTGAACAAACGCCCTTGTTTTTGCACCTGCTTGTCCGCGGCCGGAAGGCCACGGCTCCCTCCGTATTTATACTCGAAAATAAGATGAACTCATTTTTGCCCGTTGACGAACAGATGGACCTGCTGGAGAAGGGCGCGGCGGAGATTATCCGCACGAGCGACCTGCGCGAGCGCCTCGAAGAAAGCCGCAAAACCGGACGCCCGCTGCGCGTCAAAGCCGGTTTCGACCCGACCGCTCCCGATCTGCATCTGGGCCATACCGTACTGATGCGCAAGCTGCGCCACTTTCAGCAGCTCGGCCACCAGGTCATTTTCCTGGTGGGCGACTTCACCACGCTGATTGGCGACCCGACCGGCCGCAACGTGACGCGCAAGCCGCTGACCCGCGAGCAGATCAACCTGAACGCCGCGACTTACCTCGATCAGGCCTTCAAAATTCTCGACCGGGAGAAGACCGAAGTGCGCTCGAACTCCGAGTGGCTGGGCAAGCTGGGCTATGAGGAAATCATCCGCCTATCGGCGTATTTCACCGTCAGCCAGATGCTGGAGCGCGACGAGTTTCACCGGCGCTTCCAGGCCGAGCTGCCGATCAGCCTGCACGAATTTCTCTACCCGGTGATGCAGGGCTACGACTCGGTCTGCCTGAAGGCGGACGTCGAGCTGGGCGGAACGGATCAGAAGTTCAACCTGCTCTGCGGGCGCGAGTTGCAGCGGCACTACGGCCAGAAGCCGCAGATCGTGCTGATGACGCCGATTCTGGAGGGGCTGGACGGCGTGCAGAAGATGTCGAAGTCGCTCGGCAACGCCATCGGCATCAGCGAGCCGCCGTCCGCGATGTACGGCAAGCTGATGAGCATCAGCGACGAGCTGATGTGGAAGTATTTTCTCTTTTTGACCGATCTTCGCAGTTCGGAGGTCGAGACGATGCAGGCCGATGTTGCGGCCGGCAAGCTGCACCCGATGGAGGCCAAGAAAAAACTGGCGCGGACCATTGTCGCCAGCTTCCACGGCGAGGCAGAGGCGGCCAGCGCCGATGAAAACTGGGCGCGGATGTTCCAGCAGAAGGAAACCGCCGAGGATCTGGAAGAGGTGGCCGTGGCCTTTGCCGATGTGGCTGGACCGGAGCCAAAGCAGATTCGCCTGCCCAAGCTGCTGGTGAAGCTTGGCCTTGCCACCAGTGGCGCCGAAGCCAACCGCAAGATCGCCGAAAGGGCCGTGCGGCTAGGCGGCGAAAACGCCCCAGGCGTTCTGATCACAGTTGACGCGCTGCCCGCGCGCCTGGTGGTCCGGCTGGGCAAGCGGGCCAAGGTCGCGGTGATTGGGTAGGCGGGCCGGCGGTAAAAGTTTGGTTTTGAAAGGGCACGGCTTTACAGGCTGCGGAAAAACTCGTGGAAAGTGTTTCAAGGGAACGCATTGCGTCAGGGCACGACTTCAGTCGTGCCATAAGTGGCTGATAAAAAAAGGCGGGCTTTAGCCCCTGCGGGATGGTTTTCGGCTGCATGGACTCTCGTCACAGGCTATTAGAATTTGCCGAAAGACTTCCCCCAGGGGCTAAAGCGAAACCAGAGTTGATGTATCCCGAAACCACAGTTCTCAAGTTGACGCGACCATCAGGGAGCGGCAACCCGGCACAAAACTTCAACAGGACACACCTACTCTGGTTTCGCTCTAAAGCCGGATTCTTGATTGGGCATGATCGGCACGACTAAAGTCGTGCCCTTTCAAGGCCAGACGACGGTCAAGACGACCATCCTCCCCTTTCAAAGCCCGATTTGCGACGTTCAGGGCTACTTATCGTGCCCTTTCAAAACATCGACAAAAACAAGAAGGGCGCCCCTGCGGGCGTCCTTCTTGTTTGGTTGGCGGCTTTGTTCAAGCCTTTGGGATTACTGCAGCAGCTTGGTGACTTCCTGCTGGACGCTGTTGGCCTGGGCGAGGGCGGCAATGCCGGTCTGGCTCAGAATCTCGTACTTGGACATGTTGGAGGTTGCCGACGCATAATCGGTGGCCTGCACCGCGTTCTGCGCCGAGGTGACGTTCTCAGACTGCGTGCTGAGCACGGAACTGACCGAGTTCAACTGGTTGATCTGAGCGCCGATGTATCCATCCTGCGCCGCCACGTCAGTGATAGCCGAATTGAGGGCCGTCAAAGCCGCTTCAGCGTCTTTCTGGTTGGAAAGATCGGTATTGCTCAGTGACTGGCCAGCTCCATCGCTATAGCTGATGGTCGCCGTGCCTGTGCCATTGCTATTGGACGACATACCCACTACCGCCGTTCCGCCGCCGGTGCTGCTGTCCGTGATGCCGGTGGTGGAGATGCCTTTGCTGTAGTACGACGAGGAGGTGGTATTCGGCTGGGTGGTGACCGCCACGTAAGTGCCGGTCTTCATTGCAGAGCTAGTAACCGTTGGCGTAACGGAGTTCTCCGAGGAAAGGACCAACGCTGCCGATGTTCCCGTGGTATCGATCGTAGCCGTCACGCCGTAGCTGCCCTTGTTGATGGTCGCGGCCAAACTAGTCAAGTCATTGGTTGAACTACCATTGCCGAGAGCAATGGTATTGCTGCCGATAACCAAGGTACCTAACAATGTCGTGGATGCGGTGTCTCCCGCATTACCCAGGGTGATTTTGTCAATGGCGGTGGAGCTGGCGGTGCCGGCAGCCGTCGGCGTACCGCTTAGGGATGCGGTTATGGTGTCTGACGCATCTGTTGCAGTAATGGATGCCGAGGTCTGGGAGACGGTTACCGATGAATCGTTCGAGGTAAAGACCAGGGACGCTGCGGCCGTGCCGGCCGCTTGAGTGTAGGTTGCCGTAACACCGTAGTTGGCGGAGTTGATGGTCGTGGCCAGGTTGGCGAGCGTGTCGGTGGAGTTGGCCGTGCCCAGCTTGACGCTGTGCGTCGTTCCGTCGGAGCCAACGATGCTCAGCGTGCCGGCAAGCGTTGCGGCGTTCGCATTGGTGTCCGTGGTGCTATCGGCAACAGTAATTTTGCCGACTTCGCCCACGCCATTCGTGCCTGTGCTGTTGACGCTGATGCCGGTGCCGGAGATGATGATGCCGGTATCGGTGCTGTTCGTCTTCAGCGCGCTATTTTCTAAGTTGGCATCGGTGGCTGTTGTGGCAGCCGCGGTACCGGCAGAAGCTGCCGTGCCTAAGCTGGCCGTGAGGCCCAGGCCGGAGGAGTTGATGGCCGAGAGCAAGCCGGATACGGTGTTGTCATAGGAAGTGCCGGAGCCGACGGTGATCGTCGCCGTGGCCTGGACCGCCGTGCCGCCTGTGCCCGAGGTCAAATAGCCGACTGTGAGCGAAGTGGTGCCGGTGGAGTTTAAGCTGTCCGTGAGCGCCGCATTGGTGCCGCCATTGGACAGGTCGATGAAGACGTTGCTGGAACCGCTGCTGTAGCTCATCGTGCCATTGGTGTCGCCCACGCTGGAGGAAGACAGGCTGGCAATGTTCAGCGAGTTGATGGATGCGCCGGCAGCCGTAGAGTCGCCGGTATAGATGTCGGTCTTCGATCCGAAGACATTTTGACCGTTGTAGGTGGTCGTCGCGCCGATGTTCGAGATTTCCGACAGGATCGACTTGTACTCGTTGTTGGCAGCCGTATCCTGTGTCGAGTTGAGGGTGCCGTTCGAGGCTTCGGTAGCCAGCGTCACGGCCCGGTCCAGCAGGCTAGTCACTTGCGAAAGAGCGCCATCGGCGACGGTCAGCAGACCCGAGCCTTCAGTCGCGTTGGTTTGAGATTGGGTAAGGGCCGACGCGTTGGCTTGCAGGCCATTCACCAATGAAAGGCCGGCGGCATCATCCGCGCCGGAGTTGATCTTCGAGCCGGAAGACAGTTGATTCAAGACCGTTGACAAGCTGCTGCTGGTCTTGTTCAGATTGCTCTCGGCGTAAATCGCATTGATATTATTTAGGACACCCAGGGACATGGGGTACTCCTTGTGAGATGCATGGATTTGCGGCTCTCGTTCCGGTCGCGCCCCCCATTTTTAGAACCCTGGGTGGCTGCTTCCGATTTGATTGCTGCTGCATCTTGCACCTTCTTCGGCTCAGGCTTCACGAGACTTTATCACCCCCTCTTTTGTGTCTCTCATCAGGACACTTTGGGCGTTGCGGGTTAATAATCCGGCTTAATTGGACTGCTATACGATGCAGAGCAAGCTTCCGGAGAGAACATGGGGCTTCATCCGCCTGCTTCTCCGTAGCCTGAAGGCCCAGGGCAATCTTATTTGGACTGTCAAGTTGTTTTGAAAGGGCACGGCTTCAGCCGTGCCCTTTTTGGGGGTAATTTTGCCGGCTTTAGCCGCCGGGGATGGATTGAATACTTCCAAATCATTCCTCCGGCGTTGAAGCCCAGAAGTTTTCTTGCTGTTTTGCGGCACAACTAAAGTCGTGCCCTTTCAAAAATGGCCAAACTTCTTATCACGTATGAAGTCCGTGTCCTTCATCCGCATACAAAACCCAAATACGATCACCCCGCACGAAGGCCGCTGCTCCCTCGGCCGGATCAAGAATAATTAACCTTTTCTTTCTCCCGCCGATAACCAGTAGGAAGGAGTTAGCGGCGATGATTGAAGTAACTCGTCTCAATGGCAATCTGATGGTGCTCAACAGCGATCTGATCAAGACCGCCGAGGCCTCTCCGGACACCATGCTGACCTTGATCAACGGAGAAAAACTGATTGTGCGCGAGAGCTGCGAGGACGTGGTCGAGCGCATCATCGCCTACCGCGCGCGCCTGCTGGCCTCGATTGCCCGGCGACTGCCGAACTATGCCGATCAGCAGAAAGTCGTCGCGCTGACCAGCCTGGACGTTTCCGGCCAGCGCCCAGCGGCGCCGCCCAAACGGTGATTTCCGTTCTCCGCGCGGGAACGAACGAGGAGCTTTGGCATGGATAAGGGAAGCATTGCCGGGGTGTTGCTGGCCATCGGCGGAATCGTAGCCGGTTTGCTGATCGAAGGCGGCAACATGGGCCAGATTCTGCAGCCGACCGCGGCACTGATTGTTTTTGGCGGCACCATGGGCGCGGTGCTGGCCCAGTTTCCGCTGCAAACGGTGATGGGCGCATTCGGCAGCTTGGCACACGTCTTTTCCGCGCCGCGCAAGCACAACGAAGAACTGGTCCACCTGCTGGTCAGCTTCGCCAACAAGGCCCGCCGCAATGGCGTGGTCAGCCTGGACACCGATATGCAGAGCATTCAGGATCCGTTCCTGAAGCAGGCCCTGATGCTGGCCGTCGATGGCACCGAGCCGGCGGAATTGCGCAAGATCATGGCCCTCAACATGGACTGCACCGCCGAACACGAGGAACGCTTTCCGGCGGTCTTTGAGGCGGCAGGCGGATTCTCGCCGACCATCGGCATTCTGGGCGCGGTGCTGGGCCTGATCCAGGTCATGCAGCATCTGGACAACATTTCGGAAGTGGGCAAGGGCATTGCCGTGGCCTTCGTGGCCACCATCTACGGCGTCGGCATCGCCAATCTCTTCTTTTTGCCGCTGGCCGGCAAGATGCGCCTGCTGCTCCATGACAAGCAATTGCGCCGCGAAATGATGCTGGAAGGCGTCATCTCCATCCTCGAAGGCATCAACCCCCGTATGCTGGAAGTGAAGCTGGGGGGCTTTCTGAGCGATGAAAAGCAGAAAGAGAAGGCGGCCTGATGCGGGAACGCCGCAAAACCAACCTCAGCCGCGATCGCTGGATGGTCTCCTATGCCGACTTCATGACCCTGCTCTTTGCCCTGTTCGTGGTGCTCTACGCCTTCGCAAAAGCAGACCAGAAAAAGCAGACGCAGGTGACCGAATCGATCGACGCGGCCTTCCGCTCGCTGGGCATTCTGTCGAGCGCCGGACACCAGTCGGTTAGCGGCGCCGCAAGCAGCGATAAAGCACAGATTCCGATGAACATCGTGATGGGCGAGGATGTGATGTCGCCGGCCAGGGTCAAGGATGACCTGAACCACGTTCGCCGCGAGCTGGAACAGAAGCTGTCGAACCAGGTGGCCACGCACACGGTCTCGATCCAGATGGGCCGCGACGGGCTGGTCATCAGCCTGCGCGAGGCGGGCTTTTTCAACTCCGGCTCAGCCACGCCGAAGCCGGAGTCGCTGCCCACGCTGCGCCAGATCGCCACCTCTCTCAGCAGCACGCCCTATGATCTGCGCATCGAGGGCCACAGCGACAACGTGCCCATCCACACGGCGGAGTTCGACTCCAACTGGGAGCTTTCCTCGGCCCGCGCCACGCGCATCGCCCGCATCTTTATCGACCTGAAGGCCATGCCGCCCGAGCGCATCTCCGCCGCCGGCTACGCCGAGTTTCATCCCGTGGCCAGCAACGACACCGCCGAAGGACGCAGCCGCAATCGCCGCGTCGATCTGGTCGTGTTGCCGCGCACCAGCGTCAATCTGGCCGCGCCCGCTCCGGCGCCCGCTGCCGGCCCATGGCGCAAGATCACCGACGGCGATTCCTCCGCGCAAAGCGACAAATAGTCGCTTTCAGCCAGGCCAAGACGCGCAGATGCGGTTTTGGAGTGCGCTGTGATGCGGAGATCCTTTTTCGGAGGGAGCAGTGGCCTTCAGGCCACTGAATCAGTGGCATCAATCGGAGCGCCTTCAGGCGCGGATACTGTTTGCCCTGCCATGAGTCCCAAGCTACGGTCCAGTTCGTTGGACCGTCCGGCCATTCTGTTTATATTAGTAGTTAAGTATCTCCCAAGGATGGCCATGAGCACTCCACGCAAAAGAGCCTTCAGCACCCGCTCGATCCACTCAGGCGAACCGGTAGACCCTTCCACGCAGGCGGTTGAGCCGTCTCTGGTGCTTTCCACCAACTTTGTTTTCGACCCGGACACCGCGGGCTTTTCGGCCGAGACTCTGGACGACAAGACGCCCAATGTTTATGCGCGCTGGTCGACGCCCACGGTGCGCGCGCTCGAAGTGAAACTTGCCGATCTGGAAGATGCCGAGGATGCGCTGTGCTTCGCCAGCGGCATGGGGGCGATCTCCGCTCTGCTGCTGGGCACTCTGCGCGGCGGCGACCACCTGGTGCTGAGCGATGTGTGCTACGCCGGAGTGGCGGAACTGGCGCGCAATACGCTGCCCGGCTTCGGCATTGAAGTGACGACCGCGAACTTTTCCGATCTGGATGCGGTAGCCGCCGCCATTCGCCCCAACACCAAACTGCTATGGGCCGAAACTCCGTGCAACCCGATTCTGCGCCTCACCGATATTGCCGCCGTGGCGGAAATCGCGCACACCGCGGGCGCGCTGCTGGGCGTGGATTCGACCATGGCCACGCCGGTCGCCACCAAGCCCTTGAGCCTCGGCGCCGACCTGGTGGCGCACTCGCTGACCAAGTATCTCAACGGGCACGGCGATGCGCTGGGCGGCGTCATTCTTGGCGGCAGGGAACGCCTGAGCAAGCTGCGGCAGGGCGCGCTCATTCACTTCGGCGGGGCGCTGAGTCCCTTCAACGCATGGCTGATCCGGCGCGGCCTGCACACGCTTGAACTGCGCATGAAAGCCCATCAGGAAAACGCGCTTTGCGTCGCGGCTTATCTCGAATCGCATCCGGCCATCAAGCGCGTGATCTACCCAGGACTTCCCTCGCACCCGCAATACGAGCTGGCGAAGCGGCAGATGCACAATATGTCCGGTATGCTGACCTTTCAGACCAAGGAAGACGGAGTGGAAGTGGCGCGGCGCTTCTATCGCAAGCTTCAGGTCTTCACTTATGCGGTGTCGCTCGGCAAGCAGCGCAGCCTGCTGTTTTACATCCCCACGGAAGAGCTTCTTAAAAGCTCTTTTTCGCTGGAAGGCGCGGCGCTCGAAAGCTATCGGGATTTTGCCGGCGACGGCATCTTCCGCGTCTCCATCGGCCTGGAAGCGCTGGAGGATCTTTGCGCCGATCTGGATCAGGCATTGAGTTAGGATTGTCCGGCACGAAGTGATTGCATCACCAAAGATATGTCATCCTGAGCGGCCTTTGCTCGCTGGGGTGGGTAGCGAAGGAAGTCGAAGGACCTGCGGTTGTTTTTCCTTCTCTCGTGTTGCAATCCAATCGTACTGGTTCCATAGCAGCCCATGGTGATAGCCAGTAGCCACGAACATCGCCGAGGCGAGAATCAGATAACCGATGAAAAGCAAACGGACATTCCGCCTTTTCCGCCACGCCTTCCTATCGAAGGCGCTTTTCGCTTGTTTTTTGATGTTGAGCGGCGAGGCGCTGGCGCAGAGCGGCCAGCGCCTCGCAACGAATCAGGCTGCGCACCAAACGCCGGCAACTGTCCCAGCCCTGCTGCTCAGCGACATTCACTTTGAGCCTTTCGGAGATCCCGCGAAAGCCGCCAAACTAGCCGCCGCGCCTGCCAGCCAATGGCAAGCCATCTTCGCCGCGCCCTCCTCGCCCGATCAGCCGCAGCGCTTTCAGGCATTGCAGCAGAGCTGCAACGTCCGCGCAGCCGATTCTTCCTTCGCGCTCTTCCAGTCCAGCTTGAAGGCCATGCGCGGCCACGCCTCTGGCGTTCGCTTTGTCGCCGTCAGCGGCGATCTAATCTCGCACGCCTTTCAGTGCGAGTATCACGAGCTTTTTCCCCACTCTCCGCCAGGCGGCTATCGGTCCTTCGCCGAAAAGACGCTGGCCTATGTTATAGGCGAGTTAGACGCCGCCTTCCCCGGCGCGCCTGTTTATGTAGCTTTGGGAAACAATGACACGGACTGCGGCGACTACCGGCTCGACGCCCACAGCGAGTTTCTGACCGATACTGGCAAGGAAGTTACCAAGGACTTCCCCGCCGCCGAGCGTAAGGGCGCGCAAGAGAGCTTTGCGGCTGGCGGCTATTACAGCGTTTCCCTGCCCGCGCCCATCGAAAACGCGCGCCTGCTGGTGCTGAACGACCTCTTCATGTCGAGCCATTACGCGACCTGCGCGGGCCAGAACGATGCTGGCGCGGCGGAGGCCGAGCTGGCCTGGCTCCAACAGCAGCTTGCCGAGGCGCGCGCGCGCCAGCAGAAGGTCTGGGTCATGGGGCACATTCCGCCGGGAGTCGATCTCTACTCCACCATGAGAAAGTTGACCGATGTTTGCGGCGGCCAGAAGCCGGTCATGTTTCTCTCTTCGGAAAAGCTGGCGGAAACGCTCACCGAAAACAGCGACGTGGTGCGGCTGGCCATCTTTGCCCACACGCACATGGACGAGATCAAGCTGCTGAAGGCGGAAATGCCCGGCACGTATCCGGCTGCGCCAGGGCATTTCACCATTGAGGCAAAGGGCTTCATCGCCGAGCCAAAGGCCGTCGCGGTCAAGATGGTCCCGTCCATTTCGCCAATTCACGGCAATAACCCGTCCTTTACCGTCGCCGAGATTGATCGCGCCACCGCGACGCTCAAGGATTACCGAGTCTTCGCCGCATCGAACCTGACCGGCGTCAAGGCCCAATGGACTGAAGAATACGATTTTGCGCAGAGCTATCACGCGGCGGAATTCACCGCGCCATCTGTAAGCAAGTTAGTCTCCGGTTTTGTCGAGGACTACAACGCGGGAAGCGCAGCCAGCCAGGCGTACATTCGCAACTTTCTGACCGGCAGCTCTTCGCCGCTTCTCAGCCTGGTTTGGCCACAGTATGCCTGCTCCATGTCGAATGACAGCGCGCAGGCCTACAAGGCGTGCGCCTGTCCCGTCGCGCACTAACAATTCTAATTGCGGAAATAGCGTGGTTCCTCCCGTAGGGAGGAGAAGAAAATAGCCCAGGGTGAAACCCTGGGGAAGCGTTCGACCGAGGGATTTCCGCCCTGGAGGGGCGGTGTGAAAACCCTGCACAGTTCCTGGATTCAGCAATCCGTGAAGCAAGCGTTCGCTCCGCCCTTCTGGGGCTGAGGAGCTTTTTTGCCTCTTCCCAGGGCCGCACTACGCTTGCCATTGGCTATTTATGATGGCTCCCTAAGGGAGCAGACTAATGGAATAGCCGAGGTGGAGGTCCAGTTAGATTTGCTGGTCGCGCATTAACTCGGCAAATCCATCAATCTTACTCCACTTTGCCGCATAACTCGATGATAGCTTCGCCGAAACGTTCCACTTTGGCCGGTCCCATTCCGGCAACATCGAGCAACTGCTTCGGATTGGCCGGGCGCGAGTGCGCCAGAGCCTTCACCGTCCGGTCATTCAGCACCATGTAGGCCGGAAGGCCCAGCCGTTTGGCCTCCGCCGCGCGCCACTCCTTCAGCTTTGCCGCCAGGGCTTCGCCTGCCGCCGTCAGTTGCACCGGCTCCGCCTCCGCGGCCTTTGACACGCCAGCGTGCGGCTTCTTCGCCCGCGCCGGTCCGTGTCCGCCAAACTCCTCCACCACGCCATCGTTAATCAGCAGCTCCACCGGCGTGGCTGCCCGCAGCTCCAGCCCGGCTTCGGTCAGCCGCGCCTTGCGATAGCGGATAGTCTTGTCGTCCTTTTCAAACTCCGCCTCTTCCAGCTCGATCAGCCCGGCCCGCACCATCGCATCCAGCAGCGCGTCGAATTCGTTGCGGCTCATTCCGCTGGCCTGGTCGAGGCTGCGCTGCAATGTTCCCGTGGCCTTGCTGTCCACGGCGCGCAGTTCATCGGCAATCGCATGAGCCAGCGCCTGTTCGAGCGGCGTTGGCCGCCGAAATTGCCGCAGCACCGCTCCGGCCGGGTCGCAGACGTCGCAAATGCCGCATGGCTGGCTGGCGTCCTCCACGTCGCCAAAGTGACGCACCAGCGCCGCCATACGGCACTCGGTCGAGGTGGTGAAGCCGAGCACCTTCTCGAACTGCTCGGCGCGCAACTGCGCCTGCATCGCGTAGCTCTTCTTCCAGCCCGCGCCGCCCACCGTCACATTGCCGCCAAAGTCCACCTGCGCGCCGCCGTGAATCTCCAGCTTTTCCAGAGCCCGGTCGAACTCATCCTCGCCCAGTTGCGATGCCGCGCGCAGCTCCTCGACCGGCTGCGGAGCCTCGCCCAGCGGGCGGAAGACCTGCTGCAACTCCGCCACCGGCGGATAGTCGCGGGTCATGAAAAAGTCGTGCGTGCGCTGGTCGGCGTAGCTGTGCATCAGGAAGGTCCGGCTGGGCGCGCCGTCGCGGCCCGCGCGGCCAATCTCCTGGTAGTAACCTTCAAGCGTCGCGGGCAGCCCGGCGTGAATCACGGTACGAATGTCGGCCTTGTCGATGCCCATGCCGAAGGCGATGGTGGCCACCACAACCTCCAGTTCACCAGCCAGAAAGGCGGTCTGCACGCGCTCGCGCGTCGCCGCGTCCAAGCCCGCATGGTAAGCCGCCGCGCCAATGGGGCGCTTGGTTCCCTTCGAGAACGTCTTCGACAGCACTTCCGCCAGCGCCTCCGCCTGCTTGCGCGAGGTCGCATAGACAATCGCCGGCCGCCGCGCCGGGTCGGAGAGCAGGCCACAGATCACGCCCGGCCGCTCCGGTATCGGCAACTCGACCACCTCGATGGCCAGATTGTGCCGCCGAAAGCCGTGAATGAATTTGGCTGGCTTGATCATCCCAAGCTGCTTCAGAATGTCGGCCTGCACGGCGGGCGTGGCCGTGGCCGTCAGCGCCACCACCGGCGCCGGCCGCAACGCTGGCAGATATTGGCCGATCATGCGGTAGTCAGGGCGGAAGTCGTGGCCCCACTGCGAGATACAATGCGCCTCGTCAATGGCGATCAGCGACGGCTTGCGCTTGGCCAGCATTTCGCCGAAGCCCGGCACGCGCAGCCGCTCCGGCGCGATGAAAAGGAATTGCAGATTGCCCTGCAAGTAATCCACGCAGGCTTGCCGCGCCTGCGACCGCTCCAGGCCGGAATGAATGCGCGCCACGCTAAGCCCCAGCGCCATCAGCTTGGCCGCCTGATCCTCCATCAGCGCAATCAGAGGCGAGATGACCAGCGCCGTTCCGCCCAGCGCAACCGCTGGCAGTTGATAGCAGAGCGACTTGCCAAAGCCGGTCGGCATCACCAGCAGCAGATCCCGGCCATTGATGGCCGCGCGGCAAACCGCCTCCTGATTGGCCCGGAAGCCAGAGAAACCGAAGACCGAGCGCAGCAGTTCGGCCAGTTTGTCCGGAGTGGCCGGCGCAATCGAATTGGTGGAAGTCGTCAAAAGAAGAGAGCCCGAGGCTTGAAGCCTCCGCGCGTAAAACGCAGGAGCGCTACCTTCCACTTTACTTGAGCCGGGCATGAGTGGAGGCCGAGCGGAAAAAGTGCGCATTTGATTCGGCACAATTGGATTGTGCGTGTTCCCTATTCCCTGTTCCCTTTTCCCTCCTACCTTGCCCCGTAACCGCGCGGGTTCCCCCAGGCGCCGGCACGAAAACTAACCGGCCCTTCCGGTCTATAGTTAAATCTGGCGAATCTCACGACCTTGCTCAGGCGTGATGACGAAGGACGAAAACAGAATCCGTTCCCTGACTTGGGAAGATGACGCGCCCGCGGAGCCCCGCCTGCGGCGCGTAGAGCCGAAGTATGCGTTTTCTTCCGAGGCTGCTCTGCCCGGCCTGCCGCGGGAAATGGATGATCTTGGCGAAGATGACGCGCCCGTTCGTCCTGTCCGGCAGCGTGTCAGCCGCCCGCGCAAGCCCCAGCGCAATCCATGGTGGCGTCCGGCCAGCTCCGTCGGGCGATTCTTCCTTTTGTTTGCCGTTCTGGCGGTGCTCGGCGGTCTGGGCGCTTCAGCCTACATTCTCAAGACGTATCTCGACCGCGACGCCCGTTTTCGCATCAGCGGGACCGGCAATATCGATGTTTCCGGACTGAGCGAAGTCAGCCGCGCCGAGATGCTGCCGGTCTTCGGCGAAGACATCGGGCGCAACATCTTTTTTGTGCCGCTCAACGAGCGCCGCAAGCAACTCGAGCAGATTCCCTGGATCGAAAAAGCCACGGTGATGCGCCTGCTTCCGAACCAGATTCGCGTTACGGTGGTAGAACGGCAACCGGTGGCTTTTACGCGCATGAACTCGCAGGTCGGCCTGGTGGACGCCAACGGGGTTCTGCTGACCATGCCGGCGGCGATGATGGCCCAGCACCACTACTCTTTCCCGGTGGTGACGGGCATCAACCCCGACGATCCACCGGCAGCGCGCCAGGCCCGCATGGCGGTCTATCAGCGCCTTCTGGCCGAGCTGGACTCCAACGGCCAGCACCTCTCCGCGCAGATTTCCGAGATCGACCTGACGGACGCCTCCGATGCGCGCGTGCTGATGCCCGAGCAGGGCGCCGACATCCTGGCCCATTACGGCGAGGATCATTTTCTGGAGCGCTATCAACGCTATCGGCAGCACATTGCTGAGTGGCGTCAGCAGTATCCCAGTCTGGCGGCGGTTGACCTGCGCTATGACCAGAAGGTGGTGCTGCAGATGGCTCCCGCAACCAACGCGGCGCAAGCGGCGGACGGCGAGCAAGAGGCAGCCAGCGCGGAGCAGGACAAGCCCGCAACAGCGGCCAAAGCCGCCGCGGAAAAGCCCGCATCCGCGGAAAAGAAAGCCGCGGGCAAGCCGGTTCTGACGGCCCATGCGGCCACAAACAAAGCAGCGGCTGGGAAGAAAGCGGCGATGGGAAAGACAGTAGCCAAGGCCGGAGTCACCACCGGCAAGCCGTCGTCCACGGAGCGCAAAGCGAAGCCTGTGAAGGCCGCCGGCAAGGCGAGCGGGAAGACCTCCGCCAAGGCGAAAACACCGCTCAAGGCCGCTCTGAAAAATACCAGCGACAAGAAGGGCCAGAAGCGCGCGGAAGTTAAAAAAGCAGCGTTCAATTCGAGCCGGCGGCCGGAGGCCAGCAGGCTGAAGACTGCCCCAGCCACCCGTGCAGCCGAGTTTTCCGGGATGGGTCAGTGAGCGCAATGAACCAGAGTCCAGACAATCTGATTGTCGCCTTGGACATCGGCAGCGCATGGACGCGCGTGCTGGCGGCGGACCTGTATGAAGGCGCTCTGCGCTATTGCGGTCATGGTTTGGTGAAGTCGGCCGGAATGCGCAAGGGGCTGATCTCCGATCTGGCCCCCGCCGCCCAGGCGGTGAAGGCGGCCAGTGAAGAGGCCGAGCGCGTCTCCTGCGTCAACATCGACGCCTGCGTGGTGGGCATCGGCGGGCCGCACATTCGCGGCATCAACACCAACGGCGGAATCGAACTGGGCGGACGTATGCGCGAGATTGACCGCGAGGATGTGCGCAGCGCAATCGAGCGGGCGCGGGCGGTCGAACGCCCTCCCGACCGCGAGATTCTGCACCTGCTGCCGCGCCAGTTCATCCTTGACGACCAGCCCGGCATCTTCGATCCGGTGGGCATGGTGGGCAAAAAGCTGGAGGTTGATCTGCACATCGCCACCTGCTCGGCCAGCGCGCTGCAAAGCACGGTGACCTGCGCCAATCGCGCCGGGCTGGAAGTGACCGAGGCCGTGCTGGAGTCGATTGCCGCCGCCGAAGCCACGCTTTCGGCCGACGAGCGGGAGCTGGGCGTCTGCCTGCTCAACATCGGCGCGCACTCCACCGACCTGGTGGTGTTTTTCGAGGGCGCGGTGGTCTATACCGCGTCGGTTCCGATTGGCGGACAGCATTTTACCAACGATTTGGCGATTGGGCTGCAAATGCCAGTGGCGCAGGCCGAGGCGTTGAAGAGCCAATACGGAAACGCCGTGGTGACGGCCATTCCGCAGATGGAGGAGATCGAGATCAACAACCCGCAGCCGCAGACGTTACGTTTGCGCACGCTGGCGGAGATTCTGGAGCCGCGCGCCCGTGAACTGCTTTACTATGTGAAAGAAAGCCTGCGCCAGGGAGGCGTGGTGGATGCTTTGGGCGCCGGCTGCGTGCTGACCGGCGGCGGGGCCATGCTGCCCGGAATGCTGGACGTGGCGGAAAGCCAGTTGCAGGTTCCGGCGCGCATGGGGGTTCCCGTGCGCCTGTCCAATATGCCCGGCGAGCTGGTGAATCCCGGCTTTGCAACGGCGATTGGTATGCTGTTGTACGCCCACCGCACCAGGGGAAGCCGCGCGGCGGAGGGCGGCACGCTGCGTTCCAAGCTGCGCGCCGTTTTTACATCCAGTTTTTGATCGTATGAGGGAATCAGCCATGAATCAGGAGATCGGAGAGCCGATGGAACAGCCCGACAATGAAGCCGCGGAGATGCGCATTCAGTATCACGAAGAAAGCCCGCGCGGCTTCCCCT
>Ga0224529_1000376_pt1 | contig 34158 bp, 25 predicted proteins | sample CBST50metaG_FD_179893 | JGI IMG/M metagenome (GOLD analysis project Ga0224529, IMG submission 179893) | Peat soil microbial communities from Stordalen Mire, Sweden - C.B.S.T50 | ecosystem: Environmental > Terrestrial > Soil > Wetlands > Peat | place: Sweden: Norrbotten County, Stordalen Mire...
GGCCAAGAACCACGCCCTGGTGCTGAAGGACGCAATCATCGAGCGCACCGCGCAGGGAATCATCAACTCCTTCAGCGGATGCGCCGGCGAACGCTGCATGGCTCTTCCTGTGGTTGTCGTCGAAAACGCAGTCGCGGACCAACTGATCGAAGCCCTCACGCGCATGGCGAAAAATATCAACCTCGGTTCTGCATACGACAAAGCCACCGCCCTGGGTCCGGTCGTCAATCAGGGACACAAGGAGTTTGTGCTCAACTGGATTGAAACAGCCATCAAGGAGGGCGCCCAGCTGGTTCTCGACGGGCGCAATCCACAGGTGCCGGCGGGGTGCGAGAAGGGATATTTCATCGGCCCCACCATCTTTGATCATGTTACCGCGGAGATGTCTTGCGGCCGCATGGAGATCTTTGGGCCCGTGCTCTGCATCAAGCGCGTCGACAGCTTCGAGGAAGGCCTCCAGTTGATGAATCAGAACCCATTTGCCAATGGCTCGGTGATTTATACCGAGAGCGGCCACTTTGCGCGCGAGTTTGCACGGCGCACGGATGGCGGCATGGTGGGTATCAACGTCGGCATCCCGGTTCCGCTGGGCGTCTTCGGATTCACCGGGCACAAGCAGTCGTTCTTCGGTGACCTTCACTGCATGGGGCGCGACGGTTTCATCTTCTACACCGAAACCAAGAATGTGACTTCAACCTGGTTTACCGGCAAGGTCATTCCGGCCAAAGTCAGCACATGGGATGGAACCATGACCCGCGGGTAGAGCAAGGGCTCAGTGTGATTGAAGCCGCGCGGAAGCTTGCCTTCTTCGCGGCTTCATCGTCCTTGCCAACGGGAGAGGCTGTCAATTCCCTGCTCCAAGGCGCTTGCGCGCCCTGGATCGCAGGGCAGAGCAGTCTTCTCTTCCCTGCCGATTTTGTTGCTTCGCTCCCTACACCATACAATGCTCATAAGGCTTGGAAAATCAGGAGTGGACGCTTTCACCATCCGGCGAATTGCGGTATCGCAGTTTTGCGGCGGTAGATCCATCCAATACGAGCAGAAGTGGAACTCACTTTCGAGCGGCTGTAACTGCCCGGAAATTTTGCCGTAATCGAGCCGAAACGACTGCCGCCCGTTACCGTATCCGCTACACTAACTGGGACGGCTGCCATGAGTCATTGAAGGGCCTGTAGCTCAACGGTTAGAGCAGGGGACTCATAATCCCTTGGTTCGGGGTTCGAATCCCTGCAGGCCCACCATACATCTACTGCTGTTCTGCGTCCGCAAAAGGCCATTGTCCCAGCCGCCGCGCGCGGACGATGTATATCAGAGTGCCCAGGACGCCGATGCCCGAGGCAATGGCGAGTCCACCCAGCGCGTGGCTGCGATTGACCAGCAGGAAGAAGAATCCCCCCATTGCGATCAGCGGTGGCAACGGGTAGAACGGGATCTTGAAGGGCCGCGCCATCTCCGGCCTCTGCACGCGCAGCAGCATTACGCCCACCTGTTGCGGGAAGAACTGAAGCAGGATGCGCGTAATCACCGAGATCGTAATCACCTGCGTCAGCGTAAACATACAGAACAACATGGCCACCGCACCCAAGGCGAGCAGCGAGCGATGAGGAATCCCGTGGCGTGGATGGACGGCGCCCAGGAAATGGAAGTAATTGCCGTCGCGTGCGGCAGCGAAGGGCACACGGGAGTAGCCGCGCAGCAGCGAAAAAACCGAAGCGAAGGCCGTCCAGATGATCAATGCGGCCATCAGGCGGCCGGCCATGCTGCCAAAGGCGGATTTGGCAATGTCGGCCACCAGTTGCAGGCGAACCGCTTCGCCGACGACAACGTGCGATGCGGCATCGCGCAGGGACGGCAGCGCGGCCACGTCCATGGCCACATAAAACGCCGCAACGAAGAGCACTGAGAGCAGAATGGCGCGTGGGATAGTCCGCTCCGGCTTGCGCACCTCGCTGCCCAGAAAACAGATATTGTAGTAGCCCCAGTAACAATACGTTGTGAGCAGCGTTGCCTGTGCCAGCCCGCCAATCGCTGTGGGAAGGCTGAGCGCGGGCTCGATCGGCATCCGCCAGCCGCCTGTGGCTGCCGCCTGGGTAAAGCCGGAGACAATGACTCCAGCGATGGCCGTCAGAACTCCGGCAAAAAGCACCCAGGCCAGTCGCGTGATGGAACTCATATTGCGATAGAGCAGCACCACAACCAGCAGGCAAGTGAAAGCGGCGGCGAAGTTGGAATAGTGCACCGCAGGCAAGAAGGCGATGGGAGCGTGGTCGAGCGCAGGCCAGAACCACGCAAGAAAACTCGACAGTCCGATGCAGCCCGAGGCGATGGAGAGCGGCGCGGTAAAACTCACCTGCCAAACGTAGAGAAAGCTCAGCCAATTGCCCGCACGATTTGGCCCGTAAATCTCACGCAGAAATGCGTAGGACCCGCCGGCGCGCGGAAAAGCCGCTCCTAACTCAGCCCAGACCAAGCCGTCGGCCACGGCGATGGTCGCGCCCAGCACCCACGCCCACACTGAAAGCCGATAGCCCGCCGCCGCAATCACCAGAGGTAGGGTGATGAATGGACCAACGCCGATCATCTCCAATATGTTGAAGAGAACTGCGGAGCGGATTCCGATGCGCCGCTGGAGAGGCGCGGTGTCGGCGGTGATGGATGGGGTAGGGGTCATAAGATCGATTCGCTCTCCAGATTGTACATTGGTCAGAAGTATCTTCAGAGACCCAGATGCAGAAAGAATTACTGTTTATAATTCAAACCGCACGAATTCAGGAGAGATCGCCTGGAACCAGCAGTAACCGAGTCTCCTTGCGCAATTGCTCACGAGCATTCTCGAAGCGATCAAGATGCGTTTGCAGCCTTTGCTGGTCGGCAATTACGAGTTTGCGAGCCCTCTTGATCTCCGGTTCAAGCGCCTCCGGAGCAGGACCACCCTCAATTTTGCGCACCGCAACAAAATGATCCGCGCGTAGCGAACGCAGGAGCAGATCACCTTGAGGCATGGGAAGATGAGGGTATTGCTCAGCGAGAATCTCTTCAACGCGAGCAGCCATACTGGCGGCATCGTAGCTGCCCCGCAGATCCTTGACTGCCTTTGACACAATCTCGTGCGCAGTGCGGAAGCTCATGCCTGTGCTGCGGACCAGCGTATCCGCCAATTCCGTCACGGTTAAAAAGTTCGCATCGGCACAAGCAGCCATTCTCTTTGTGTTGAAGTCTGCCTCTTCCAACGCGCCCGCCAGCAACCGCAGGCTTCGAGCCGCATCGTCGAAAGCCGCATAGGCCATCGGCTGCAAGTCGTCCTCGGCATCGTTCATGTCGGTAAAGGGTGTGTTATGCAGGCAACTCACCACCGCCTGGGACTGGGCCAAAGCCTTGCTCGCGAGAATACGCACATGCTCCAGCGGAACCGGATTGCGCTTCTGCGGCATGATGCTGCTGATCTGCACATATCCATCGCTCAGACGCAGATAGCCGAACTCAACGCTGCTCCACTGCATCATATCTTGCGTAAAACGTCCCAGGTTCAACATACAAGTCGCCAGGACGGAACAGCTCTCCGCAAGATAGTCGACGGCGGCAATCGCGCCATAGGAATTGACTTGCAAGCCGTCGAAACCTAGCATTCGGGCGGTATAACATCGGTCAATTGCGAACCCTGTTGTCGTAATCGCACAAGCGCCCATCGGACATCGATTCACCCGTGGCATGGCTGCATTCAGCCGCTCGAAATCGCGTTCGAAACATTCAATAATCGCCATCAGATAATGCCCGATGGTCGTGGGCTGTGCCGGTTGATTGTGGGTGTACGCCGGCATCAGGCTCGCGCGCTGCTCCCACGCTATCTCCACCAGCACGGCGCGCAACTCCAGCACCCGCTTCATCATGGAGGCAAGCCGGTCGCGAAGAACCATGCGATACATCGTCAGATCAATGTCGTTGCGGCTGCGTGCCGTATGCATCTTGCCTGCGTTCTCATACCCGCAAATGGCCGCCAGTTCCCTCTCCATTAAAAAATAAAGATCTTCAAAGCTGCCGTCATAGGTGGCGCTCCGGATCTTCTCCAGGTCCAGCGCATTCAGCGCGCTCAAACACTGTGTAACTTCATCGCGCTTCATAATACCCTGCCGCCCAAGCATCAGCGTATGTGCATATTGGATCTCCAGCAGGCATTCAAGGTAAAACCGTTTGGCGTTGACAAATACTGGGGCAAGCACAGTATCGCGGTAGATCGGCGCTGGAAATGCCGACTTGTGCTTTCCAGAAGCAAGCTTCTCCATAGGTCTCCTTTAGAGCAACGATCCCCCGGCAAAGGCGGAGGCTATACAGTGCAAGACGCTCAAAGCGGATTCGTGTAGCTTGGGCAATCAGACTAGCCTGTCCAGAAACTCCACCTCGTGTGCTTGGTAGCTCACGCGATGGAGTTTTCTGGGCAGAGTTCCTGAAGTGTCAACTCCCGGCTGCCGCCCCGGTTGAGCCGGAAGAACTCCTGATTGGATTAGAAGTCGAACTTCATCCCAAACTGGAGGATGCGCGCTTCAAGAAGCGTGCTGGTTGGTTTAAATGTGGGCGCCGTGATAATGGTACCGATCGGTCCACGCGAGTCGCCAACAGCGGTAACCACCGTTGCTGTTGTGTTGATTGAGGTCACATTGGAACGATTGAAGATGTTGTTGCCTTCAATCTGCAACTTGGGCTGCACCCGGTTAAAGAACGTGGCAAGCGTGCGGGTGTAACGAAGATCATACTGATAAATCGACGGAGTGCGAACCGAGTCCCGTCCGACGTAAAGCGGACGGCTGGTTGCGATACCGTCTCCATTCAGCTTGGGGCTTACAGTAATGGACTGCTGATCGCCAGACGACATATTTCCCAGCAGGGCAATGTTGTTGTTTCTTATGGCGCCGTTCAGGATGCGATTGTCAAAGTGCGTGTTGGGTTCATAGACGAGACTAATCGTAAACGCGTTCGGGCGGTTGATGCCGCTGTTTGCGCGGTCGCGCAGCGGATCCGACGTATCTTCAACCGGCGTGCTGAACTCGTAGGTGTTGCCCTCAGGCGTGTTCGAGATCGAATGTGCCCAAGTGTACGAGGCACTCGTGGTAAGGCCGGCAGAGAGCCTGTGTTCATAGGTCGCTGTCAGCGCGTTGTAAGATGAATTCGATCCAATATCTTCGAGTGTGATGTTGTTGACGGGATTGCCGTTGCTCAACGTCGTATATTGGCGCGCGCTGCCGTAGACTGGCCGTCCATCAGCCAGATAACCGGTCGGCGTTGTATTGAGCAGGTTCATGTTACGCAGGAACTGCATATTCCGGCCATTCGTCAGGATGTAGCCAAGGGTCAGCGAGTCGTTCTTCGCGATCTGTTGGGCGACCTGCAGATTGGCGTTCCACACATACTCATTCTTGAAGTGCGGCGTCAGAGCATAGATGCTCTGCGTGGGTACGCATCCTGCCGGCAGGTTCTGTGGAGAGTTGGGAAACACGGGCTGGCATGTTCCAGGGGTTGCGCTTCCAGCGATCGTTGCTATGAAAGAACCGGTACCCGCCGCTCCGTTGTTGTAGAGAGGGTTGTACCAGGTATTCGTCGGCGTGGCTTCATAGAAGATGCCCGCGTTTAACCGCACCACTGTCTTGGAATACGGTTGGTAGGAAATGCCAAGGCGCGGAGAGATATCGCCCTCCGGCGTGCGGAAACTCATCGTGTAGAAGAACGGTTCGCCTGCCGGAGGAGTGGGTGCGCGATACTGATCGTAGCGTGCACCGTAGGTCACCAGCAAATTCTTGCGAACCTGCCATGTGTCCTGCCCAAATAGGTCGATGAAGAGGGAATGGTACGCGGCGCCCGGGGTGCCTATGCTCGCGGTCACGCTGGAGTAGATCTGGTCCGAACCCGCCGGCGTATTTGTCAGTGCAGCCGTATATTGCGCAATCGAGGCGAAGGTGTACTGCGTGTAGACGTCAGCAAGCTGCGTATCCAGGTTCTGCTGCAATCCGAACCCAAACTTCATCGAGTGCTTGCCTTTGATCCAGGTGACGTTGTCATTGAAACTGGGAATCTTTTCCTGGTACTTGTCTCCTACACCGTTCGACCCGCCAAAATTCGCCAGACCTGAAATCGTAATCATCGGTCCGGCGCCGGTCAAAGCATCGGCGACATGGTGCTCATTGCGATAGGGCCACGAACCGCGAAATTCGTTGTACAACGCTGGAGAAAAGGTCGTGACCCATTGTGCTCCGATGATGTGAGCGCGATCCTGGAAGTCAGATGCGGCACTGATAGCGTATTGGCCGCCCACATTGGTATTGAAAGGATAGACGTTGCGGAAGTAGTTGTAGCGAATGAACAACTGGTTCTTCTTGTTAATCGCCGCATCAACCCTGGTATCGAACCACTGTGCGTGTTGCACTGTGGGAGCAGTAAGGAAGTCGCTTGCCGTATCAACGCCCAGGTTAATCAGAGCGGTCTGCGTTGCGGAACTAATGGTGTTCGCTGTCGGATAAGAGCGCCTCAGATGCTCATAGGCGGCATAAAAGAACAGCTTGTCTTTCACCACCGGGCCGCCGACATTCCCGATCACGTCATCTACGTGCAGGCTGGGCTTCACGATCCCACCAGTAACAGAACGATCGCAATTAGCCAGAATTGGGCAGGAGCTGGCTGCCTCTGGCCGCCACACGTACTGCGCCGTGCCGTGAACCGCGTTCGTACCCGACCCGGTGAGGGTGTTGAAGATCACGCCCGCCGTATTTCCAAACTCCGGCGAGTAGCTATTGGAAATCGTCTCAATTTCACGCACATACGAATCGGAGATCGCAAACAGGCGCAATCCATATCGATCCGTCTCCGTGTCGACCATTCCGTCCAGTTGGTAGTTGACGCGGTCCACCAACCCATTTGTATCCACCGTGCGAGGAATGCCATTTTCAGCGTTAGGGTGACCGCTGATGCCGGGCTGGAACAGGATAAAGTTGTACGGGTTGCGCGAAGTAAGTGGAAGGTTCTGCGTCTCTTGCGGAGAGATCGTCCTGCTCAGGTCAAGCCGCGACACTTCCAGAATGGGAGCATCGCCGACCACCAGTATCTGCGTGGCTACTGATCCCGTCTGTAGTCGCACATCCACGGTGACGCTGCTGCCTGCTCCCACGCTCACGCCCTTCTGCGTTAGTGGAGCAAATCCGCTCGCTTCAGCGAACACGGAATAGGTCCCAAGCGGAAGGTTCGGAGCAATATATGCGCCGTCTTCAGCCGACTTGACCTGCCGCGTAAATCCGGTGGCCAAGTTGGTGACCGTGATGGTTACGCCAGGGAGAACAGCGCCGGTACTGTCCATGACAGTGCCCCGGATAGTTCCATTGATCGACTGAGATTGCCCCAACGCACCCTGAACGGCTATGAACGGAAGGATCACCCCAATGAGGGCGACCGAGAGAACGGTTTTCCAAATACGTGTGAGCATGGACACTTCCTCCTAGAAGATGTGTGTTCAGTTCGTCTTTCTCCGCACTCAGCGGATGGAGTAACTTACTAAAGCGTCATTAGTAAGTGATAGCCGAGAATATCACGGCTTTCTTGGAAGCGCAATGTAAACTCTCTTCCAAAATAAGCCTGCGTGCAAGGCCAATGCTACCTCTCACGCTCGATAAAGGGTTCTGGCTCTCCTGTTTGGCCACAACGGTTGCGGGCAGTCCCGCCGCCACTTTGTTCAGCCGAACCAAAGGAGTCCGGCCAATGAGTTCTGTTCTATTTGCGTCAATGCGCGCCATAATGATCTCCCCTTTCCAGGATGCGACCCTAGATGGCTCTGTTTTGTTGTGTGATGATCGAGCTGTTAGGTGGGAAAGACCGTGCGCGTATAAGACGCACGTCTGCATCGCAACTTGCACCAGGGCGGCGTTAGCGACATCGACGCATGAGTTAAGCATAGTACCAAGGCGCAGCCCATGGCAAGTGAACTCGCATAATATTGATGACTGGGATTTTATGGCCGGAATTGAATCTCCGCTTGCTTCAAACCCGCTGCAATTGCGCCGTAAAGCTGGGCTTCTGTTCCCAGTCCGCTCGACCGCAATACGGGCCGCGCAAATTCCTGACGCTGCAAAAGTTTGTCCGTTTCCTGGCACAAGCTCGGATGAGCACCCACTCCGCCGCCAAGAACAACCATGTCCGGATTCAGCAACAGAGAGATATCAGTGATTGAGTTCGCAAGAATCTGCGCCACAGTATGAATGAGTTCGATAGCTCTGCTATCTCCTTCACTTGCCAGATCGAAAATCTGCGTCGCCTTTAGCGAAGTCAATCCGCTCTCCACAGGCGAAGCAGACTCCCGCAGAATCCGCAGCCATTCCTCTTGAATGCCGCCTCCGCCGATAACCTGTTCCAGTTGCCCCGTCTTATGGGTGCGTATCAGTCTGCGTTCCCTCCCGTTGACGCCTAAGTAGCCAATCTCGCCCGCACTCCAATGTGCGCCATGACAAAGTTGGCCTCCCAGAAAGATTCCCGCTCCGATACCCGTGCCCAGGGCAATAAAAACAAAGTTATCGACCCCCTGCGCCACACCCCGCCAATGCTCTCCCAGCGCGGCGAGATTCGTATCGTTCTCCACCGTACAGGAGATTCCCGTCTGTTCTTCAAGTAAAGCGCGCAGCGGAACATCCTCCCACCGCTCCAGGTTCGGCGCCGTCAGAATCACGCCCTCCGTCACGTTCGTAATGCCCGGCGCGCCAGCAACCAGATGCAGAACCTTGCCCAACGGCGTCTTGCTCTGTCCGCATAGCGTCTCCAGCCCCTCGGCAGCGAGACAGCATACTCGTTCCGGAGTCTTCTGCTTCGCTCCAAGCAAGACAGACCACCGCGACAGCACGGTGCCGTCCAGGTCAGTCAGCATCATGCGCAGCCGGGTCCCGCCAATGTCTACCGCAGCCACATACCCATAAGTCGTATTGAAGCGCAGCATGCCGGGTGGCCGTCCACCATTGGACTTGCCGTCCCCCATCCGCTCGACTAACCCGAGTTCCTCCAGGCATCCGATTCCGTTGGAGACTGTAGGCGCGCTCAGGCCGGAGTAGCGCACCAAATCCGCTTTTGAACAAGGATTATGCGCCCGTAGCAGTTTCAGCAAACCGCGTGCATTAGCCTGCCGCAGGTCCGATGGTCTCGTTGGAATGGATCGCAACGATGGCAAAACTAATTTACTCATGCAGCCCTTCTTGTTATTGGCGGTTGTTTACCTGGACAATTGTACAAGTAATGAATGGTACTTTACAAATGTTCTTGACAAAGTTTTTAGCAGATGATATCCGTTTAGCGTGGCTCATAATAATGCACACAAGCCTTCTCATTGTAGGGAGTATTTGATGCGCATGAATGCAGTTCTTCGGTCTGCTCTTTCTTTGTTTATGTCCGCTTTCTTCCTCGGCATATCAGTTATTGCAGGCGCTCAAGCTCTTCCTTCATATGCGCCCGGATTCGCTACTCCCCTTCCCATCGATCGTGGAGCCGCGGGCCTATGGCAGAGCCTGCAAAGGCTGCACACGCGCGCCAGCCTCATCGCAATCGTTGCCCATCCTGACGATGAAGACGGTGGCATGCTCGCCTACGAGAGTCGTGGCCAGGGCGTCGATACAACCCTGCTGACATTGAACCGCGGCGAAGGCGGCCAAAATGTCATGTCCTCCGATTATTGGGATCAGCTTGGCCTCGTCCGCACGCAAGAACTTCTCTCTGCGGGCAACTACTACGGCGTCCATCAGTACTGGACGCGCGTCGCCGACTTCGGCTTTTCCAAGACGATTGACGAAGCCATGAAGAGCTGGGGACACGACCGCGTCCTCTACGACGTTGTGCGCGTCGTCCGCATGACTCGCCCCCTTGTCGTCACGTCAACCTTCGCGGGCAATGTCTCCGACGGTCACGGCCATCACCAAGTCTCCGGTGAAATGGCGCAGGAAGTCTTCAACGCTGCCGCAGACCCCAACGTCTTTCCCGATCAGATTGCCGCCGGCCTGCTTCCCTGGAAGCCGTTAAAGGTCTATGCGCGTGTTCCTTTTGCCCGCGTCAGTGAGAAAGGCATTTACGACTACGCCACTGGCCACTGGGAGCCGGTGCGCTTCCGCAACTATGTGAATGGCACATGGATCGAGGGAATTCCGTCCACCACGGTGAATATCCCCGAAGGAAACGACAACGCCCTCTTTGGCAGGTCTTACCTGGCCGTGGCCCGCGAAGGCCTTGGCGAGCAGAAGTCGCAAAATGGAGGCGTCGGCATTCCCTCCGTTCGGCCCTTCGCCTCTCCCTATCACCTCTATGCATCGCGCGCATCGGCCACTCTGCCTGAGCATGAGGAAGGCTTTTTTGACAGCATTGACACATCGCTTGCCGGGATTGCCACTTATGCGCCTGCGGACCAGCAGGCAGCATGGCGCGCGCGCTTGAACCATCTGAATATAACTGTTGAAGACGCCATCGCTGCCTTCAACGCACTCGACCCGGCAAAAACAGCGCCTGCTCTCGCCAAGGGACTCTCGCAGGTCAATAGCCTGATCGCGGATCTAGCCCGCAGCAATCTTCCCGCAGAAGCAAAGTACAACATGAGCCATGAGCTGCTTGTTAAGCAGGCGCAGTTCAATACCGCCCTGGGACAGGCACTCGATCTCAGCGTTCTAGCCACGCTCACCACCCGGCGCGGAACAGCTCCCCGCGGCCCCTTCGATGACCCGGCAACTCAGCCCACATCGCAGACGGTGATTCCCGGAGAGCCTTTTGAGGTCAATCTCCATCTCGCCAACCAAAGCAGCCAGTCCATCAATGTTGACCAGGCCGAACTGGTTTCGCTTGCCGGCGACGAGTGGAAGTTTGCTACCCAGAAACCTGTAACCGGAACGATTGCAGGCGGAGAAGCACGCGATCAGGTCGTCTCCGTCACAGCACCCGGCACAGCGGAACTTACGCGCCCCTATTTCTCACGACCTATTCTTGAACAGCCTTACTACGACATCCGTGATCCCCGCTATCTCAATCTCCCGACCACGCCTTATCCGCTGACCGCGGAAGTTCACTACACATACAACGGGGTTCCGGCGACACTTGAAGGCGTCGTACAGTCGATTCATCGCTACACCGGCCCCGGCGTTGTGTTGGAGCCTCTTCTCGTCGTTCCCGCGATTTCAGTTACCGTTTCGCCGCAGGCTGGAATCGTTCCGCTAACCGGCGCCTCTCTGCATCTGCAAGTCACGGTGCATAGCAGCGTCAAAGGTTCTGCGCAGGGAGAGGTTCGGCTCCAGTTGCCGCAGGATTGGCACTCAGCACCGGAATCGGCACCCTTTTCCCTTGCCAGTGACGGAGACGAGCAGGTGCTTACCTTCAATGTCGTTCCAAAATCTCTCCAGGCGCGGCCCTACACCATCACCGCAGTTGCGGAGTATAACGGGCAGCAATACAAACAGGGATTCCAGACCACGGGCTACGCTGGCCTGCGCCCTTATCCGTTCTATCGCGACGCGGTATTCAACACTTCAGGAGTTGATGTTCAAGTCGCGCCTCAACTCAAGGTCGCATACATTGCAGGCACAGGCGACGACGTGGCTCGCTCCATGCAGGATCTGGGCATCAATGTTACGTTCCTCACCGCCGAGGACATCGCGAATGGCGACCTCTCTTCCTACGACGCCATCGTGATCGGCATTCGCGCGTATGCTGCTCGCCCCGAGCTCAAGACTTACAACAATCACCTGCTCGACTATACGAAGAACGGCGGAACCGTCATTGTCCAGTACCAGACCGGAGAATACGATCACAACTATGCTCCGTACCCGCTTTCGCTCCCCTCTGACGCGGAAAAGGTCGTTGAAGAAAACGGCGAGGTCAGCATCCTCTCGCCAAGTGATCCCTTGCTGAGTTGGCCCAACAAGATCACCTTGGCCGACTTCCAGAACTGGGTTGAAGAACGCGGCCACGGCTACATGAAAACATGGGACTCGCACTATGTGGCCCCTACGGAGATGCACGACGCCGGTCAGTATCCTCAAAAGGGAGGCCTGATTTATGCCTCCTACGGTAAAGGAACCTATATCTATATGTCCTACGCATTCTTCCGTCAGATGCCTGAAGGTGTGCCCGGAGCATTCCGCATCATGGCCAATCTGCTGAGCACCGGAAAGAATCCCGGAGTCCACGCAGATCAGCCCACAAAGAACCCCAGTGGCGGCAAGTGAGAATGCATCCGTTCAATGCTGCTCGCCGTTACCAACCCACTTGGCGCATCCTCTTGAGGATGACCGTACTGTAGCGATTCATGCGCTCGGGCCGTCGCTTCAAGGGAGCCGGCAGAATCGCGGCCAGCCGCGCCGCTTGATCCCGGCCAATATTCCGGGCCGCGGTTTTGTCGTGATAACGGCACGCCGCATCTGCGCCATAAATGCCAGGCCCCCATTCCACAACGTTGAGGTAGAGCTCCAGAATGCGCCGCTTGCCGAGGACGAGTTCCGCCACCGGCACCAATGTGGCCTCCGCGCCTTTGCGAACGAAAGAGCGGCCCGTTCCAAAGAACAGGTTTTTTACGAGTTGCTGCGTAAGGGTAGAGCCTCCGCGCGTGCGATCCCCTTCCATATCCTCCTCGGCGGCAAGTTGGATCGCGTGCCAATCGAAGCCATGATGCTGGTAGAAGCGCGCGTCCTCCGCCGAGACGACAGCGTGCTGAAGATTGGGCGAGATTTGGCTGAGCGGAATGAATGTGTAGTGTTCGTGATACGGCGTGTGGTGGATCCAGGCCTGCAAACGGCGCTGGACGTGCACCGCGGTGGTCGGCGGGTCGATCCACCGTGCGGCCACAAGGGTCAGCGCGGCAAGCGACCAAAGAAGCACCGCAGCGATGAAAAACCATCGAACAACGGATCGGAAGGTACTCCTCCGACGTGGATTTTTGGGGAGAGTGTCTGGCATTGTTGTCACATTTCAGAATAATCGCCTGGGCTGTGTTGTGCGAAGCCGCCGATGCGGGTTGCGTCTCCGCTCATTCTGGAAATCTCTTACCGATAAGCACTGTGCGGTCGAGTGAGTCAGAGACTTCAAGGACCTTCAGCCGTAGGTTGGGATCGATCTTCTGCCCGGCCAGCCAAGCGTGCACGACGGCCTGCGCCTCTGGGCTGTTCTGGATCGTGTTTTGCCCTTCAATAAAGGCTCCCAGCCAGGCGCCGAGGAAGAAAATCTTGCGCTGCTGCTTGATTTCGGGCAATTCGTTGAGCGCCTGCATCAGATAGGGCTTGGTCAGGACGGCCTGGTTCCAGGAGTTGAACGGCCGCAGGCTTTGCGTGATCCAATCTTCCTGAACCGTCTGCGAGTGCAGATACTCGTCAAAGTAGCGGGCTTTCATCTCGGCTGATGGCGCGCCTGCTTCCGCGGCGTATGCGTATTTCTGGCCTTCGCCGCTATGGTCGCGAGCCTTTTCGGCGGCGAAGAGGCTCTGGGCTTCTGGCTCGTTCATCGCGATCAAATGGCCGACAAGGTTCCAACGGTCGAGCGGTTTCAATTCCAAACCGGGCACGGCCAGCTTGCCGGCAAACAGATCCTTCATCTGCCCAAGAGCCGTGGGAGTTTCAGCGACCGAGGTGAAGGTGCGGAAGTTGACGATGCGCAGGCCAAGTGTTGGCGCGTTGAGCATACGGCTGGCGACGACACCCTCTACCTGCGGCGCGAGTGCCTTGCGTGCGGCCTCCGGCAGGTAGGAATGAAGCGCAGTGGTAACGCGGGCGCCCTGAATGCGGGCCAGAGATTCATCACCTTCCCCCGGAAGCGATTTCAGCGCCAGTTCGACGTAGCCGCGTGGCGAAGACTTGGCAACGTGGACGTTATCCCACAGCGCGCCCCAAAGCATTGTGCGCAGCAAAGGATCCTGTTCGTCCAGCGGCGCTTCGACAATCTGGCGGGCGGCTACCGTTTCGCTTGCGTGGTCAAGCAGAAATCTCCCATAGGCTTCGTCGCCACTGTTCGAAAACAGAAAGGTAGGGCAGTCCTCCCCAATCGCCTGGGAAACATTGTAAGAAGGCGTACTCCAATCCACGCGCAACAATCGGTTCGGGATTCCTGCCTGCCCAGTGTAGTTGAGTGTGATCTGGTTGGAGATGGGCCAGACCAGGCCGTCCGGAAGAACGTCCTTCTGGGTGAGCATAAGGTGGTCGATCTTGCCGCCGCTGCAAGACCAGTCTGCATCGACCTCCGGCATCCCGCGATGCTTGATCCACGCATCGGCCCAGGCATTGATCTCCGATGCGGGATGGCTGCCTCCCGCCGCCTTAAAAGCGGCAATCAGATCGCTCCACTCCGCGTTTCCGTAGGCGTGCTGCTTGAGATATGAGCGAAGACCTTCGCGGAATGCATCCCGGCCGATTCGAAATTCGAGTTGCTTTAAGACAGCGGGCGCTTTCTGATACACAATCGCCCCGTAGGCTGATTTGGCGTCCTTCAGATTCACTATGTTCTGAAAGATGGGCGTGGTGCCCTGCGTCTCGTCGATCCCGTAGGCGAGCGGCTTGATGTCTTCATAGAAATGCTTCCAAGGATTCGATTCTGGCTCTAACCGCGCCAGAGCTTTGTAGGCCATATATTGCGCAAAGCCTTCCTTCAACCAGAGATCGTCGAACCAGCGCATGGTCACCAAGTCGCCGAACCACTGGTGGCAGGTCTCGTGCAGCACGAGCGTGTTGCGTCGAAAATAGTCACTCGCGGTCGGCGTCGAGCGGAAGAGAACGCCGTCTTCGTTCAGGAAAGTAGCCCCGGCGTGCTCCATGCCACCGAACGGGAAGCCCGGAATCAGCACCAGATCGTATTTTGGGAACGGAAACGGCTGGGCAAAGTAGTCGGAAAAATAAGCGATGCCCCGCGCGGCCATCTGCTGCACTTGCGGCGCTTCCTGTTGTGCACGGGCAAGCTGCGACTTGCGAACGTAGACGGTTGGCTCCGCGGGGTTCTGGGAGCGCACCGCGGCGAATGGCCCGGCGGCGAACGCAAAGAGATAGGTGCTGATCGGGCGGGTTTCAGCGAATTGTGCGTGTGTGCCGCTGGCGGTGACCGGAGCCGTGTTGCCAATGACAGACCAGCCGTCAGGGTGCTGAATATCGAGGGTGAATCTGGCCTTCAGGTCAGGCTGGTCGAAGCATGGAAAGGCCATGCTGGCGTCCATGGGAACAAACAAGGTGTAGAAGTATTCGTTGCCGTCGTCCTTGTCTTCGTAGCGTGTGATGGATTTGCCTGCCGGAGCGGCGTTGCTGGTGAACGTCAGCGTAAGGGTGTTTTGGCCGGCGATCACGGAGAGATTCAGGTGGCCGTTCACCAGCTCTGTGGGAATCGCCCTGCCGTTCAGCGTGGCCGATTTGAGAACACCGTCACGGTAGTCGATGGCGAGGTCGCCTGCGGATTTGCTCTCGAACGTAACCGTTTCGGTACCAGCCACGGCCTGCTCATGCTCCTTGAGCGTGAATGAAAGCCGATAGCGGATATTTGACAGGCGAGCGGCGCGGACGATGGCGAGTGCGTGAGAGACGCCGGGTTCTGCGGGAGCCGCCATGGCTGCAATTGAGACGGTGAGAAGGATTGCGGTAACGAGCAGGTTTCTTGTGCGGCTTCCAATCGAGATGTGCATGGCTGTTAGCCATGTTATCCGATTTGTGCGGCTCAGACGGCGTACGATTCATAAAGCCTGCGCCGGTGTTCCTCCGAAAATGTAAGCTTGTGTTGAGAGGATTTGCGATGAGAGCAGCCGTATTCGATTCCAGATCAAGTACCCCCGGAAACTGGGTTTCCATCGAAGATCTCCCCCGGCCTCAGCCGCAGCCCGGCGAAGTGCTGCTCAAGGTCATTGCCTGCGGAGTCTGCCGTACTGATCTCCACATCGTTGAAGGCGATCTGCCGCCCGTCCGCGAACGCATCATTCCCGGTCATCAAATCGTTGGCGAAGTGGTGGAAGGCGCAACCCCGGATCTGCCGGTCGGAACGCGCGTCGGCGTGTCGTGGATGGGCGGAGTAGACGGCGATTGTTGGTTCTGCCGTCACAACATGGAAAACCTCTGCGATCACCCCATCTTTACCGGCTACTCGGTGAACGGCGGCTACGCGGAGTACGTGTCGGTGCGCGCCGACTTCGCAACCAAATTGCCGGTGGACCTCAACGCCGCCCACGTCGCTCCACTGCTCTGCGCAGGAATCATCGGCTTTCGCAGCCTCCGCGTTGCGGGGGTTCAGCACGGAGAACGCGTCGGTCTCTATGGCTTTGGCAGCTCGGCATCGCTGGCCATTCGCATTCTTCAGTCCTGGAATTGCCAAGTCTACGTCGTCACCCGCGGCGACTCGCACCGCAAGGCCGCTCAGGCGCTCGGCGCCACTTGGGTCGGCGACGAGGACGCCAAGCCCCCCGTCGAACTTGATCGCGCCATCACCTTCGCTCCCAGTGGAACGGTTGTCATCAGCGCTCTCACCGCCCTGCGCAAAGGCGGAGTGGTCGCCATCAATGCCATTCACCTAGATCAGATGCCCGCCTTCGACTACGACAAGCTGCTCTGGGGCGAGCGCCAGATCCGCAGCGTGGCGAACATGACGCGGCAAGATGCGCGCGATTTCCTCGCTCTGGCCCGTGATCTGAATTTCCGTCCTCGCGTCGCCACATTCTCCCTGGAGAACGCAAACCAGGCACTCGAAGCTGTGAAGCACGAGACCGAGGAGGGCCCGGCAGTCATTGTGATTTAGGAAGCAGCATCTGAGGTTGTAGCCAGTTCTCAGGCGGCGTTCAAGCCCATCAGGGCTCCGCCGGGGTTACACTGCACACAAAGCCCTTCGGCTGCTAGGCCGGAGAAAAATGGGAGAATATTCATCGTGAATCAGATCACTGTTGATACAAATCTCTGCAAAAAAGACGGCGCCTGCGTGGCGGTTTGCCCATCTGGAACTCTTGCTCTCAATGAAAAAGAATTTCCAGAGGAAGTTCCGGAGAATAGCTGCATCCTCTGCGGCCACTGCGTTGCCGTTTGCCCCACTGGCGCCCTAAAGCATACCGGTCTGCCGCAGGAACCTTTCTTGCCCGCGCTCAAAAAGCTGCCGGCTCCGGCGCTGATCGACAGTTTCCTGATGAGCCGGCGTTCTGTGCGCGAATTCAAGAATCGGCCCATCGCCAGGGAAACCTTGGAGGCGCTGTTGGATGTGGCTCGGCGGGCTCCCACAGCCTCCAACTCCCAGAAGCTGCGCTGGATTGTCGTGGAGGGTGGAGCAAAGGTCCACGCATTGTCTGCGGAGGCGATAAACTGGATACCCGCTTCGGAGATCCCTCCCGCCAAATTGGCGCAGTGGAAAAGCGGCTACGACTTTATCTTGCGTGGGGCTCCCTCGGTTGTTGTGGCCTGTGCGCCGGAGGATTACGGCTGGGGAAAACAGGATTGCGCCATCGCCCTCACCTTTCTTGAACTGGCAGCGGAGGCGCGCGGCCTGGGCGTCTGCTGGGCCGGCTACCTGACCCGCCTAGCCGCCGTTCATGCTCCGCTTCGGCAGGCATTATCGGTCCCTGAGGGGTACGTCGTATGCGGCGGCCTGATGCTTGGCGAGCGCAAGTACAAATATCGCTCGGTGCCTTCCAGAAAGCAGCTCAGCGTGCAATGGATCTAGGGTCGCAACGGCAATATATCCATCTCAGTCTGCGGACAGAAAACACGCATTGAACCGATGCGCCAAGCGGGCTATTCCTCCATGGCCGCTTGGCTCCTCTGATTTCTAACCCCTACCCCCTGACCCCTGATCCTTGTATTCCCTGTTCCTGTATCATCGAAGAGGCGCTCGCGCGTGAATCTCCGCCTGTGCCCTTTGGAAAAACCATGAAAACTGGCATCATCGGCCTGCCGCAGGTGGGCAAGACATCGCTGTTCAAGATTCTGACCAAAGCCAAGCTCGAGGAGCGCGGCCACTCGCGTCAGGAGCACATCGGCGTGGCGCGGGTGCCCGACGAGCGGCTGGACAAGCTCTCGGCCCTCTACTCACCGAAAAAGACCACATACGCCACGGTTGAATTTGTGGATGTGGCGGCCATCGGGCAGGAGGCGCTGAAAGAGACCGCGTTCCTGGCCAGCCTGCGCCAGGTGGACGCGCTGATTCATGTGCTCCGCGCATTCGAGGACGACTCGATTCCGCACGTCGGCCCTATCGACCCTTTGCGCGACATCCGGAACGTCGAGTTCGACCTCATGGTCAGCGATCTGACGCAAATTGAGAAGCGGCTGGAGCGGCTGGAAAAGGATCTGAAGAAGCAGCGCACCAGCGAGTTGGAACACGAACAGGCGCTGCTCGTGCGCTCCAAAGAGGCTCTGGAAAAGGAGCTGCCGCTGCGCGAGTTGGAGATGACAGCCGAGGAGAAGAAGCTCATCAAGGGCTTCATGTTCCTCTCGCAAAAGCCGATTCTCTATGCGCTGAACATCGGTGAAAGCGCCACTCTGGGAGACGATCTGGAGTCGGCGGTGAGCCGCTTCAAGCTGGACGAAGTTGCGCACCGGCCCAACGCCGGCGCCACGGCCATCTGCGGCAAGGTCGAAGCCGAACTGGCCGAGATGGACGACGAAGAGGCGGCGGAGTTTCTGGAAGGATATGGACTGCGCGAGAGCGGGCTGGTGCGGCTGATTCGCAAGAGCTACGAGTTGCAGGGGCTCATCAGCTTCTTCACCGCCGGCGAGGACGAGTGCCGCGCCTGGACCATCCCGGTGGGTTCAAAGGCCCCCCAAGGCGCGGGTGCGATTCACTCCGACCTGGAACATCACTTCATCCGCGCCGAAACAATTCGTTGGGACAACCTGCTGGACGCTGGCTCCGAGGCCGCGGCGCGGGCCAAAGGAACGCTGCGCCTGGAAGGCAAGGAGTACGTGGTGCAGGATGGCGACGTGATGCACATCCGGCACAGCGGGTAAGGAACAATGCTAAAGATTTCCCTCATTTTGGGCACAATTGCCGCGCTGGCCGATGTGGTCGGCGGGTTTGTGCTGGTGCGCGCCAAGGGCGTGGAACGCTACCTGCGCTATTTTGTGGCCTTGGGCGCTGGCTTCCTCATCGCCACAGCTCTGCTGGAGATGATGCCAGAAGGGCTGCGGCTGAGTCCGCAACTGGGTCCGGTTCTCATCATGGGCGGTTATTGCGTGGTGCATCTGCTGGAACACACCATCAACGCGCACTTCCACTATGGCGAGGAGACGCACCACGGCGAGTTTATCTCCCGGCACACGGGAAACTCGGTAATGGCTGGCTTGAGCCTTCACGCGCTTTTTGACGGCGTGGCCATCGGCTCTGGCTTTTTGGTCACCAACTGGCTTGGCTGGCTGATCTTTCTGGCGATTCTTTTGCACAAGGCGCCGGAGGGCTTCACCATGGCCTCCGTTATGCTGGCCAGCGGACGCAGCCGCACCGCGGCTTTATATTCCGCGGTGGCATTGGCGACAGCAACGCTGGCTGGCGTGCTGCTGATCGAGCTGATTCCCAGTTGGCTGCCCTATGGCCTGCCGCTTTCAGCCGGGGTTGCCTTGTATGTTGGCGCCAGCGACCTTGTCCCCGAAGTGAATCGCGAGCCCGGCATTCGCATGGCGCTGGTCTTCTTCGCCGGTGTGGCTGGATTCCTGCTGCTGCGGATGCTGTTGCCTGCCATATAGCGCCAGACCTCAGTCTCCGCGCCTGAAGCCAAATTTCCCCGCATAAAGCCGCGCCAGCAGCTTGGCGTAATCCCAGCCCACTTTGAAGTTGGCTTTGCTAGCTCCGAGCGAACGCAGGCCGAAGGCCAACGGAACCTCCGCCACCGAGCGGATGTGGCCGCGCACCAGAATCTCCAGCAGCAACTTGAAGCCAGAGGGCTGGAAGGCAATTCCGTCAATGCACTCGCGGCGAACCAGAAAGAATCCAGTCATTGGGTCTTTGGCGCGAATCCCCGCTCTTTGGATCGGCCACGTGGCCCACACGGCGACGGTGGAGAGAAACTTCCGGACGGGGTTCCATGCGCCCAACTGCCCCCCCGCGGTGTAGCGGCTGCCAATCGCCAGGTCGTTCCCGGCCAGAATGGCGGAGACCAATGCGGGCAGCAGTTCGGGAGGGTGCTGCAGGTCGGCGTCCATCACGCCCAGAATCGCCGCGTCGGTATGATGCCAGCCGTAGAGAATCGCTCCCGACAGGCCGCGCTCTCCTTTGCGCACCAGCAGGCGCACTCGCGGGTCCTCCTGAGCGATGGCGGAAACGATCTCCTCGGTTCCATCGCGGCTGTCGTCATCCACCACCAGAATCTCGTAATCAATTCCCACTGGGTCAAGCGCGGCACGCACACGATGAAGAAGACCGGGGATGTTGTCCGCCTCGCGCAGGGCGGGAATGGTCAGCGCAAGCTTCTGCTGGGCGTGCGACCCCGGCTGGGCTGACGCCAGAGAGCGCGTTGCCGCGCCGTCCGCTGACGTATAGGATGATTCTGTTACTTTTGACGGCATAATGAGCTTGAGTATAGGGGTTTATCCGGTTGAGGCGCTACTTTCCGGTCAACTTTTTGCTGACCTTATTTTTTACGACGCTCGGCTTTGCCGTGATGGGCTATCATCCCGGCTTTGAAGACGACGGTATCTATTTAACCGCGGTTAAAAGCAACCTGAATCCGGCGCTTTATCCTCACGACCCCGGTTTTTTCCGGATTCAAATGCAAGCCAGTTTCTTCGACAAGTGGGTGGCTCAGTTCGTGCGCTGGACTTCAATTCCGGTGGCCGCCACGGAATTCCTTTGGCAGTTTGCCTCGCTCGCGCTGATCGTCTTCGGGTGCTGGTCGATTGCGCGCAGGCTCTTTCCCGAGGCGCGTGCACAATGGGTTGGCGTCGCCATGGTTTCCGCCATGTTCACGCTGCCGGTGGCCGGAACCGCTCTCTTCTTAGTGGATCAGCATTTGCACCCGCGCACGTTGGCCACGGGCCTCATTCTGCTGGCGGTTTCGCGTATCCTGGCGAACAGGTCATGGCAGGCGCTCCCTTTCCTGTTGCTGGCGTTCGTGCTGCATCCCATCATGGGCGCCATGGGCATCTCCTTTTGTTTCTTTCTGGCCATGCTCCTGCTGGAGCCGGTGCACGTATGGCTGCGGCATTGGCGGCAGGCTGAACCCGGTTCTACGGCGGCCTCCTTTGTCCCCCTGGGATGGGTTTTTGAGCCGGCCACGCCCGCCTGGCGGCAGGCGCTGGAGACGCGTACCTACTTTTTCCTCTCCCGTTGGGCCTGGTATGAGTGGCTGGGCGCGCTGGCGCCCCTCGCTCTCTTCTGGCTGCTCTGGCGCACCGCCCGAAAGCACAGCGAGACCCTGCTGGCTCGTTTTGCGCTGGCCGTCTTTCTCTACGGCGTCTTTCAGTTGGCAGTGGCTATGATTATGCTGGGATTCCCGGCCTTGATCCGGCTTGCCCCCTTGCAGCCCATGCGCTTTCTTCAGTTGATCTATGTCTTTATGACCCTCGTGGGCGGTTGCCTGATGGGCAAATACCTGCTGAAGTCCTCCGTTTGGCGCTGGGCGGTCTTTCTCCTGACCATTAACGCGGGTATGTTGATCTCGCAGCGGGTGCAATTCCCCGGCAGCGAGCATCTGGAGCTGCCCGGACGCTCCACAGCCAACCCATGGCTTCAAGCCTTTGCCTGGATTCGCCAGAACACGCCCACCGACGCCTATTTTGCCCTCGATCCTGAGTACATGGCCGCGCCGGGCGAGGACTATCATGGCTTTCGCGCTTTGGCCGAGCGCAGCCAGTTGGCCGATAATATCAAAGACACGGCGGTAGTAACGCAAGTTCCGGAACTGGGCGAGGTGTGGGCGCGGCAGGTAAAGGCACAGAAAGGTTGGGCCAGCTTCCAGCTTGCGGACTTCGAGCGGCTGAAAGCGGAGTTTGGCGTGAACTGGGTGCTGGTTGCCTACCCTCAGCCAGCCGGGCTTTCCTGCTCCTGGCACAACGGAGTCGTGTCGGTCTGTCAGATTCCGTAAAAATCGGAATCAGGGATAAGTTCCCTGCCGGGAATCTCGGCCCGCTGGGATGGGCCGGAGTTGGATCAGGATACTGGCGTTACAATGGATTTCTTGCCTCATGTAGGCTTTGAGTAACTCGCAGTCTCAGGTCAGCGGCCAGGACAGGTAATTTCTAGCCACTGTTTACTGACCAATGTCTGCTTTTCCGGCCCGGAGACCGGATCATGCTTAACCTTTCTCAGCGATTGATTCTCGGCTGTACGCTTGTCGCCGGCCTCGCGGTAGGGCTGCTGATAGCCACCCACAACGCCTTGGCGGCGGCTGGCCAGCTCGGCCTCGCGTGCATATTTGTGGCGGCCGCTGTGGTGGTCGCGGTGGGCACTGTCTACTTTGTACTGCGGCCCATCCGCATAGTGGCCCGCGATGTCCGCAGGATCGCCCAGGGCAACCTGGAGCACCGCGTCGAGTGGAGCAGCCACGACAGCTTGGGCGTGATTGCCAGTGAGCTGAACCGCCTAGCGGTCCGGCTGCGCGAGCTGCGCGAATCCGATGCCGGGCGCCGCCAGATGGAGTTCCAGCTCTCTGATGCCGTGCTGCAATCCATCTTCGAGCCCATCATCGTAACCGACGGCAAGGGGCACTTGCTGAAGGTGAACCAGTCCGCGGCGGAGTTGATGGGCGAAGCCGCCAGCGACCGCATGGCACTGACCAATACCCCCGGGGGCGACAAGATTCTGAACGCCATTCGCGACGCCGTCTCCATGCAGAAGGCCGTGGCCACCGAGGACGAGGCATCCATGCTGCCGATGCGCATTGGCAAGCAGGAGCGCAGCTACCGTCTGCGCACCACGCCCATGCGCGATTCTGAAGGCCGACTGCTGGGCACGGTAACCACACTTGAAGACGTGACCACCCTGCAAGACACTGACCGCTTCAAAACGCAATTTATCAGCGTGGCTAGCCGCAAGCTGCGCGACCCGCTCTTGCTGCTGCGCCGTGGCCTTTACGCTCTCGGCCAGGGCTTTGGCGGAGAGTTGCTCCCCTTGCAGGCCGAGCTGGTATCCGAAGCCAGCTCAGAGTCGGAGAAATTGGACGACCTGATGGCCGACCTGATCGAAGTGGCCGAACTCGACGCCGGTCGCCGCGAGCTTACGATGGAACGCCTGCGCCCCTTGCAAACCCTAAACGAGGCCCGCGACCGCTTCTGCGACGAAGCCGCGGAGAAGCACATTCGCGTCGAGGTCCAGGCTTACGCTGATCTCTCGTTCGTGCGCGCTGACAGGCGTGCGGTGCGTTCCATCCTGGACAATCTGCTCTCCAACGCCATCCGCTACACCCCGCCCGATGGCGAGGTTTTGCTGGCCGCTGAAGAAATCAAGAACTTTGTGAGTTTCACGGTGCGCGATACCGGACGCGGCATCGAGGCCGAGCGGCTGGGCACCGTCTTTGACCGCTTTAATACATTCTCCGAGAAGGGCTCTGGCCTGGGCCTTGCGCTGGCCCGCCGCCTCGTCGAGTCACTTGGCGGCCAAATTGCCGTCGAGAGCCGTCTAGGTCATGGAAGTACCTTTCGTTTTACTCTTCCCGTTGCGGTGGTCGAAGAAATCCGTCATCCCGTCGAGGTAGGCTAGGGGCATATGGCAGAGATTAAACTGGAACGCCAGCAGGAACCCGCCAAGCTCCGCGTCTACATCGGAGCGGCGCCGGGCGTGGGCAAGACCTATGACATGCTCAACGACGCTTACAGGATGAAGCATCAGCAGGGTATGGACGTAGTCATCGGGCTGGTGGAATCCCACGGGCGCAAGGAAACCGAGGACCGCATCCGCGACCTGGAGATTGTGCCCCAGCGCGTGATTCCCTACCGCGGCGTCAACCTCAAAGAGATGGATCTGGACGCCATCCTGGCCCGCCATCCCCACACCGTGCTGGTGGACGAGCTGGCCCACACCAATGTTCCCGGCTGCAGAAACCGCAAACGTTACGAAGATGTGCTGGAGCTGCTCGAAGCCGGCATCAACGTCATGACCGCGGTCAATATCCAGCATCTTGAAACCTTGAACGATGCCGTCAACCGCTCCGCCAACACCGTCATTCGTGAGACCGTCCCAGACAACTTCCTCAAGCGCGCTGATGAAGTGGTGAACGTGGATGTCACCGTGGACGAGTTGCGCTCCCGCCTGCGTCAGGGAAAAATTTACGCCACGGAAAAGGTCGAGCAGTCGCTGGCCAACTTCTTCCGCAAGGGCAACCTGAATATGCTGCGCGAGCTCTCCCTGCGCATCACCGCCGAGCAGGTGGGCAACCAGGCCTCCGCATACCGCCGCAACCAGGGGTTGGAACAGGCGCCGATCCCGGAGAAGGTGATGGTCTGCCTCAGCACCCGGCCCGGCACTGAGCGGCTTCTCCGCGTGGGTGCGCGCATCGCGGGCCGCTTGGCCAGCAACTGGTACGCCGTTTACGTCACCCGCCCCGACGGCGACAAAGGCCATGGCGACCCCGAGGCCTTCCACCGCCTCGAAGAGTATCAACGCATGGCCCGCGATCTGGGCGCACAGGTGGTCTCGCTTACTGACCGCAACGTCGCTGACGCCCTCATCCGTTTCGCTCAGCAGGAGAGCATCTCCCACGTGGTCTTCGGCCAGTCGATCCGCTCCCGGTGGGATGTTTTGCTGCGCGGCTCGGTGCTTAACCGCTTTCTCGCCGAGGTGCGCGACGTCACCGTGCAGGTCGTCCCCGTGCAAACGCAAAAGCAGGCGCGGCGAACTTGAGCCTCTCTATGCGCTGAAGACACGCACCGGCGGCTGGTTCCGATGGCTCATTCCCATTCCATGCTTGTTGAGTTGAGCGGGTCTGGAGCGTGGACGATGCGCTGCAATGCACCGCGATCGAGCCAGATGAGGCAGCAGTCTTCGCAGGAGTTAATCACCACATTGCCTGGACCAGCATAGAAATGTACGTCCATCCGATGGTGGCATTGGGGGCACTCGATCTTGCGCTGCAAGTCTTCGCTGTCGGGTGCGGTCGGAAGGACTTCGCTTCCCTGGCCTGCCCGCAACTCTTCGACAAGATCCTCCAGCGTCTGCATGGGAAGCAGTATCCCTCTGCATCCTGTGCAATAAATAATCGGAACTTTGGCAAGAACGGCGCGCATCAGAGGGGCATTGCAGAGCGGGCACTCCTGACCGGAGGGCGCATCGAGGACGCGAACGCCGTCGTCGTTTTTCTCCGGGAAATAAGTGCTCTGGCAGTAGTCGCACTTGAAGCTCTCCATATCCGGCTTCAACCGCATGGGAGCGCCGCAGGAGGGACAGTTCATTGGGCCTTTCCACATTCTGCGCAGAATTTCGCGCGCTGAGGAATGGGTTTCCCGCACTCGATGCAGAATTTGGAGCCTTCCGGGGCGGTTGAATTGGAGTCAGAGGACGCGCCGATAAGAGCCGGAAGAGGATCTGGCCCTTGGGAGGGGGTTGCCGCCGGAGCGGTCATCGATGGTTTGAGCGCATTCGACATTACTTGCGCCACAGCGGCGCCAGCGCCCAGGCCCATGCCCATGCCGGCTGCGCCGCTTGTGTTGGCCGCCGACAAATCCAGAGATTCAGCCGCCGCGTAAAGAGTGTAGCGGCCGAGATCGCCGACCATGTTCATTCCAATGCGCTGGTCCAAAACCTTTTGCAGCTCATCCGGAAGTGAGACGTTCTCGACGACGAACTTGTCCAGCGTAAGGCCGAGCGCGGTGAAGGCTGGCTTGATCAGCTCGACCACCTTTTCGGCCAGAACGGTATGATTGGCGGCCATGTCGAGGAAGGAGAGATCGCTCGTGGCAAAGACCTCGGTCATGCAACCAACGATGGTCTCGCGCAACTGGCCTTCGAGGTCGGCAGCAAGGTAAATGTCGCGTGTGCCGCTGATCTGATTGAAGAAGACGCGCGGGTCGGAGATGCGGTAGGAGTAGATGCCGTAGCAGCGCAGACGGACCGCGCCGAACTCCTTGTCGCGAATGGTGATGGGCGTGGCCGTGCCCCACTTCTGGTCGGTCTGCAAGCGCGTCGAGAAGAAGTAGACCTCGGACTTGAAGGGGGATTCAAAGGCCTTGTCCCAGTTCATCAGATCGGTGAGCAAAGGGAGATTGCGGGTGTTCAGCGTATGCAGACCCGGGCCGAAGATGTCCGCAATCCTGCCTTCGTTGACAAAGGCGGCCATCTGCGACTCGCTCACAGTAAGCTGGCCGCCGTTTTCTATCTCAAGATTGCGCATCGGATAGCGATAGGAAAGGATGCCATTTTCCGGTTCATTCCACTCAATGACAGCAATAAATTGCTTGCCGAGAAACTGCCCAAAAGTCATATTCTTCTCCGCCCCAAACGATAACATGGGCCGTGGCTTGAACGTCCGGCAAATCATATTGCCGCAGACTATCCTTCCGTGGGGTTCTCCTCCGTGAGGTTCTCCCAGGAGTTTTGCGTATCGTCGTCCGTCTTCTCGCGCACAAAGACGTCGGCCGCCTTATGCCACTGTCCCACTTGTTTTGCTCCCCCACCGTTCAGCGCAATCTTGTAGGCTCCCGGCCCGTTGTCGCCCGTCGCCCGCGCAAGAATGATTCCGTCGTAGCTTAATCCGCCCTCTGCGATGACCGTAACTTCCTGGCCCACCTCGAACATGGCATCTTCCCCCCGTCTGATAATCTTCATACCAGCCTAATCCCATTTTTCGCTGTTTTTCGTTAAGCGGCAAGAATTTCTTCCCCGGAGATTGGCGCGGCATGAAGGGCAATGGACGGCTCCTCATCGAAGAAACAGCGCAAGCTGAAGCCGCCCCATGCGGCGAACCTCTCCCTGTGATAATTTGGTAGTAGCGGCCTTGAACGAGCTCGTAGCTCAGCAGGTAGAGCAACGCCCTTTTAAGGCGTGGGTCGTGGGTTCGACTCCCACCGAGCTCACCACTCCTTCCGGCCGCGGTTCCCCTTTATATTTATTCCCCTGCTTGAACTGCGGATGGTTGCTGTGCACTCGTCGCCAGCGGCAGCGTGAAGCGGAAGATAGCGCCGTGGCCGAGTTCGCTTTCGATCCAGATGCGGCCGCCGTGGGCCAGCACAATATGCTTGACGATAGCCAGGCCCAGCCCGGTGCCGCCCGACTCGCGGGAGCGCGCCTTGTCCACCCGATAAAAACGCTCGAAGATACGGCTCAGGTGCTCGGAGGCAATGCCAGGGCCGAAGTCCTGCACGCTGAACTCAACCTCCGATTCCAAAAGCCGTGCGCCGACCAGGATGCGCTGACCGGCCTTGCCGTACTTGAGAGCGTTTTCGACAAGATTCCCGAAGACCTGGTTCATCGCATCGGCATCGGCCAAAACCAGCGTATCCGGCGCGCCGGCCGATTCCAGCGCAACGCCGGAGTCCACTACCATGCCGCCCAGCAACTCAATCGCGTCCCGAACCAGGGCGCTGGCCCGCGTGGGCTGAAGCGCCAGCTTGTAGTCCGGGCTCTCAACGCCGGCCAGGGCGAGAAGGTCCAGGGTGATACGGTTCATGCGCGTGGCGTTCTTGTGGATGATGCCGAGAAACTCATGGCTGGTTTCCCTGCCTGGATTGGGATCTTCGAGCAAAGTTTCCGCATAGCCTTGGATGGAAGTGAGCGGGGTGCGCAGTTCGTGGCTGACGTTGGCAACGAAGTCGCGCCGCGCCTTTTCCGCGGCCTCTATGCGGGTCACGTCATGCAGAACGGCAAGCGCGCCGCCGGATGGCATCGGGGCGGCATGAATCTCGAAGATGCGGCCCGGCGCCAGAGTGCTGGCGCGCCCGGAATGTACCTTGCGCTGCTCCAGCGCGCCTTTCACACAGGCCAGCAGTTCAGGATCGCGCACCGACTGAACCAGCGGCCGGCCTACGTAGATCTGTGTGCCGGCAATGCGCTCCATCACGGCGTTGGACCAGCGGACAAGCCCCTCGGAGGTAATGGCGACTACCGCCTCCTGCATCGAATCCAGCATGGCGGCCAGCTCTTGGCGGCGGCTCTCGATTTCGGCAAAGCTCTCGCTCAGCCGTTCGGCGCTCTGGTTCAGCGCGGCCTCCATGTTTGAGTTCTCATTGTCGAGTTCTTCGGGCAGCCGTGCGCTCAGGTCGCCCGCTGCGATGCGCTGTGCGAATGCGGTAACCCGCTCCAGGCGCCTGGAGATGCGGCGGGCGGCCCTAGCCACAAAGGGCAGCACGACAGCCAGAGCGATCAGCCCAAAGCAGAAAACTTCGCCGAAGAGGAGAATGGAGATCTTTCCCGGCGAAATATCGAATACTTTGCCGGAGATAGAAGGGATGAAAAAAATTCCTGTCACTGCGGCCTGAATGACCAGCAGCAAAGCAAAAAGGCCGAATATCTTGATGAATAGTTTTGAAGTCAAAGTGCCCCTACTCGCTCTTGGGAAGCTCGAAGCGATAGCCAGCGCCGCGCACGGTCCGCAAGTAGCGCGGATTCTCCGGATCGACCTCAATCTTCTCACGAACGCGGCGCACGTAGACGTCCACCGAGCGGGGGGTGACAAAACGCGCATCGCCCCAGACGGCGTCCAGCAGGTGGTCGCGGCTGAAGACCCGGCCCGGATGCCGCGCCAGGTAATCCAGCAGCCGGAACTCCGTGGCCGTAGTGGTGGTCCGCTCGCCGCGCACCGTCAACTGCATCGCGTTGGCGTCGATGATCACATCCTCAAAGCGGATCACCGAGGGCGTCGTGGGACGCTCAAAGCGGCGCAGCACGGCCTTCACGCGCGCCACTAGTTCGCGCGTGGCGAAGGGCTTGGTGATGTAGTCGTCCGCACCCACTTCCAGACCCAGCACCCGGTCATTTTCGCCCGCAAGCGCGGTCAGAAAGATGATGGGAACAGTGGAAAGCGCGGGGTGCTTGCGTAGCCGCCGGCAGATTTCCAGGCCGTCGCCGCCGGGCACCATAATGTCCAGCAAAAACAGCGAGGGCACCTGCCGTTCGGCGTCGGGAATCAGGTTGGTAGGCGTGAGAAACAGCCGCGCGGCAAACCCTGCGGCCTCCAAGTGATGCTGCACCAGCCGTGCAATATCGGCGTCGTCTTCCAGCACAAAAACGGTTTGGCTCAACCCGTCAGCCCTCGTCCGGCGGCCGTTGATTTTTCAGAAGCGGGGCCGCTCCGGATCAAGTTCAGATTACTGCAATCGGGTGAAAAGATTGCAAACGTTGTGTGAATTTATGCGGGTGAGCGGCAGACAAAACGACGGCGGAGAACTCAAGGCATTGAAAGGCGCGACCTCAGCCCGCTTCGCGCCCGATGGTTTACGCTGGATGCGCGGCCTCGGTCTTCACGCCTCGGCCCGTCCTCAAGGAGGTTATTGTGACCTGGATGGTTCTATTGATCGGGCTGGCGGTGGGAGTGTTTTCCGGCATTGTGGGCATTGGCGGCGGCATCTTATTCATTCCCGCGCTGGTCTACCTGCTGGGCATGAGCCAGCACAAGGCCCAGGGCACCTCACTGGGCGCCTTGTTGTTGCCTGTGGGCATATTTGCCTTCCTGGAGTACTACCGCAGGGGCAACGCTGACCTGCGCGTGGCGCTTTTGCTGGCCGCCGGGTTCGTGGTGGGCGGATACTTTGGAGCCGTGGGTGCGCAGCACATCCCGGATCTCTGGCTGCGGCGCATCTTTGCCTTGCTTCTGATGGCCGTAGGCGGACGAATGTTCTTCAGCCGCTAGAGCCGGTGGAAAGCAACCGGGGGCTGAAAGGACACAGCTTTATAAGAAGAATCGGGTGGTGCGCCATGACAAAGGCACGCCACCCGATAGACGAACTAAATCTGGTTTTGCTTTAGTAAACGGTATTATTGGCGTCGGTGAGCGCGTCCATATAAGCCACGTCATAGGCCGTACCGGTCACCGTTACATACTGGTTGTCAATCGCCGCGCCGTTCACAGTCGAGTAGATATACACCTGCCCGCCCTCCACGGTGTAGATCTTGTGCAGACTGGTAATTGCGGCAATGCCAGTTGCATCGCCGATATAAGGCAGCAAAGTCACGGCGTTGGTGGTGGTATTGACCATGGTCAGGCAGCCATAGGGCTGGCTGGTGTTATAGCGCACGCCGCTGGTGCAACCGGTCATCCCAATCCACAATGTATTGTCGTCGGCCAGGATCATGCGGCTCATGGCTCCGGGCGTTCCGTCGCTGATGGATGCCGTAGTGGAAACCGCAATGGGGCTCTTCGAGAGATCCACCACCGTCAGGTTGCCACCCCAAAGGCCGTTGGTCTGTTTCTGGCCCACTACGTACAGGGTCGTGCTGTCAACCAACGCGTTGGTGGCACCGCCGGGAATGGCGGTCGTGCTGCTTGCCAGGGCGCTGTGGGTAGGAAGCGTTCCCGACTGCTGACCAACGAGGTAGATCAACGGAGCCACCGGCAACGGGGAAATCGAGGCTGTGGAGCCACCACACTCCGGTCCGCAGTTCAGCACATACGCTGTGCCTCCATCAGCAGAAAAGACTGCTTTGACCGGCCGGTCAAAGACCAGCGGTTTGTTATCGTCTGGACTCAGCGCCTGAAACAGGCACCAGCCCGGCGCGTTCTGCGGTTCGCAGTCGACTGCGCCCGTGGGCCAGGTGCTGGGGCCGCCGGAGTAGGCGTTGGTCTGCGCAGCCGTCAGCTTGCGCGGATAGTAGGCGTAGTTCGAGTTCTGCACAAAGGCCAGAGCCGCCGATCCGCCGGGATTCACGCTCACCCGGTTCACGCCGGGAAGACTCAACCCATAGGACCCGGCATTCGTCGCTGACCTGTCCACCACCGTCAGCGTATCCCCGCCATTACTAGGATGAGTGGCGGCGAAGGCGTAGATCTGGTTCCGCGTAATGTAGACGCTGGAAGATTTACCGTTGAAGCCGCTAACGGCGCCAGTCGTCTTCTCCTGGGCATAGTTGATCAGGGTAAAGGTGCCGTCGCCGTAGCCGTAAACCGCGCCTGACTCCTCCTCCGGCATGTTCTGGATGGTGATGGGAAGCGCGCCGGAATACCCGGAGATGGCATACGCCGGATTCGTATTGGCGCTGTTGTACTTGTAGCGGATGTCGTAATAGGCATCCACGAATTGCAGGGCACCCGCGGATAAGGCGCTGGGATTCTGAATCGCGATCAAGACGCGATTGGCTATCCCGCTGGGCGGCAGCGTCCGCCCGGCAAAATATGTAGTGGAGCCACAACCTGCCAGCGCGACTGCTACCAAAAGGGCCCCGCCGGCGCTCATCCAAAGACTTCTCTTATTCAAAATCCCTTACCTCGACGGAATGCGCGGAGCGTAACGCGCAGGATGCCTGCGGCAATGGCCGCGGCGTGAACTGATTAACGGCAATCGCCGGTCAAACGGGCGAACAAAAATATTCGGCCCGGAACCGGAGCAGTCCCAGTTGATGACTACCGAAGTATAACAAAGCAGCCCTGCCTGCTGGCGCGCCAGACCGGCGTAGCTTAACATGACACAAGAATGCCGCAATTTGCTGACATCTTCACCAGCCGCCCCATACTCGCTGATGGCGCAATGGGCACTGTCCTTTACGCCCGCGGCGTCTTCATCAACCGTTGTTACGACGAACTGAACCTCTCCGATCCCGGCTTGATCCTCTCGATTCATGAGGAGTACTTGCAAGCCGGCGCCGAGATCATTGAGGCCAACACCTTTGGCGCCAATCGTTTTCGCCTGGCCCGCCATGGTTTGGCCGGCAAAGTCGCGCAGATTAACGCAGCCGGTGTGATGCTGGCCCGTAAGGCTGTCGAGCATCTCCGGGAAAAGCAGGCCGGGGAAGCCTGGGTAGCCGGCTCGGTGGGTCCGTTGGGTGTGCATCTGAGGCCACTGGGCAAGATCGGCCTGGACGAAGCTCGTGAGGCCTTCGAGGAGCAGATTCGCGCGTTGGCTGAGGCAAAAGTGGACCTTTTGATCCTCGAAACCATGCCCGCGCTGAACGAAGCCCACGAGGCGCTGGCCGCGGCCCGCGAAATCGCCCCGGAGCTGCCCGTGCTGGTCATGGTCACGGTGGACGACGAGGGCAACTGCCTCGACGGCACCTCGCCCGCTCAAGCCGCCACACTCTTGACCAAGTGGGGCGCCAGCGCCATCGGCGTCAACTGCTCCACCGGCCCGGCTTCCGTGCTGACGGCCATCGTGGCCATGCGCGCGGCCACCACGCTGCCGCTGGCCGCCTTGCCCAATGCCGGTATGCCGCGCGCCGTCGAGGGACGCAACATCTATCTCTGCTCGCCGGAGTACATGGCCGATTTTACCCGCAAAGCCATCAAGGCCGGGGTGCAGATCGTGGGAGGCTGCTGCGGCACCACGCCCAACCACATTCGCGCTATGCGCTCGGCGATGCGCGCTCTGGATGCGAAGGCCCGCGTTCACATTACTGGAGAACCGTCCGCATTGACCACCGAGACGCCACCCGCCGATCTGGGCAAGCGTTCCCAGGTCGGAGCTCTCCTCGAAGAGGGCCGCTTCATCACCCTGGTTGAAATCGTGCCTCCCCGCGGCATCTCCTGTGCCAGCGAGATCGAGGGCGCGCGCATCCTTTCGCAACTCGGCGTCCACGCCATCAATGTGCCCGACTCGCCGCGCGCTTCGGCTCGCATGAGCGCGCAGAGCCTCTGCATTCAGATTCAGCAGCATACAGGCATTGAGACGATTCTCCACTACACCTGCCGCGACCATAATCTTCTTTCCATCCAGTCGGATCTTCTCGGAGCCTCGTCCATCGGCCTGCACAATGTCCTTTGCCTCACTGGCGACCCGCCCAAATTGGGCAACTATCCTGACGCCACTGCTGTCTTTGACGTTGACTCCATCGGCTTGGTCAACATTGTCCACCGGCTGAACTATGGCCTGGACATCGGTTCGAACTCGATTGGGGCCACCACCAACTTCACCATCGGCGTCGCCGCCAACCCCGGCGTCCCCGACATCGAGCATGAGCTGCACCGCTTTTTCTTAAAGGTCGAGGCTGGCGCCGAGTACGCCATCACCCAGCCGGTCTTTGACCTCCGCCTGTTGGAAAGTTTCCTCAAACGCATCGAAAGCCACCGCATTCCGGTCATCGCCGGCATCTGGCCCCTCACCAGCCTGCGCAACGCCGAATTCATGAAGAACGACCTCCAAGTCTCCATGCCCGATGAGATCTTGCAGCGCATGGCCAAGACCGGCTCGCCCGATGCGGCGCGGCGCGAAGGCATCCTGATCGCCCAGGAGATGCTGGAGGCTGTACGCCCCCTCGTCCAGGGCGTACAGGTCAGTGCTCCCTTCGGCCGCTACACCACCGCCGCTGAAGTCATCGCCTCAGTGCTGCCCAAACCTGTTTCGGAGTAATCGCCATGCCGTCTTTTGAAGACTCGCTCAGGAAACTGGAAACCATCGTCGATCAACTGGAAAAGGGCGACCTGGCCCTGGAAGACTCGCTCAAGCTCTTCGAGGAGGGCGTGGGCCTCTCAGCCGCCTGCAAAACCGAGCTGGACGCCGCCGAGGGCAAGGTCCAAATGCTGGTCAAACAGCACGACGGCTCGCTCAAGCCCGTGCCCTTCCCGCCTGAGAAGCCCCTCTAGCTCTCCAGTCGTAAATCGCAGATTCTGGAGGAACAGGTACATCTTCAGGTTGTCAGAAACCTGGTGGTGATGCAGTGACGCTCCAAGGACACGATTTTGCGGGTGAGGGGGGCTTTGCGGACAGAAAAAGGTGTGCATAGAAGTACATCGAATTCTGAAATCATTGATGTAAAAACGAGGGAATTAAGCGGTTATTAAGGTGAATTTGGGTGCAATTGCGTGTGCTCTGGCCTGTGAGGCTGTAAGCCTGTGGTGCGAGTTGCTCAGCCTGTAGGGAAAATAAAAATTGCGGAAAGGACTTGTCTCAGGGGTTCAATTTTGTCCCTGGGGGACTCAGCCATTCTCTCCCGTTCACCTTGTTTGGAATTGAAGATGGACAAATCAGGGTTCGTGGTACCCCACCCTTCGCTAGAAAAAAGCGGAAGGATGGGCACTCTCAGTTATTGGTTTGTTTAAGGGGCGGCCACCCGCCAGGTTCCAAAGGCGGTATCGGGAAACCGAAATAAACGACAATATTGCACCGGTATGATGTAAAGTGGTGCATATGATCGAAAGGTCCAAATTGACAACTGTGCCCAAAGTCGAAC
>Ga0224529_1000377_pt1 | contig 34144 bp, 29 predicted proteins | sample CBST50metaG_FD_179893 | JGI IMG/M metagenome (GOLD analysis project Ga0224529, IMG submission 179893) | Peat soil microbial communities from Stordalen Mire, Sweden - C.B.S.T50 | ecosystem: Environmental > Terrestrial > Soil > Wetlands > Peat | place: Sweden: Norrbotten County, Stordalen Mire...
GCATCCCGTTTGGTCAGCCGATTCTTGTAGGCCACCACTCGGAGCGCCACGCCCGGAAGGACGCCGAGAAGATCGAGAAGGGAATGCGCCGCGCCGTCGAGATGTGGAAGGCAGCGGAATACTGGCAGAGCCGCGCCAAGGGAGCAATCCGGCTTGCCAAGTACAAGGAGCGTCCGGACGTGCGCGCCCGCCGCATCAAGGGATTGGAGGCCAGCAAGCGCAAAGAGGAAAAGAGCCAGCAAGAGGCCGAGATGTGGCTCAAACTCTGGACAGCTTGCAGCCAGGAGCAAGACAAGAAACTTCAGGCGCAAGTAGCCCTCAGAATCGCCGGAATGTGCCACCTGAATTTGGCCCGCAAAGATGGCGACAAAGAAGGCCATCCGCACACGCCCAGCGCATACGATGCGCTTACCGGGAGCTTCCCCAGCCTTTACACACCGCGCACGCTGGACGAGGTTTTTACCGCCGCACTTGCGGCCTATCCGCGCAGCATCGAACACACTCAGCGGTGGATTGACCACTACACAAACCGCATTGCATATGAGCGGGCAATGCTTGACGACCAGGGCGGAACAGTGGCCGAGCAGACCGGCCCGGAGAAGGGCGGCGCAGTGAGATGCTGGACATTTCGCGGGTGGTCATACATCCAGAAGGTCAACAAGGTTACTGTTACCGTGCTCGACAATTGGGGCAACGGTGGAGCGAACTTCACCCGCACTGTGCCGTTTACCGACCTCAAAGGAGTGATGACGAAGGCCGCCGTAGACGCGGCCCGCGCCGATGGGCGAATGATTGAGAGCGCATCCAAACAGGGTTTCTCTCTCTTGGACTCTACCCCTACCACGTCTCCGGCCCCGGCCCCTAAGCCGGAGCCGGAGGCCGCAGCTTCCGATGAGTCCCCCGCGCAGGATGACACGGTTTGCCCGGATGGTCCAGACTGCGAAGATTCCGAATGCAGAGCCGAGAGAATCCGGCAAGGCATAAGGTCCACAACAAGCACCCGCGACAAGATCGAGCAAATGCAGAACGCCTTGAAAACCGGAGTGCAGGTAATCGCCGCGCCGCAACTTTTCCCGACACCGGGCGCGCTTGCCGCCCGCATGGTTGCCGAGGCCGACATTCTGCCAGGTCACAGCGTTCTTGAGCCGAGCGCGGGAACCGGCGCAATTCTTGCAGCACTGCCGAACGTGAGACCGTTCGGCAGCGTGACCGCTGTCGAGATCAATGCAACATTGGCCGCATCATTGGAACAAGTCGCAGACGAAACCATTTGCGGAGATTTTCTGGATCAAAACGGAACTCTTGGCACTTTTGACCGCATTGTGATGAACCCGCCCTTTGAAAACGGCGCGGACATCAAACACATTCAACACGCGATGATGATGCTGAAACCCGGAGGCCGCTTGGTTGCCATTTGCGCAAACGGCCCCCGGCAGCAAACCACCTTGAAGCCGCTGGCCGAGAACTCAGGAGGATGGTACGAAGACCTGCCCGCCGGAACTTTTGCCAGTCAGGGAACCAACGTCAACACCGCTCTCTTGCTCATCGAAAACTGACTGCCACCCAAGGGCCGGAGCGATCCGGCCCAACCTTTTCCGACAACGCCGCAGATGCGTTATTGCTGGCGCCGCCCGCTGCGCCCCCGGCACCCCGCCCGTGTTTTAGTGGTGCCGAAGCACCACACCGCGGACAAAACCCTGCCAGGTCCAGCACAGTTGAAGCGGCCAGTTAGACGGTTTCGAGGGGTAGAGCAATAGTCGCCTACCCATGCCGCTCTGTGCGCTCCCATAGATGTTTTCTCAACAACGCATCGATCAGATATTGCCCAGAAGGCCATCGGCGATGCGCTTCGAGAAGGACTGCTCAACACGGCTCTGGCGAACAGTCTTCGGAGGCGCGTCAGCCGCTCGATACATGGTCTCCTCTCACTTGTCACAAACGGAAGCAGGGTGAAGTCGAATGAATCCTCAACCAGTTGAGCGTCTGGAAAAGGCGTCGGCGCGAGTCGCCAAAGAGCAGAGACTGGCGCAGGAGTGTCTTCGTCGGTATCCGGCACGTTGGGGCCTACTTGGTAGGCGCATGTAGCAGAAGAGCTTAGCGCCAATTAAATTGCAAAACCCTTGAGCATATTCTCTATGGTGCACGGACCATCGCTTGCATTTGCAAGAAAATAGTGATATTTTTTCTTGCAGACTGCGTGGATTCTATATGCGCCAAACAATTGAAAATAAGGCTAAATATAGAATTCGAGGGACCGGAGGAGGGTGGGCATTTTCGCCACGCGACTTTCTGGACCTCGGAGGCCGCCCCACTGTCGATTCCGCGCTCCACCGGCTGGAGAAGCGCGGCGAGATTCGCCGGGTCATTCGCGGCATCTACGATTATCCGCGTTTCAGCAAAATCCTCAATCAGCACATGAGCCCTGATATTGACCAGGTTGCGCGGGCTTTGGCGCGAAAGTTCCGTTGGCGAATCCAGCCGAGCGGAGCCACCGCTCTGAATTTCCTAGGGCTTTCCACTCAAGTTCCCGCACGTGCCGTCTATTTATCGGATGGACCGGACAGGGTTTACCAAGTCGGCAATACGGCTCTGGCTTTCGAGCATACGGCCTTGAAGGAATCCGGGGTTAAGCTGAAGGAGAGTGGCCTGATCGTGCAGGCGCTCAAGTCGCTTGGCCAGGAGCAGATCACCACCGAGGTCATCGCGAAGATCCGTGCATGGTTGCCGGAATCTCTGCGCGCCAAGGTGCTGGCCGATACCAAAACGGCGACGGGATGGGTCTACAGCGCAATCCAGCAAATCACTCAAGAGGAACTTCATGGATAGGATCGCCACCGGACCTGCCGCAGACAGGCGGGATTTATTCAGCGAGACGGCAAGCCAGCTCGGAATGAATCCCGCCATTATCGAAAAGGACTTCTGGGTTTGTTGGATTCTCAAACATCTTTTTGCGGAGCCTACCCTCAAGGGGCAGATGGTCTTCAAAGGCGGCACCAGCCTCTCCAAGGTCTTCGGATTGATTGACCGTTTTTCAGAGGACATCGACCTGATCCTCGATTGGCGACTGCTTGGGTACGGCCATGCGGAAGGTAACGATCCTTATCAAGCGATTACATCGAAGACAAAGCAGAGCCGTTACAACCAGGAGATGAACGCGAAGGCTGCTGAGTACATCCGGGGGACACTGCTCGGTCAACTGAGCCAGCTCTTCGCAGCGGTTTCGGGCGTTGTCGCCAGTATCGACGGAGACGATCCGCACACCGTGAACGTGTTCTATCCGGCAGCATTCTCGGCAGAATACATCCGTCCCGCAGTCCGGCTGGAGATTGGGCCACTTGCATCCTGGGTTCCGTCCAACGCCCATACCATTCAGGCGTATGCTGCTCAATCCTTTCCGGGGGCCTTCAACGATCCAGTTTGTGCGGTCGTCGCCATCAATGCAGAGAGGACGTTCTGGGAAAAAGCCACAATCCTGCATCAGGAAGCCCATCGCCCCGGAACGATACCAGTCCGATACTCGCGCCACTACTACGACCTATTCAAGTTGGCAGAAAACCCGGTCAAGCAGGCCGCTCTTTCCGATCTTGCTTTGCTGAAAGCGGTAGTCGATTTCAAGGAGCGCTTCTACTACTCTTCCTGGGCGCACTACGACATGGCGACGCCGGGTTCATTCCTGCTGAGTCCGCCACAGAGTCAGATTGCAGCACTGGAACGCGATTACCGCGCGATGCGCGATATGTTCTATCGAGAGCCACCTGAATTCGCCGTGATTCTCGCTGGGTTGGAAGTACTGGAGCGGGAGATCAACGCACGGGGGGTGTTGGAATAGCGAAAGCGGTCCTTTTCTCATTTTCACGGAAGGACCATCGCATCAGCTTGAGAATGTCTGGAATCGAGTGGCGTAAAATGATTGGCACATCTCAATTTCGGTTGGAGACACGCGAATGAGTACGGCAAATCTCTGTTTGGCCATTGGATCAAAGCGCGTAGTCCGCTTCTACTACGGTGGTGATGGCATTCCTGGATACCGGATTGTCGAACCTCACATGGTCGCGTACAACCGCAAGGAGAATCTTGTTCTCAGTGGATGGTATCTGAGTGGGGCAAGTGAATCGAGCCGAGGCCCCGGATGGCGTGAATACCTCGTTTCATCCATAAGTGACATTACTATTCTCGACGAGACCTTTCAGGACGCTCGTCCTGGCTATCAGCCAAGCGGTGGAAAGACTTTCCATGATGTTCAGTGTGCCCTTTAGCCTCCGTCACGCTCCTGTGACAATGGGATAGGACCTACTGGCCCAAGAAAGAGGGTGGGGCAAAATGAACAAGCTGAATGTCGATTTGGCAAATTGCTATGGGATCAAGAAACTGACAAAGCAATTCGATTTTTCCCAGAAGAGAGCCTATGCGATCTATGCCCCAAATGGGGCAATGAAGTCTTCCTTTGCACAGATATTTAAGGACATAGGAGACGGCGCTGCATCCAAGGATCGGATATTCCCCACCCGAGTCTCCAGTAGAACAGTTACCGACGAGAACGGTGTTGAGCTGCCCAAAGAGAGCGTACTTGTCATTGCCCCCTATGATGAGGTTTTAGGCCATACTGAGAAGACTTCAACCCTACTTGTGGATGCCAAGCTGCGAAACGAGTACGAGCAATTATACGTTGAAATCGACAGGTCCAAGGATCTACTTCTGAAGGCCCTCAAAAAGCAATCAGGCTCCAAGAAGGACCTGGAGCAAGAGATTTCCTCAACGTTCACCAAGAGCGATAACGAGTTCTACCGTGCTCTGATTAGAGTCAAAGATGAAGTCCTGGCCCAAAAGGACGCGCCATTCGCTGATGTTGAATACGACACGATCTTCGATGAAAAAGTTCTCAGTGTTATTGGCACCAAAGACTTCAAGACAGCTATAGAAGAATACATTAAAAGATACAACCAACTTATAGCTTCATCGACCTACTTCAAGAAGGGTAAATTTAACTACTATAACGCGTCCACAATAGCAAAAAGTCTAGCTGACAATGGTTTCTTTAACGCAAAGCATTCTGTCAGTTTGAATGCAGATGAAAAGCTGGAGATAACTAGCCAGAAGCAGCTCGAAGATCTGATTGCGAAGGAGAAGGAAGGCATCTCAAAGGACAAGGATCTACGTAAGAAATATGAAGAGATAGAGAGGCTTCTTTACAAAAACGCGAATGTTCGTAGCTTTGAGGCTTATCTCGAAAATAATGAAGCGCTTCTTCCGAAGCTGGCCAATCTCGAACATTTCAAGGAGGAGATATGGAAGTCTTATCTCAAAACGCATATCGACCTTTACAGCGATGTGATCGACAAGTACCAGGCTGCCGAGAAGAGGAAAGTGGAGATTGAGGATGCGGCGGGTAAGCAGCGGACTCAATGGGAAGAGGTGATTGATATTTTCAATGATCGCTTCTTTGTTCCGTTTAAGCTTACCGCTGTCAATAGACTCTCTGTGATCTTGGGTGGAGAGCCTATGCTTCGCCTCGGATTCAGCTTCAAGGATGGAGAGGATACGGCAACAGTAGAAAAAGCAACCCTTATGCAAGCGCTTAGTACGGGCGAGAAAAAGGCGCTATATATCCTGAATATCATCTTCGAAGTTGAAGCTCGAAGGAAAGCTAATCAGGAAACACTTCTTATTGTGGATGATATTGCTGACTCATTCGACTATAAGAATAAATATGCCATCATTCAGTACTTAATGGAAAACTCCGAAGATTCGCTCTTCAAGCAGATCATCTTGACGCACAACTTCGATTTTTTCCGAACCGTGAATAGCAGATTCGTGCACTATTCCAAATGCCTAATGGCCGTTAAGACCAGTGCCGAAGTCTTTCTGCACCAGGCCATTGGGATAAAGAATGTGTTTGTGAATGACTGGAAGATCAATTTCTTCACTGACCCGAAAAAGAAGATTGCATCCGTCCCATTTATCAGAAATATCATCGAGTATACCAAGGGAGACAAGGATGCAGTCTTTATAAAACTCACATCTCTGTTGCATTGGAAGGGCGATTCTGCGGGCATTACACAAGGTGACCTCGACGAAATATACAACACGCTTTTTGGGGGAAATGAAAAATCTCCAGACGAAAAAAAGCCAATGATCGACATCATTCGCAACGAGGCCGCGTTATGCACCAAAGCTGGAGACGGAATCAATTTTGAAAACAAGATTGTACTTTCGATAGCAATTCGACTTGGGGCCGAGGAGTACATGATTAAATTGATCAACAACGCTACCTTCGTTGCAAGTATTGATTCCAATCAAACTTCAAAGCTACTCAAGAAATTCAGGGAACTGTTCAGCGTCAATACTCAAGCCATAAATGTCCTTGAGCGCGTCGCGCTGATGACACCGGAGAACATACATCTCAATTCGTTCATGTATGAGCCTATCTTAGATATGTCTGACGAACATCTAAGAAAACTATATTCAGACGTGCTTGCATTGAAGTAGTGTATGCGGCTGGTGCTAGGGGTGATGTCGATGGAGAAGTGACACGCAGCAGGGAGATTGCGATTGTATGAGAAAATACGGCAGTCTTTCTTCTCATGGTCCGATCTTGTGGTCGTCGTTTAGCTAGACTTTTCCGGAGTGCTTCTGACAACGCGGTTGGTGGTAAGGGAGCGATAGAGCAATGGTTCGTGTACTGCACACGGGGGACTGGCATATCGGGCAGACACTGCGCGGTTATTCGCGCGAGTACGAGCAAGCCCGAGTATTCGACCAGTTGATTGGAATTGTCGCTGAACGGGAAATAGACTTGCTGATCGTGGCGGGTGATATTTTTGATAGCCAGAATCCTTCGGGCGAGGCACAGAGGCTGTTCTACGAGACGATTGAACGGCTGCATCGTACGCGACCATCCATGAAGACAGTGATCGTTGCTGGAAACCACGATGCAGCCGGTCGGCTGGAGGCTCCGCATCCGTTGCTTGCTCGCTTCAATGTGCGGGTGGTCGGAAATGTGCGGCGGCGTGACGGCAGGATCGACGCGGAGCGGCACCACATTGTGCTCGCCGATGAGCATGGAGAGGTCTTTCTCCATATGCTTGCTGTCTCGTATCCTACTGCGACCTGCCTGCCAAATCTGACACGGCTGGAAGACGAGGCTGGTTCGCCCGTGGTGAGGGCGGTGAAAGAACTATATGATGAGTTGTTTGAGAGCATTCGGCCGAAGCTCCAGGGTGCACCGCTGATCGTCACGGGCCACCTTCATGTGATGGGTGCTATTGAGTCCGAAGGTGCTGAACGGCGGATTCTGGTGGGCGGCCAGCACGCAGTACCACACGATATTTTTCCTGTTGAGGCGAGCTATGTTGCGCTTGGCCATCTGCACAAAGCACAGCGCGTAGGTCGAGATACCGTGCGATATAGCGGCTCGCTTATCCCACTTTCAGCCGCTGAGCAACCTTACAAACACAGCGTGACGTTGCTCTCAATCGACAGCTCTGGGGTAACGATGGAGCAGGTTCCGATAGAACGGCCAGTGCCGTTCTTGCGTCTCCCAGCCACGGGGGAGATACGGCTCGCCGATTTGCACGACCATTTAGCACAGCTTGGTCTATCGAGTGATCTTGAACCTCATCTTCGGCCTTTCGTGCAAGTGCGCCTAGCACGTGAGGGTTTGCTTTCGGGCTATCGAGAGGAATTGGATCGCATCGCCGAGGGGTTTCCTGTGCGCATCGTCGAAGCAAGGGTACAGCCGTTTGCTGGAGTAGCTGCCCAATTGGACACGGCGTCGGATTCCTTTACTCAACTTGCAGACCGAAATCCAGAAGAGATGTTCAAACTGGCGTTTTTGAAGAAATTTAACACGGAACCTACGGTTTCCCACCTCGATGTGTTTCATCGCATACAGGCGGAGGTCTAAACCGATGAGAATTCTTGCGATTCGTGGTGAGAACCTCGCAAGTCTTGCGCGCCCGTTCGAGTTGGACCTCACGGCGGAACCATTAGCCGGGGCCGGACTCTTTGCCATCACTGGTGAGACCGGCTCAGGTAAGTCCACCATCCTTGATGCGCTCTGTCTTGCGTTGTACGGAGAGTATCCGCGTGTTGCAGTGGGTAGACAAGAAAAAGTTCCAGATCCGAGCGGCAAAGAACTGTCAATCAGCGATGGTCGAGCAATCCTACGACGTGGAGCAGCCTCAGGCTTTGCCGAGGTAGACTTTATCGGGCAGGACGGCATCGGCTATCGTGCGCGGTGGTCTGTTGCACGCGCTCGGGGGAAGGCGAATGGACGGCTGCAAGATCCGCAGCGATCATTGAAACGCTTGGACGATGATAGTGCCGTCGCTGAGGGTATCATGTCGGTTTTAAAGGAGGTCGAGGCACGAACCGACCTGACCTTTGAGCAGTTTCGCCGGACGGTTTTACTTGCCCAAGGAGATTTCGACCTTTTTCTATTAGCAGACGAGCGTGATCGCGCAGAACTGCTTGAAAAGGTGACGGGGACAGAAATTTATGGTTCTATCTCTACACTCGTGCGGCAAGGAACAGATCAACTACGCCGTGAGGTAGAGGTGCTAGACCAGAAGCGTCTCGACATCGGGATGCTTGCCGCTGACGCACGTTTCACACTCGAAAAAGATCAAGAGTCGCTTACGCTGGCCATCAAGGAGCAAGAAGCAGGGCGTACGAGGCTCTCTGAAGAGTTGGAAAAGCGGCGGATCATTACTGCGGCACAAGAGAGTCTACAACTCGCCGAAGAACAGCTTGCCACCGCGCAACAACAGAAGAACGCGGCCGAGGAAGAGTTTACGGTATTGGCCGAACTGGATTCTGTCGAACCTTTACGTGGTCAATATCTTCTATCTGAAGAGGCCGCTAAAGCACTGCCTGGAGCTGTTCAGAAGGTCACGGATACGGAACACGAAAAGATTCTCGCGGCTGGCGTAGCGCAGGCGGCCCAGGATTTGTTGGCAAAGGCAGAAGAAGATGTGCGTCAGGCCGAAGCCGTCTTCAAGACTTTTGGGCCAGTTTGGACGGAAGCCGAGCGACTAGATGCACTCATCGTCTCCGCTCAAGCTGAAGCGGAATCAAGTAAGCGAGCTGCGAAAGAAGCCGAGTCTACGGCCAAAACACAGAAGGATGTTCTCGACGGCTTGCAAGGTAAGTTAGATAAAGCAACCGGAGAGCAAGAGCGGGCCACTCAACAACTAAAGAGACTGAGCGAAAATGCGCCATTGGCAGAGCGACTGGATGACGTGCTCGCACTGCTTCAGCGGTATGAAGAGCAAGCGCTCTCTCGCAGCACGGCAGCACAGGATGCCACGACAGCGAGGACGGCGGTGGACAATCTACAGGCGGATGTAACCAAAGCAGAGAGCACGATCCAGACCGCCGACCTGTTGCGCACAGAATTGGGACTACAGTGGGACGCTCTTCGCAACGAACTGAACGATTTGAATGAGGGTGGACTCCAGAGTCTTGAGGCTGGCCTTGCGCAACTGGTATCCGATTTGCGCGAGGCTTATCGTCTCGCAGAACGAGCGGCAATAGCTTCCAACAATCTAGCAGAGGCTGAACGTAAGCATTCAGAGGCGGTGGCGGATCAAGAACAGGCGCGTGTCAACCTAGACGCTGCGAAGGTCCAGATGGATCTGGACATTGCCTCTCGTGCCCAGCTTGTGCCACTCGATGAACTTGCTCAGCAGAGTGTGACCGAGCAGGCTGCACACCTGCGTAGCTTCTTATTGCCGGGCGAGGCTTGTCCAGTCTGTGGTGCCGCAGAGCATCCATACCTTGAGGTTACCGCTGCGGAGCGTCCATCAGGCACACTTGAGACATTGGCAGAGTCGCTGCGAAGCCAACGGCAAGCGCTCGACGCCACCATTGCACTCGCGGTCAACCTCATTACGGAAGAGAGTGGGCGACAAGCGGCGGCAGCGGCCCGTCTCAGCGAGGCAGCTCGGAACATAGGTACTTCCCGCCTAGAGATTGCTGGAGCAGTCGAAGGGTTTACTGAGCTGTGTCCGGCAATTGCTACGGGAATCGTTACCTTCGAGCTGGTAAATCCTTTGCCATTGGTATTGGAAGCCAAGGCGAAAGAAGAGCTGGAAACACTCGGACGTGAAGCAGCATCAGCATTGAATCAAGCCAAAAGTTCGCTTGCAAATGCCAAGAAGATTCGATTGCAGATGGATGCTGTACAGAAACAGAGGAACAGTGCGCAAACGCAATACGAAACAGAACAGCGCACCAAACAGGGACGAATCGAAGAGCATCATGCAGCCGAACTTACTTTGCAACAAAAAGTCGCAACATTAGGTGGAATTGTCCGTGAGATAGAGACAATCGAGCGCGATTTGAATCCATTCCTAACCTCCGCTGGTATTTCCCCAGAGGGTTTACAACAAGATGCGGCTGGTACTCGGATGAAACTGCAACTCAAGGCGACGGCTTATCGGGAACTGAAGGAGCAGATTGTTTCGCTTGAGTGCACCGTGCAGGAACTGAAGCCTCAATGCGCTGAGGCAGCCACAATCCTTCTAACCACGGGCGAATTGTTGACGCGCTCCCAGGCCGGTCTGGCAACACGAAATGAAGAGTTGGAAGACAAACTGCGGCAGCGGGCTACGCTCCTTAACGGAGAGGCGACCGAATTGCACCGCAGGCGCTTCAACGATGCACGGCTTACAGCGAGTGCGGGCCAGAACAGCGCAAGCGCAGCACATAGTGCGGCAGCATCAGCACATCGCGGGGCGGTCGTAGCACACGAACAAGCAGTGACTGCAAGTGCTGAGGCTCACGGACGTGCGAAGGAAACGCAGAATAAATTCAACAAAGACTGCACTGCATCGGGCTATTCGTCCGATTGGGTACTCGAACGCTTGATGATTTCGAGTGACAATCGAGCAGATACACGGTCGCGCCTACAGAAGATCGATCATGATCTCAATATAGCTCATGCAAATATGACGACGAGAACACAGGACATCGGAACAGCACGTGCAGGTGTGGACGAGAGCGTGGGCGCGCCTGAGCTATCGGCTTCCCTTAATGCGTTGAATGATGAAATCAGCATTCAGCAACAACGATTCGGTGAGAATGCTTCCGAGCTGAAGCGCGATAAAAAAGCACAAGAAGAGGCACAAGCACTCGGAGCGGAGATTGACGCAAAGCGTGCGCAACTTGCCGTATGGCAGGCAGTAGACGATGCCATAGGATCAACCGATGGCTCTCGGTTCCGTAAGTTCGTACAGGGTATTACCCTCGAACACTTGATCCGGCTGGCAAATGATCATTTGAGCGCCATAGGTCCACGCTACCAGTTGGCACAGGGCGTTAACTCTGACCTCGCGGTTCATGTAGTGGACCGTGATATGGCAGATGAACTGCGTGCCGCGCGGAGTCTCTCTGGTGGTGAGCGCTTTCTGGTATCCCTATCGCTGGCGCTCGCGCTCTCCGGGCTTGAAGGGCGATCATCATTCGTGGATACACTTTTTATTGATGAAGGTTTCGGCTCGCTTGACCAGGAAACCTTGGATATCGCCCTCGACGCGCTTGAATCGCTTCACAGTCGCGGGCGCAAAGTAGCGGTCATTACGCACGTTGCTGCAATGATAGATCGTATCGTCGTACAAGTGCGAGTGGAAAAACTTGGCGGAGGTCACTCGGCGGTGAGGATTACAGACGGGATGGCCGCCTAGAGCGAGTGTCTTGATAACCCAAGATCAACATGCAGGCCTTACCGGTCTGCATGATTTCTACTTTTTCTCGCGGTCACTGTGGTTCGTCTCCGGCGACTGTTTTCCAGCGATGGATTTTCCCTTCATGATAGCCTGTACTTCCTCAAAGTGCCACGGACAAAAACCGTGCGAATCAACTCCAACATCCATCGAAAGCGACAGTGGGTCATCGGGCAAGTTGCCGTGGGAGTGGCCATAGAGCTGCCAGGCACCGCGCCCAGAATGCGGCCAGACACGCATCGCGTAATGGCAAAGAACGATTCCTTGCTTGCCCACATGGATTTCGGACAAGGAACTCCAGGAAGCAAAAATGCTCTGGGATTTGCGCGTCACTTTGTCATGGTTTCCCTCAACAAAATGGATCGTCTTGCAGTTCAAACGCTTGCGATAGGCCACCACCTTTTCAACGTTGCCCATGCAAAAATCCCCAAGAAAATAGAGCGTATCGTTTGGCTTGACGTGCGCGTTCATCCGATCCGCGATGCACGCATTCATCTCTTCCGTGTTCTCAAACGGACGCTTGCAATAGTGGATGATGTTGAAGTGTCCGAAGTGAAAATCGGATGTGAACCAGGTCTCGGCCATGTCCCTATTATGAAAGATCGCTTGCCGGGGCGGCTACTCTCATGCAGCAGAAAAGATTGCAATGACAGCCTACCCCGGCGAAGCTGCTGCCAGCCAGGATGGACACGAAATATGTCCGCAATCAGCAGGCTTTTGATCGTCAATATCTTTCCGGTGTGGAACTATATCGACATGGAGGCATTCAACGAAGAGCAGCGTTGCAACGTGACTTTTCTCATTCGGAAAGAGAGCCGGTAAGGTTGGCCGGTTCTTCGAGAATGTCGAGCAAGGCTTGTGCGCAATAGACACGGTCCCGTTTGGCCTCTGTCGCTTGCTTCACAATTCCGATACGCTCCAGCCGCTCGATTGCGCGCTGTGCGGTCGTGAAGGCAACGCCCAGTTCGCCGGCAATGCCGGTGGCGGTGATGAACGGATTGGCCGCCAGCAGATCGACAATCCGCAGCGGAGTATTGGTGGACTCGCCAGCTACCTGCCGCTGCCATTGGGCAAGAATCACGTTGATGCGAGACGCCCTGCTGAGAGCATCCTGCGAGGTACGGGCGACGCCGAGGAGAAAGTATTCCAGCCAATCGTTCCACGCTCCGCGCTCACTCACCCCGCGCAGTCCCTCGTAGTAATCGCGCCGAGTGGCCTCAAAGAACGCCGACAGGTAGAGCAGGGGAGCCGGAAGAATCTTTTGCTCAATCAGAAACAACGCAATCAACAAGCGGCCAACTCTTCCATTGCCATCCAGGAACGGATGCACAGCCTCGAATTGGTAGTGGGCCAGGGCGATGGTCACCAGCGGCGGCAGCTCGGATGCGTAGAGAAATTTCTCCCAGGCCGCGAGACAAGGTTCAATCTCACCGGGCGGCGGCGGGATAAACGAGGCCGTGGCCAATGTGCTTCCCGGCCTGCCAATCCAGTTCTGCGATCTGCGGAATTCGCCCGGAGTTGCCTGGTCTCCTCTCACGCCCGCCATGAGCTTGCCGTGCAGCTCGCGGATGAGCCGGACGCACAGAGGGAGCTTGTGAAGCTGGGCGATTCCATGCTCGAGGGCGACGATATAGTTTCCGACTTCGCGTAAATCTTCAGGGCTGCGATCAACGACAGCCCCAGCTTCCGCAGCCAGTAGTTCACCCAAAGTGGCCTGTGTGCCTTCGATCCGGCTCGACAGAACGGCTTCACGGCGGATGAAGGGGCGAATGAGAACGTGCGGGTTGGGCAGCCGTCCGCCTTCGCCTGCAAGTCTCCCGATGAGGCGATCCGCTTCAGAGAGCGAGCGGATCAGTCGAGGCGTCCAATCGAACGCTGGGGGCAAGGTCGCAGGGACAAACGCGCTGTAGGTGCCTTGGGAGACCTTCTGGCCCGGTATCGCTTTACGTTGGCTCATTGGTTTCACAGGCGCTAATAGCGTCCCGCCTCTATTAGCGTTATACACGATAAACGAAAATAGCGCGCCCGCGTATTTGCGTGAATGATAATCGAGATGCACCCAATTCTCAGGTTGATCGGTTAGCAAAAGCATGATTCTTTGGTGGAGAATTGTTCCGTTGGAGGGGACAATTTGTGCTTACAATGAAATCACGGAGCCAGGGAATCGGACGTGGGCACAAACCAGATGCAATCTGGGCACACTTTTTGAAATTTACGAAAAAGTGCCAAACCTCTGCTTTTTAGCGGAAGAAGTCGCGAAATGGTCGAGGGAGAAAACCTGTTCCAGACCTCTGCAATCCAACGGAAGAGGTTGGAAAACGGACGACCTCTGCCGCGTGTGGGCAAAGGTTGCCTGTGAAAACACGGTCAAAACCATGGGAACGTTAAGGACACAATAACGATTACCATGTGTGCCTCAGGGCGCTAAGAGTGGCCATCCATTGCCCCTGTTATCAATAAGTTACCGGTTATCGATTCACTGTCACGGCAGAGGTCGCGGGTTCGAGCCCCGTCGTCCCCGCCATTCTTATTCAATCTCTGAAATATGTTTCTGCTTTGAAGCAGAGACCGGCTGCCAGCACGCGGCTTTCGCCTCGTGGCCCGCGGTCGTTCGTGCGTCGATTGCAACGCGTCTTCGCTGCTGAGAAATCTCGAATCACGGTCCAGAGGCTCCTTAGTGCGTGCGCGTGGTGAGATACTGCGCTAGCGACTTCAGCGGATCGGCGGCGGAGCCGAAGGGTTCGACCGCTGCGAACGCGTCGGCGATAAGCCGGTCGGCGTCGCGGCGGGACTGGTCGATTCCGTAGACGGCGGGCCAGGTGGCCTTGATGTTGGCTGCATCCTTACCGGCGGTCTTGCCCAACTCCTCGGAGGACTGCGTCATGTCGAGGATGTCATCGACAATCTGGAAGGCGAGGCCGATTTTTTCTCCAAAGGTGCGCAAGCGAGCGATGGTCTCTTCGCGGCGGCCACTGGCCGATTTCCTGGCCTCAATGCTGGCCTTGATATCCGCGGTGGTCGCGCCGGGGTCCAGGATGAAACCGGATAACTGTGAAGCGAGTCCGTAGAGTCCGCCGCTGACGATGCTAGTGGTGAGCAGCGCACCGGTCTTGGCGCGGTGGATGGTTGTGACCAGTTCGGCTGTCGGCGCGACGCCCTCGGACTCGATATCGACGACCTGGCCGCCGATCATTCCCGGTGGAAGTGCGCCCGGTGGAAGTGCGACCTGCACAATCCCGGATTCGTCCGTGCTGCCGATGCCGGTGCCGACCGCAACCGAGACCTCGCGCAGGATCTGCACCACGGCATCGGCGGGCGCGGGAAGCTGGGCGATGGTCTGGAAGGCGAGCGTCTGTAGCGCGTCGCCGGCCAGGATCGCAATGGCCTCGCCGAATGCGACGTGACAGGTGGGATGGCCGCGGCGCAGGTCGTCGTTATCCAGCGCGGGCAGGTCGTCGTGGATCAGCGAGTAGGTGTGCAGCATCTCCAGCGCGGCTCCGAGCGAGTCGGCGCCTGCGGGCAGTTCGCCGGTTCCTACGACCATGCGCGCGGCCTCCATGCAGAGGATCGGCCGCAGACGCTTGCCGCCGGCGAAGACGCTGTGGCGCATGGCGCGGTGTATCGAATGGGGCAGCGTCTCGGGCGAAGGCAACAGGCATTCGAGAGCAGCGTCGGAGAGCTTTGCACCGGAGACGAGCAGGGATTGAACGTTGGAATTCATCGGCTTCGATCATAAATGACGCGGTTGAAATGTTGCGTTGGAGCTTTGCGAGTCTCAGGGAAAATGATAATTGTTCGCCGTTTGGTTGCTGTTTGTTCTCCCCCTCCCCCCTCCCCCCTCCCGGGGGTATCTTGCATGGAATTTGTTTCGTATCAATCGTCTGGCGGAAGTCAGTGTCGCCAAGGTAGTCATTGCAGCTATTTTATAGCTAATATATCTGTAATGAATCGTTTACGATGTGTTGACGGCGCGGCGGGGGCAGGCTCGCGGGTTTTGATGAATTTGATCCATATGTTAATTGTAGCAAGTGGAGCATAACTACTATGCCAACTATTTTTCTGGCGGAAGTGATTGGTGGGATATGAGTTATGGGGATTTTTGGGTGTCGAGGGGCTTGACATGCGGATTTGCTGGGAAATTCGCAGAAAAAATATTGCCGGAGGGTCGGAGTCGGGGGATTGGCGGTAGACCCACTCATCGCTTGAGACAAAGGCGCGATTAATGGGGAACGGAGTCTTCGAGTAGTTCGGAGAAAAAACGGTGAGTGGGCCAGCCCCCCAAGGTCTGTGCTCTCCCAGGTGCCCAAAAGCGAGGCACCTGGGGCACCCAGATTCAGTGGTTGTGATCACTTCTCCAGGCACCTGGGCCACCCGCCACCCAGATTCAGTGGTTGCGATCACTTCTCCCGGCACCTGGGAATTGACGCGCTCTTCATTTTCTTCTTGTTGTTGGTGCGGTAGTCTCATAGTGCCGTATATGTCTGAGAAGAAACCACCCATCGCGAAGTCCAACCGTGCCGGCAAGACGGCTGCAGGCGAGCCCTCCGCGCTGAATCCCTCCGGGCGTGAATCGACCGTAAAGAAGCCCGCCGCGAAGAGATCGCGCGTGAAGAGGGCGGCTAAATCGTCTGCGAAGAAGTCTGCCGCGTCCGCGCCGGAGGAGCGATTCTTTGACCGCGACGAGAGCTGGATGCTCTTCAACCAGCGTGTTCTGGAAGAGGCGGAGGACGCCACCAATCCGCTGCTGGAGCGGGTGAAGTTTCTTGCCATTACGGCCAACAATCTGGACGAGTTCGTGGAGATCCGCGTGGCCAGTCTGTTGCAACGCATCGAGGACGGCTTCGACCAGCCACAGCGCGCGGACGAGGGCGGACTGACGCTCCAGCAGCGGCTGGACCGGCTCAGCGTGGTGCTGCACAGTTTTGTGGACGCGCAGTACGCCTGCTGGAACCATATGCTGCACCCAGCTCTGGCCGCCGAGAAGATCCGCATCCTGGACTGGAAACACCTGGACAAGCACGCGCGCGCCTATGCGCTTAATTTCTACGAGACCGAGGTCGATCCGCTGCTGACGCCGGTGACCATCGACCCATCGCATCCCTTCCCGCGCGTGCTGAACAAGGCGCTGTGCATCGCGCTGCTGTTGCGCTCCAAGCGCAAGGCAAGGGCCGTGCCCAAGCATTGGGCCGCGCTGGGCGTGGTCACCGTGCCGCGCGCCCTGCCGCGCATGGTTGCGCTTCCCAGCAAAGAGGGATACTACGACTTCATCCTGCTGCACAAGCTGATCGAATCGCAGGTGGAGCGCATGTTTCGCGGCTACCGGGTGCTGTCGCGCGCGGCCTTCCGCGTCACGCGCAACAGCAACCTCTACCTGCAGGAGGAGGAGTCGCGCTCCGTGCTGGAGAGCGTCCGCGAGGAGCTGTACAACCGGCGCAAGGGCGACGCGGTGCGCATGGAGATCGAGTCCGCCGCTTCGCCGGAGATCGTGGAACGTCTGCGCACCAACTTCGAGCTCGACCCCTGGCAGGTCTTCCGCACCGATGCGCCGGTGAACCTTGCGCGGTTGATGACTCTTCCCGGCCTGGTCGCGCGGCCCGGCCTGAAGTATCCCGACTTCCATGGCCGCCACACCCACCTGGCGCCCAAGTCGGCGAACCTGTTCGACGAGCTGCGCACGCGCGACATCCTGCTGCACCACCCGTTCGACTCCTACACCACGGTGGAGGAGTTCATCGAGTCGGCGGCCAAGGACCCCGCCGTCGTCAGCATGAAGCAGACGCTCTACCGCACCAGCGCCGACTCGCCGCTGTTCAACGCGCTGACCGAAGCCGCGCAGTCCAAGGAGGTGACGGTGGTCATCGAGTTGATGGCGCGCTTCGACGAGGCCTCCAACATCCGCTGGGCGCGCGAGATGGAGGACGCAGGCGTGGGCGTCTTCCTGGGCATCCTGGGCCTGAAGACGCACTGCAAGCTGGCCCTGATGGTTCGCCGCGATCCGGACGGCGCGATCCGGCGCTACGCGCACCTGGGCACGGGAAATTACAACTCGGTGACCGCGCGACTTTATACCGACATCAGCCTGCTGACTGCGCGGCCGGAGATAACATCCGCCATCCAATCCGTCTTCCGCTATCTGACGGCTGAATCCGACGCCGAAAGCTACGCGCCGCTGCTGGTGGCGCCGCTGACGCTGGCACCCGCCATTCTCGAACTGATTGCGCGCGAGACGGCACACGCGAAGGCGGGACGGCCCGCCGCGATCGTTGCCAAGATGAACGCGCTGCTCGACCGCGCAACCATCGAGGCGCTGTACGAGGCGTCGAGTGCGGGCGTGGAGATCGACCTGATTGTGCGCGGCATGTGCTCGCTGCGCCCAGGCGTCAAGGGGCTGAGCGAGCGAATCCGCGTGCGGTCGATTGTGGGAAGATATCTGGAACACAGCCGCATATTCAGCTTCAATAACGGCGGTCGGCCGGAGGTCTTCTGCGGCAGCGCCGACTGGATGCCTCGCAACCTCTTCGAGCGCTCAGAGACCGTCTTCCCGGTGGACGATCCGGCGCTCGCGGCGCGCCTGCGCAACGAAATCCTCGCGGCGTATCTGGCCGACAACACCAAGGCGCGACTGCTACAGCCCGATGGCAGCTACACGCGCGCGCCGCAGATTGACCCCGCCTTCAACGCGCAAGAGCACCTGATGACGATCTCCAAGACCGAGCGCGGCGGACCGCAATAGCACAATTCGCCAGTAACCTCGTCAATCAGAAACCGAGGCCCACGGATCGTGCAGAGAGCCGGTCACGCAGGTGTCCGCGCCGAAGTTTGTGCGCGTGATTTTCTTCAGCGACTGCTCCAGTAGAGACGGCGGGCCAAATCCGGCGGCAAACGGCAATGCGCCCGCGCCCAGCGCAGTCGGCGCATGGACGAGCACAACTTTGTCCACCAGATCCTGCGCGAGAAAGGCGCCGTTCAACTGGGAGCCGCACTCCAGCAGCACGCTCAGAACCTGCCGCGCGGCAAGCGACGCAAGCACTGCATTCAGATCGAGCCGTCCGCCCTGCCGCGCGATGCGCTCGATGGCAACGCCCGCGGATTGCAACGCGGTCGCGCGGTCAGCCGCTGCTTGCTCGTCGCAGAAGATCAGCACGTTGTGCTGCGCCGAGCGCACAAGCTGTGAATCGAGCGGCGTTCGAAGGCGCGCGTCCAGGACCACGCGCAGCAGCGACCGGCGCCGGGGCAATCCGCTGCGGTCGGTGAGCAGAGGATCGTCGGCCAGAACCGTGCCAATACCAGTCAGCACGGCATCCGTCGCGTGGCGCATCCGCTGCACCTCGGCGCGCGACTGCAAGCCGGTGAGCCAGTGCGGCTGCCGAGCGGTTCGCGCGGAGGCCGGCGGCGAGAGAGATCCATCCGCCGAGAGCGCGGCCTTCAGCGTCACCAGCGGCCTGTGCGACTGGATGAATCGCGCGAAGGCGTCGTTGATTGCACGCGCCTCCTGCTGCAACACGCCAACTGTAACGTCGATTTCCGCGGCACGCAGACGCGCGATTCCGCGCCCGCTAACCAGCGGATTGGGATCGACGGTCGCGACGACTACGCGCCGCACTCCTGCTGCAATCAGCGCGTCGGCGCATGGGCCGGTGCGGCCGCGATGACTGCACGGCTCCAGTGTGACGTACGCAGTCGTTGCGGAGAGATCGGTGCCGCGTTCGCGCGCCTGCCGGAGCGCAACAATCTCCGCGTGGTCGCGCTCATCGTAGAGATGCGCGCCCTCGCCGACGATCTGGTCGCCGATTTGGCCCGCGCGCACCACGACGCAGCCCACCTGCGGATTGGGCGACGCAAGGCCTTCCGATGCGCGCGCAAGCTGTAGCGCGTGTTGCATGAACCGCTCGTCACCTAACATGAGAGCACGTGACACGGAGCCAAAGCGCCGATCATGCTTATCTTCGGTTTCCTGTCTGAGTGGAGGAAGTTGCTGGCTGCGCAGGAGCCTTCGTGTTTTGTGGAACTGGAACTTTTATCGTAACGGGGGGTATGGCACTGTCTCTAGCCATAACCATATTCTTCGAGGTTGCACGTTCCTGGGTTGGCATATATACCTCCTACTGCTCTATTGAACCATATCTCGAGGCGAAGAACTGGCTGGCTTCGCTCTGTGCCTTCTCGAAGAGGTCTTTACGCAGGGCAAGTCCATGCGGAATGTACTTTTCCTCAGCCCGTTCTTTTTTGAGTCGAAGTTGGTACGACAACTTACTTATCTGAGCGTTTGTAGGTTTACCACTAGCTATGTCGTCCCAATCGCGTTGCGCCTCGACAAAGAGTCGGTTCAGTGTTCTCGACCACCGGCTGAGTGCGCCTCTTCGTTTGTAGAAAGGAAAGACATTCTTGAGAGCATCGACAACCTGTGATACAGCAATGATGAAGGCCCAGAGGTACGCGTATTGTTTCCAGATCACCCAAGCAGCGATTCCGCCCGAGGATGCAATGGCTCGTACCGCCGAGACGCCCGTTACCCATTTGCCGAGTGCATTGCGATAATCTCGAACGTAGCAAGTATCGGCTTTGAGCTGAACAAACTCCTGCCAGTAGATTTGCTGTTCGCGACTTGGCCCCTCCGAACTCTCGTTCATTAGCCCTCCAACAATACACAACCACTCTACATCACCATGGAGTCCACGAATGCGGCACTGTCGAAGGGGAGGATGTCTTCCATCTTCTCGCCCACGCCGACAAACTTCACGGGCAGGCCAAGCTCGGTGGCAATCGCCAGAACGATTCCTCCCTTGGCCGTACCGTCGAGTTTCGTCAGCACAATTCCGGTGACGCGCGCGGCCTCGGTGAAGAGCCTTGCCTGCTGCAGACCGTTCTGGCCGGTGGTCGCGTCCATCACCAGCAGCGTCTGGTGCGGGGCGCCGGGGACAAGCCGCCCGGCGGTGCGGCGCATCTTGTCCAGCTCCTTCATCAGGTCGGTCTTGGTATGCAGGCGGCCCGCTGTATCGACGATCAGCACACTGGTTCCGCGCGCCTTGGCCGCCGTACACGCGTCGTAGAGCGCGGCCGATGGGTCGCCGCCCGTCTTGGTTTTGATGATTGGCACGCCGGAGCGCGTGGCCCAGACCTCAAGCTGCTCGATGGCCGCGGCGCGAAATGTGTCCGCCGCGCACATCATCACCGAGCGGCCCTGCGCGGTGTAGTACGCGGCCAGCTTGCCTGTGGTGGTGGTCTTGCCAGTTCCGTTGACACCGACCATCATCACAACTTCTGGCGCGGCGGCTGGAACCACATCCTCTGTAGCCACGCCGTCGAGCACGGCCTTCAGCTCGAGCTTCAGCAGACGTTTCAGCTCGTCGCCGCCCTCGATTCCCTGGCGAAGACCGCGCTGGCGCAGGCCCTCGATAATCTCGCGCGCGGTGGCGGAACCGATGTCGGCGGCAAGCAGCACCGTCTCCAGCTCGGCCAGCGATGTCTCGTCCACCTCGCGCGCCAGCGCCAGCACCGACCCGATCGACTCGGAAAACGAGTCACGCGTGCGCGTCACCGCCTGCCTCATGCGGTCGAAGAAGCCGCGTTTCTCCTCGACTCGAGGCGCGTCCCCATTCGCATCGAAATTCTTGCGTTCCTCTGTTGTTTCAGAGTCAGACCCGCGCTTGCCAAAGAAAGAAAATGCCATGTGAAGTCTAGTTTAGCCGATACCGTTGGATTAGCATGGTCTTGAGCGAGGTGTCACCATGGCCACGTCCGCCCCCGTCTACGTTCCGCTGGATGTGTACCTGAATACCACCTACCGTCCTGATCGCGAATGGATCAAAGGCAAAGTAAGGGAGCGCAACTGGGGAGAACAGTCACACGCATGTGTACAGGGATTTTTCACTTACTTCTTACGGCTTCATGATGCCGAATGGGACATTCGTGTCTTTCCCGAGCAGCGCGTGCAGACCTCCGCCACCAACTATCGCATCCCCGATGTCTGCGTCGTTCGCCGCGCCACGCCGATGGAGCCCATCGTCCAAACCCCGCCATTGATCTGCATCGAAATCCTCTCGCGCGAAGACCGCATGAGCGACATCCAGGAGCGAGTCGAAGACTACCTCACGATGGGCGTACAGACCGTGTGGGTGGTCGATCCGCAGCGCCGTCGCGCCTACGAGACGCTCCCCAGCGGCGCACTCCAGCCCGTGCATGCCGAACTCACCCTCGCCGGAACCGGGATTTGCATCTCTCTCGCCGATGTCTTCGCCGAGCTGGACGAGATGGAAGCCAAGAGCTAGAGCGGTTCCGCTCCTACTCGTCCTTGCCGGGCCTTGTCATCAGCTCGTGGATCGCCACTTTCGGACTCTTGCCGCGGTGCAGGATCGCGTCCATCTGCTCGGTGATCGGCATCTCGACGCCGTAGCGCGCCGCCAGACCCAGCGCCGCCGCAGTACTCAGCACGCCCTCTGCAACCTTTCCGTTCATCCCCTCGAGAATCTCGCCCAGCTTCCGCCCCTTGCCCAGCTCGATGCCCACCATGCGGTTGCGCGAGAGCGATCCCGTGCAGGTCAGCACCAGGTCGCCCATCCCCGACAAGCCCGCCAGTGTCTGCCTGCGTCCGCCACAGGCCACCGCCAGCCGCGTGATCTCAGCGATGCCGCGCGTGATGAGCGCCGCCGCCGGGTTATACCCCAGGTCCAGCCCATGGACCACGCCGGCGGCCAGCGCGATCACATTCTTCAGCGCGCCGCCCAACTCCACGCCGGTCACGTCCTCGTTGGTATAGATGCGCAGGGTGGGCGAGCTGAACGCCCGCTGGATCGCCTGCGAGACCGCCGGCGTTCCGGCCGCAACAATCGCCGTGGGAGCCCCAGCGGCGACCTCGGCGGCAAACGATGGTCCGCTCAGCACTCCAAATGGGTTCGCAGTCACCGACGCAATCACCTGCGACATGCGCAGCAGGCTCGTCTTCTCCAGCCCCTTGGCGGCGCTCACCACAATCTGGTTCGATGTCAGATGCGGCGCAATCTGCCCCACGACGCCGCGCAGATGCTCCGACGGAGTCACGCACAACACAATCTCCGCCGCCTTCACCGCCTCCGCCAGATCCGCCGTCACCAGCACGTCCGCCGGCACCGTGTAGTCCGGCAGAAAGAGGGAGTTGACTCCCGTCTTCTTCATCTCCGAAGCCAGCTCCGGCAGGAACGACCAGAGCACAACCGAGTGCCCTCCACGGCGCGCCAGCGAGATGGCCAGTGCCGTTCCCCACGCGCCCGCACCCAATACCGCAATCCGGCTCATGCCTCCGCCTCTCCGGTTCCAGTTCCCGATCCAGTCTCAGTTCCAGATCCGTGTCCGGACCCAAAGCTGAACCGGCTTTCCGTCCCGCTCAGCAGCCGCCGGATGTTCCCATGGTGCTTCACAATAATTAAAAGCGGAATAAAGATAAATCCGAACTTGACCATCGGCGTGCGTTCGGCCACAAAGTAGAAGCCGAAGAACGGAAACGTCGCCAACCCCACGATCGACGCCAGCGAGACATACCGCGTCAGTGCAAAGACCAACACAAACACCAGCAATATCGCCACCGTCGACGGCCAGGTCAGCACCAGAAAGACGCCCAGCGCACTGGCCACTCCCTTGCCTCCGCGGAATCCCAGCCACACCGGAAAGACATGCCCCACCACGGCTGCCACCGCCGCGGCCACCTGCACGTCATACACTCCCGGCGCCAGATGCCGCGCGATCGTCACTGCGGCAAACGCCTTGCCAATATCGAACAGAAGCGTCACCACGCCAAGCCGCGTTCCGCCCGAACGCGCCACATTGGTGGCGCCGATGTTGCCGCTTCCCTTCTCGCGCACGTCTTCGTTGCGGAAGAGGCGCACCAGCAGATAGCCGAAGGGGATCGACCCCAGCAGGTAAGCAATCGAGATGGAGACAACCCATGGATTCATCGTCAACACGCGTTCTCTTCTTCTTTCTCCTTCAAGAGTCTATCAAGCCACGGAAGAATGCTTTGCACAGCGCGGCCGCATGACTTACGTCCGCTCCATCAGGCCCTGCCGCACCAACTCCAGCGCGTGCTGGCTTGCCCACCAGCGAACGCGCTCGCGGTCGCCCGTGATATGCAGCTCCGTCACCGTGGTGCCACCGCCGAGGCCGGCAAACGAGACCGCGATATACACCAGCCCGATTGGTTTCCCGGCGTCCGGCCCCGGCGCGCCCGGCCCCGGCCCGGCGATGCCGGTTATCCCCACACCCACCGACGCGCCCGTCCGCCGGCGAATTCCCTCGGCCATCGCGCTCGCCACTGGCTCGCTCACCGGCCCCTCGTCGCGCACCAGTTCCTCCGGTACTTCGGCAAAGATCGTCTTCAGCCGGTCCGCGTAGACCACCGCCCCACCCAGGAAGTAGCGCGAGCTGCCCGGCACCGCAGTCAGCCGCTGGGCCAGCAGGCCGCCGGTACAGCTCTCCGCTGCGGCCAGCGTCATGTGGCGCAGGCCGAGCATCAGCAGCACCACCTCTTCCAGCGACTCGCCGTGCGAAGAAAAAACCTCCTCGCCCATCTCCTGTTCGATCTTCTCCGCCAGCTCGTCCACGCGCGCCTGCGCCTCGGCCTCGGTCGCCTTGGAGCAGACGAAGTGCAGTTGAATCTCCGCCGCCCCGGCCAGGATCGTCGTCTCCACATCCTTGAATGTTGTGTAGATGGGCGCGGTCCGCATATCCACCTCCGACTCCCGCGTGAGCGCCATGCGCAACATGCGCCGCGCCATGTGCCGCTCCGGAAGCGTCGCCGACAGACGCGGCCTGCACTCGGCCTCGTACATCGGCTTCAACTCCCTGGGCGGCCCGGGCAGCAGGACCACGATCTTGCGGTGGCCGTCGACCACGGTGTCGATGTACTGGCCCGGCGCGCTGCCGTTGCCGTTTGGCATCACCTCCGCGCCCTCGATGACGTCTGCCTGGCGCGCGTTGTTCTCCGGCATTGACATGCGCCGCTCGGCGAAGCGCTTATACATTGCGGTCACAATCTGCGCGTCGCGCCACAGTCCCACGCCGAGCGCCGCGGCCGCCGCCTCGCGCGTGCGGTCGTCCTGGGTGGGACCGAGGCCGCCGGAGAAGACCACAATGTCCGCCCGCCCCAGCGCAATCTTCGCCGCGCCAGTCAGGTCTTCCAGGTTGTCGCCAACGATGGTCTTGAAGGCGACGGAAACGCCCAGCTCATTAAGCCGCGCCGTCAGATATAACGAATTGGTGTCCTGCCGAAAGGGCGTCAGCATCTCCGACCCGGCGGCAATAATCTCAGCAATCATCCCTTAGTTTTACGCCGTCAACCCCACCTTGCTCCACCCCTTCTCCAATTCCATCAATCTCGCAAGCAACCTGATTCGCGTTTTGGGGGGACGATTCTTAGCGGCGGAAGCCGATCTGTCGGACGGGTTTCTCCGGCGGCATCGCGAGTTCATGGATCGCCTTGATGATCGCGACGATTTTGTGGTCGTGTGTTTCCAGCCGCTGCTCCAATTCGGCAAGTTTGGCGGCGAGCAACTTGTGGGTGGCGAGCATCTCACGCAGGCGCAGGAAGGCGCGAACCACGAAGATGCTCATCTCCACAGCACGCGGGGAGTTGAGTACGCAGGCAGCCATGATGGCTCCGTGTTCGGTAAAGGCATAGGGCGCGTAGCGGCGACCGCCTCGGCTGCTCTTTGAGATCACAGTTTGTGATTTCAATAGATCGTTCTCTTCCGCCGTGAGTTGAAAGACGAAATCCGGGGGGAAACGCTCCTCGTTCCGCTTGACCGCCTGATTGAGCGCGCGGACTTCCACGCCATACAGCGCCGCCAGGTCGGCATCGAGAAGGACCTTCTGGCCGCGAACCAGAAAGATTTGGTTCTCAATCGGTTTCGCTGCGAGGACGCTTTTCCTGGTCATCCCGCCTCCTGGTTTGGGATCACAGACTGTGATTTCAAACTGAACATCGTTGACCGGACTCTACGACAGGGGAGTCGGCAAGTTCGGCCTCGCTAAAGTTAGCGTCAATATCACTTTCGCTCAATTTGGAGCCGTTGGCACGGCGAGGTAGAGCGAGTTGGTGTCCTGCCGGAAGGGCGTCAACATCTCCGACCCGGCGGCAATAATCTCAGCAATCATCGCGTTTCTTCGATGTTACCGCGAGAGAAACGCCTTAGCGCAATCAGGTATGAACCTATGGAGAGGATCGACACTGCGAGCCCCATTTCAAAGAAAAGTAGGTCATCCTTACTCGGCCTTCCCAAGGAAACTGTGAGGAGGGCGGGACCAAGTACGACAGCAAATGCGCCCAGGAGCCACAGGCGCCACCCGTTCACACGTCTGAATACCAAGATGAAAGGTAGGACGAGCACCCAGCCAGGAACGACGAACGGCATCGATAGCCTCACAAAAGAGGGTAACCCTCGTAGCCAGTTCTCTCCAGAGCATCCAAAGAACCAGCTAACCACAAGCAGATCTGAAAGGAACACACACAAAGTGACCAGAGTCCTACGCGCTTGATCCAGCTCATTATCACCATCCGTTCGTGAGTGAATTACACCAACCGGCGGCCCTCGATGTCCAGAGCAACATGGTACAGCGCGTCGCGGGTGGCAAGCGCGGCGCATCCATCGTCCAGAAACGCCAGCCCCACCAGGTTATTCCCGGAGACGGCGAGCGACGCCTCGCGTTGCGGAGTAATCCGCACAATTCCCCGCTGGCCATGCAGCGACGCGGCGACGTAGAGGTTGCCATCCACGTCGAAGGCCATGCCTTGCGCGCGTCCCAGTCCCTGATAGAAGACCGTCGTCCGCCCGTCGCGGTCGATGGCATAGATCGCCTGATTGCTCGATGTAGTCGGCCCGGTGACGAAGAGCGTGCCCTCATCGTTGAAGGCCAAGTGGTAGGCCGCCATGCTGGGCTCCAGTGTGGCGTAGACGAAGATCTCGCGGTCGCCCAGCTCCCCGCCAGCCTGCCCGCCGCTTGCCAGAGTCCCGCCCGTGCGTCCCTTCTCCGGCCCCACCTTGAAGATGGTGCCCGAGCGGTCGCCGACGTATAGATTTCCGTCGCGGTCAAACGCAATCCCGGTGGCAATCCCCATGCCCTCGGCATAGGTCGTCACCGCGCCGGCGGGCGAGATGCGATAGACCGTCCCCGCCGCGCGCGAGCTGGCATAGAGATAGCCGTCCGCGTCGAAGGCCAGACCGGTGGCGTTCAGGATTCCGCGCACAAACGGCCGCATCTCGAAGTCGCGCGCAATGGTGTAGATCGACACCGGCACGCTCTCGCCGCGCGTGCCGGAGAAGGTGGCATAGACGTTGCCCTCCGCATCCACCGCCGGGTTCGCCACGGGATGCAGGTCCGTCGCCATGGGCACCGCAACCCGCAGTTGCAGCGCATTGCTCGCGCTGCCGTCGCGCACCAATACCACCGCGCCCGAGGTTGTCTCCTCGGGAATTTGAATCACCGCACGCCCCGGCCTGCTCAGTGACAGCACCGCCTCGGCATCGTCCACCGTCACGCGCGGCAGCACAGCGCCCAGCAGCCCCGAGCCGCGCAACTCCACCTCGCCGCCCGTCATCGCCGCCGGCGGGCTCAGCGACTCCAGATGCGGCGCATCGGTCTTCGGGCTACGAGTTCCAGCACCACGCAACGAAGGACTCATCTCAACCCCCAGCCTAGCCCGGCTCGCGCCCCAGCGCAAACTATACCCAGCGGGAGATCAGCAATCCCACCACCAGCGCCAGCGCTCCTGCCGCCACATCGTCCATCATGATCCCGGTGCCCTCGGGCAGGGCCTCCAGCCGCCGGATCGGCCACGGCTTCCATATGTCGAAGAGGCGGAAGAGCAGGAGCGCGAGCGCCGCGTGCTGCCAGTCCGGGCGAATTGCGATCAGCGCGATCCACTGCCCGGCGACCTCGTCGATCACCACAAAGCCGGGGTCCTCGCGCCCAGACTCGCGCGCCACAATCGTCGAGGCAGGGATGCCGATCAGGGTCACGAGCAGCGCGGCCACTACCGTTGCGATGGCCAGCGCAATCCCTCCCAGATGAAACAGATGCGCCGCGCCGTACCACAGCAGCACCGCAGCCACCGAGCCATACGTCCCCGGCCCCGGCCGCATTCGTCCCGCGCCGAACCACGTCCCGAGCACCCACGCCCAGCGCGTCTTTTTCTCGCGGACCAGCCGCGCGCTCTCCGGCCCGGCGATTCCCTTCCCATGCGCCATCACTGCACGTCCCCGCTGCCGCTGGACGAATCGGAGTGCTCGCGGTCGCGCAGCCCTTCCAGCTCGTCGATCAACTCGGGATCGTGAATCGGAGAACTGATGACGTAGCCTCCGCTCGCCCACTTGCCCAGATCGATCACGCGGCAGCGGTCCGAGCAGAAGGGAAAGTCCTCCGTCCCCGCCAGCACAATCGTCCTGCACGTCGGACATCGCAGCGTCTTCAGCTTCTTCGCCATAAGCACCAACCCAAAATCAAATCCGTCTCGACCAACAACCAACAACCAGCAACCTCTACAGCCCGTAGACTTCGATCGCAGTGCCGCCGAAGATAGCGGCGCGCTCCGCCTCGCTGAAGCCGGCGAAGTAGCTGCGCAGCAGATCGAACCACTGCGCGTAGCCGGTGGCCAGCAGGCAGACCGGCCAGTCCGACCCCGCCATCAGCCGCTTCGGGCCAAACGCTTCGACGGCCGCATCGAGATACGGCTTCAGCGTCGCAAGCGAACTGGCACGGGCCGGGTCCGCGCGCCAATCCGCCTCCGTCACCATTCCCGAGAGCTTGCACCAGACGTTCTCGCGCCGTCCCAGCTCGCGCATGCGCGTGGCCCACGGCTCGCTCTGGCCCGTGGCGATCGGCGGCTTGGCAATGTGGTCCAGCACAAACGGCTGCCGCGGATGCGCGTCCACAAAGTGGATCGTGTCCTCCAGGTGGCGCTCGAAGATCAGGAGCTCGTAGACCAGCCCGCTGTCCCCCATGGTGCGGATGCCTGCGTTGAAGTCCTCGCGCAGGATGTAGTGCTCGTCCGGCTCGTCCTGGATGACATGGCGCAGCCCCCTCAGCTTGGCGCGCCCGTCGAACTCCTCCATCGCACCGGGAAACTCCTCGCCCGCAATCGGCGCCCACCCCACCACGCCCCGAATCGCATCGGTCGTGTCGGCCAGGTCGAGCAGCCAGCGCGTCTCGTCCAGCGACTGCCGCGCCTGCACGGCAATCGTGCCGTCGATGCCCGCCGACGCCATCGCGGCTTTCAGATCGGTGGGCAAAAAGTCGCGGCGCAACGCGGCCATCTCTTCGTCGATCCACCCATACTCCGCCGCCGAGTAACGCCACAGGTGGTGGTGCGCATCGATCCGTTCAACTTTCTCGCTCACACTCACACTCACGCACATGACTCCAGAAATCTCATCTGCACCACTACTTTTTGCTGTACAGCAGGTCCTTGATCGCCTGCCGCCGGGCCGCGTTGGTCTCGCGCACGCTCTTCCGCTCATCTGCGTCCATATGCGCTTTGCTGCCCGCCTGCTCATCCACCTCGGGCGCGCTGCACTTTGGGCAGCGGTTGGCAAATCCCGGCTTGTCCGGCCTCAACTCGAACTCCTCTTCACACACCACGCAAATTTTGATCGGTAATGGCATTTCTCCCCTATGATACGACGCCCCAATCCGCGTGAAAATCCATCCGCGCCACCGCTGGATTCACACGATCTGAGCTAACTCGCTGCAATCTCCACCAGCGGCCCGGGCGCATCCACGGTGCGCTTTAACTGGCCGCAGGCGGCGTAGATGTCGCGGCCGCGGGGCTTGCGGGTGAACGTGGGAATTCCGCCGTCGATCAACATGCGATGGAAGACGGCGACGTCCGTCGGCGCGGGCTCGCGGAAGTCGATCCCCGGGCCGGGATTCCACACGATCAGGTTCACCTTGGCCTTCATTCCGGCCAATAACTTCAGCACCTCGCGCGCGTGCTGCGGCTGGTCGTTGACCCCGCCCAGCAACACATACTCAAACGTCACGTACTCGCGCTTGCCCAGCGGAATCGCACGCAGCGCATCCAGCAGCGCGGCGATATTCCACTTGCGCGTCACGGGCATGATCCGCTCGCGCACGGCATCGTTCGATGCGTTCAGGCTGAGCGCCAGCTTGGGCCGGATCGGTTCCTCGGCGAAGCGGCGGATCGCGGGCTCAATGCCGCTGGTAGAGACCGTCATGCGCGACTCGGGAATCCCCATCGCGCGCAGCAGGTGAACGCTGCGCATGAATGCGTCGTAGTTCAGGAACGGCTCGCCCATCCCCATGAAGACCAGGTTGATGCGCGATGGCATCTCGACGCCGCGCCCGCTGCCGATCCTCACGCGCTGGCGGTTGAGCACGGCGGCCACCTGCCCGGCAATCTCGCCCTGCGTCAGGTTGCGCCGCATCCCCAGCCGCGCCGTCAGGCAGAACTGGCAATTCACAGCGCAGCCCACCTGGCTGGAGATGCAGATCGTCGCGCGCTTGTACTGTTGTTCCCTGTTCCCTGTTCCCTGTTCGCTGGCCTCTTCTTCGACGGCGGCCTCGCTGCCGTCGCCGCGCTCGCCGCCATCGCCATCGGGCATCCACACCGTCTCGACCGTCTCGCCGTCGGCCATGCGCATGAGGTATCGCTCGGTGCCGTCAACGGAGCGCGCCGCCTGCGCGATCCGCGGCAGCCCCACCGAGTAGCCCTGGGCGGCGAGACGCTGGCGCAGGTCTTCAGGAAGAGTGGTGATCTCGTCGAGCGACTGTAGCCGCTGCTTGTAGAGCGCCTCGGCCAACTGCACGGCGCGATACTTCGACTGCCCCAGCGCCACAGCCACGGCGCGCAGCTCTTCCGGCGTCATCCCAAAGAGCGCCTTCGACTCCGCCGCCTGTCCCGCCTCCATCGTGATTGAATTCGTTGCCATGCCAGCACCCAGTCTACCCGCCCTCCATGCTCGTCCGTCCAACATCCAATCCACTGTGACACAATAAAGTCTCCCCCTCCGGGAGACCAGGAGCCGCATGTCAGCAATCTGCACCCCAGCCGCCGCAACCGAATGCCCCTCCCGCAACATCCGCCGGACTGTACTGCCCAACGGCCTGCTGGTATTGACCGAGAGCATTCCCCACGTCCGCTCGGTCTCCATGGGCGTGTGGATCGCCTCCGGATCGCGTGACGAGCCGCTGGAGCTGAACGGCATCTCCCACTTCGTCGAGCACATGGTCTTCAAGGGAACCACCACGCGCAACGCCCAGCAGTTTGCCCGCGAGGTAGACTCCATCGGCGGGAACCTGGACGCATTCACAAGCAAGGAGAACATCTGCTTTAATATCAAAGTTCTGGACGAAAATATTGCTCCTGCACTTGAACTTCTCTCCGACCTCGTCCTCCATCCCACCTTCACGCCGGAGGACATTGCGCGCGAACAGGGCGTGATTCTGGAGGAGATCAAGATGGATGAGGACTCGCCCGACTACCTCGTCCACGAGACCTTCACGCAAAAATTCTGGAAGGGCAACGGCCTTGGACGCCCTACCCTGGGCACGGTCAAGAGCGTCTCCAGCTTCACCCAGCCGACCGTCTTCGACTTCTACAACAGCCGGTTCACTCCGCGCAACATGGTCTTCTCCGCCGCAGGACACCTGGACCACGACCGCTTTGTGGCACAGGTCGCCGCCTGCTTCAGCGGGCTCACCGCCAGCACCGGCACTCCGCTTGCCACGCTCCCCGCACCCGCCACCTTCGCCAACATCACGCTGAAGCGCAAGAAGTCCCTGGAGCAGGTGCAGCTTTGCCTCGGCGTTCCGGCCCCTCCGGTGGATTCACCCACGCGCTACGCCGTTTACCTGCTGAACTCGATGCTGGGCGGCGGCATGAGTTCGCGCCTCTTCCAGACCATCCGCGAGGACCGCGGCCTGGCCTACTCCATCTACGCCGAGACCAGCCCCTTCCGCGACACCGGCTCGCTGAGCATCTACGCCGGGACCTCCGCCGACAAGATTGCCGAGGTGCTGCGGCTCACCCTGGAAGAACTGCGCCGTCTGAAAGAAGACACCGTACCGGAGGCAGAGTTGAAGCGCGCCAAAGACCAGCTCAAGAGCAACATCGTCCTCGGCCTGGAGTCGTCGTCCAGCCGCATGTCAAATCTGGCCCGGCAGGAGATGTATTTCAAGCGTTTCTTCTCGGTCGACGAGATCGTCTCCGCGGTCGAAGCCGTCACCGCCGCCGGCATTCAGACGCTGGCCCGCCAGCTCTTCCGCCCCGAGGCGATCGCGCTCACTGTACTCGGCAACCTCGGCCCATTCACCGTCTCGCGCGAATCTCTCGCATGTTGAGCCGCGCCCTGCTACAGTTTCAATCGAGATCGAAACGCCCATCTCGCCGCAGAGGAAACATGAAGACCACACTCGCACCCCGCATCTCGAACCTGGCCCCTCGAACCTCGAACCTCGAACTCGGCTTCACCCTCATCGAGCTGCTCATCGTCATGTCCATCATGCTGATCCTGATGGCGCTCGCCGTACCGCAGATGATCAAGCTCAAGAAGCATGCCGACGAGACCTCCGCCGCGCAGACCATACGCACCATCGGCCAGGCCGAGACGATGTACAACTCCTCGTACAACGGATACGCCTGTCCGCTTGCCTCCCTCGGCGGCGATCCCAAGGCAGGCGCGCCCTCCGCCACCTCCGCCCAGGTCCTCGACCCCGTGCTCGCCGCCACGGGACAGAAGTCCGGCTACACCTTTGCCATTACCTGCGGCTCCAAGGTCACCATCAACAACCAGGACGTTTACAACTCATACGAGGTCACCGGCGTTCCTCAGGTCATCGGCAAGACCGGCGACAACGGCTACTGCTCCGACGAGAACAACATCGTCAAGGTCGATCCCGCCGGAGCCACCAACTGCACCCAGTCCCTCCAGTAATTGTTGAGCCTGTCATTCTGAACGAAGTGGTTTATGCGTCGTCATTCTGGCCTGAGCGAAGTCGAAGGCCAGAATCTGCGTATTTGCTGTTGTCTGTCCTTGCTGTCATCCTGAACGAAGTGAAGAATCCCCGCATCTCGCTCGTACTCCCACTGCTGCTCGCGCTCTTGTGCATCCCGCAAGCCCATGCCCAGGACCCCACCCTCATCCGCCGGGTGGACGACCACTACAACCACCTGCGCACCCTGCGCGCGCGCTACACCGAGCGCTACACCGGCATGGGCATGGACCGCACCGAGAGCGGAACCCTCACCCTCAAAAAGCCCGGCCTTATGCGCTGGAGCTACGACTCACCCAGCGGCAAGCTCTTCGTCCTGGACGGCCGCTTCGCCTGGTTCTACACCCCCGGCGACGCGCAGATCTCTCGCGCACCCGCCAAGCAACTCGACGACCTGCGTTCCCCCCTGCGCCTTCTGCTGGGCCACACTCAGCTCAGCAAAGAACTCGACCGGATCGCCACCGCGCCCGACGGCGCGAACTTCCGTATCGCAGGCGTCCCCAAGGGCATGGATCAGCGCGTCCACCTGCTTACCCTCATCGTGACTTCCACCGGCGCCATCGCGCGCCTGAAGCTGGAAGAGACCGACGGCGCCACAACCGAGTTCACCTTCACCAGCCTCGAAGAAGACATCCCGCTGCCCGCCTCCGACTTCATCTTCACCCCACCCCCCGGAATCCCCATCGTCTCCGCGCAGCCTCCCATTTAATTGTCTGGATTGCAATGTAGAATTGGAGATAATTCCAATGAACGCGCGCATCGAGACGTGCAGAAGAGCAGCCCCCAAGTGAGCCCCGCCGCAAAACCACAAATTCTTACCACCGCCGAATTCCACGCCGCCGTTCACGCGCTTGCCCCCTCGGTCGCCGTCTTCGACTGCGACGGGACTCTCTGGTCTGGCGACGCCGGCATCGGCTTCATGCGCTGGACCGTCGATGGCGGCCTGCTCTCGCGCAAGGCCATCGACTGGCTCGATGGCCGCTATCGCGCCTATCTGCGCGGTGAAGTCTCGGAGCTGGCCATCTGCGGCGAAATGGTGCAGATCTACCAGGGCCTGCGCGAGAGCGAGATGCGCGCCGCCGCCGCCGAGTTCTTCGCCACGCGCATCGAGCCAAACCTCTTCCCCGAGATGCAGCCCCTGGTCCGCGACCTGCAGGCGCGCGGCACCCAGATCTGGGCCGTCAGCTCCACCTGCAACTGGGTCATCGAGGAGGGCATGAGACGCTTCGAGATTCCCCTGGACCGCATCCTCGCTGCCCGCGTCGCCATCGATTCCGAAGCTGGCCTCGTCACCCATACCCTGCTCGACGTCCCCACCGACGAGGCCAAGGTTGCCTCCCTGGCCCGCGTCGGCATCCATGCGCCCGACGCCGTCTTCGGCAACTCCATCCACGACGCAGCTATGCTGGCCATCGCCCGACGCGCCTTCCCCATCGACCCCACCC